>Ga0136613_10001577_pt1 | contig 11848 bp, 9 predicted proteins | sample AntDrymUQ2722106_2_FD_106649 | JGI IMG/M metagenome (GOLD analysis project Ga0136613, IMG submission 106649) | Polar desert sand microbial communities from Dry Valleys, Antarctica - metaG UQ272 (21.06) | ecosystem: Environmental > Terrestrial > Soil > Desert | place: Antarctica: Dry Valley... | reverse complement strand
GTCGCTGACCCGTGACGCGTTCCGGCGGCTGCGTCGCAACCCGGTGGCCATCTTCGGCGCCTTTTTGGTGTTGATCTTTGTCTTCGTGGCGGTGTTTGCGCCGTGGCTGGCACCGAAGGACCCGAAAACGCTGTACCTGATCGCCGAAGTGCGGCCCAACAACATCCCCGGCTCGCAAGCGGGCTTCCCGCTCGGTGTCGACAACCTCGGTCGTGACGAGCTGTCCCGGCTGATCCTGGGGTCCCAGCAGTCACTGCTGATCGGCATCGTGTCCACGCTCATGGGCCTGACGGCCGGCATGGCGCTCGGCATCCTGGCCGGCGGGCTCGGCGGCAGGGTCGACACCGTCGTGATGCGCTTCGTCGACATCATGTTGTCGATCCCCGGCCTGCTCATGGCGATAACCGTCGCGCTGCTGCTGGGGTTCAACCCGTTCTCGATCATGGTGGCCATTGCCGTCACCCAGATCCCGATCTTCGCCCGGCTGCTGCGCGGGTCGATGCTGGCGCAGCGGAACAGCGACTATGCGGTCGCGTCGCGGTGTCTCGGCGTACCGGCCAGCAAGATCATCTTCGGGCATGTGCTGCCGAATTCGGTCTCGCCGGTGATCGTGCAGGCCACGCTGAGTCTGGCTACGGCCATCATCGAGGCTGCCGCGCTGTCGTTCCTCGGCTTGGGCAACGCCGATCGCTCCATCCCGGAGTGGGGCAGCATGCTCGCCGACGCGCAGGACTTCCTGACCGTGCGACCCGAGCTGGCGTTCTATCCCTGCATCTGCATCGTCATCGCCGCCCTCGGCTTCACGCTGTTGGGGGAGTCTCTGCGCGAGGCTCTCGACCCGAAATTCCGCCGCTAGTGGCGCCGCTGCTGGAGGTCGAGAACCTCAGCGTCACGTTCGGGCGGAAGGGAACGCGGAAGGTACAGGCGGTGGACGGCCTGACGTTCACCGTCGCGAACGGGCAGACCGTCGGCCTGGTCGGAGAGTCGGGCTGCGGCAAGTCGGTGACGTCGCTGGCCATCATGGGGCTGCTGCCCTCACGCGGCGTGACCGTCAGCGGTGACGTGCGGTTGGAGGGACGTAGCCTGCTCGGCCTGCCGCAGCGCCAACTGCGAGACCTTCGGGGTAGCGAGATGGCGATGATCTTCCAGGATCCGCTGTCCTCGTTGAACCCGGTGGTCCCGATCGGCATCCAGGTCACCGAGGTCCTGGTGCGACACCGCAAGTTGAAGGCCGATGCCGCCCGCAAGGAGGCGGTCGACCTGCTCGATCGGGTCGGCATCCCGGATCCGACGCGACGGCTCAAGGAGTACCCGCACCAGCTGTCGGGAGGGATGCGGCAGCGCGCCCTGATTGCGATGGCGCTGGCCTGCTCACCCAAGCTGCTGCTCGCCGACGAGCCGACCACCGCGTTGGACGTCACGATCCAGGCGCAGATCCTGGAGCTGCTCAAGGCGCTCGTCGTTGAATCCGGTACGGCGCTGCTGATGATCACTCACGATCTCGGTGTCGTCGCCGGGTTGTGCGACCGGGTCAACGTGCTCTATTCAGGGCGGGTGATCGAGTCTGCCGAGCGCCGCGAGCTGTTCGGCCACGGCCGCCACCCCTACACCGCCGGACTGCTCGCTTCCGTTCCCCGGCTGGACTCGCCGCGGGGAGCGCCGCTGCTGCCGATTCGCGGCTCGGCTCGCGACACCATTCCCTGGACTGAGGGTTGCGCGTTCGCGCCGCGGTGCGACAACGTCATCGACGCTTGTATCGGCCGGCCGCCTGAACTCACCGATGTGGACGGTTCGCACCAGCTCCGCTGCTGCAATCCGACCACGGTGCGCCCGGTCGAGGTGCTCGGATGACGGTGACCCCGCCCGCCTCCGTCCAGTCCGCTCCGGTTGTGTGCTCCCGGCCGGAGGCGGGCTCATGATGACCCCGCCCGCCTCCGTCCAGTCCGCTCCGGTTGTGTGCTCCCGGCCGGAGGCGGGCTCATGAACTTGGTCGAGGTCCGTGGGCTGAAGGTGCACTTCCCGATCCGGCGGGGCCTGTTCTTCGACCGGACGATCGGACACGTCAAGGCCGTCGACGGCGTTGATTTCGACCTTGAGCACGGCAAGACGTACGGCCTGGTCGGCGAGTCCGGGTGCGGCAAGAGCACGCTTGGCCGCGCCATCCTCCGCCTCATCGAACCCACCGCCGGCTCGGTGATCTTCGACGGCGTCGACATCGCGGGGCTCCAGGGGGAGAAGCTGCGCAAGGCACGTAAGCGAATGCAGATGATCTTCCAGGACCCGCTGTCCAGCCTCGACCCCCGGCAGAACATCGAGTCGATCATCACCGAGGGGATCGACGCGCACGACCTGCTCGACAGCCGCAAGCAATCCCGGGCTCGGATCGTGGAGTTGCTCGAGGCGGTAGGGCTGTCGGCGGCGGCGCTGCGCCGCTACCCGCACGAGTTCTCCGGCGGCCAGCGGCAGCGGATCGGCATCGCCCGCGCGCTCGCCGTCGAGCCGGATCTGATTGTCGCCGACGAGCCGGTGTCGGCCCTGGACGTGTCCGTGCAGGCGCAGGTGGTCAACCTGCTGGAGAAGCTGCAGGATTCCCTCAACCTGACGTTCCTGGTCATCGCGCACGACCTGGCCGTCGTGCGGCACATCAGTGACACGGTCGGCGTGATGTATCTCGGCGCGCTGGTCGAGGAGGCCTCCTCCGACGACCTGTACGCCGAACCGCTGCACCCCTACACCCGGTCGCTGATGTCCGCCGTACCGGTCCCTGATCCCGACGTGGAGGACCGGAGGGAGCGGATCCTGCTCCCGGGCGACCTGCCGAGTCCCGCGAATCCGCCGAGCGGGTGCCGCTTCCACACCCGGTGCCCGTGGCGGCAGCCCGAGCGATGTGACACCGAGATCCCCGAACTGCGGGTCCTGCGGCCGACGCACAAGGTCGCGTGCCACTACGCCGAGCAGATCGAGGCCGGGACGATCCGCCCGAAGAGCGCGGACGAGGTGGCCGCTGACCAGGGCGTGTACGTCGCTGCCACGGGCGGCCTGGACGCCAAGGACCTGCTCGACGCCGGTAAGGACATGCCGCTTCCGCAGCAGGGGTTCTAGTGAGCAGATTCCACCTCGCTGTCCCGGTGGACGATCTCGACGCGGCCCGACGGTTCTACGGGGACGTGCTCGGGTGCCCGGAGGGCCGCTGCTCGGAGCAATGGGTGGACTGGAACCTCTACGGCCACCAGCTGGTCACCCACCTCGCGCCCCGCGGCAGCACGCACACGAACCCGGTCGACGGACACGACGTACCGGTTCCGCACTTCGGCGTCCTGCTGTCGGTTCCAGAGTTCCAGGACCTGGCCGAGCGGCTGCGGGCGGCCGGCACAGCCTTTGTGATCGAGCCCTATCTCCGCTTCGCCGGCGAGCCCGGCGAGCAGTGGACGATGTTCTTAACCGACCCGGCCGGCAATGCGCTGGAGTTCAAGGCCTTTGCCGACGACACCCAGGTCTTCGCCCGCTGAGGTCGTCTTGATTCACCTCTGATTGGACGGGGTTGGCTGTGCACGTGGCGGGATCATCGTCCTGGAGCTTCGCCGAGTCCCTCGACGAGATGCCACACGTCGCTCTCTACGTCCGCGACGCGCTGGGGCTCGAGGTGCCGGAAGGTGCGGGCATCCCGCCGGCTCTGGAGGGGCCGTTATCAGACCGCCGTCAGGCTCTTGACGCCGAAGAGCGCACGGAGGCCGCGCTGCAGTGGCCCAGCTGGTGGCATGCCATCGTCGCCGACGAGGCCCGCATGCACCAGGGATGCGACGAGCCGGATCGCGGGTCGCGGATGCGGGACAGCTTGGCTCGTCGGCAGGCGACGACGGGTGACCCGCCCGAGTTCAGCGCGCTGTCGGACCGGCCTGCGCTCCGGAAGGCTGTCTCGGGCACCTGTATCGAGGCCTGCCGTTGGGCGGAGGGCCCGCGCCGCTCCTCTCACCGTCCATCCGGCGGACCAAGCTTCGCGTGGGCCCTGACCAAGCAGATCGCCGAGGACGTCGCATTCGATATGAACGTCGGCGTGGAATCCGTGCGGGGTGTCGCGCTACTGCTTGCCGTCAAGGGCGACTGGTGGGAATGCATAGCGCCGGGAGTCGTCCTCTGCTCTCGATCCGCTCCGCGGGACCCCGCCGCCGCCCAGGCCATCTTGCGCGCTGTGTTCGTGTCCGGCTCAGCTCGCTGAGCAACGTCGCCCGGTGAGTCAGCGGTGGGCGCGGTTGACCGCCGAGACGACCGCCTCGAGCGATGCGGTGACGATGTTCGGGTCGATCCCGACGCCCCAGAGCACCCGATCGCCCACGGCACACTCCAGGTACGCCGCCGCCGTGGCGTCGCCACCGGCGGACATGGCGTGCTCGGCGTAGTCCAGCACCCGTACGTCGATGTCAAGCCCGGACAACGCGTTGACGAACGCCGCGATCGGCCCGTTGCCCTCGCCGGACACCGACCGCCGTACGCCGTCGATACTCAGCTCGACGGACAGCTGGTCGGGTGAACCCTCGACGGCGACGTTGCGGTGGGAGTGCAGCGCCAACCCCGCAACCCCCGAGAGGTACTCCGTCCGGAAGCTGTCCCACATCTCCTGCGCGGACACCTCGCCACCCTCGGAGTCGGTGACCCGCTGGATGACCTGGCTGAACTCGATCTGCAGCCGCCGCGGCAGGTCCAGCTGGTGCTCGCTCTTCATGATGTAGGCGACGCCGCCCTTGCCGGACTGCGAGTTGACCCGGATCACCGCCTCGTAGGTCCGGCCGACGTCGCGCGGATCGATCGGCAGGTACGGCACCGCCCACGGGATGTCGTCCACGGTCACGCCGGCGGCCGCGGCATCGCGGGCCATCGCCTCGAAGCCCTTCTTGATCGCGTCCTGGTGCGAGCCGGAGAACGCGGTGTACACCAGGTCACCCCCGTACGGGTGCCGCTCGCCCACCGGCAGCTGGTTGCAGTACTCGACGGTACGGCGTACCTCGTCGATGTCGGAGAAGTCGATCTGCGGGTCGATGCCCTGGCTGAACAGGTTCATCCCGAGGGTGACCAGGCAGACGTTGCCGGTCCGCTCGCCGTTGCCGAACAGGCACCCCTCGATCCGATCCGCGCCGGCCAGGTAGCCCAGCTCGGCGGCCGCGACGGCGGTGCCGCGGTCGTTGTGCGGGTGCAACGACAGGACCACGTCGGGGCGGTGGGCCAGGTGCCGGCTCATCCACTCGATCTGGTCGGCGTACACATTGGGGGTGGCCATCTCCACGGTCGCCGGCAGGTTGACGATCACCGGTCGGTCGGGGCTCGGCTCCCAGACGTCGTTGACGGCGTTGCAGACCTCGACGGCGTAGGAGATCTCGGTCCCGGTGAAGGACTCGGGAGAGTACTCGAAGCGGACCGCGGAGTCGGTCGCGTCGGCGAGTTTCGCGCACAGCCGGGCGCCGTTGACGGCGATGTCGGTGATCCCGTCCCGGTCCAGACCGAACACCACCCGGCGCTGGAGCGTCGACGTCGAGTTGTACAGGTGCACGATCGCCTGCCGGGCGCCCCGGATCGATTCGAACGTCCGCTCGATCAGCTCGTCGCGGGCCTGGGTGAGGACCTGGATCGTGACGTCGTCGGGGATCACGTCGTCGGTGACGATCTGCCGGATGAAGTCGAAGTCGGTCTGGCTGGCCGCCGGGAAGCCGACCTCGATCTCCTTGTAGCCCATGCCGACGAGCAGGTCGAACATCCGCCGCTTGCGGGCCGGCGTCATCGGGTCGATCAGGGCCTGGTTGCCGTCGCGCAGGTCGACCGCGCACCACAGCGGGGCTGACCTGATCGTGCGGGTCGGCCAGCTGCGGTCAGGCAGGTCGACGGGCGTGAACGGGCGATACTTGCGGACCGGCATGCCGGAGGGCTGCTGCGGGTTCATGGAAAAGGCTCCTGTACGGCGAGGGCGTGGGCTCAACCAGCGACGCGAACAACCCGCGACGAGGGAGCCGGTCTGTTACAGGCCCTCGGCGCGGCGCGGAAGAAGCAGGTCGCCGTACACGATGGACCGAGGCTACCCCAGCGACCAGCCGCCCGATCAGGCGACCCGCTGGCCGGTCGGGAGCGCACCGGCCGGTGTCCGTAGCCGCCGCTCGGTGAGCAGCAGAGCACCGGCGGCCAGCACGAGCTGCAAGCCCAGGCCGTAGGGCCACACGGGTCCTGGCTCTGGTGCCGGTTCGGCAACGTCGAACACCGAGGGCGGCTGTCGCAGCTGGCGGGCCGCCTGGCTCAAGGCACCCAGCAGGTCGGCGTCCTGGCGGGCCTGGATGATCGTGCCGTCCGGCAGCCGGATCGTCGTGGTCGGGGTCTCCGGGGCGGCGTCGGCGAGCACGATGAACGGATTGGGCGCGAGGATCCACCAGATCCGGTCCGGCCGCGACTGGTTGTAGGTGTAGCTCTGCTCGCCGGTGCCTTCGGTGACGGTGTCCGACGTGACGGCCAGCAGGATCCCGAACAGCACGCCGGTGCCGGCCGTCAACGTGAAGACGGCGAGGTAGGCCAGCACGCTCGAGGTCGTTGTGCGGGCCATCCAGGCCGACAAGCCGAGGGACACTGCGCAGACCACGCCGATCAGCAGCGCCATCACGGCGTAGACGATGAGGACGCGGCCTACGCTCAGGCCGCCTTCGAGCAGGCACCACAGGGCCAAGGGCGCGGTGACGAGCAGGAAGACGACCGCCGTGCCCCAGGACGCGAGCAGCTTGCCCACAGCCAGATCCCAGGAGGTCAGGCCGGTGATCTGCAGCGGCGCCAGTGTTCCGCGCTCCCGGTCGCCGTTGACAGACTGCGCCGCGAGCGCCGGTGCGATGAGTAGCGCCAATCCGAGTACGACGAGCATCAGCCCACCGAACATGAACGACCCCGTGTACCCGACCACCTCCTCCCCGACCGTTGGGCGGACACTGAGCCGGATCAGCATGGCGATGACCGTCAGCACGATGAGCCAGGACGCGAGGAGCCATCGCCAGCGCCCGGTGCGAAGCCGAAGCCGGAACTCCAGCGCGGCGACGGTGGCGATGCCGTTCACGGGGTCCTCATCGGCGTACCGCTTGGTCGTCTGTCAACTGCAGGTACGCCGCCTCCAGGCTGCCGCCGACCGGACCAAACGCCGTCACCGGTACGCCTGCACCCACCAGCTCCGAGAGCAGCCGGGCGGCATTCTGCTCGCCGCCGAACACCTGGACGTCGACCGCTGACGGGCCGGCGGTTATCGCACTGACCCCACGCTCGTCCAGCGCCCGCGTCAGGGCCTCTGCATCGAGGGTTCGAACCCGGTACGCCCGCGGGCCGAGGTGGGCGGGTAGCTGGTCCACGCGGTGACTCGCCACGGTGCGGCCTCGATCGACGAAGACCACATCGTCGGCGAGCTCCTCCAGATCGTCGAGGGCGTGGCTGGACACCAGCACGGTCCGGCCCTCGGCCGCCAGCCGCCGGAGCAGGTCGTGCAACTCGATCCGGCTGCGCGGATCCAGCCCGGCGGCCGGCTCGTCCAGCAGCAGCACGGACGGGCCGTGGATCAGCGCCCGGGCCAGGCTGAGCCGCTGCTTCTGCCCACGGGACAGGGTGTGCACCCGAGCCCCGGCCTGCTCGATCAGCCGGGCTGCGTCCAGCGCCGCGGGGACCGCCTGCCGGCGCTGCGCCGGCGGGATCCGGTGGGCCGCGGCCATGACGTCGAGGTACTCCGTCACTGTCAAGGCGTCGTAGAAGCCGAGCACGTCCGGAGCCCAGCCCATCCGGGACCGCACCTCGCCGGGAGCAGTGGCCGGATCGAAGCCGGCGACCCGCACCCACCCGGCGTCGGGTGTCAGCAAGGTGGCGAGGATGAGCAGGAGCGTCGTCTTCCCGGCCCCGTTCGGGCCGACCAGGGCTGTCACCTGACCGGGGTAGGCGTCCAGGTCCATCCCCTGCACCGCTCCGACCGGACCGAACGAGCGGTGCAGCGCCCGCGTGCGCACCCCGGCATGCGGTGCCTCGTAGGCAACCGGAAAGACAACCACGGGCCTACGGTAGCCGGAGAGGCCGCCCGCTCCGGTTAGGCTGGTTGTCGTTGTCCCATCGGGCAGGAGGACGTGCGGTGGCCCTCGTCGTACAGAAGTACGGCGGTTCCTCGGTTGCCGACGCGGAGCGGATCAAGCGGGTGGCCGAGCGGATCGTGACCGCCCGCCGCGCCGGCAACAGCGTCGTCGTGGTCGTCTCCGCCATGGGCGACAGCACCGACGAGTTGCTCGACCTGGCCAAGCAGGTCTCCCCGTTGCCGCCCGGCCGGGAGATGGACATGCTGCTCACCGCGGGCGAGCGGATCTCGATGGCGCTGCTGGCGATGGCGATCTCCACCCTCGGCTTCGAGGCGCGTTCCTTCACCGGCTCGCAAGCCGGAGTCATCACAACCTCCGCGCACGGCCGGGCTCGCATCATCGACGTCACCCCAGGCCGGATCCAGGCGGCGCTGGACGAGGGTGCGATCGCGATCGTGGCCGGCTTCCAGGGCGTCAGCCAGGACACCAAGGACATCACCACGCTGGGTCGCGGCGGGTCAGACACGACCGCGGTGGCGCTGGCCGCGGCGCTCGGCGCGGACATCTGCGAGATCTACACCGACGTCGACGGCGTCTACACCGCCGACCCGCGGATCGTGGCGAACGCCCGCCGGCTGGACACGGTCAGCTACGAGGAGATGCTCGAACTGGCCGCGTGCGGCGCGAAGATCCTGATGCTGCGCTGCGTGGAGTACGCCCGCCGCTACGGCATCCCGGTGCGGGTGCGGTCGTCGTTCAGCCAGCTGCCCGGCACCCTCGTCTCCGGTTTGATGGAGGATCTACCCGTGGAACAGGCCATCATCGCCGGCGTCGCGCACGACCGCAGCGAAGCCAAGGTGACCGTCGTCGGCGTACCGGACAAGCCCGGTGAGGCGGCGGCGATCTTCCGTGCCGTCGCGGGCGCGGAGATCAACATCGACATGATCGTCCAGAACGTCTCGGCCGCCGCCACCGGCCGCACCGACATCTCGTTCACGCTGCCTACCGCGGACGGGCCGACCGCGATCGCGGCGCTGCGCAAGGTCCAGGACCGGGTCGGCTTCGACAACCTCCTGTACGACGACCACATCGGCAAGGTGTCGCTGGTCGGCGCCGGCATGCGCTCGCATCCGGGTGTCTCCGCGACCTTCTTCACCGCACTCGCCGAGGCCGGCGTGAACGTGGAGATCATCTCCACGTCCGAGATCAGGATCTCGATCATCTGTCGGGACACCGACCTCGACATCGCGGTCCGGGCGGTGCACGACGCGTTCGGTCTGGGCAGCGACGCCGAGGCGCAGGTGTACGGCGGTACCGGCCGTTGAGCGCGGCTCGGGCGGCGCTGCGGGTCGGTGTAGTCGGCGCCACCGGACAAGTCGGCAGCATGATCTTGCGGGTGCTCCTGGAGCGGAACTTCCCGGCCGCTGAGATCCGGTACTTCGCTTCGGGCCGGTCAGCGGGCTCGGTGCTGCCCTGGGGCGACACCGACGTCGTCGTGGAGGACGCCACCACCGCCGATCCCGGCGGCTTGGACCTGGCGCTGTTCTCCGCCGGGGCCACCGCCTCGCGGCTGCTCGCGCCCCGGTTCGCCGCTGCCGGCGCCGTGGTCGTGGACAACTCCTCGGCCTGGCGGATGGACCCCGCCGTACCGCTGGTGGTCAGCGAGGTCAACCCAGAAGCGATCCGCGGGGCGGCGAAGGGGATCATCGCCAATCCGAACTGCACGACGATGGCCGCGATGCCCGTTCTCAAGCCGTTGCATGACGAGGCCGGTTTGCTCCGGCTGGTCATCAGCACCTACCAGGCCGTCTCCGGAGGCGGTCGGGCGGGTGTGGACGAACTGGACAAGCAGGCCCGCGAGGTCGTCGGCCGGGCGAGCGAGCTGACCTACGACGGGGGTGCCGTTGCGTTCCCGCCGCCGACGCTTTATCCCCGCCCGATTGCGTTCAATGTGCTGCCGCTGGCGGGCTCGCTCGTCGACGACGGCTCCTTCGAGACCGTCGAGGAGCAGAAGTTGCGCGACGAGAGCCGCAAGATCCTGGGGCTGCCCGACCTCCGGGTGTCCGGGACCTGCGTTCGGGTGCCGGTCTTCACCGGGCACTCGCTGTCCATCAACGCCGAGTTCGAGCGTCCCCTGTCCGTTGAGCGCGCCTACGAGCTGCTTGCCGCCGCACCGGGCGTGGCGTTGAGCGACATCCCGACGCCACTGCAGGCGGCCGGGCGCGACGCCAGCTTCGTGGGCCGGCTCCGCGCGGACCCAGGGGTGGACGACGGGCGCGGGCTCGCGCTTTTCGTCAGCAGTGACAACCTGCGCAAGGGCGCGGCGCTGAACGCCGTACAGATCGCCGAACTGGTAGCCGCCCGGCTCGCCTGATGTGCGGTTTCATGATCGTCAGGGACAACGGGCTGCCATGGAGCCACATTGTCCTGATGATCATGAAGCTGGAACATGTCGGTGCAGGAAGTCGATCTCGACGGCCATCTGCCGGATCTGCTCCTCGACCACGAGGCTGCCGTGGCCGGCGTCGAAGCGGTACACCTCGTGCGGCGTGCCCAGTCTCACCAGCTCGGCCAGGTAGTTGTCGATCTGCCGGATCGGGCAGCGCGGGTCATTCGCCCCGGCCAGCACGAGCAGCGGTGCCTGTACCTGGTCGACGTAGGTGATCGGCGAGCAGCGTTCGTACACCTCGGGCACGTCGGTCGGCGAACCACCGAAGATCGCCCGGTCAAAGGCGCGCAATCCCTCCATCTCGTCCTCGTACGCCGCCACGTAATCGGCGACCGGCACCGCCGCGAGCCCAGCGCTCCACAGCTCCGGCTGGGTGCCGAGGCCGAGCAGGGTCAGGTAGCCGCCCCACGAGCCACCCTCCAGCGCACATCGCGCCGGGTCGACCAGGCCGCCGTCCACCACAGCCGCGCGCACGGCGGCGATGTCCTCCAGCTCGGTCAGCCCCGGGCGACCCTCCAGCGCGTCGCGCCACACCGAGCCGTAGCCGCTGGAGCCGCGGTAGTTCACGTGCACGACGGCGTACCCGGCATCGACGAACGCGGCCCGGCGGGCGCGGAAGGAGTCGTCGTCGGCGGCCTCCGGTCCCCCGTGGATGGCAAAGACGGCGGGGTACGGCGGCGCACCAGCCGGTCGGCAGAACAGGGCGTGGATGCGGCCGGCCGGGCCGTCCACCCAGACGTCTTCGACCGGGTACGCCGCGGGCGGCGCCGCTCCCGGTGGCCGCAGAACTGTCCCGCCGCCGACCGCACGGACGACGGGAGGTTCGGCCGAGGAAGACCAGGTGAACTCGACCTGGCCGTCGGGTCGTGCGGTCGCCGAGCCGACGACACCCGGCGGCGTGTCGAGCCGGGTCAGCTCGCCGCTGGTCAGGTCGTACCGGTAGAGCTCCGAGCGGGCCTCGTGGTCGTGGTTGACCAGCAGGGCCCGGCCATCGCCGAACCAGTCCGCGGCCAGCTCGCCAGGCAGGTCGATGTGCAGCTCGGTCTCGCTGTCCGCCGCGACGTCCCAGATCAGCAGCTCGGACCGGCCGCGGCGCTCATGCTCCACGAGCAGCCGGCTGTCGCCGTCCACCGGACTGAACGCCACAGCTTCCAATCCCCTGCCGGCGCCGTCCCACTTGTCGGCGATCGCGCCCTTGTCGGCATACACCCGAAGCGCCATGTGCCGGGAGTCGCCGTGCTCGGCGTGCCCGATCGCGACCAGGGTCTCCTCGCGAGACAACGCGCCGACGTGGGCGTCGTGCTCACTGGCGTAGAGGAGGTGGGGTGCGGCCTTG
>Ga0136613_10001576_pt1 | contig 11851 bp, 10 predicted proteins | sample AntDrymUQ2722106_2_FD_106649 | JGI IMG/M metagenome (GOLD analysis project Ga0136613, IMG submission 106649) | Polar desert sand microbial communities from Dry Valleys, Antarctica - metaG UQ272 (21.06) | ecosystem: Environmental > Terrestrial > Soil > Desert | place: Antarctica: Dry Valley... | reverse complement strand
GCCGTCGCCGAGGCGTTTCATATCGCCTCGACCGGCAGGCCCGGCCCGGTGCTGATCGATGTGCCCAAAGACGTTCTCACCTCCGAGACGGGCTTCGCCTGGCCGTCCACGGTCACGATCCCGGGATACCGACCGAACACAGAGCCGCACCTCCGGCAGATCAAGGCAGCGGCAGAGCTCATCGGACGCGCCGAAAGACCCGTGTTCTACGTCGGCGGTGGGGTGCTCAAGGGGAGCGCCGCTGCGGAGCTGAGAACCCTGGTGGAAACGGTCGGCGCGCCGGTCGTGACCACCCTGATGGCGCGAGGCGCCTTCCCCGACGACCATCCGCTGCACATGGGGATGCCGGGGATGCACGGAGGGTATGCGGCGGTGACCGCCCTGCAGCGCTCCGACCTGCTGATAGCGCTCGGTGTGCGTTTCGATGATCGTGTTACAGGCCGGCTGGCGTCCTTTGCGCCCGACGCGAAGGTCATCCACGCCGATATCGATCCGGCGGAGATCGGCAAGAACCGCGCCGTCGACGTGCCGATCGTGGGTCAGTCGAAGCCGGTCATGATCGGGCTGACGCGAGCGCTTGCCGAAGGCGAACCTTCTGATCACTCCGGATGGGTTGCCCAGGTGCAGCGATGGCATAAGCAGTACCCGTTCACGTACGACCAGGAGCCAGACGGAGCGCTGAAGCCGCAGCACGTCGTGAGTCGCTTCGATGCAGCCCTGGGAGGCGACGGCATAGTCGTCACCGGTGTCGGACAGCACCAGATGTGGGCTTCTCAGCTGATGCGCTTCAACAAGCCGAACTCATGGGCGACATCGGGGGGCGCCGGGACGATGGGCTTTGCCGTCCCGGCTGCGCTGGGAGCAAAGGTGGGACGGCCCCACGACCCGGTGGTTGCTATCGACGGCGATGGTTGCTTTCAGATGACGGCGCAAGAGCTCGTCACCGCGGCGGTCGAGCGGATCCCGTTCGTCGTTGCCATCCTCAACAATCAGTCTTTGGGAATGGTCCGCCAATGGCAGGAGCTCTTCTATGACGAGCGCTATTCGAACGTTCATTTCCATCCCGAGATACCGGATTTCGTGAAACTAGCGGAATCCTGTGGAGCTATCGGCCTGCGGGCAACTTCGGCCGACGAGGTCGACGCGGTCATCGACAAGGCGCTGGGGGTCGACGACCGCCCCTGCGTCATCGACTTCGTGGTCGACCCTGCCGAGATGTGCTTCCCCATGGTTCCGGCCGGAGCTTCAAACGACGACATCATCGTTGCGCCCGGGGTTATTCCCGGCTCGAAGCAGACGACCCAGGATCATCCGGTGCCGGCGCCGCTCGACCGTCCCGAGTTCGTCCCAAGCGCATGAACCCAACCACACACACATTGTCCGTGCTGGTTGCGAACGAACCGGGCGTGCTCGCCCGCATCTCGGGCATGTTCTCAAGGCGGGGTTTCAACATAGAGTCACTCGCAGTCGGACCAACCGACGATCCGACTATCTCGCGCATGACCATAGTTGTCCCGGTCGACGGCAAGTCCCTCGAACAGATCAGCAAGCAACTCCACAAGCTGATACATGTGCTTCGGATCGTCGAGCTTCCTCACGACGGCGCAGTCGAGCGCGAGCTCGCGCTCATCAAGGTGGGTGTGGGTGCCGGACGGCGCGCCGAGGTGCTGGAGATCGCGGAAATATTTCACTGCAAGATCATCGATGTAGATGCGACCGCACTTGTGATAGAGGCGACCGGGACTCCCGAGAAGGTTGCGAGCTTGGAGGAACTGCTGGAGCCCTATGGTGTCGTCGAAATGGCAAGAACGGGACGGGTGGCGTTGGGGCGGGGGTCGGGAAGCCTTAAGTCACCTGCGCTTCGTCCCGTACCGATCCCGAACTATGCAGCGAACTAGGAGGAGGGAAGCTATGTCACCGAAGGTCTACTACGACGCAGATTCTCCGTTGGAGGCTCTGTCCGGCAAGAGCGTGGCGGTTCTTGGCTACGGCTCCCAGGGGCGGGCTCATGCGTTGAACCTGAAGGATTCGGGAGTGGACGTCACCGTCGGCCTCCGAAAGGACTCACCGACGTGGGGGGCGGTGGAAGCTGATGACGCCCCGGTTGCGACCGTGGGAGAAGCATGCTCGTCGGCCGATGTCATCGTAATGCTCGTTCCCGATCAACATCAGGCATCGGTGTACAGCGAGTTCGTGGAGCCCAGTTCCAAGCCGGGTAGTGCTCTACTCTTCGCGCACGGGTTCAACGTGCACTTCGGGCAGATCCGCCCGCCGGTGGAGAACGATGTGGTGATGGTCGCGCCGAAGGGCCCTGGTCCGCTTGTACGTCGCACCTACGAACAGGGGAGCGGCGTGCCGGCGCTGCTGGCGATCCATCAGGACGCAACCGGTTCGGCGCGCCAACTGGGTCTTGCTTACGCCAACGGAATCGGGGCGACGCGCGCCGGAGTGCTCGAGACGACGTTTGCCGAAGAGACCGAAACCGACCTGTTCGGTGAGCAGGCCGTCCTTTGTGGAGGCGCTTCACGCCTTGTCCAGGCGGGATTCGAAACGCTGGTCAAGGCCGGTTACCAGCCGGAGATCGCCTACTTCGAGTGCCTGCACGAGCTCAAGCTGATCGTCGATCTTCTGTACGAAGGCGGCTTCAGCGGGATGCGCGACGCAATCTCGGACACAGCCGAGTATGGGGACCTCACACGTGGCCAGAAGGTCATAAGCCCGGACGTCGAAGCCGCCATGCAAAAGATACTCGACGACATTCGGTCGGGCAGCTTCGCTCGCGAGTGGGTTCTCGAGAACAAGGCGGGAACCCCGGTTCTGGATGCGCACCGCCGCAGACAGGCCGAGCACCCGATCGAAGAGGTCGGAGCCCGTCTGAGGGAGATGATGTCGTGGCTGTGACGAGCGGGGAAGGTGACGTAGGCGTACCCGGCGATGCTCGGGTGAAGATCTTCGACACGACTCTGAGGGACGGCGAGCAGTCGCCCGGCATCTCGCTCAATCTCAGAGAGAAGGTCGAGATCGCGGAGCAACTGGCGCGCCTGGGCGTTGACGTCATCGAAGCCGGTTTCCCGATTGCCTCTCAAGGAGAGACCGAGGCGGTTCAGGCAATCGCCAAGGTCGTCACCGGCCCGGTGGTCGCCGGGCTGGCGCGCTGCGATCCGCGCGACATCGACCGCGCCGCGGAGGCCCTGGCCGTGGCTTCACGCCCGCGAATTCACACCTTCATTGCCACGAGCGAGATACACATGAAGGCGAAGCTGAAGCTAACACCTGCTCAGGTGCTCGAGGCCGTGAAAGAAAGCTGCGAGCGGGCGCGCAGGCACGTCGATGACGTCGAGTTTTCGTGTGAGGATGCGACCCGTTCGAATCCCGAGTTCCTTGTCGAGGTCTTCGGTGTCGCAGCGCGTGCCGGTGCTTCCACGCTCAACCTCCCCGATACCGTCGGCTATGCGCTGCCCGACGAGTTTGCTGCGCTGCTCAGTTACCTGCGGTCTGAAGTTGGCCGTGAGGTCGTCTGGAGCGTCCATACCCATGACGACCTCGGGCTTGCTGTGGCGAACGCGATGGCGGGGATATCCGCCGGCGCGCGTCAGGTAGAGGTCGCCGTCAACGGGATCGGGGAACGTGCGGGCAACTGCTCGCTGGAAGAGATCGTGATGGCGCTTCGTACCAGGAGGTCGGCAAGCCGCAGCGACACGGCGGTTGCCACCAAAGAGATAGCGCGCACGTCCCGTCTGGTGTCAATGTTGACCGGGTACCCGGTTCCTCCCAACAAGGCCATCGTCGGGGCCAATGCGTTCGCCCACGAGGCGGGCATCCACCAACACGGCGTCATGATGGATCGGACCACCTACGAGATCATGGATCCGGTCGACGTCGGGCTCGAAGGGTCACGCATCGTTCTAGGCAAGCATTCGGGGAGGCACGCGTTCGTCAAGGCTCTCGAAGACCTCGGATTCTCGTTGAACAATGAAGAGATGGCACGAGCGTTCGCGCGCTTCAAGGCGATGGCCGACCGCAAGATCCGGATTACCGATGTGGACCTCGAGGCGATTGTGGTCGACGAGCTGTCGTCCGATGAGAACGACTACGAGCTCGTGTCGATTCAGGTGGCAGGGGGCACTCACCTGTCGCCCACCGCCACCGTGCGCCTGCGGCGAGGCGACGAGGTGATAGATGAGTCCGCTATCGGCGACGGGATGATCGACGCCGCCTGCGGAGCGATTCAGCGCGCCACCGGGGTCGAGGCACGCCTGGAATCGTTCACGGTTTCGAGCGTGACCGGCGGCATCGACGCATTGGGCGATGTGACCATCGTCCTGGCGACGCAGGGAGGTAGAGGCGCCGTGCCGGGCGACCGGCCCGAGCGGCGTGCCACGGGGCGCGGCGTCTCCACCGATGTGGTCGAGGCTTCGGCCAGGGCCTACCTCTCCGCTGCGAACCGGCTCATCCGGATCACGACGTCGGTCGCGGCCTCTCCCTCCAGTTCCCCCTCCCTGCCCCCTTCCTCCACTTCATGAAAGCTCGCATCGCGGTCCTCCCCGGCGACGGCATAGGACCTGAGGTGATCGGGGCGGCGCTTCCCGTGCTCGGTGCCGACCACGATCTGGTGACCATCGATGCCGGCGCGGAGCGCTACCTCGCCACCGGAGAGTTGCTTTCCGAGGCGGACATGGAGGTCATTGCAGGGTCCGAAGCGCTGCTGATGGGAGCAGTGGGGGACCCACGGGTCCCCGACGGCATTCTCGAGCGGGGAATCGTGATCAGGCTCCGCCAGGAGCTCGACCTGTACGTGAACCTTAGGCCTTTCCCCGAGCTGGGCCTTGTGTTCGTTCGGGAGAACACCGAGGGCCCCTATTCGGGCGAAGGGGAACGACACGGCGATCGCGCCATCGAGGTCAACGTGAATACGAGGCGTTGCGTGGAGCGGTGCCTGCGCTACGCCTTCGAGGCGGCGCGCGCCCGGTCGGGACGGCTGACTATGGTGCACAAGACCAACGTCTTGGTCCATGCAGGTGCGCTGTGGCGAGACATCACCAACGAGGTGGCGGCCGATTTCCCTTCCGTTCCCGTCGGCTACGAGCATGCCGACGCAGCCGCCTACCATCTCGTCACCGAACCGGGCAGATTCGACGTCATAGTTACCGACAACCTGTTCGGTGACCTGCTCTCGGACCTGGCCGCCGGGCTGGGGGGAGGACTCGGACGGGCCGCCAGCGCCAACCTCCATCCCGACCCCACCACGCGGCCCACCCGGTGCCTGGGGTTGTTCGAGCCCGTCCACGGCACGGCCCCCGACATCGCAGGCCGGGAGATGGCAGACCCGAGCGCTGCGATCACCGCAGCACACATGTTGCTCGACGCACTCAGTCAGGAGCCGGCCACCACATGATGACAAAGAGTCCCTATTTCGACGTGTGCAGCTACAAAGTCGTAAGCGAGAGAACGCATGCCAGGGCGACGCGGGTCCAGGCCATGGTCGAGGTTCGCATCGGAAACAACTGCGTCCGTCGCTCGGCGATGGGAATCGGGCCGGTGCACGCCCTCGACCTCGCTCTGAGAGAGTGTCTCGAGTCCTCGTTTCCCGAGCTCGAAGGAGTTCGCCTTTCCGACTACCAGGTCTCGGTCGTCGACGCGGGCCAGGGGACGGGGGCCCAGGTGCGCGTCTTGATTCAGGCTTCCGACGGCGATCGGCGTTGGGATGCCGGCTGTGTGGGCGGCAATGTGGTCGATGCCTCTTTCGAGGCGTTGTGCTCGACGCTCGTGATGGGCATCATGCACGGCCGCTCGCAAAAACGACGCTCCGCATAGAGTTAGTGGATGGAGCAGCGGCTGGTCGCCTATCAGGGAGAGCCCGGCGCATACTCGGAAGAGGGCGCGCAGACCCTCTTTCCGGCAGCCGAGCTGCGGCCGCTATCGTCCATCCGCAAGGTGTTCGAGGCGGTCGAAGTCGGCCGGGTCGACTTCGGGCTCGTCCCGATCGACAACTCGCAGGCCGGCAGCATCAACGAGACCTATGATCTCTTCCTCCGCCACGGGCTCCATCTCGTGGGTGAGACCGTCGTGCGGGTCGACCACTGCCTGATCGCTTTGCCGGCCACCTCGATCGACGATCTGGCTGAGATCATCTCGCACCCACAGGCAATCGCCCAGTGCGAGGAGTTCCTCAATGCTCTGGATGTCAGGATACGCGCCGAATACGACACCGCAGGGGCCGGTAAGCGGATCGTCGACGAGAAGCTCGAGGCCACCGGGGCCATCGCGTCGGCGCGCGCAGCAGAGCTCTACGGTTTGACGATTCTTCAGGAGCGTATCCAGACCTACCCGGACAACTACACACGTTTCGGGGCGCTCTCGCGCAACCCCGATCCCTTGAGCGAGCCCAATAAATCTTCTCTGGTGTTCGGTGTGGGTCACGTGGCAGGTTCGCTCTATCGCTGTCTCGGCGCCTTTGCCGAGCGCCACCTCAGCCTTCGCAAGCTCGAGTCACGGCCGCGAGCGGGGCGCCCCTGGGAGTACGTCCTGTATGCGGACGTGGAGGCACCCGCAGACGCGCCCGAGATGCTCGAGGCGCTTTCGGAGCTCAGCGAGCATGCCACCTTCACCCGGCTGCTCGGAACCTACGCCTCCGCTCTGGCTCATATCCGCTGAGCCTGCCGGGGGTGCAAAGGGCAGCGAATGAATCAGCCATCCGTCGGGGGTTCCGGCCGCACGACGATGATTTCGTGCTGTGGCTCCACGGCGACGACCGGGTTGGGCATGGCCCGCTCGATCTCCGGGTCGACGAACAGCCTGATCCCACCCTCTTCAACCACCGCCTCGCCCTCGATGGGGCCCTCGGCGAGCTCGACCTGGATGTCCATGCCACCACCCAGCCCTCGCGCTCCGCGCAGGCGCACCCCTCCGCTAGCCGGGTCGATGCCCCCAAGCTCGAGCGAACGCGTGAGCACTTGAACTGCCTCGTGGGTCACCGTGATCGCCACGTCGAAACCTCCCTGCCTAGATTCTTCGGGCATCGCCAAAGCAGAACCCTAGAGGAAGGGAGAGCAACCTCTTGTCTGGAGGTCACCTGCCACAGGGCCCACGTTGCTTTTGCCGACGACGAGGGTTGGCCTTGAGTTCGTCTGGGTATAGGGAAAAGCCTTGCCTGTGCCCGGGCCTCCTGGTGGCGCACCCCGCGGCCGGCTCGGCTCAAGTAAAAGCCCCATGTTGCCGACTCCAGAGGGGAGGAGTGAAGTGGACAATCACGGGGTGAGGGTATTGAGGCCCGAGAAGGTCGAGCAGATCACAGCAGCCGAGCCTGCCCCCGACAAGGCCATCCCTTTGCACCAATCAATCGGACCCACCATCGAGTCTTACCGGCGCCTGGCCGATGTATTCCACCACGTGCTGTCCGAACAGCGAGTCGATCTCGTACTCGAGCGCATAGCCGACACCTTGGCCGAGCTGATCCCCTACGACACACTCACGATCTACGAGGCCGATGAGAGAAAGCGGGTCCTCCATGCGGTGATGGCGCGCGATCCCCACATCGAGCAAATCCTCAAGGACACCGGCATCCCCTTCGGCGAAGGCATTACCGGATGGGCGGTCGAGTATGGCGAGGCGGCCCTGGTCAACGACTCAGCTCATCATCCCCGAGCAGTGTCGATTCCGGGCACTCCTGAGGACGAAGAGGAGGCACTTATCACGGTGCCACTGATCTCGAGGAATACGGTAAAGGGTGCACTGAACATCTATCGGATAGGCGCCGGCAATGACTTTTCGCTCGAGGAATTCGAACTGGCGAAGCGCTTCGGTGACGCTGCTGCCCTTGCACTCGACAATGCCCAGGTGCGAGCCTCTCTCGAGCATCAAGCACAGACGGATTCACTCACCGGTCTCTACAACCACCGGTTCTTTCACGAAAGGGTGCGTTCTGAGTTGGCCCGCGCCACCAGGGCGCGCGATTCCTTGGTGGTCTTGATGCTGGACATCGACGACTTCAAGGCTGTGAACGACATCCACGGGCATTCGGTCGGAGATCAGATCCTTATCGGTCTGGCCGACATGGTGGCGGCCGCTGTGAGGGGATCCGATGTCGTGTGCCGTATCGGCGGCGAGGAGTTCGCGGTGATCATGCCGTCTTGTGAAGTCGGCGACGCCCTCGGCTTCGTATCTCGTCTAACCGAGCAGCTTGCGGTTCGAACGTTTGATCCGGCGAATCGGATCACCCTTTCCATCGGTATAGCCCAAGGACCCGACGAGGCGGCTCACCCGAGAGAGCTCGTGGCGTTTGCCGAAACCGCCATGATGGTTGCCAAGGCCGAGGGCAAGAACAAGGCGGTCGTGTTCGGCGAGGGTTCCTCCCAACGCCCGATTGGTGCTGAGCATAAAGACAGAGATGTTCGATCTCTGGCTCACATGAAGATGCTGCAAAGCCTTGCAGGCAAGCTGAATCGCTTGAACGATGTGCACCGGATCGGCTCCACCATCGTCAACGAGCTTCGCACTTTCATCGACTATGACGTCTGCAGGGTCTATGTCGTCGAGGGGGATGAGTGCATCGCGGTCGCAGCCAACCATTTGTCCGAGGGTCAGGGGCTCGAAGATCTCACCCACAGGGTAGGGGAGGGAATCACCGGGTCGGTGACCTTGAACGCCAGGCCGCTCCTGGTCCCGAATTCACAAGAGTTTGAATCTACGTTCCCCGTAACCGAGCTCGATCGGGCTCCGCAATCGGTGGTAGCAGTTCCGCTGCGCTATGGTCCTCGGGTTGTCGGCGTGATTGTTGTGACAAAACTGAGTATCGGTGCACTCGACGACGATGATCTTCGCCTGCTGGAGGTGCTTGCCGGCCATGCTTCCGTTGCGATCGAGAACGCGCAGTTGTACGAGACGCAACGGCGAGAGGCCGCCCAAGCCAAAGCGTTGCTCGAGTTCGCGCAATCGATGCTCATGGCGCCATCCCTGGATGTCATCGGTGGGAATGCGGTTCGCATGGCCGCGCAGCTGTTAGGGGCCAAGCAGAGCTCTCTGTGGTTGCTTGATCCCAGCGTGTGTGACTACTACGTCGAGGCTCACCACGGCTACGAGGGTGATCCAGAGCTCGAGGCGGAGATCAACGTGCGACTTGACGAGGCCGCTGCTCTGCAGGCGTTCGCTGGACAAGAGGGTGACGCCACATGGGAGGCAGCAGCGACCTCTCACCCGCCCGCCCGAATGCCGAGCCCCACGAGGATCACAGACTGGTCCTCAGGTGATCCTGCGGGCTCCACGACCCCCGTGGCCGTCGCGTCGCTGCAACTCCCATCCCAACCTGTCACTGGTTGGTTGATGGTGAGGCATCCCGGAGTCCATGGGTGGCACTTCAGTCAGGAACGGCTGCGTCTTCTTGCGGGGGTTGCGCATCAGGCATCCCTGGCGATAGAGAAGCTGCATCTCCATCAGCAGCAAAGCGAAAGCACCGAGAGAACGAGCGCTCTGTTGAGCTTCAGCGTTGCCATGTCTGCGAGCGAATCATTGGATGACGTTCTGGCACACACGGTGGAGCACACAGCGCAGATTCTGGAATGCCCGAAAACGTCGTTGTGGCTCGAGGACTTGGAAACGGGGGAGGCTGTGGCTCGAGCCGTGCGGGGATACGCGCTCGACGAGCTGGCCCCGGGGGCCCGGGCCGGTCGTGAGCTCATGCAAAGGCTCGGGGTCGGCGAAGGGCCATCCGTCATGCATCCAGATGAATACCGGCAGCTTGCAGGGTCTGGGCAGGTCCCGGGCGATTGCCTTGTTGCGTTGGCGCCTCTGAAACTAGAGCGTGAGCGGCTCGGGTGCTTGATTGCTGTGGCCCCCGACAACAAAGGCTTCGTGTTTTCAGAGCAAAAGCTTCGGCTGCTGACGAACATGGCTTGCCAGGCTGAGATTGCAATGGCCAAGGAGCTGGGTGTCCAGCGTATCGAGGATTCCTTTCGATCAACGGTCGACGCGCTCGCCAACGCCCTCGAGGCCAAGGATGCATATACGTCACTACACGCACGCTGGATTGCAGACGTTGCGGTTGAGGTGGGAGAGGATCTGGGACTGGGGGATGAATCCCTGAAGGACCTCGAGCTGGGAGCCCTTTTCCACGACATCGGAAAGATCGGTGTGCCGCCGGCCATCTTGTCCAAGCCGGGACCCCTTTCAGAATCCGAGTGGCTGATCATCCACAGCCATCCTGAGATCGGCGGGAGGATACTCAGCCCCGTTGAGCGCCTTGGTTTGGTGTGCGTCATCGTCAAGCACTGCCACGAGCGTTACGACGGCATGGGTTATCCGGACAGGCTGGCCGGCGATGACGTCCCCATTGAGTCACGCATCATCTTTGTCTGCGACAGTTTTCACGCGATGACCACGGACCGCCCCTACCGCGCCAGCATGCCGATTGATGAGGCGTTCGAACGCCTGCGCGCGGCTGCAGGCTCACAACTGGACCCCAAGGTCATTGACGCGTTCCTGCGAGTCATCGAGCGACGACCGGGCCCCGACCGGGTTCCCTGACCGTTGCCGCCGTACGGCCCTCGCCGGTGGTTGGCGACCCTTGAGCTGGCCTGGTGCTAGACCGCCTTGAACTGCTCGAAGGGGTTCTTGCACGACGAACAGTGGTAGATCGCCCTGCACGGCGTGGGGCCGAACAGGCTCTGGTTGGTGGTGTCCTTGCTCCCGCAGAAGGGACAGATCGCCTCTGACGGAAGCCCGATCTCGGTCACGAGGACAGGCCCCGCGCCCGTGGGGGGGGCGAGCCCGAAGTCCTTCAGCTTGCGGCGTCCCTCCGGTGTGATCCGGCCGCTTGTCCAGGGCGGGTCGAAGGACATCCTTATTTCGACCTCTTCGACCCCTTCGACCGCCGACACTGCACTCCGCACGTCCTGCTCGATGACCCCGATTGCCGGGCAGCCGGTGAAGGTAGGCAAGACGATGACCTGAGCCTTTTCGTCGCCGACCGCGACGGAAAGGATCATCCCCATATCGACCACCGAAACGGCCGGGATCTCCGGATCAGCGACGGTCTCGAGCGCTGCCCAGACAACATCGGCCGTCGCCTGGGTCACCATGTCGCTTCCGGATCGGCTCGGTAGGTGCGCGTCATGTCCGCCCACAACTCGGAGAAGTCGGGGGAGTGACGGCCGCTGCGCCCCCCCAGTCCGGCCGGCGTACTTGTCTCGCCCGGGTCGCTCGGAGCCGTGGCGATGAGGTCCCCGGAGGACGAGGCCACGAACTCGGCGCGCCACCCATCCGGTGTTACTTCGGCCGGCAGACCCAGCCCGTCGAGAGCATCGACGGCCTCGCTCAGAAAGCGCCGGCCGAGCTCCTCGGAAGGAACCGTGAGCCACCCCTCCCCGATGGCGTCGGCCTCGCGCTCGAACGGTTCGAACAGTCCTGCTGTGGCGCTCAGGGCGGTCGTAGCAGCTCGAGTCAGTTTGGTACGGCCCTCGATCGGGCCATGAGCGATCCGCTCCATCCACATGTCGGCGTGGATGAGGTGATAGCGCTCCTCCCTGCGTATCTTGGTTGCCAAATGGCGGAGAGCGTCGTGCGCCGAATCTTCGAGAGCGGTCAGGCGCAGGGAGTCCGCGCGATCGTAGAGCCATTGACGCGTGATCGTGTAGGCCCAATCCGAGTTCGGTCTTTCACATAGGACGGCATGACGATATTCACCTTGGCTGCGTCCCAGAGCCAAAGCGTCGCGAGTCAGGCCGGTCAATGAGGACGCGATCGAGTAGTACGCGGCCGCATGACCGATTTCGTCCTGAGCGATGGAGGAAAATGCAACGTCCTCTTCTATGTGGGGGGCGAACCCCGTCCACTCGGCGTGACGATGGCCGAGTATGAG
>Ga0136613_10001575_pt1 | contig 11851 bp, 9 predicted proteins | sample AntDrymUQ2722106_2_FD_106649 | JGI IMG/M metagenome (GOLD analysis project Ga0136613, IMG submission 106649) | Polar desert sand microbial communities from Dry Valleys, Antarctica - metaG UQ272 (21.06) | ecosystem: Environmental > Terrestrial > Soil > Desert | place: Antarctica: Dry Valley... | reverse complement strand
TCCAGGAACTAGGTCGGGCCCGGCGGTTTCAGAGCCAGGTGCAGCGCCTCCAGTTGGTCCGCGTCCACAGGGGCCGGGGCCCCGGTGAGCGGGTCCGCCGCGCTCTGCGTCTTGGGAAAGGCGATGACCTCCCTGATGTTGTCCTCGCCGGCCGCCAGTGCCACGATCCTGTCGATGCCGGGAGCGATCCCGCCGTGGGGCGGCGGCCCGAAGGCGAACGCGTCCAGCAGGAAACCGAAGCGCGCCTGGGCCTCCTCTTTGGAGATACCCAGTGCGGCGAGCACCCGCTCCTGCAGCGCGCGGTCGTGGATCCTGATGCTGCCCGAGGCCAGCTCCCAGCCGTTGAGCGTGATGTCGTAGGCCTTCGAGAGAACCTTCTCGGGGGCACTCTCCAAGTAGTCGACGGTGTCCGGCGTGATCCCTGTGAAGGGGTGGTGGATTGCGGTCCATGCCCCCGCGGCCTCGTCTCGCTCGAACCAGGGGAAGTCGACTATCCAGGCGAACTTCCACGCCTCGGGATCAGCGCGCGCCCGCTCGGGAACGAGCCCAAGGTGCTTGCCCAGGCGATTGCGCATCGAGCCCAACACCCTGTCGACGACCTCGGCGCGCCCATCGGCCACGATGAGGATCAGGTCCCCCGCTTTGGCCGCCGCGGCCTGGGGAAGCTCTCGGTGCTCGTCTTCGGAGAGAAACTTCTCGACCGGCGAGCGCAGCCCCTCGTCCGCGACGGCAATCCACACCAGCCCTCCCGCCCCCAGTGCCTTGGCCTCCTCCACCAAGGCGTCGATCTGCTTGCGTGGCATCCCGCCCTGTGAACCCAGGACGATGGCCTTGACCGCGCCCCCCTCTTCCTTGCCCGCCTGGAAGACCCTGAACTCGGTCTGCTGAAGCGCCCCCGACAGGTCGGTGAGCTCCATGCCGAAGCGAAGGTCGGGCTTGTCGGTGCCGAAGCGGGCCATCGACTCGGCGAAGGTCAGACGAACAAAGTCCTGCAGCTCGGCCGCCCCCAGTACCTCGGCCCACACCTGCTTGAACATCGCCTCGGTGACGGCCAGCACGTCCTCACGATCGACGAAGCTCATCTCCACATCGAGCTGCGTGAAGTCGGGCTGGCGGTCGGCCCTCAAGTCCTCGTCCCTGAAACAGCGCACGATCTGGTAGTAGCGGTCGAGACCCGCCACCATCAGGAGCTGCTTGAAGAGCTGCGGTGACTGCGGCAGCGCGTAGAAGGAGCCGGGGTGAAGTCGGGCAGGCACGAGATAATCGCGGGCTCCTTCCGGGGTGGCTCGAGTCAGCATCGGCGTCTCGACCTCGGTGAAGCCGTGAGCGTCATAGAAGCGCCTGATCGAAGACACGATGGCGTGGCGCAGCTGGAGATTCGACTGCATGCGGGTACGTCTGAGGTCGAGGTAGCGATACTTCAGACGCAGCATTTCCTCGACGTCGTGATGCTCGTCCACCTGGAACGGTGGCGTGGCGCTTACCGACAGCACCTCGAGCGAGGTCGCTGCGACCTCGATCTCCCCGGTGGCCAGTGCCTCGTTGGTGGTCCCCTCCTTGCGCCGCCTGACCTCGCCCTCGACGCGCACACAGAACTCCGAGCGCAGCCCCTCCGCGGCCCCTTGCAGTGCGGGGGCCTCCGAGAAGTTGAAGACGACCTGGACGAGCCCGGCGACGTCGCGCAGGTCGATGAAGATCACACCGCCGTGGTCGCGGCGGGTATGCACCCAGCCGCACAGCGCGACCGGGGCGCCCTCGTCGGTGGTTCGCAGGTCTCCGCAGCGATGCGACCTCATCATGGCGCAAGCCTCTTTTCGAGCTGGTGCCAGGGCACCTGCTCTTGCTCCTGAGTGCGGAGGTTCTTGAGGCCGGCACGGCGTTCCCGCAGCTCCTCGTCGCCCAGGATCACGGCCCACGTCGCCCCCGAGCGGACCGCGTCCTTCATCTGGCCCTTGAGACCCCGCCTCGAGTGGTCGAGGTCGCACCCGACGCCCGCGGAGCGCAGCGACGACGCCAGCATCAGCGCCTCACGGCGGGCCTCGTCTGAAAGAGCGACGATATAGACGCCGACCAGGGAGGGAGCGCTCGGCCCCGTGCGCGCCAGCAACAGCCGCTCGACGCCGCAGGCGAACCCGATGCCCCCCAGCTCGGGGCCCCCCAGCGCTTGACTGAGCCCGTCGTAACGGCCCCCTCCGCACAGCGCGCTCTGGGAGCCGAGGTTCGAGGAAACCCATTCGAACGCGGTGCGGGTGTAGAAGTCGAGGCCCCTGACCAGACGGGGCTCGAGCTCGAAGTCGAGCTCGAGGTTGGTGAGCAGGTCCTGAACTCGCTGGAAGTGGTCGCGGCAAGCGTCGCAGAGGTGGCTGGTTATCAGCGGAGCGTCCTCCAGAGCGGCGATGGTGGAGGGCTCCTTGGAGTCGAACGAGCGCAGCGGGTTGGTCTCTGCGCGCTGCCGGTCCGGCTCGGCGAGATCAGAGGAGTGCGCTCGAAGGAACGATCGCAGCTTGTCGAGATAGCCGCCTCGGCACGATTCGGACGGGTGTCCTATCGAGTTCAGCAGCAGGCGCGGCTCGGTCTCGGCGTTCAATAGGAAGCGATGGCCCAGCTCGATGACCTCGGCGTCGATCGAGGGCTCGAGGCTGCCGATGGCCTCGATACCCACCTGGAAGAAGGCCCGGTAGCGGCCCTTCTGGGGGCGCTCCTGGCGGAACATCGCGCTCGAGTAGCACAGCTTGAGCGGCAGGGGGCCGCGCTGCAGCGAGTGTTCGAGCACCATCCGCATGACTGCAGCGGTTCCCTCGGGCCGCAGGGTGAGTGAGCGGCCTCCCTGATCCGAGAACGTGTACATCTGCTTGTGGACGACCTCCGAGCCCTCGCCCACGCCTCGGGCAAACACCTCTGTGTGCTCGAACGCGGGGGTCTCCACTGGGGCATATCCGGCGCGCTCGAAGGAATCGATAGCGAGCCGGGATAGCGCCTGCCACTCCCACGACTCCGGGGGCAGGAGGTCGCGTGTCCCCGGCGGCGCGCGAAAACTTATCCGGCGATCGGGCATGACGGCATCCTAAGGGGGGCCTGCATCTCTCCCGGCCTGTGGTTGGATGGAGAACAACCTTCGAAGGAAAGTTGGGAGGCACATGCTCGAGCCACGCACCGAACCGCGGGCTCAACTCGAAGCCGCGGCCCGCCGAATTCGACGCGACATCGTCACCTCGACCACCCGTGCGGGCTCGGGACACCCGTCGACCTCGCTGTCCATGGTCGAGATCTTGACCGTCCTCTACTTCGGCGGCGTCCTGCGTTACGACCCCTCCGAGCCCCACCACCCCGAACGAGACCGTTTCATTCTCTCCAAGGGACACGGCGCTCCGGGCCTGTATGCAGTGCTGGCCGAGGCCGGCTACTTCCCGACCGAAGACCTATCCACGCTTCGACAATTGGGCTCGGCCCTCGAGGGCCATCCCAACATGTGCAGGCTCCCGGGAGTCGAGGCCTCGACGGGATCGCTGGGGCAGGGGCTCTCGATGGGCATCGGGCATGCACTCGCCGCTCGTCTCGACGGCCATTCCTATCGGGTCTACGTGATGGTCGGCGACGGTGAGAGCGAGCAGGGGCAGGTGTGGGAGGCGCTGATGTACGCAGGTAACCACGGGCTCGGAAACCTCACCCTCATTCTTGACCGCAACGGCTACCAGCAGACTGCCGCAGTCGCCGAGGTCCAGCCGCTCGACCCGCTGCAGGACAAGATCGAGGCCTTCGGTTGGTCTGCGCGCACCATAGACGGCCACTCCCTCGATGAGGTCGAGGCGGCCTTCTCATGGGCTCAATCGGTGCAGGAAGCGCCGCAAGCCATTATCGCCAACACCGTCAAGGGCAAGGGCGTGAGCCTTCTCGAAGCCACGCCGGGCAAGTGGCACGGCAAGCCGATTCCTCCCGATGAGGAGGAGAAGGCACTGGAGGAGATCGGGGCATGACCCTAGGTCTGAGCCACATCGAGCTCGAAGACGGCCAGCCCACTCGCCTGGCGTTCGGCGAGGCGCTGGCCGATGCGGGGGTGAACGAGGCAATCGTCGTGCTCGACGGCGACGTCCACAACTCGACCTACACGGGGCTGTTCAAAGAGCGCTATCCCGAGCGGTTCTTCAACGTCGGCATTGCCGAGTCCAACCTTGTCGGCATTGCCGCAGGCCTGGCCGCCAGCGCCAAGGTGCCGGTGGTTGCCAGCTTCTCGATATTCCTGCTGGCCAACGCCTTCGACCAGATCCGCATGAGCATCGCCTTTCCCAACCAGAACGTGAAACTGGTGGGAACCCACGCGGGCATCTCGATAGGGGAGGACGGGCCCTCGCAGATGGGCATCGAAGACGTCGCCCTGGCTTGCGCGCTCCCCGGGTTCACGGTCATCGTGCCGGCCGACGGCGCCAGCACGCGGGCTGCCACCGCGGCCATGCTCGAGCGCGAGGGGCCGACCTTCCTGCGCTGTGGCCGTCCTGCCGTTCCGGTCATTTACGAGGACGTCACCGACTTCCACGTCGGAAAGGCCAACCAGCTGCGAGAGGGTTCGGACATCACGATCATCGCCAACGGCGTCATGGTGGCGATGGCGCTGGATGCGGCCGCGGCGCTGGCGTCCGAGGGGGTAGAGGCAAGAGTGCTCGATATGCACACGGTCAAGCCGATCGATACCGAGGCCATAGAGCGGGCCGCTAACGAGACCGGCGGCATCGTCGTGGCCGAGGAGCACATCGCCTACGGGGGCCTGGGTGCCACGGTGGCGCTGGCGGCGGCCGAGCGAGCGCCCACCAGGATGGCGTTTGTGGACATCGGCGACACCTATGCCACCTCGGGAAAGCCCCAGGAGCTGTTGCGCCAGTACGGACTCACGCCAGAGGCGATAGCCGACCAGGCGCGCCACGTGCTCAAGGCCTGAGCTACAACCCGGCTCAATAATGGTTCAGTAATCCGGGCTGCCTGGATTACTCATTTACCATAATGCTGTCGCGAGGAACAATTGGGGCATACAGACGCTCCCGGCCCCCTGACGAGGAAGTTGACAATGCCCTCTGCGCACGAAGCTATGCCCCGCCCCGAAGTCAATGCCATACGGCTCGAGGACGTTGTCGACAGAATTCTGGTTCGCTGGCGCGGCGCGGTCACTCGCCGCTGGGAGGGCAGCGTGGTGGGCACGGCTTGCTTCGGGCCCGAGGGCAGACAGCTGGAACGCGTTCTCGACGAGCTCGTCGCCAACGCAGTGGCGGCGACCGGCCCCCAGGACGGGATCACCGTCACGGGCCGCGCTCGAGATCGCTGGGTCGAGCTCGCCGTCACCGAGTGGTCGCCCACCACTCCGGCCGGCCACATCGGCTACGCGGGCGAGGAGGTCCCCGAGGTGGTGGCCGCCTGCGCTCCCGGAATGAGGATCGTGGAGGGCATCGTTGCCTCGCAATCGGGCTCGCTTGAGATCACCACGCGGCCCGGCGTCTCGACGACGTTCCTGATCCGCCTTCCCCACCCCTAACCACCCCACCCGCGTTTTGAGCGCCTCTCGGTGCGGTTTTCTGCACTCTGGCGCCCCTAAAACATTCCGAGCCGCATCCGAAGCGCCGTCCGGAGCTCTTCTGCCACCAGCGCGGCGCGCAGAGTGACGTCATCCTTGGTGTAACGAAGCAGCAACCATTCGCCGAGAGATAGCTTGTTGGATCGAGTGCGGTCCGTCTGAAAAGCGCCTCGGTCGGAGTGGTATTCATAGCCGTCGAGCTCTATGGCGATCCGAGCAGCGGGGTAGGCGAAGTCCACCCGCCCGACCCCCTCGATTCGGTACTGCCGCTCGGGCTTGGGCAGAGAGTAGGCCGCGACGAGCTTGACGAAATCGTCTTCCAGAGGACTGTCCGTGGCGCGGTAGTCGAGCGGCCGCTCCTCCAATACACGACGGAGGTTGGTGGTCCCGTTACGGCCCTGGACGGCGTGCGTTTCGAGCCGCGCATGGAGCGCCGGAAGCCACACCAGCCGCCGCCTCAGCGCCTCGTCTACGGCGCATTCGAGGGTGGGGAAACTCACCAAACCGGCGAACTCGTAGAGAGCCCGGTCCAAGACCGTCACCGGTATGCCCGTCTTGCGGGTGACGTCCTCCGGGGGCAGAGAAACGGGGCGGTGCAGCAGCAGGGTCTTGCTGGGGGAGTGAATTTTGCGAGGAACGCAGAGGTCGATCAGGTCTGAGGGCAACGAGTAGGCGCCCCACAGCCCCACGCTGGTTCGTCCGCTGCAGACAGAGTCCGAGCCGGCCCACAAGTGGGCGGCCATGAGGTCCTGCTGGCGGCTGTGTGAAACCCCGACTAAGCCGAAGACGTTGTAGAGGACATTGGTCCAGCGACCCGACTCGAGTCGGACCCGGATGGAGTGGGTGTTGTGACCCGCCGCCATCGCCTGAGCCCGGCTGAAGACCCCGTACTGGGCCTCGGCAAGCAGCGCCACACGTTCGTCTCTTTGGACCTTGCCACCTCTATTTTCGCGGTCCTCCAGCGGATTGCTTATTAAGGCCAGAAAGGTTCGGCCCGGTCTGTGGCGTGCGCCACAGCTCGAGCAACTTTTAGGGGCCTCAGTGTGCGGAAAACCGCATCGAGAGGCGCTCAAAACGCGGTTGGGGCGGTGGGGTTGACGGGGGCGGACCTTGTCCACTACTATCGAACATACGTTCGATAGTCCGGAGCGGGCGAGAGGTTCCCCGGCCCCCGCTCGCTCCGGGCGGACGTCCATCGCGCGGATGTTCCATCGAGATGACCAGGGCGGGCCGTGCCGTCGTCTCGGCGAGGAGAAGGGGATGGGCGGAGGGATGGGAGGGATGGGCGGAGGGGATGGGAGGGATGACCAAGCGCTATGACGAGGACATCGACGTGACGCCGGACCCGGCCAGCCCCGGGACCCCTCTCTCGTTCGTGTGGCGAGGTCGGCGCTACGACATCGACCAGCCCCTGATGTCGTGGCGCGAGGGCTCGGAGTGGTGGCTCAGGGGCGATCACAACGGCGCCGGCAGACAGGACCGAGAGTTCCACCGGGTGCTGGCCCGGCCGACGCAGAGCCTCGCCACCGGCGAGGTCGACGCCGAAGGCTTCCTGATTTCTTACGGTGCGGTCTACGACGTCTTCCGGAACCGGATATCGGGCGGCTGGCGCATGGCGCGAGTCTGGGACTGAGACAAAAGGGTGAGCGCGTTCACGCATCTGCACTGTCACTCGACCTGGTCTCTGCTGGACGGCGCCATCCCGGCGGAAGTACTTCCGCACCTCGCCCGCAGCCGTGGCTTCGAGGCAGTTGCGCTCACTGACCACGATGCCCTGACCGGCGCGGTGCGCTTCTCCAAAGCGTGCCGCGAGGCTTCGGTCAAGCCCATCTTCGGCGCCGAGCTGACGCTTGCAGAAGGCGAGCACATCACGCTCATCGTCAAGAACGAGACCGGTTACGGGAACCTGTGCGGGCTCATCAGCCGCGCTCATCTGGACAACGAGCGCGGCGCGCCTCATTCGAGCTTCGCCGAGGTCGTTGTCGCAAGCGAAGGGCTGTTCGTGCTGTCGGGATGCAGCAGGGGAGAGGTCGCCCGGCTCGCCGCACGAGGCGCTCTGCCCCAGGCCGTCGCGGCCGCCGGCCGCTGGCGCAAAGCCATCGGGGAGAGCTATCGGATCGAGGTCTTCGACCTGCGCGGCTACGGCCATCGGACGCTCCGGGACCGGCTTCTGCGCGTGGCTCACGACGCTCGAGTCCCGGCCGTCGCCACCAACGACGTCCACTACGCCGATCCCTCGGGAGCGGCCACCCACGAGGTGCTGCACGCGATCAAGGACATCGTTCCGTTGTCGCGTGCGCACGCCTTGCGGACAACCTCCGAGCTCTATCTGAAGAGCGCGCCGGAGATGGCAGCATTGTTCTCGGACGTCCCAGAGGTACTGTCTGAGAGCGCGGCGATCGCCGAGGCCTGCGACTTCGATCTCGACTTCGGCGTCTACCACTTCCCCGAAGTCCCGCTGTCGCCGTCGCAGACGCCCACTCAGCTTCTCGCTCGAAGGTGCTACGACGGTGTGCGCAGGCGCTTCGGCGCAACCAACAGAGAGATCGAGGACCGCCTCCAGCACGAGCTACACATGATCTTCAAGCTCGGCTTCGCCGCCTACTTCGTGATGGTCGCAGACATTGTCGCCCACGTCCGCTCACAGCTCGGCATCCATTGCTCCTGCAGGGGCAGCGCGGCGGGCTCGCTGGTGTGCTACGTGCTCGGCATCTCAGATGTCGATCCGGTGCGCTATGACCTGCTGTTCGAGCGCTTCATCAACGAGCGCAGGGAAGAGCTCCCCGATATCGACATCGATGTCGAATCCCATCGGCGCGAAGAGGTGCTCGACTACATCCTGAAGACCTACGGAGCGGAGCAGACCGCAGTGTGCTGCATGGTCGACACCTTCAGGGCGCGCATGGCGATCCGGGACGTCGGCAAGGCCCTCGGGCTTCCTCCGGAGGAGATCGATCTCGTCGCCAAGGCCTTCCCCCGCATCGCCGCCCGCAACATTCCCAAGTCGATCGAGCGACTGCCGGAGCTGGCCGGCTCCAATCTCGAGCGCGGTCAGCTGGCTCAGCTCTTCGAGCTGTGCCTAGAGATCGACGGCTTCCCCCGCCACCTCGCTCTCCATCCCTCGGGCGTGATCCTGTCCTCCTCAGATCTCGTCCGGCGCGTGCCAATGCAGGAGTCCTTCGAGGGCTTCTGCATGCTGCAGGCCGACAAGGACGATGTCTTGGACCTCGGCTTGGTCAAGCTCGACGTGCTGGGTGTCAGGATGCTGTCGGCCATTTCTCTTGCCCGCGCCGAGATCGAACGTGTCTCGGGCGAGCGGATAGACCTCGAGAAAGTCCCTCACGATGATCCCGCGACCTTCGAGCTGGTCAAGTCCTCCAACACCTTGGGTTGCTTTCAGATCGAGTCTCCGGGCCAACGTGAGTTGCTCGCCCGCCTGCAGCCGAACCGTTTCGAGGACCTCATCGTAGAGATCTCGTTGTTTCGACCCGGCCCCGTAAAGTCCGACATGGTGACGCCGTTTTTGGAGCGTCGCCACGGCTTCGAGGAGACTCCCGACATATTCGAGGCGCTGAGAGAAATCCTGGCCGAGACTCACGGCGTGATCGTCTATCACGAGCAGCTCATACGCGGGATCGCTGCGGCCACAGGCTGCTCTCTGGCCGACGCCGACTACGTCCGCCGGCACCTCGAGGGTGATTCTCCGGGCCTTCCCGATGGTCTCGACAACGACACCCGAGCTTCATCGATGGAAGACTGGTTCAAGGAAAGGGTCATGAAACGCGGGCTCGGCGACACTCAGGCCGGAGCATTGTGGAAAGAGGTCTTCGCTTTCGCCTCGTTCGGCTTCTGCAAGTCGCACGCGGCCGCCTTTGCGCTCCCCACCTACCTTTCGGCGTGGCTCAAGGCTCGTTATCCGGCGGAGTTCCTGGCCGGGGTGCTCACTCACGACCCCGGGATGTATCCGCGCCGCGCCATCGTCGCCGACGCCCGCAGCAACGGCATCCCCATCCTTTCACTGGACGTCAACCGCTCCGACGGCGTCTACCGTTCGGAGCAAGCTGGGTCGCGCCGCGGCATCCGGTTGTCGTTGTCCGAGGTGCGCGGCATCTCTGAGGCAGAGATCGATGCGATTGTGGCCCTCAGGCCGTTCGCCTCAGTGGAGGACCTGTGGCGCCGCACCAGGATCTCGCGGCCCGTGTTGGAGGCGCTGGCTCATGTGGGGGCGCTTGATTCGATCGAGCCCCACCGCTCCCGGCGAGAGCTTGTGTGGCGGGCGGGCGAGCTCTCTTCCGAGCCCCTCGTGGTCCCTGGGGGCCAGCTGACGCTTTCGCTCGACGACCCCGAAAAAAATTGCTCGTCGCTTCCCGGACTGCGCCCCTACGCTCCTCTAGAAGAGGTAGAAGCCGAGCTCGAGGTCACGGGGATCGACGCCCGGCGCCACATCATGGAGCTCTACGCGGCGCTTCTGGAAGAGCTCGGTTGCGTGCCGGCACGCAACCTTGAGACCCTGCGCAACAATTCCGAGACGTGGGTGGCGGGCGTCAAGGTATCGACTCAGACACCGGCCATCCGCTCCGGGCAGAGGATCATCTTCGCCACCCTGGACGACGTCACCGGCCCTCTGGACGTGACCGTTTTCGAGCGCGCGCAGGCGCGCTGTGCCCGGACGGTGTTCCACTCGTGGCTGCTGGCGGTCAAGGGGGTGGTGCGCAAGCGAGGCGGCGCCTCCTACATCCACGAGATGGTCCGAAACGTCGGCATCACGGTGGTCGCCCACGAGGTCTTCGACCTCGCAGAGCTCGCCTCGGACCGCACCCGGGGACACTCGTTGGCAACCGCCCTCGGCCGTCAGCGTCGGCGGCAGGGAGCGGCCGCGCTTGGGTCCGCGGCTCGCCAAGGCGGGCCCAAGCTGTGGCACGCAAGCGGCGGATCGGCGGGCCGCTGACCCGAGCCTGTAAGCCGAGTGGTCGTCAAACGTCGCTATAGAGCATCTGACGCCACTCGAGCCCATAAAGCGTGAGAATGGCTCCGTGACAGAGCCCGCAACGATCCTGCACGTCGACATGGATGCTTTCTATGCCTCCGTCGAGATCGTGAAGGACCATTCGCTGAGGGGAAAGCCGGTCATCGTCGGGGGACACGGAGCGGGAGCGACTGGAGCAGGTGGGGGCCGCGGCGTGGTGACCTCGGCTTCCTATGAGGCGCGCTTCTTCGGAGTGAGCGCGGCGATGCCCTTGATCACCGCCCGCCGCCTGTGTCCTCACGGCGTCTTTCTGCCCAACGACCCTCACGCCTACAGCGACTATTCCGAGCGCATCCGGACGGTGTTCTCGAGCATCACGCCACTGGTGGAGCCGTTGTCCCTGGACGAGGCCTTTCTCGACGTGGCGGGCGCGGTCAAACTGTTCGGGCCCCCCGCGCAGATAGGACGCCTGATCAAGGAGCGGATCGCGGGATTGGGGTTGAGTTGCTCGGTGGGGATCGCAACGAACAAGTTTCTGGCCAAGTTGGCCTCCACCCAATGCAAGCCCGCCGGGCTGCTCCAGGTGCCCTCCGAGGGAGTCGCCGAGTGGCTCCATCCCCTGCCGGTCACTGCACTGTGGGGCGTGGGAGGGCGCACTGCGGAGACCCTCCACCGCCTCGGGCTCAGAACCGTGGGGGATGTCGCCTCGATCTCACGGCGCACGCTCGAGAGGGCCGTGGGCGATGCGCTCGGCGCCCATCTCCACGCCCTCGCCCTCGGCCGCGACGACCGGGCAGTGGTTCCCTCCGAACCGGCCAAGTCGGTCGGCGCCGAAGAGACCTTTGAAGCAGATCTCGATTGCACCGAGCATGTCCTGCGCGAACTGCTGCGGCTCTCGGACAGGACCGCTTCTCGCCTGCGGGACAAGGGCTTGTGCGGCCGCACTGTGACTCTCAAGCTGAGGTGGTCCAACTTTCAGACGGTCACCCGCTCTCGCACGCTTCCCGAAGAGGTCGACACCGCGGCAGAGATATACGAGGTCGTCCGGGCTCTGTTCGAGAAGCTCGTCCCCGAGCGCTTCCGCATCCGGCTCCTGGGAGTCTCGCTGACGACACTGTCGGTCGGGGCTCCGACGCGCCAGACCTCTCTCTTCGGCGATCCCTCCAACCGGTTACGACTTGCCTCCGGGGCGGTGGACGAGCTGCGGGGTCGCTTCGGGCCCGAAGCCGTGCGCCCGGCCACCCTGCTCGACTAGCCCCGCCGAGTGGCCGTCGGCCGCCGCCCACTTTCGAATTCCCCCACCCCCCCCTCTTCAAACCACCCCCCCC
>Ga0136613_10001572_pt1 | contig 11856 bp, 17 predicted proteins | sample AntDrymUQ2722106_2_FD_106649 | JGI IMG/M metagenome (GOLD analysis project Ga0136613, IMG submission 106649) | Polar desert sand microbial communities from Dry Valleys, Antarctica - metaG UQ272 (21.06) | ecosystem: Environmental > Terrestrial > Soil > Desert | place: Antarctica: Dry Valley... | reverse complement strand
GGGGCGGCTTTTTGTTGACGAGCTTCGCGAACTTGCCGATGAACTACGAGCTAGCTACCGTGAGCCCCGATGCCCCGGCTCCGGTCCTTGCCGCAGCGCGGGACGCATTCGAGGGGCCGTGGAACTTCTGGAACGACGTACGGGCGGTGTTCTCGTCGCTGGCATTCCTCGCCCTCGTCAGCGCCTGTCTGCTGCGGGAGGATCGCGGTCCGCGACCCGGAGGTCGCCCGCGATGATGCCGGGCACGCTTGTCCCGATCTTCCGGCGCCACGTGCCAACTCGCTGGCACGAGTGGGGTTCCGCGAACTTCCCCGCCATGAACAAGATCGTCAACCGGCCGTGGGCGGAGATGTGCTTCGTCGTCGACATCCTGGTCGGCGTGGCGATCGTGGTAGCCACGCTCGTGCAGTGAGCCTAATGCATGCCACCGAAAGCCTCGCCGCGACGGTGGGCCACGGGATCGGCACGAACGCCTTCCGTTTGATACCGACCGACCCGACGGATGAGTCGGGCACCGGCTCGCAGAGCCGAGAGATAGAAAAGAGGACAACCATGAACGGCAAGACCACCGCGAACTACTCCGCCGACGAGGCGGCGATCCGCGACCTCTTCCGCGCGCTCCTCGACGACCGCCGGGGCAGGGGCGACGGCGAGTCTCGCAGCCCCCGATCCACCGAGGACGGCGACTACAGCAGACGGGCGCCGGACAAGCGGGCACGTTTTGGTGCCCTTCGCGGTCAGTCCCTCAATCGGAACACGCACCCCATATGACTGCGACGCACCAAGAGCGCGACGGTCCGTCGCCTCGGCAGGAAGAATTAGACGAGGTATTCGAGCCTCCGTTAGGAGACCACCAAATGAGCAACGACCTTAAAAGAGAACAACAATACACGACGAGACTACCAAGAACCACTCTGCCGACGAGGCGGCGATCCGCGACCTCTTCCGCGCGCTCCTCGACGACCGGGGCAGGGGCAACGCCTTCGGCTCCCGGTCCACAGAAGACGCCGGCCACGTCGCCTTCGACGGGTCGCACACCAGGGGACGTGAGACAGGCGAGGTCTACGATGTCAGGTTCCTCGCGCCGGATGTCGCGGTCGCGCACGCGGTCGCCAGCGCCGCGATGCGCGACAAGACCGAGCCCTCGCCGGGGCGCGACTCGATCCGGATGCTCGTCGCCGTTCGCCAGGGTGGGGAATGGCGCCTCGCCGCGCTTGGCTCGACAACGTCCGGATTCTTCCCATGAGTCGCGGGTTCGGGGCGTTCCTGATCTGGACGCTTTCGGATCTGCTGTGAGAAGCGTTCCGGCTGAACAAGTAGAAGGAGGTACGAGTAAACCTGTCCCGGAAAGAAGATCGCTATGAACCAGACACCCACGAACACCGGAAACTACTCGAAGGGAGATGCACAAACATGAGGCCCCAATTCGCCGTCACCGAGTCCTCCCTTAGGCTGATCGCGTATCGGCGCGGTTGGTACGGTCGCGTCGGGCATCGTCGTGGCGGGCGATCCCGCGACTTCGGAGAGGCTCGTCCTCATCGCGCTGATCGTGGCGGGGCTCGTCGCCTTGAGGCTGTTTTCGGCGGCGTGATATCGGCAGGAAGAGAAAGAGATGGAAAGGAGCGAGGGAGATGAATAGCGAGGGCCGGCGACGCTCGCCCGGCTCGTGGATCCAGTTCCTGGCAGTGATCGTCGCGGTCATAGCCGGTGTCGTCGCCACCGTGCAGAACTACCGGAACCGCACATTAGTCTGAGCGGAAGGAAATAATTCTCATGAAGGACGAGGGGCAAATTACACGCGAACGGACAATCCTGCGGATTGGAGCAGTGTGCGCGATACTCGGCGCGGTCGTTTCAGTAGCTGCCGGTATGGGTTTTGGCAATCTCACGAACGAGTACGGCACGGAACAGGTACTGCGTACGATCGCCGCACGCCCACGTTGGTATTGGCCGACAGTGCATCTAGGCTTCATCATCGGAGCTTTCCTCTGGGTCGGCGCGTTCATCGCGCTTGCCATCTCACTCAAGCGCAGCGTAAGCTGGGCACTCGGCTGGCTGGGAGCTGCGACCGTCATCGTTGGCGCGGCCATTCACGTCGCTGACTCGTCCATCAGCGGTTTTGGTCTCGCAGCGCTGGCTAGCGCTTGGGCATCTGCCCCGGCGTCGGAGCAGTCGAACCTGCTGCGCGTTGGGGACACGCTGCTCTACCTCCTAAACGGGACGTGGCCGAGCGTACACAGCTACTTCCACGGCGTGCCGTTCATCCTTTCCGGGTCGGCGGTGGCACTCAGTCGACGCTACCCGCCATGGCTCGGCTGGATCGGCATCGTTGGCGGCGCAGGCTCGCTCGTCGGCGGGGTGCTGATGTTCCTTGGTGTTAGCTTCGGTTCAGAGCGGCTGTTTATCGTGTTCGCCCAAGTGGTGAGCCTGTGGATGGTGGCGATGGGAGTTCTGATGTGGCGTCGCGCAGGGGCTGCCCGAAACGGCGAATCGACATGACTGGACTGCAAGCAGCCTTTTCATTAGCGCGGTCAAGTGGCACACGCCGCCTAACCCGCGCTTGCAGCGGACGGATCACACCGCCGGAGATGATCGGCCGAGAGGACCGGCGAGATGGGACGGCCGAGGCCGGGATCCGTCCCGTGACATTTGTCATGTGGAGAATTCACGACGATCTTCACTACCGGGCGTTATGGCACGCTCATACACTCGTGAATACGAAAACCGGCGAAGGATCGGCTCCGTGTGGGGTCGTTCACGATTCAGAAGGGAGAAATTTGATGAACCAGCGAAACCCGTTGTCCCTGGCTAGCAAGCTGACGGTGGCCGCCCTCATCGTCGCGGCTCTAGGGTTCGCGATCCAGATAGTTTTTGGTGTCGAGGTCCCCACGATCCCGCCGGGTCTCGTCATCCTGCTCGTGGCGGCCGGTTTGGTCGCTCTCTTGCCGTGGCGGTGGGTTCCGGCCGTCGGCGCGTTCGCGGGGTTGTTTCTGTTCGTCGGGTTCTTCGCGAGCGGCGCGGTGGTCGTCCTGCTCGACCCGAGCCGACTCGGGGTGCTCGTCGGCGCGTGGATACAGTTCTTGGCATTGCTCATCACGGTCGTCGCCGGAATCATCGCTACTATTCAGAACTACCGGAGACGCACATCAATCATAGAGGATCAGCCGGAGTGAAGGAGAGATTGTGGCAAAGCTAGCAAAGATAGTTTGTAAAATTATCGGCGTATTGTACTTCGTGGCAGGTTTAGCGGGTCTCGCACTCGGCGACGAGGCGGACAGGTATCACAATCTGCTGCACCTCGTCACCGGACTCATCGCCCTCTATTTTGGTTTCGCCGGTTCGCTGTCAGGGGCGAAGGTCTTCTGTCTGGCGTTTGGCGCTGCCTATCTGGGGTTTGGAATTCTCGGCTTCGTAATGGGGAATCCGGCAATGGCTCGCATGTGGGACATTGGTCTCATAAGCGTGTCGATGGGCGATCACATACACCACATTGTGCTAGGCACGATCATTCTGGCCGGCGGCGTGTTCACAAAGGGTGGTGGTTCACAGAAACCGGGTTAGTTCGATTCGGCACGGACAATCATCAACCGGGTCTGAAAGGCAATTCTTGTGAAAGAACGAATTCCATTATCTATGGCTAGCAAGCTGACCATATTCAGCTTGGTTGCAGCCGCCGCCGGGGTTGTGATCATGATCGTTTCGGGAGTTGATTTTCCGACGATCCCGCCGGGGCTCATCATCCTGCTGATACCGGCAGGTCTGGTTGCCTTCGGACGATGGCGGTGGACACCGATTATCGCCACACTCGCGGGGTTGTTCATTTTCGTCGGATACTTTCTGAGCGGCTCGACGGTTCGCCTGCTCGACCTGAGCCAGTTTGGAGCGTTCATCGGTTTATGGCTCCAGTTCTTGGCATCGTTCGTCACAGTCGTCGCCGGTATCGTCGCCACCGTGCAGAACTACCGGACCCGGCGTGAAGAAGTCGGTTGACGGGTCGATTACGGAGCGATGAGCCAGGCTAATCAAACAGCGACCCGCACGCGAGCGGGTGCGAGGAGAAACTCGATGGATGGAAGAGATGTTTTGGTCGAAACGAGAGACCTCACCAAGAGGTACGGCCCGGGCGACGCTGGTCTTCGTGGAGCAGCAGGGGCGCTGGCTGCTGGCGAGTATCCACCTGAGCTTCATCGCCGAGGGATCATGAGAGGGTTGGGCATCGCCGTGACCGCCGCCGGAGGCGTCGCATCGTGAGGCTCGGGCTCCAGCTGAACGGCTTCGACTGGGATGGCGGGCCTGCGAACTTCGCCGCTACCCTGGCCGAGGTCGCGCGGACCGCCGAAGAAGCGGGGTTCGACAGGATCGGAATGGCCGACCACCTCTGGCAGCACCCGATCATGGGCGGGCCGGAGGCCGACGAGCCGGAATGCTACACCACCCTCGGCTACCTGGCGGCGAGCACCGAGCGCATCTCGCTCATGGCGATGGTCACGGGAGTTCACTTCCGCCATCCGGGCATAGGGCCGATCCTGCCCGGCCTAGCAGAGACCCGGCGGGTGATCGCCGTCGAGCTGCAAGGGCACGGGCGCACGGCCGACATAGACCGCCCCATCACCTACGAGCACATGGCCGACGACGTGGCCGCCCTGATCCGTCACCTCGACCTCGACCACCCCGACGTCTTCGGCTTCAGCATGGGCGGCGCCGCCGCCCTCCAGCTTGCCATCCGCCACCCCGGCCTGGCGCGCAGGCTGGTGCTCGCCTCGGTCTCCTACACGAGCGACGGCGCGCAGCCGGAGCTGCAGGAGATGCTCCCTGGCATCACGCCCGAGATGTTCGCCGGGTCCCCGATCAAAGAAGCCTACCTCGAGGTCGCGCCGAACCCCGAGGACTTCCCCCGGCTGGTCGAGAAGATGAAGCGGCTCGACACGACGCCTTTCGCCTGGCCCGCCGAGGACGTCCGAGGGATCGAGGCGCCGACCCTGATTGTCGTCGGCGACGCAGACGTCGTCCGCCTCGAGCACGCCGTCGAGATGTTCCGGCTGCTGGGTGGCGGCGAGCCTCGAAGCCGTGTTGTCGTTGCTGGAGGCCCACCCCTACCTGCTGCTCTTCCCGCTGGTGATGCTGGAGGAACCCATCGTGACCATCTGCGCCGGGTTTTTGGTCTCGGCGGGTCTCGCGAGCTGGCCCGTCGCCTACGCGATCGCCGTGACGGCGGACCTCACGGCGGACACCTTCTACTACCTGCTGGGGCGCTCCGCGCGCCGCCCGCGCATCCGGCGTCTCGTCCGCCGCCTCGGCCTGACGGAAGGAAGGCGGGAGAGGTTGGAGTGGGAGGTCCGCAAGAACGGCGCCAGGACGCTGGTCGGGGCAAAGGTCGCGGACGCGGCGGCGATACCGGTGCTCGTCGCCACCGGCCTGGCGGGGACGGGCTACGGGCGCTTCCTGGCCTGGAACGCGGCGGCGACCCTGCCCAAAGCCGCCGCTCTGATGGCCCTCGGCTTCTTCTTCGGGGAGCAGGCCGTCCGATACCTGGACCGGACCTCGGCGCTCGCGGCCCTTCTCGCGCTGGCCCTGGTCGCCTTCCTGGCGGCCCGCGTGTTGTCGAAACGAATCAACAAAACCAACAAGGAGGATAACTATGAACATCTTGATCGGTAGCGGTACCTACCACCCGGACGTCAACGGGGCTTCCTACTTCACCCAGCGATTGGCGGGCGGCATGCGCGGCAGGAGACACGAGGTTCACGTCCTCCGCGCCTCCAGGAGCCTCCGCACGGAGACGATACGCCGCGAAGGGGTGGTCGAGCACCGAATGCGTTCCATTCCCGTGCCCTTCCACGCCGGCTTCCGGTTCTCCCCGCCTCCGCTACTCTACCGCCGCGTCCGGCGCGAGGTGGAGCGCGTCCCTCCCGACGTGGTACACGTCCAGGGCCACTTCTCCATCGGCCGCGCCCTGATCCGGGCGGCCAGGAAACTCGGCATCCCCATCGTCGCAACCAACCACTTCATGCCGGACAACCTCATCTTCTACCTGCGCCTGCCCGAGAGAGCGGAGAGGGCCGTCACGGAGTGGGCGTGGCGCGACTTCGCCGGGGTGTTCGACCGGGCCGACGTCGTCACCGCGCCTACCCCCTTCGCGGCCCGCCTCGCCGAGGAGAAGGGCGTGAGGGGGCCGATCTTGCCGATCTCCAACGGGATGGACCTCTCCCGCTTCCACCCCGGCAACGACGGGGACAACTTCAAGCTGAAGTACGGCATACCGGAACGGCCGACCTACACGTACGTGGGCAGGCTCGACGCCGAGAAGCGCGTGGACGAGCTGATACGGGCCTTGCCACTCGTAAGAAAGTCGGTGGACGCGCAGCTCGTGATCGTGGGCGATGGGCACGAGCGCCGGGAGCTGATCGAATTGGCCGAGAGGGAAGGGGTGGAAGGCTACGTCATCTTCACGGGCTTCGTGGAGGACGAAGAGTTGCCGGGCGCCTACGCGGCGTTGGATGTCTTCTCCAACGCCGGGATCGCCGAGCTGCAGAGCATAGTCACCATGGAGGCGATGGCGACGGGCAAACCGATCGTCGCCGCGAACGCGACGGCCCTGCCGCACCTGGTCCACCATGAAGAGAACGGCTACCTCTTCGAGCCGGGCGACGTGAAGGACCTGGCCTCGCGCCTGGCGGAGCTGCTCTCCGACGAGGGCAAGCGGACGGAGATGGGGTCGGAGAGCCTGAGAATCGTCGCCCGCCACGACATCGAAGAGGTCCTCGTCGCCTTCGAGAACCTCTACGAACTCGCGATGCCGCGGCGGCGGGACGCCGGTAAGACCCTCACCGGCACCCTGCGCTCCACCGTCGCGGGCGCCGAACGGATAGCCGCCTTCGTCGGAGAACCGATGGGCGGCGTCCACGAAGGGTTCGGGACCTCCCATGCGCTCCGCTGGTAGCGAGCCGGCGGGGCGAGACCCGGGACAGCCCGGCCTGGTCGCGCTTCCCGTAGAGCTGCGATCCGGGTCGGGGCACGGCCAGGGGCGAAAGCGGGAACCGTCGAGGACGGCCGGGAAAGCCGGTCCGGCGCCCATCGAGATCTCGCGTCGGGTCCTGGGCGTGCTCCTCCTGACCGCCCTGCTGGCGCTGGTGATCCTCGTGGTCCTGGCCCCCGGCGTGCTCTTTGTAGCCCTGGGAGGTCTCGCGCTGGCCCTTGCGCTCTCGTTTCCGGTGCGGGCGCTCTCACGAATTATGCCACGCCCTCTGGCGGTCGCGGCGACTTTCCTGGTCCTTATCTCCGCGGCGATCCTGGCGCTCGTCGTGCTGATACCGCTCCTCTCGGGCCAGCTCGCGGTGCTCTTCGCCGCCGTGCCCGGCATCGCCACCGACGCCGAGCGGACCCTGCGCGGCCTCCTGGAGCCGCTCGCCGAGCGCGGCGTCTTGCCCGGCACCCCCGACGAGCTGCTCACCGGCCTCGCGGCCGACCTTTACGACCGCGCCCGGACCCTCGCGGAGGGGTTGCTCGGCGGATTCTTCGGCTTCGCCGGCAGGGCTTTCTCCGTGGCGATCGGGCTCCTCGCGGCGCTCGTCATCGCCGCCTACCTGCTCGCCGACGTGAGGAAGATTAAAGCGGCCTTTCTCCGCGCCTCCCCCAAGACCTACCGGCGCGATGCCCTGGAGCTCTGGGAGTCCTTCGCCTTCTCGCTCTCCCGTTACCTCTCCGGCCTCGCCTTCGTGATGCTCGTTCAAGGCGCGCTCTCGGCCCTCGTCCTCTGGCTCTTGGGGATCCCCTACGCGGCGCTGCTCGGCGCCTGGGTCGCCGTCACCGCCGTAGTCCCGCTCTTAGGGGCCTGGATCGGCGCGATCCCCGCCGTGCTCGTCGCCCTCTCCGTCTCGCCGACCGTGGCGCTGCTCACGGCCCTTCTCTTCCTCGCCATCCAGCAACTCGAAGGCAACTTCTTGACGCCCCGCGTCATGGGCGGGGTCCTCGGGATCTACCCCGTCTTGATACTGCTCGGCGTGATAGGCGGAGGCCAGGTGGCGGGTCCTTTGGGCATCCTCTTCGCCGTTCCCACGCTGGCCGTCTTGCGGGTCCTCTTCGATTTTCTCCGTCCTCGCCTCCGCGTGCGGCGATCCGATGAGCCGGGACACGACACCCCGTCGCTGTCAGCAATCAGCCATCAGCGGTCAGCAATCAGCCAAGTACAAAAGTCGACGGCCGAAAGCCGACGGTGCGGTTCGCGGAAGGCCCGCCCTTCCGCAAACCGCTGTGAGAACAGATCCGAGGAGGTATCGGCATGAGAAGCGTTTGGAGCAAGGCAGACTTACACGTACACACCACCCACAGCGATGGCCACGCCGGCGTAGAGGAGGTGCTGGAGCACGCCACCCGAAGGACCGACCTGCGCGTGATCGCCATAACCGACCACGACACCATCGACGGCGCCCTGGAGGCACGAGCCCTGGCCCAAGAATACGGCATCGAGGTCGTCGTCGGCGAGGAGGTCTCGACCGCCGACGGGGAGCTGCTGGCTTTGTTCGTCGAGCGGCGTGTGCCGCCCGGGCGACCGGCGGCGGAGACGATAGCCGCGGTCCACGAGCAGGACGGGCTGGCCGTCGCCGCCCACCCCTACCACCGGCTGGTGCCTTCGATGGGCCGCCGCGGCCTGCTAGGGCGCTCCTCCGGGCCGGATCCCGAGTGGTCCATCGACGCCATCGAGACCTTCAACGCCGGGCTGGTGTCGCCGAGGAATAATCGCCGGGCGGCGGCTTTGGCGGCGGCGCTCGGCCTGCCGGCCCTGGGCGGCAGCGACTCGCACCACCTCGGGACGATCGGCTACGGACACACCCTCTTCCAGGGACGCGGCGCCGCTGACCTCCGGGCGGCCATGGAGTTCGGACGGACGGTGGCCGCGGGACGCTACTGGGGGCTGTTACGCACGGCAGAGGTCGTCGGCCTGATCGTCCGCCGGGAGCTGCGCGACCCGAAGAAGCGGATGGGACGGAAGACATGGGACCGAAGGCCACCCTCTCTGGCGCCGGAATACGAGGCGGATTTCCATGCACGAGAACCGACGACCGTATCTACGAGGCCGGAGAGCCGGGCAAGTGGCTCCTTCACTGCCACATCCCGCACCACGCCACCAACGACGACGAGGAGGGAGGTGGCGGCCTGACGATGGTCATGAACGTCACCGAGTAGCGGAGTTATTTGGCGGCGGATCTCGGGGGCACGACCGGCCGCCGGGGGCGAAATCTCCACCCCCCACTCCACCCTTTGGCCGATGCCGCTCCGTCCACTCCAACGGTAGGTTTTCCGATGAAAGCAAAGGCGACGAAAGGAGTATCAGCATGAGGCTTCCGAACGCAGCACACGAATCTCGTCCCTGGCGTATCCGCGAAATCGCGCCAGACTTCACCCTGGAGGATGTCTGGGCCCTTCCCGTGCACGGTGGCGCCGAGGACTTCCAAACGCTGCTCGAGGTAATGACTTCCGGCGATGATCTGATCAACTCGGCGTCCCTCCCGACTCGCGTCCTGTGGCGTGTCCGCGACCGCCTCGGCAGTTGGTTCGGCCTCGGCAGGATCTCAGTCCCGATCGACAGCGGTGGGGATGATGCCGCAGGCAAACTGCCGATTCCGGGTACGAACGAAACCTCACTGGCCGACCGACTGCCAGACGATCTGCGCAACACCGCGGCGGATCTGCATTTCGACTCCGTGCCTTTCGCGCCCCTCTATCGCACCGACGTCGAATTTGCCGCGGAACTGTCGAACCGAACCGTGCACTCCGTGATGCACCTGGCTTGGGTCGATCAGGGCGAAGGCCGCTACCAAGGACAGATGGCCGTCTACGTCAAGCCACGCGGCCCGCTCGGGAAGGCGTACATGGCGCTCATCAAGCCGTTCCGGTATTGGGTTGTTTACCCAGCACTCATGCGACAGATCGAACGAGAGTGGAATACACGCGTTCCTCAGTAGGCCGCGTTTCCCTCCAGGAGACCCCAGCACCGCCGGCCCCGTTGGCACGGGCGAGGATCGCCCCTAAGCTCCTCTGCATCCCGGCCCTACACCGAAATCCTGCAGCCGCCGCGGCGGCCACACCCGGCACTTCCCCGAGCCTCCCGGTGATGTCCTCCGCAAAGCGGATGGTCGCGTCCAATCCGGTCTACCCCAACCTTTGCTTGCGAGGCTCGAAAACCTACAGCATCTGCTGCTGAACGTCCAATATCTCCAGCGTGCCGCCCGGCGAGAGCCAGCCGGCGGCGCGAAGGGCATAGTAACCGGTCCCCGGGCCCACTTCGAGGATTCTGTGGCCGGCCTCCGGTTCGAGCATCTCGCGCAATCGGGAACGCGTGAGGAACAGGCGGGGGAACTTGGCCCACAGTCGCTGACTATAAGGCCGAGGGCTCGTTCCGTAGCCGACGGATGCGATAGGCCACGACGAAAATGAGGGCCGCTAGCACGCTCACGGCCACGAGTACTGCTCGTCTTTGTTCCTTCACGCCGGAGATTGTACATACGCGGCGCCATCCGAGCCGGCGTGGAAGCGGCTCTCGCTCCTGCCGTTCGAGGTGGCGAGGTCGAGCAAGAGGCAGTGACGACAATGACCACTAATTGCACCGGGGCCGGATAGTCGCAGCGTGCCCGCCTCTCAACCTTTAGGTGGAGATCCCGCTCCACCAAAGGTTCCCCGCGACATTCCATCGCCCGACCGATGCCGGCGACCGCGCTCGGGGGTTTACTTTCAACAGGCGATAGATAGCCACCAATCGGCCCTTTGTCGAGGCCGGACGAGAGGAAGGTGGATGGACATGCAGGCTCCGAATGGCTTCGAATTACCCTGGCGCGAACGCCGGGCGAAGCCAGCGGATCGCCGGGGAAGCGACTTGAACGCCCCCGGCGCCAGACCCATCCGGCTCCTGCTCGTGGACCGTGAGCCTGCCGTCCTTCGATCCGCCCCAGACGGTGTTCGGTATTCGAGAGCGGGGGGAGGTGGCGCGATGTAGTAGGCAAGGGGAAGCGGGCCCGGCTGCCCGCGGAAGGTTTTCGGTTACGCAAAGTTCCACCTATAGGAAGCGAGAAAGCAGATGAGGAAGAAGAACTTGATGGCGGCCGCGGCAACAGCGTTGGCGATGATGCTGGCGATGAGCGCTCCTGCCATGGCTCAAGAGATCGACTTCGACGTTGACGACGACGGGCTCGACTACGAGATCTCCTACGACTTCGACGAGGATGAGCTGGTGTACCTCAGCTACTACCCGTACCTCGGCTACTACCCATACCTCGGCTACGAGATCGACTTCGACGACAACGACCTCGATGGGATCGACTTCGACGATAACGACTTCGACGGGTTCGACGATGTTGACGTCAACTTCGTGGACTTCGACGACTTCGACCGTAACGATCGTCAGGACAACAGGCAGGACCGGCGGGAAGACCGCCAGGACGACCGGAACCACAACAATAACAACGGAGGCAACGGCAACAACAACGCCGGGCGTTAGCTCCACCGGGACCCGGCTCGAACGCGAGCCGGGTCCCGCCGGTCTCGGCCCGTACCAGTAAGCGCAATTCGATAACCCGTGGTACGGCGTTATGTGTCCCGGCAACCAACCAAGGAGACAGCGATGAGAGTTCCATCAGGCACGGCGTCCAGACCGGACCACATCATTTGCCCGTTCTGCGAATCGGGCGAGCTCGTCCCTTCGGGCCCCGGCTCCGTCCGCTGCAAGTCCTGCGGATTGCCGTTGCTCGGCTCCACGCTGGAGACCCTGCGGGGCATGATCGGCCTTCCCGACGCTCTGGGCGCCCACCCTTGCGAGTGCGGACATCCCGAGATGCGGGAGCTGCCCGATGGGGTGTTCCACTG
>Ga0136613_10001570_pt1 | contig 11858 bp, 14 predicted proteins | sample AntDrymUQ2722106_2_FD_106649 | JGI IMG/M metagenome (GOLD analysis project Ga0136613, IMG submission 106649) | Polar desert sand microbial communities from Dry Valleys, Antarctica - metaG UQ272 (21.06) | ecosystem: Environmental > Terrestrial > Soil > Desert | place: Antarctica: Dry Valley... | reverse complement strand
GGCGAGCTCGAGAAGATCCCCAAGGTGATCGTCTACGGCGATCGCGAGTCGGCGGAGTCCCTCTCGATCCGGGACCGGGGTGGAGAGCAGTACCAGACGGGCCTCGTAGACCTCGTCCGCGAGCTTGCTACTCTGAGGCCCTGACCAAAGCAGGAGCGGACCCGTTCCTCACCCGGCGAGCCACGAGCTCCGCACGGGTTCAACCGAGCGACTTTCGGGAGAAACGGGCCGCTGCGTGCAGCGGCTTTTGCCATTTGAGAAGGAGGACCGAACGAGCTTGGTGAACAGTCTGTGAGGCCCCGCCGCAGGTTCGCGCCGGAGCCGCCGAGGCCGGCGAGGAACGAGCTCGTCAACGAGAACATCCGGTCGGCGCAAGTGCGGCTGATCGACGAGGATGGAGCACAGCTCGGGATCCAGCCCACGAAGGACGCGCTCGAGATCGCGTGGGCCAAGAACCTCGACCTCGTCGTGGTCGCCGCCCAGGCCGATCCGCCGGTGGCCCGGGTGATGGATCACAGCAAGTACAAGTACGAGCAGGAGCAGAAGGCCAAGCTCGCGCGCAAGCACCAACTACAGATCAACATCAAGGAGATCAAGTTCAGGCCGAAGATCGGGATTCACGACTACGAGACGAAGAAGGGCCACGTCGTCCGCTTCCTCAACCAGCGGGCCAAGGTCAAGGTCACGATCATGTTCCGGGGGCGTGAGCAGCAGCACCCGGAGCGTGGGCGAGACCTGCTGATGCGCCTCGCCGAGGACATCAAGGACGTCGGAGTGATCGAGTCCGCCCCGCTGCTCGAGGGACGCAACATGACGATGCTGATGGCTCCCACGAAGACCGCAGGAGAAAAGCTCAATGCCAAAACAGAAGACACACAGCAGCGCGAAGAAGCGCTTCAAGATCACGGGGACGGGCAAGCTGCTCCGCCGCAAGGCGATGCAGAGCCACAATCTCGAGCACAAGTCAGCCAAGCGTAAGCGCGCGTTCCGACGCGACCAGCCGGTCGCTCCTTCGGACGTCCGCGTGCTGAAGAAGCTCTTCCCCGGGAAGGTGAAGTAGTGCCGCGCGTCAAGCGATCGGTCCACGCGCGCAAGAAGCGCCGCAAGGTGCTCGACCAGGCGAGCGGCTACTGGGGCCTCAAGCACTCGAGCTACAAGCTCGCGAAGCAGCAGGTCGAGAAGTCGCTGACGTACGCCTACCGCGACCGCAAGACCAAGAAGCGCATGCTGCGCCGGCTCTGGATCGTGCGGATCAACGCGGCCGCACGGCAGCACGACCTCTCCTACAACCAGTTCATCTCCGGCCTGAAGAAGGCGGAGATCGAGCTCGACCGCAAGATCCTCGCCGACCTCGCCGTCTCGGATCCCGCCGCCTTCGGCCGGATCGCCGAACAGGCGAAGGCGGCATTGCAGAACTGATCACCTCGGCCGCGAACCCGCGGCTGAGGCTCGTGCGGCGGCTCGCCTCGCGCTCGCAGCGCGAGCGGGAGGGCCTCTTCGTCGTCGAAGGCGAGGATCTCGTCGAGGCGGCGCAGGCGGCCGGGATCGAGCCGGTCGACCTCTTCGTCGCAGGCGAGTCGGTGACGCCCGAGGTGCTCGCCGAGGTCTCGACGATGCCGCACGCCGCGCGCGCGATCGGCGTGTACCGCCGCGACGATCTCCCATGCGGTATTCGGCTGCTCTGCCTCGCGCTCTGGCACGTGCACGATCCCGGAAACGTCGGCACGCTCCTGCGGACCGCGGACGCGTTCGGCGCGTCGGTTGCGCTCTCGCCGGGCTGCGGCGACCCAACCGGGCCAAAAGCGCTGCGCGCGTCGATGGGTGCCGTCTTCCGCGTGCCGACCGCGCCCTTCGAGGACTCGGGGAAACCACGTGTGGCGCTCGTCTCGCACGGAGGCACGCCCTTGCCGGAGCTCGAGTTCGCCGGCGCGGTGACGTTCGTGCTCGGTGCCGAGCGGGAGGGCCTACCCGACGACGTGTTGCACGGCTGCGATGCGGTCGCGACGATCCCGCAGGCATCCCACGCCGACTCGCTGAACGTCGCAGCGGCCGGCGCGATCGCGCTCTACGAATCCGTGCGCCGCGCGTCCACGTAGGACTTCCGGCGGCGACGGGGAGGGAGCGCGCGCGGCGCCTACCAGGCGCCGCCGCCGCCCCCTCCGCCGCCGCCACCACCGCCCCCCGAGAATCCGCCACCGGACCCGCTGCCGCCCGAGTTCGGCGGTGCGAGCGCCGAGCCAAAGCCGGAGCTGAGGTCGGAGATGCCGAGCGCGGTCGGCCCGCTACCGAGGTCGCCGCTCGGGCTGATCCAGAAGATCGAACTCCGATCGTGCAGCTTCTGCGGCATGTGCAGGTGCGCGCCCTGGAGGACGCGCTCGGCGATCCCGAACGCGATCCCGTAGACGAGGTAGCGCTCCCAGAGCTCGAGCGACACCGGCGGCGCCTCGGCGAGGCGCGGGAAGTCGGTGAGGTAGCGGCGAAACGCGTCCCACCGCTCCGCGTCGATCTGTGCGTCGGGCCGCCGTCTGCGCCACAGCCGAATTGAGAACGCCGAAGCGCCGGCGACGCCCGCGTTCACGAAGGAGCAGATGCCGAGCGAGAGCAGCAGCACCGAGTCCCAGGTCGGGGCGACGCTCGACCAGCGGCGCTGGCCCATCGCCCAGAGCACCCAGCCGAGCACGCCGAAGAGCAGAACCGCGCCGAGCAGCGGGATCAGGCCAGCGTTCGTGAACCAGTTGCGGTCCCCGACCTCCGTTCCGATCGCCTCCTTGAAGTCCTTGAACCGCTGCGCGTTCGACGTGCGGTCGTCCTCGATCCGGTCGCGGAAGCGCGAGAGCCGCTCAGGCCCGCCGGAGAGGACGTCGTCGACGACGTTCGCAACCTCGGCCTCGTAGGGCGTCAGGTCGAGTTGCTTGCCTTGCGAGAGCTCGAGGTCGGCGATGTCCTCCTGGCGCAGACCGCCCCAGACGCTGCGTTCGGTCGTCACGCCCTCGGCCTTGTATCGCCCGCGCCGGATCAGGTCGAAGAGCGTCGCGGTGAACTCGTTCGAGCCGACGCGTGTCCGCTGCGCGACGAGCGAAGGTACGAGCGCGGGCTCGAGGTCGGTGGGCGGCTCCTGCTCGTACTCGCGGTCGTACCCGACGTCGAGTTCTCGGCCGTAACGCCGGTACACGAAGTAGACGAACGCGAGCGCCGGGATCAGACCGAGCAAGCCGAGCAGGAGCAGCGTGCGGGGAAGCTCGTCGACGGCCTCGTCGATCCGCTCGCGGTCCCGCTCGTAGTCGTCCGCGGCGCCGACCTCCTCCGCGACGATCCGGTCGAGCGCGTTCCCCTCCCGGACGGTTGCATCCGTCGGGTTCGGCAGGTAGGCGCGTGGAAACAGCACCCGCCCTTCGACGAACGTGTTCGAAGGGACGTCGAGCGCGCGGAAGAGCGCGCGCTCGCCCTCGATCGTCACGTCACCTGGCACCGACACGGGGTGGCCCCACGCCCGCGCGACGGGACCCTGCGCCGTGACCGTCGCGGTCAGCTTGCCGAGGCGCTGGTTCCACTCGTCGCCCCAGAGCTTGATGTTGACGTCCACCACGTCGTCATAGGCGACGGCGAGCCCCTTGAGCCGGTACGAGATGTCGAACGTTCGCTGCTCGTTCGCCGCCGAGTAGTGCCAGACGACTCGGGCGCCGTCGCCGGTGTTGGTGACGCCGAACGTTCCGGGAGGCGACGAGCAGCCGAGCTCCGTGCAGCCACCAGGGCGGAAGGCGTCACGGTTCTCGAGCACCTGCACGTCGCTGATCGACTCCCCCTCGCGGAGCGTGATGTCGCGGTACGCGCCGGTGAAGCTGCCGTCGTAGGCGAACGTGATGCGCTCCGTGATCTCAAGCGCGCCCGTGCTTTCGACGAGGACCGTCACCTGCGCTTCGGGGAGCTGGAAAGACTTCGCCTGCGCGGGTGCCGCGACCGCGAGGGCCGCGAGCGCGGCGATCAGAACTGCACGCGTGGCGCCTCCCGAGCGGGTTCCTCGATCTCGAAGAAGGTCCTCTCCTCGAACGAGAACATGGACGCGACGAGGTTCGTCGGCACGGTTTCGCGCGCGTTCTCGTAGGTGAGCACGGTGTCGTTGTAGACCTGGCGAGCGACGCGGATCTTGTCCTCTGTGTCGGCGAGCTGCGTCTGGAGCTGCTGGAAGTTCTCGCTGGCACGCAGCTCGGGGTACGCCTCCGCAACCGCGAAGAGCCGCCCGATCGCCGCGGTGAGCACATTCTCGGCCTGCGCCTGCTCCTGGACGCTTCCGGCCTGCTGGGCGCGCGTCCGCGCGTTCGTGACCTCTTCGAAGGTCGCGCGCTCGTGCGACGCGTAGCCCTTAACGGTCTCGACGAGGTTGGGGATCAGGTCGTAGCGACGCTTGAGCTGGACGTCGACCTGAGACCAGGCGTTGTCGACGCGGTTCCGCAGGCGGACGAGCCGGTTGTACAGCGCAACGAGCGCCAGCCCGAGCAGGACGGCGATCGCGATCGCGACGACGATCCAGGTCACGAGGCGACTCTAACCCGGCGCGACCCCCGCGATCCAGATCGAGTCCTCGCCGCCCCGGTGGGGCCGCTGGTCGAACCAGCCGTAGTGGCCGAGAATCTCGAAGCCGGCCTGCTCGATCAACCCGCGCCACTCTTCGGGTGAAAGCCATGCGAGCTCCATCGTCGCGGCATCCTCGGAGCCTCGCACCGAGAGCGTGAGGCGCCGGCGCTTTGTGTCCCACTCGGCGCGCTCGAAGATGCCCGGCTCACGTTCCAGCCAGCGGCCGTGTGTGTCGGCCACGTCGTCGGCGCCGGGGGCGAAGACGTCGAATGCAAACTTGCCGCCGGGCACGAGCAACCGGCGCGCCGCCATGAGCGCGCCCACCCGCTCTTCGTCGGTGTGCAGGTGCAGGTACGCGCGGAACGGGCACGTGACGAGCGGAACACGCTCCGGCACCGGGGGATCGGCGAGGTCGCCCAGGCGCAGGTCGACGAGCTTCGCGACGCCTGCTGACGCGACCGCCTCCGCGCACACCTCCAGCATTCCGCGCGAGGAGTCGACTCCGATCACCGGGATGCCCGCCGCCGCGGTCGGCACCGCAATGCGTCCGGTGCCGACCCCGAGCTCCACGACGCTGCCCGCCTCCTTCGCAAGGTCGACGTAGAAACCGACGTCCTCGGTCACGCTCACCGACCACGGGTCGTAGAGCCGGGCGATCTCGTCGTAGGCGCTCACGGCTTGCGGGCGACGAAAACGTACTCGCGGCTCTCGTCGTCGAGCGGCTCGCCCTCGAAGCCGCCGTAGAGCGCCTCGAGCTCAAGCCCGGCGACGTCGAGCAGGCCGAGCCACTCGTTCTTCGTCGCCCACCAGAGCGAGATCGTTCCGCCGGTCTCCAGCGTGATGTCGATCCGGTTGTCGCCGACCGCGTAGGCGAGCGTGTGCGGGACAGGCGCCTCTTGACGGTTGCCGTCGAGCATCATCGCGATCTTGTGGTCGAAAGCGAACGCGTTCCACGCGAAGCGGCCGCCCGGCTTCAGCGACGCGGCCACGCGCTCGAATGTCCGGCGCCGGTCTGCCCACGTCGGCAGGTGCAGCAGCGAGCGGAAGGGGCAGTAGATGAGCGCTGCCGGCTCGTCGAGCGAGAGCTCGCTCATGTCGCCGAGCCTCAGGTCGAGGTCGGCGCCCGTGTCGCGCGCCTGGGCGAGCATCTCAGGGGACGCGTCGATCCCGATCACGCGTCTGCCCGTTTCTCGCGCCACGGCCGCGGCGACGCGGCCCGTTCCGACTGCGAGCTCGACGATCGGGCCGTCCGCGTCCTTCGCCAGCCCGACGTAGAACGGCACGTCTTGGGTCATGTCGTTCGCCCAGCGGTCGTAGATCGCGGCGAAGGGCTCGTAGGCGCTCACGGCCGCATTCTCGTCTACAGTCGCCGCCGTGGACGTCGAGGCGCTCGAACGCGAGGCGCTCGCCGCGATCGCCAAGGCGCGCTCCGCGGACGAGCTCGAGGAGGTGCGCGTCCGAACGCTCGGGCGCAAGAGCCCCCTGAAGCTCGCGCTGCGAGAAGTGCGGGACCGGGAGAGCGGAATGGCGCTGAACGCCGTCCGGGAGGGCGTCGAGCAGGCTCTGGCGGCTCGCCAGGCGCAGTTGGCGCAGCCATCCGCGGACCCGACGTTCGACCCGACGCTCCCAGGCGAGGAGATCCCGCGCGGCTCGTATCACCTGATCACGCAGCTCCGCCGTCAGATCGAGGACGTCTTCATCGGGATGGGCTACGAGATCTACGACGGGCTGGAGGTCGACACCGTCGAGAACAACTTCGACGCCCTGAACACGCCTGAGGCGCACCCGTCGCGGGACCCGCGCGACACCTTTTACCTCGACGACGACACTGTGCTCCGTACGCACACGTCGCCGTCGCAGATCCGCGCGATGCGCGCGATGGAGCCGCCCGTCTACCTCGCCTCGCTCGGCCGCGTCTACCGGCGCGACACCATCGACGCGACGCACACGCCGATCTTCCACCAGGTAGAGGCGCTCGCAGTCGACCGCGACGTCACGCTCGCGGACCTGCGCGGGACGATGCGCGCGTTCGCCGAGGCGATCTTCGGCGGCACGCGCGAGATCCGGATGCGCACGAGCTTCTTCCCCTTTACCGAGCCGTCGGTCGAGTTCGACATGACCTGCTACCTCTGCGACGGCGCGGGCTGCGCGGTCTGCAAGCACTCGGGGTGGATCGAGATGGGCGGCGCGGGTCAGGTCGACCCGAACGTGCTCGCCGGCGTCGGCTACGACCCCGAAGAGTGGCAGGGCTTTGCGTGGGGCCTCGGGATCGACCGGATCGCGTTCGCGCGACACGGCCTACCGGACCTACGCCTGTTCTGGGAAAACGACATCCGCGTCCTCTCACAGTTCTAGTCGCGTGAAAGTCCCTGTCTCCTGGCTCCGCGAGTACGTCGACTTCGGGCTTCCTCTCGAGGACCTCGCGCGCAAGCTCGTCGTCACGAGCTGCGAGGTCGACCGGATCGTGCATCGAGGCGTTCCAGATCGAGACGGAAACCTCGAGCGGTTCGTGGTAGGCCGCGTCGAAGACGCGGCCAAGCATCCGAACGCCGACCGGCTGCAGCTGTGCATGGTCGACGTGGGGGAAGGCGAGCCGAGGCAGATCGTCTGCGGCGCGTGGAACTTCGGGGCAGGGGCGACCGTCGCGGTCGCGCTCCCGGGCGCGCTCCTCCCGGGCGCCGAGCAACCGCTCGGCGAGGCGAAGCTCCGCGGCGAGCTCTCGCGCGGGATGATCCTCTCCGAGCGCGAGGTCGACCTCGGCGTCGACCACAGCGGGATCATGGTCCTTGCCGACGGGCTCGAGCCGGGAACGCCGCTCGCCGACGTTCTCCCGCTGACGGACGACGTGCTCGACATCGAGACCGGCTTCAACCGTCCCGACCTCGCGTCGATCTACGGCATCGCGCGGGAGGTCGCCGCCGTCACCGGCGGGGAGCTTGCGGCGCCGCCGGGTCGCGACCCTGCGGGACGTACGGAGGAGCGGGTCGACGTTCGCGTCGAGGACTTCGAGGGTTGCCCCCGCTACGTCGGCCGACTGTTCCGCGGGGCGACCATCGGCGAGTCTCCGCTGTGGCTCAAGGCGCGGCTGCTCGCGGCAGGAATGCGTCCGATCTCGAACGTCGTCGACGTGACGAACTACGTGATGCTCGCGCTGGGCTCGCCGCTGCACGCTTTCGACGTCGCGCGCCTGGACGAGGGGCGGATCGTCGTGCGTCGCGCGACGAAGGGGGAGAAGATGCGGACGCTCGACGGACAGGAGCGCGAGCTGGCTCCCGCGGATCTCGTGATCGCCGACGCGAAGCACCCCGTCGCGATCGCCGGGATCATGGGCGGCGAGAAGAGCGAGGTGCGCCCCGAGACGACCGACCTGCTTCTCGAGGCGGCGAACTTCGACCCACTCACGGTGCTGCGCACCTCGCGTCGGCTGCGACTGCGCACGGAGTCGTCGACGCGCTGGGAGAAGGGTGTCGATCCGTACGCGGCAGAGCAGGCGGCGGTCTACGCGACGCAGCTCTTCGTCGAGCTCGCCGGCGCTCGCTGGGCCGGCCACGTCGACGTGCACGAGGGACTGCCTGAACGGCCGCGCGTCACGCTCCGCCCTGAGCTCGCCGACCGGCTGAGCGGCATGCACATCCCCGTGGAGGAGCAGACCGAGCGCCTGCGCTCGATCGGCTTCCAGGTCGGAGACGGTCTCGAGGTGACGGTTCCCACCTGGCGTGCACGCGACGTGACCCGCTCCGTCGATCTCGTCGAGGAGGTCGTGCGCTTCCGGATCGAGGACGTGCCGGCGACGCTTCCCTCGCGACCCGCCAAGCCTGCGCAGCTCACGCGCGAGCAGCGGCTCCGGCGGCAGATCGAGGACGTTCTCGTCGGAGCCGGCTTCCACGAGGCGTACACCTGGACCCTGGTGCCGCCTGGAGAAGGCCGGATCTCGCTGGAGGAGCCGCTCTCCGCGGAGCTCGCGGCGCTCCGCCCGAATCTGGAGTACTGGCTCGTCGAGTCGGCGCGCCGGAATCGCAATGCCGGTGCCGAGCGGATCGCGCTCTTCGAGTTGGCGCGGGTCTTCCTTCCCGCCGACGGGGAGCTCCCGGACGAGCGGTGGCACGTTGCGGGGATCATGGACGGCGGCTACTTTCGGGCCAAGGGCGCCGTCGAGACGCTTCACCGGGCGCTGCACGTCGAACCTGACTTCACGGTGCTCGACGTGCGGGGCCTCGACGAAGGCTGGGGCTACTTCGAGGTCGACCTGGACGCGCTCTTTGGACGCGTGCCGGACGTCGTTCTTTACGAGGACGTAATCACGTACCCGGACGTCAAGCAGGACCTCGCGTTCGTGGTGGACGAGGGCGTGAGCGCCGGCGAGCTGATCGAGGAGGCCAGGCGTGCGGCAGGGCCGGAGCTTCGCGAGCTCAAGCCTTTCGACGTCTACCGGGGCGAGCAGGCCGGCCCCGGCAAGAAGTCGATCGCCTTCTCGGCGAGCTTCCAGTCGCCGGAGCGAACGCTGACGGACGAGGACGCAGCCCGGCTCCGCGGGCTCATCGCCGAGGCTCTTGCGGAACGCTTCGGCGCTTTCCTCCGGGCCTAGTGCCCGTATCCACAAGTCACCTTTCCACGTTGTGGGCGCAACGTGTCGAACACGAGCAACGTGTCGAACACGAGCAACGTGTCGAACACGAGCAACGGCTCGAACACGAGCAACGGCTCGAACTCGACGAACGCGACGTCGTCGACCTCCCCGACCGGCTCTCCCGCAGCGCCGGCAGCGGGCGGCGGCGTGGCCGGTGAGGCCGTCGAGTCCGGCGCGAACGGCTCGAACGGTGTCGCCGGCGGCGTCCTCGGTGGCTTCGGGGTCGCCGGCGTGGCCGCGGGTGGGGTGCTCCCGTTCACGGGCTTCCCGCTCTGGCTCGCGATCCTCGTCGCGATCGGGCTGATCGCGGTCGGCTGGACGCTCTACCGCCGCGGCCGTCCGGCCACGCGCGACCTCGTCTAGCCCGAACGCCTCTCTGTGAGGGCCCCGGAGCGCAATCCGCTCCGGGGCCCTCACACGTAGAGAGGGCATGCGCACTCGCCTGCTCGCCCTTACCGTGTGCGCGTTCGCGGCGCTCGTCTCACCCGCAGCCGCACAGGCCGTTGACCTCTTCGCCACCGTGGGACCCGACTTCACGATCACCCTGCGAAACGCGCAGGGCCAGAACGTGACCCAGCTCGACCCGGGCCCTTACCGGATCGTCGTCCAGGATCGGTCCGATTTCCACAACTTCCACCTGAGCGGTCCGGGGGTCAGTCTTGCCACCGACGTCGAGGCGGTCGAGTCCGTCACCTGGGACGTCACGTTCGTCGAGGGGCGCTACACGTTCGTGTGCGACCCCCACGCGACCCAGATGAAGGGCGCCTTTACGGTCGGCAACCCGCCGGCGCTCCCAGTCACGGTGCGGCTCGTCGCGACGGTCGGGCCGAGCAACACGATCACCCTCACGCGCAACGGCGCTCGGGTGCGGACGCTGGCGGCAGGGAAATACGTGATCGTCGTGCGCGACCGTTCAAGGCGCCACAACTTCCACCTGACGGGGCCGGGCGTGAACCGCAAGACCGCCGTCGGGAGAGTCGGCACCGTGACGTGGAACTTGACGCTCGGCGCCGGGACGTTCCGCTACGCCTCGGACCCGCAGGCGAAACGCGTGCGCGGCAGCTTCGTCGTGCGCTAGGCGAGCAGCCGGCGGTGCACTTCCTGCGTTGCCGACGAGGGCGACGCACCGAGCTCGTGCCTCAGAAGCGTGCGGAGCTCTTCGTAAGCCTGCAAAGCCTCGGCGCGGTTGCCGCGCGCGTCGAGGACTTGCATCAGGAGCCTGTGGCCTGACTCTCGAAACGGCGCTCGCACAACAAGGATCCGCGTTGCGCGCTCGGCGGTGTCGAGCTCGCCGCCGCCGATGCCGAGGCTCGCCTCGGCGACAAGCTCCAGCGAGCGCAGATGGATCCCCTCGAGCCGGTTGCGGATTTCGACGACCCATGGAGCGTCCTCACCTGCGAGAAAGCCGCGGGCCGCGATGTGCTGCGCGACGCGGGCAGGGCCCCACACGTCGGTCCAGGCGCGGCGGGCGGACGCGGACTCGGCGCGGTGCAGCCCTTCAGCTGCAGCCTCGAGGTCGATCCACGCACCGGTCGGCAAGACGACACGGACATCCGTACGTCCCTCGAGCGTTACGAGCCGGCGCAGCTTCGAGAGGAGCGCCGAGAGCGCCGAGTCCACGCTGCCCGGTGCGTCCTCGGGCCAGATCGCTGGCTCGAGGTCTCGCCGCGGGACCGCACGTAGTCGGTTTGCGACGAGGTGGACGAAGAGCAGCCGGCCCTGTCGGCCGGGGAGGTCCTGCTCGACCCGCGCGCCGTCCACAACGGCGACGACGCGCCCGCAGAGCTGGATCCTCGTCTCCCCCAAGGTTCCGCCAACCTAACGGCAAGGGCGTTGGGAGATGATTCCCGCATGGCAAAGCTCCTGATCAACGTCACGCATGGTCCCGAGCATCCGACTCGGGCGGCGCTCGGCTTCCTCGTCGGCAAGGCCGCGATCGAAGGCGGCCACGAGGTCTCGCTCTTCCTGGCGGGCGACGCCGTCCAGTTGCTGCGCGAACCGGTGCTCGACCATCTCGTCGGGCTCGGGACAGGCAGTCTTCGCGAGTCGTTCGACGCCTTGCGCACGGGTGGAGCGCGCTTCTACGTGTCCGGCATGTCGAGCCAGGCGCGTGGCTTCGAGCCGAACGGGAACGCTGAGCTCGCGATGCCCGCCAAGCTCGTCGAGCTGACGCTCGAAGCCGACCGGGTGCTCACCTACTGAACGAGGAGGAAGTCGATGTCGAAGCTGATCAACTGCGAGTGTGGCCAGGTCGTTCGCGGCGAGACGGACGACGAGCTGGTCAAGAACGCGCAGGAGCACATCAACGCCCACCACCCGGAGTTGGTCGGGAAGCTCTCGCGGGACGACGTGCTTGCGATGGCCGAAGCCGCGTAGGCGTCAACGGCTCCGTCGTGCGAAGCCGATTAGCCCCGCGCGTGGTCCACCTGATGCGTGGATGTCGGCCTGACGATCGAGCTCGGCGTTCAGCTCCGCGCCGAAGAGCAGCGCCATCGCCGAGTAGTTCAGCCACAGCAGGAGGATGACCCCGCCCGCGAGCGAGCCGTAGGTCTTGTCGTAGGAGGACGAGAAGCTCGTGTAGAGCGAGAAGAGACCCGACAGGGCGAGCCACAGGATCGCCCCGACGACCGATCCCGGCGTGACCCATTTCCAGTTGCGC
>Ga0136613_10001569_pt1 | contig 11869 bp, 5 predicted proteins | sample AntDrymUQ2722106_2_FD_106649 | JGI IMG/M metagenome (GOLD analysis project Ga0136613, IMG submission 106649) | Polar desert sand microbial communities from Dry Valleys, Antarctica - metaG UQ272 (21.06) | ecosystem: Environmental > Terrestrial > Soil > Desert | place: Antarctica: Dry Valley... | reverse complement strand
AGTTGAAGTCCTTCATAAACGTTCATCGAAGCTTCGAACGTCGAGAGCAACAAGGCACGGTGCAGCATTCTGTAGAGGAGTGGAGTTGGAATCGGAAGCTCTTCCCCGCTTTCGTTGAGGAACCGTTGTTGCTTCAGCGTGTTTATGTCAGTATTTACCAGCCAGCCGGTGTAATTTCTTATTTCGACACTTTCTTCCTCACCAGTAGTTATCTTGATAGCGTACTTGGCAGGCAGGCCAACCGATTCAGACAGTTTTTCATCCTCGGCCGATTTGACGTCGTCGACTAGTGGTCCATTGATGTTTGAGGTATTGCCGGAAAATAGCAGGCCAAAGAGCTTTGGTTTCGGCTGCTGAGGGAGATTGAGTCCGAGTTGTGCAAGTAGATTCAGACTGCGTGATGTTATTTCCTCAAAGTAGCTTGTGATTGCACCGCGGTTTCTTTCTCCATCCGAAAAGTTAGCGCGGTTCCAGAGAACGTTCTCGTACGTTGCGAGCCTGCGCTGGAAGTCAACTGAAGTTGCGTGCAGGCCCAACATGTTAAGGAGATTCGCGAACGCATCACCTGGAGCATCCACGTGCTTGACCTGGGACACAAGTTGCTGCCACTGGTCCTCAACCCTTCTCAACACGTCGTGCGCCTGACCCAGGAAAGAGAAATCATCACCATCGATGAGCCGATTCGGTTGCCACCTGCGGAACGCGCTTGTAACAAGAATGCCGTAAGGCTGTTTGCCGACACGGATCGCGGGAAGGCTTCCACGGGCCACGACATGGTTAGCGAAAAACTTTCGTATATTTCCAATGATAGCGGGAGCGTCCTGCAGAAGTTCTTCGAGGTAGTAGCCGAGTGTTGCCGGCCATAAAGCTCTGTTAATTATCTTGGCTTGCGAAACATCCTTGCTGTCAGCGTTTGCCAGCGGCGCAAGGCTCGCCAGATTTACATCCAATGCGGCTGCCAAACGTTCTGCGTCAGTTTTTTCGAGCTCGTTGTCATTAACTTGATCGGCCGGCGCCTGTGTCTCCGTTTCGAAACTCGCTTCGCCCTCAACATCGTCGATGGAGAAACCGGATCGCAGCTCTGCCGTGTTATTCGTCGGAGTTCCTTGCGCAAGAAAACTCATTCCTTCCGGCGAATAGCGATGGTTCTCAATCAATTCTTCCAGAAGCTCTTTGTGATTTGCAGCGAGCGACGAAACGCGAATTCCCAACACCATCAAACGATCGAAACCCTGGCTGGCAAAAGGCTCCGATAGCCGTACACGCATCGCCATTCCGACCTGGATCGCCTTGTCGAAGTTTGCAATCCAGTCAAAGTCTTCTCCCATTACCAAGTCGCCGCCCTGTTGACTCAACTCTGATTCGAGGTTTTGTGGGTTTGGTCCAAGTATCAGCGGATTGGCCACGGAATTCGGAAAAGGTTGTTCCAGTCTCGCGCCGCCGGTAAATCCGATCAGCACGAAACGATCCGGCATGACTACTGTTCGCGGCGCGCGGCTCCAGCTTTCGGCCTTCAACTCTTCGAGGTTGAAGCCAAGATGGGTAAGGATGCCATCATTGATTGTTCTCAAGATGGCTTCTCGGGTGGAGTCGCCTATCTGTTCATCAGCGGCAAGCAAACCTAAAATCTGATCTCGAATCAGTGGAATGGTTGGGTGAGTAGAATTCAGCAGTGACGTAATTGCAGCGCGCTTGTCATTTGGACTTCTTTGCGTGTCAGCAAGAATCCTTGAGACCTCTACTCGGATAAGCATGAAGGAAAAGTCTTCACTACCTTCCTTCTCAATTACCCTTTTCTTGATCTCCGCCGCGATCCACGATGCCCTCGTTCCACCGTGACTGTTTACCAATGCGCGCCACGCGCCTCTCTCCAATTGCTCTCTTTCGGTTGGATTCTCGACCGATGCAGCAATGGTTCTTTGAATCCAGTATTCGATGCCCGAGTCAGCGTCATCGCGCGTGAACTCTTTTTCGTGAGTATGAACAGCGATGTCGTCAGGATAAACGCGCACCCATAACTCGCGGTTCGCTCCGGCGCCCATGAAGCGGGTTTCGATCCGTACTGGAAACAGCAGGAACGGTAAACTGTCATCCAATTGCGAGATCAGTTCTCGTGGTGGCTGTGGCAGGACAAATCGATCAACGAGACCCGTTAGGTTGCCTCTTGTTGACTGCAGGTTAGCTTTACTAGTCTCGATCTGTTCCTTTAGAACTCTAATCTCACGTTCAAGGACCTCGGCGTTTTGCCTTCCCTCATCTCCCAACCTGTTGACGTTGATTAGCTGCGATTCCTTTGTGCGCAGCCGGTTTTGGCTGGCGTACAAACTCTCTTCAACCGCGCGCATCGCTTCGCGAGCTTTTTTGATTTCTTCGATCATGATTCGATCGGCTTACGGCGCCAACATGTCGGCGCCGTGAAAGGCCACCATGACTGGAACCTGGTAAAGGATATAAGCCATGTCTGCTGCGTTTCCTCCCCAAGCGAACTGACTGTCCGTCACATCAGTGATACTGCCGGGGATCGGTTTGTGTAACTTGAGATCGATAAAATCGAGCGTGTTGAAATCTGTGAGATGCTCCCAGGCAAAATCGTCCCATTTGGGTGGGACCGGGGGCGACTCGTCGCTCAGGTTGTCCAAACCGAAACGTGGTTCGCCAGGTCGCTCCTGTAACACGAAGAACCAACCCGGATCGTTGGCTTGACGATCGGAATTTCCCTTAGCGACCTTCTTTGTTAGGTCAAAACCAAGAAAACGAATGTCGGGATCGATCTCCGCTTTGAATATAGGGTTCTTAATTGTTTCATTTGGATCACCCTCATCATCCAACACGCGTACATCGCGCCCATCTTCCACAGCCCACTTTGCTTGCTGCGCGTAGATCACTACGGTCGGATATTTCTTTAGCAGATCACCGCGAACGACCAGGACCACGCGAGACTCGTCTTTATCACCTCCGGGAGGAAGCAGACGGTTTCCATGTTCGCCAAGTCTCGTCGTGCTCTCCCACTCATGCAGCCTCTGAATATCCAGCAACTCTTCCTCGAGCTGCGCCTGTGTTTTGGTTGAGTCTCGATTGATCACGTCTCCGACATCCCAGAACTGGCGGAAATAGCTTCCCCGTTGATCCGTGGGAAATTCGCGCCACAACAATTCGCACGCCATTTCATGATTTAGACCAACCATGTAGGCCTCGATCATACGCTGGTTGGTTTCCATCAAAGAGATGGTGTTATTTGGAATCAACTGAAGATTTGGGACCAGCAGCTCGGCTGAAATATCTCGCATCGGCCGATACATCGGCTGAGTAAACACGGGATGCGCCATCACGGTTGCGAGCGTCTTCTGCGGCAATAAATACGCGTTTTTAATTCCCACCGGTATCTTCAGGATGAACTCCGCTCGCTTCGGAATTGCAACTGAAGGATTGAGGGCTGTTTTGAGTTTCGTAACAGTCGTGTCGATGCTGATCTTCTCTCGCGGCGGCGGAGACGGTGGCAACGTTTGATGAACGTTGTATGCATCCTTGAGCGCAATCCGAAACTGTGCGGCTTCAACGCTTTCTGCATTTCCCGCACCGGCAACAGGCGGCATCGGCTGCTTGAATTCAGTCAAGACGAAATTAGGACGCGCCGGAACTGTGTCGACGAACGCCGGCGTGAAGGAGCTTTCCCGAAACGTCTCGGCTATTCCAATTCGTGCTCGCAGAGTTTCAGTGAAAGTAAGAAGTACGGCCGCGGCGACAACGATCGGTATGAAAACAATTAAGGCGCCACTGGCAAATGCGAGCACCCCTCCGAGTACAATTACTCCGATTAGTATCCAGCGCGCATTGTTATTTCGAAGTAAGCGACGCAGCCAGTCAGGGATGCCGGTCGGATCGACCGACTCAGCCACTTTGTCTATCAATAACTGTCCGGTTGGTTCGGGCGGTTTGGGCGCAGCGGTTAAAGTACCTTCGTTAAGGAGACTGACAATCGGTCGCTTGACGGTCTGCGGTTCCGGCGCAACCTTCCGCATGATCGCGCCTCTGTTGCGTGTGATCTTGCGGAACGCGGGATCTAACGCCGCTTGTGGCAGACGGCTTTCTTGAACCTGCTTGGCAATTGTTACAGGGCTTCCCAACACTCGACTCTGTACCGGTTGTGTAAACGTCAACAGTTGATCTGACGACTGCGGCAGAATGTTCTTCTGGTACATGACGAAACTGCTCATCAAGCCCAACTGAAACTGCCGGATTTTTTGGTTCGCCCGCAACAGGTCGCCCAGCTGACTCCAAGCCTGCTGCATTAGGTTTTCCTGATCTTTTTGTATGACTTGCGTGCCGACACCTGCTGGAGTTCGATAGCGTGGATCGCGATTGAGTTCATCGACCCAACCGTTTCCATTCTGCACGTCCAGCTTCTCAGCTTTCGCATACCACTTTCCATAGAGTGGAGGACTGATGATCGGATCGCGATGAATATTCCCCGTGGTTTCTTTTTGCTGAAGGTCGAACTGCAGGTTGACGTTCTGTTCAAGGTCATTAAGAAAGTGTCCGGCCGAACCTTCCGGTGGATTTTCAAATACTGTGCCGGCAGGCGGCCACTGTGTCGGAAAGGGCTCCATTTGCGGGCTCTTGAGTGCGCCCTCCAAACCCATCACGTCCAAAGGAGACGACATACCATCCGTGTTGAAGTTAGGCTCCTGCATATCCATGTCGCGAACGCCCACGCGTTTGTCGACGGGACGCGCTTCGAGCAGATCGACCAAAAACTCAAAATCACCTTTTGTACCCGTGCGGAAAAACCATCGATAGTAGACCGGATACAGCCGTTCTCCAGTCTCCCAGGAAACCCGTTGACCGTTGACGTTCTCTATTTCCAATCCGAGTCCGGCTAGTCGACCAGTTTCGAAGGCAGGGATCACGAAAGCATGATAGGCGGTGTTTTCCTTCAGCTTGCGTGGACAAAGCAGTCGCGAAGAAGCATTGTCGCGATTAGCTCGCAGAAGGGTTTCGAGTTTTTCCTCGACTCCGCGGACGTCCGCTTGTTCTTTCGTCTGCAAGGAACTGCCGATGACGTTTTGATTGATATGAATGTGCGCCCATGCGCCGGTTTGCTCCTTTTTGGGAAACAACTCTTTGGGATCAATAGATTCTTTGATTTCGATCGCCGGGAGTGGTCCACCTAATCCTTTTTCCTCAAACTCTTCTTCCGTCAAAACGATCAGAAATATCCATGGCCGCAACTGGCTTTGGTCCAATTCTCCCGCGGCTCTAGCGGGCGTGAACCGCCAGGGGAAGTCTTCTTCGTAGAATTCGATGTAAGGAAGATAGTTTGCCTCGAAGTCTGTGACCCAGTTGCGCGGTTCTGTTTTGACGATTGCCCTCGGGTTGATTCCAACAAGGTCGCCTGGTCCTAATAAGTGAGCAGTTTTGGAAATCGGCTCCCCACCGACTCTAAAACTCACCTGTACTGAGGCTCGCTCCGGCTCAACTCCCGGTTCGCCCAGGTTGTCTTCCACGTCAATTTGGGTCGCGACTCCCTGCCGCAACCATGGAAGGAACGTGTAGTTCCTCAGTGTGTCAACCATTTAAGCCGCCAATTCGAATGCGGGCACTACTTGAAGAGAGCCGTGCAGGTTAGGGTTCGTTTCGATCAAAACATTCAGTCGCGCCACCGCCTCGCGCTCGTTACCCAGTAAGCTCAAGTCGTCGAACAGCTTCAGATCGCCGCTGTTCACGATCGCGAACGGTTCCTGCGACACGGCCACTGCCTCCGGCGCCAGACTCGACTTCCGATTGCGCGCAAACGAAAGCTCCGACGTCGCAATGGCGCCATTCAATGTCCAACTGTTGAACGCCACCACGTCCACCTCAAACAAGCCTCGTGGTCCAGCCAGCCGCTGGTTACGCTGGGCATCGATGTACTTCAGTTCGTACTTCACTTCCCGCGCCGCCGCATAGCCGGTCTGCACACGTTCCGGGTCGCCTATCCTGATGCCACTGGCGAAGTTCTTGAACGATGCGCTCGACAGTTTCTCTTCGTCCGTCATGTCGAAGAACTGCGCCGGCGCAAACGACTCCTGCACCGCCGCCGGGTTCGGCGCCGGCTGCACTTCGGTGATCTGAAACTCTCGCCCGTCACTCGGCCGCTGGCTCCCGATCCGATCGATCCGCACATTCAGCGGCACTACTTTCTGACTCACCTTCAACGTGCAAACTGGATGTATCAGCAGCTCCTTGATTGTCTCCGGCGTCTCTCGGATGCTTTCCAGTCTGTGTCTTTGCGCCGGTAGTTCTCCTTCCCAGTTATCGTCGGCCGACAATGCGGCTGCCAACATCGGCAACACTGCCAGATCCGGCAAGGTCGTGTTGCGCGCTTCGCCGAAGGTCTTGCTGAAGCGCACCTTGAGCGTGAAGAACCAGCAGATCTTGAACTTCGCTGTGCCCTGTGCTTTCCACGGTGTCGGACCTTCCAGTGTCAACGTCAGCTTGATGCTGGCAAAACTTGAACTGCCCACCCGCAATGCCAGCATCGCCGTGATCTCTGCGATGAAGTAGAAGGGATTAAACTGAAACAGCACATCAAAGAGGAGGAAGCCGTAAACGTTGAACTTCCACGCGGCCGCATACAGCTCCAGCTTGGCGCCAAACTGCGCCGTGTTCGACGTGACCGCGAAATACATCTCCAATCGGAGTCGCGGATTGTCACCCGCCAACAGCGCCAGCGTCAGCCGCCGTATCGCTGGCAGATTCATCGGCGGTGGTTGAAAGGCGGGATGAAAGCCACCCACTGTCAGCAGGAAGTTGGCATCGGCGCCCCAGTCGAGCCGTATGGCCATATCCCCCGACAGGGTGAAGCCCAGCAGTTTGGAGTCGAACAGACTGGCGTCAAACGAGAGTTGCCGCCGCTCGAAGTTGATCACGCCCAGAAAGTTCACCTGCACCCGCAGGATCGCCGCATCTTCATCCGGCAGTACTGCCCGCAACACACCCAGGATCGCCAGTCGCACCGGATCCGGCACTTCTAGGACCAGACCGAGATCGACTGTCACCAGCGTCGGTGTGCCCCAGGTGATCTTCGCCATCGGACCAAAGATGAAGCGACCGCTCATCGGTGGAAACACTTGTCTCAGGTCGCTGATGATGCGCTCGGCGTTCGCGACGATGTCCGTTGGAAACAGAATGCTGCTGAGGGTGTTTTCGCGGATGCCCGTGCGCAGTGGCTCGATGTTGATGGTGCGGTTGAGACCCAGCAATCCGCCCACACCATTGAGCTTGAAGCCCAGGCCCAGTTGAATCGGCGTGAACTCTGAACTGATCACGATCAGCAGCGAGAAGCCACTCTGCCCGTTGGGCAAGCGCGTGTTTAAGAGACCAAAAGCCTTCAGCGTGAACTGATCCTGAAACTCCAGTTCCAGCATCCCGGAGTAACGCGCTTCCTCGGTTCGAATTCCAGAAATCCACCGCCTTTGAACCCACCGCCGTCAATCGATAGACCAAGAGCAGTCGGAGTTTTAAATTTTGGTGATAGGCCGAATAGACCAAGATTGCCTTCACCAAGAACAACGTCTACTTGCAACCCGATACGCTGAATGGTAACCAGCAAAGGCCCAAGACTCAGGTTGCCACTCACAGAGGTCTCGAGGGCCAGACCCTCGTCCGCGGGATTCAGTCCCAACGTCAGACTACTGAGAGTAAATGGACCGAGGCGCGAATGAACTGGGATCGTTACTGCCAGGCCGGAGCTTCCGTGAAAATAAATTCCTTGTTGACTGGTCCAACCCAAACAAAAGTCAAACGGCGCTTCGATTTTGTCCTGCGAAATGCCTTCTTTTAAGAATGAGTCCGCATCATCGAGCGAGAAATTGAGTCTGGAGCCGAGCAAACCAAGCTCCATGAAGCTCTCGGAAGAAATACCCGAGAATTTCTCGACGCCACCGAGCAGGTAGATCTGTTGTGTTTGTAGCCCGACGCCACCGGGGAACGAAAGCAATGTGCGTAATTCGCTCTGCGGACCCCCTCGTCTCAAGCCAATGGCGAAGCGGCCCGTAATCGCATCGCTAAGATCGCGCGCATGCCTGACTTCAAGCGGCTTGTCGGGCCGTACGATCAACGCGAGGCGGCGCAGCACATTGCCCTCCGCAGACAAATCGAAGAAGCCGTCGTCGAAGGCCCTGAACGGGATACTGCCTTGCGCCTGTCCACGGATGACCGGCAGAAAGCCAAGCCCTCCGTCGGAGCCGCCATCCGATGTGGGACGCACACCAAACATAGAAATGCCGAGCTTGAGGCCCGCGATCTCTCCGAGCTTTTCAAACAGCGTCACAATCATTTGAAGGACGGGTACAGTGCCGGGATCAAACTGGGGCTGGCCAAGTATCGCGGCCTCGGCCCTGAGATCCATCATTTTGAGCTGAAGTGGTAGTCCGAGTGAGCGCAACACCTGGCTAGTGCGGCTAATGAGTAGGCTGTCAGAAAACTGCGGTGTCCCCCAAGCATAGGCTGTTGCCATGTGCTCCGCCGGATCCGTGAGGAAAGTCTTAAGATGACTGTAGTGGATAATGCCTCGCAGGTGTTCGACCTGAAAGTTCTCCGGATCGGCTGGAAAGTAATTGAACTCGATAATGTTCAGAAAGTTTAGGATCGCCATCGTGAGCGGCGAGCGATCCGACAGTTGGTTGATAAGCAGGAAATCGAACATTCGGCGGGGCAGCTCTTTGTGAATGTTCGTACGGTCGACGTAGTCACCAAAGCCGCCAAGGACTACCGGTAACGTCTCGGCAAGATCGCTGATTCGATTCGCCATCGCGCCGGCTGCCAAACCCAACTCCGCGACGCGGGGAGCCATAACGAATTCATCTTCAAATTCACTCTCTGAGGATTCGATTACGACCCTCAACTTCTCGAGAAAATCTGTGAAGTCGAGCGCGGAAAGACCGATGTCATTGACGCCTGGCGGCAACTCCCATCCCAATGCATTGATAAAGGCCTTCGATCCCGAGGTCAGCTGAACGACGTTGTTCAGGACGGCCAGGACTTGTCCAATCTCTTCAGTCAGGGTGTGGAGGGTGTTTGCCATCGGAACGGTCCTAAAGGCTCGCGCCAGCGCTTAGACAACTTCGAAAGGCATTGTTAAACCTTTGTCCCTCAGTCTGATGTTTTTTGTTTTCACTCCAAAGGACCGCAGATATGCATCGTATTCACGTTCTGGTTTCCACTCGAGGATTTTCGACTTGGTCGGCACGACGGTCGGTACTTCTTCTGCCGCATTGCGAATTATGTTTATGAAATTATTCGCCCTCAGCTGCCAGTGGCTCACCCAGCCTCCTGAGGGTTTTGTTGCCGGCGGTGGCGCGCCCAGCATTTCCGTCCACAGGCTTTCCCGCAGTTCCTTGACCTTGTCTGTTTTCGGTTGGCCCGCGATGTCGTTGTACAGAACCATGTTGATCTCGGAATGACGGGGAGGCTGCTGTTCTCGATTTGGGTTCGCATGCTGGGTGGTTCGTGCAAACTCCTTTTTTATTGCGTCGACCAGGAACGGACCAATGTCAGGAAGCAGCAGCAAGACAGGAGAGGTAACGAGCAGCACCAGCAATAGGATTGGGAACCACAGAACAATCATCGCGACCTCAAGGTCATCCATGTCGAAAATTGTTTCAATGAGCCCCGGTAGAATCAGTCGCCATTGGCGTTGGTTCATAGACGCGCCATCAACATTGGCCGTTCCGACAGACGCCCACCTGTCGTCTATGATGGCCACTTTGCTGTGCACATAAACCTGGGCGACCTCAAATCGTGGCTGGTTCGGATCGGCGCTCCACATCGTAAAAACCCCCAGGCGATTCGGTTGGTTTCCGAGCGCGTCATAAAGTTCTTTGATTAGTGACGTCTGATGACTGTGATACCCGCCGATGTTGGGGCGGGCGTTTAGAACGAGTATCACCTCCAGATTTGGTTTCTCTATCATGCGTTGCTGGATGGCGGTGACGATCTCTCGACTGTTGAAATATTGATCCTCTATGTAGATATATTCCTCCGCCTTCATGATGGCTCGCTGGTACGATTCCAGGATGCCAGTCTCGCCATGAGGAAGATTTTCGACATTCGGGTCTGGTGTTTGGGTCGTGAACATCCCGCCCGACAGCGTTCGAAGCACCTGAACACCGATAGGCGCATCGAGTCCACCAATGGGATCAACCTGCGGCGCTGGGGCCGGAGTGTTAACGTCCCCTGCATTCCAAATAGTGGAAAATGTCTCATCAATAAACCTTACCGACGGCCCTTGCACGCGCAGGCTCACGTCGTGCATGAGTTGCCTGTCGCCTTTCTTAGATGAGGGGTTGACTACTCCGTGACGACCGTCACGTATCAAATGGTCCTGATCGCTGAAATATCCTTGCTTCATCGTTGAGCCGGTGATGTAGCCGATCTTGCCGTCTACCACGATCAACTTCACGTGCAGAAGCTGGGTAGTCTTCAGGGTGGCAACCCGCACGCTCGTGCTCTGGAAGAACTCTCGGACCTCGTCTGTGCCGTCCGCTTTGTTGAACAGGTCACCTACGCCTCCGCCAATGTTGTCTTCCAACTCCCACAGCAGTACATTCACAGGAACGCCCGCAGCAGCCCGCTTCACTAGGATGTCGCCAAGCCTACGAACAATAACCACGTCGTCTTTTTCCACGGTTTCGTGAGTCTTAGGTCCGAAATCGAAGTCCGAGATGAGGTCTTTGGCGTCGAACGCCATGTTCATGAGCTTGATCGAGGTTGCAGCATTAACAACTTTGTCAGTGACGTCAGGAAACATCGCAGCGCCGTCGACTAGCCAGTCGATTTGATTGCCACGCGTCAACCTTACTGCCGCGCCATTTGCAGGGTCCAAAGAGGTATGCGTTGCCAACCAATACTCGTCCTGTTTTCTTTCTTCATCAGTCGCGGTCAACTCGGGAACACGAAAGTTGTTTTTGTGAATGGAGATGGTGCCGACGTTTAGAATGGGAACTTGTACGTCGGTTTCTTGGCGGGTTTCCCAAAGGAGCCTCTGGCCTTCCCCATAAATGCGCACCTCTATGTCCGGACTTTCACCCACGGGCCCCCAGATTCGATAGTCGCCAGTGCTGTATGAGATCGAAAAGTCACCGTTGGGATCTGTGTGAGTTGTTCCGAGGACGTCATCGGAGCTTATGGGATCGATATCGACCGCGGTTACCACCAGATTAGGAATGCCGACACTGGGATTCGTTCCGGCAAAAACGACTCGGCCTGTTACGCCTGTATTCGCCATGTTAGTGCTGGGCTCTTAACGAAGGTCTTAAGGTAAGCGCGATTGTTCGGGTAGGGGGATACCTCTCGGGGAAAGAACCTAAACGCTTTTCAGGTGGTTAGTCAACGTCTTTGTGTAAGTGTGTCGTTAGCACACGAGTTTGCTGCTTTTGACCCAAGCGGGTTTGAACATGCACGCCATCGTAATGACTTGAAACCGGGCGCGCGGCAAGATTTTTCAGGCGGCCATTTTCTTCCTGGAATCCACCTACGCACCCTACCGAAATAACGCGTATAAGATTCTCCGAATTTGCGCTGCAGAGTCCGCTCCTCGTACAGAATGACGTTCAAGTGCACGAACACGAACCAGCCGGCAGTGAAAATCAACAGATCAACTGACTTGAAAAGCAGGACTTCATCCGCCATTACGGTGAACACGCCCAGGTACATCGGGTTTCGTACGTATTGATAAAGTCCCGTCACCACGAGTTGCTTGGGATGGTCGATCGGCGCGGGAATACCGCGACCGCGCACTAGGATCAGGTGCATCGACCAGAACTTTTCTTATGTGAACGGCTCAATTCCGAAGGAGCGACTGGACGAATGGCTTCGGCAGCGCGATCTT
>Ga0136613_10001568_pt1 | contig 11871 bp, 10 predicted proteins | sample AntDrymUQ2722106_2_FD_106649 | JGI IMG/M metagenome (GOLD analysis project Ga0136613, IMG submission 106649) | Polar desert sand microbial communities from Dry Valleys, Antarctica - metaG UQ272 (21.06) | ecosystem: Environmental > Terrestrial > Soil > Desert | place: Antarctica: Dry Valley... | reverse complement strand
TGGACCGCCCGTATCCGCTGATCGTGAAGGGTGAGGGTGTCTGGCTGCACGACGCCAATGGCCACAGGTACCTGGATGCGGTCAGCGGCGGTGCCATGGTGACGAGCCTCGGGCACGGTGCAGTTCCCTCCATCCTGGATGCCGCGCGGCGCCAGGCCGAGGAGGTGTCGTTCATTTACAACGTGCACGCCACTAGCCCGGCCCAAGAGAAGTTGGCGCGCGAGATCACTGAACTCGCACCCGAGGGCTTCACTCGGGCTCACTTCGTCTCGGGTGGCACGGAGGCGAACGAGCTTGGTCTGCGTATGGCTCGCTCCTACCACGTGGAGCACGGAGACGCGGATCGCCATCTGGTGGTCTCTCCGGCGCAGGCCTATCACGGCGCAAGCATCGCCACCTTCGGGCTGACGGGCCGAGCGGGGCTTCAGTCTCCGTACCAGCCTTACATCCAGCAGCAGCCTCATATCCCGCCGTCGACGTGGAGTTTCGACCCCACAGGTGAGCGGGCGCTCCGGGCTCTGGACGAGGTGCTCGAGGGGGTCGGGCCAGGCAACGTTGCGGCGTTCCTGGCCGAGCCAGTCAGTGCGGCGTCCCTGCCTGGTTACAGTCCGCCCGACGCGTTCTGGCGCGGCCTCGAGGAACGTCGCCAGAAGCACGGCTTCCTGGTCTGGTTCGACGAGGTCGTCACCGGGTTGGGCAGGACGGGGAGCTGGTTCGCGGCGGACCAGGCACCCATCAAGGTCGACATCATCACGACCGCGAAGGGGCTGGGGGCCGGGTTCGCGCCAGTGGGCGCGATGTTGGTCCACGAGGATGTGTACCAGGCGGTCGCCCAGGGGTCACGGTCCTTCGAGCCGGGGCACACCTGGGATGGCGCCCCGCTCTCCTGCGCGGTGGGGTCGGCGGTGATCGACCGCCTCAAACGCGAAGGGCTTGTCGACGCGGTGCGTGTGCGTGGTCCCTGGTTGCGCACCGAACTCGCTCGGGCACTGGAAGACTTCGAGATTGTCGGTGAGGTGCGGGGTCGCGGCTTCCTGCTCGGTGTCAGTTACGTGGACCCTGCGGACGGAACCTCGTTCCTGGACCCTGACCTGCGCGTGGCAAGTCGCATCGACGTCGAGGCTCTGGAGAGACTGCTGCTTGTCTACTCGACACAGCCCACGGCCGACGGCTTCGCCGGCGACCAGACACTGCTCGCACCGGCATTCATTGCCAGCGACTTGGAGCTCGAGCAGATGGTCGAACGTCTCGCAGCGACGGTGGGCGTGATCGAGGCGCAGGTCAAGCAGGAACTGGCGACCGTGCACTCCGTGCAGACCGTCTAGGTCGGATGCGCCGGCGGCGACGGTGTCAGGCAACGCAGAGCGTTGACAGCGCGTGGCCCAGAGCCTAGGCTAATTGGTCTCAGATCGAGTCCTTTAGTTCAATGGTCGTCGCGCACAGGCCATCAGGTTGCAGAAGCTGGAACCAGGCACAGCGAAGGAGAGGGAAGTGGTTGGGATGCTGACACGCCGAGGCCTACGAGGTCGAGACACCGCAGTCACGCGGCGATCGTTGACCCCAGCAGGGTCGCTGGCGATGGCTGTTGCATTGGTCTTGCTGCTCGCGGCCTGCGCAGGTGGCGCCCAGGCACCAAGCGAGGTCCCGGAATCGGAGAAGTACGGTGGCACGGCTGTCGTGGCGATGGTCCAAGAGGCGGGTGGGATGAATGAGTTGTTCCACGACCAAAGCGGGGCATTCCTTGGGGGAGAGGCGGGGTGGGTCGTTGAGCCACTCTTCCTCGCGCTCCCCGACGGTACGTATGAGCCGAGATTGGCCGCCGAGATCCCGACCGTCGACAACGGCGGCGTATCGCGGGGCGGGCGTACGGTGACGTACCGGCTGCGCGAGGGCATCACCTGGTCCGACGGTAAGCCGTTCACCGCGGAGGACCTGGTCTTCACATTCGACGTCTTCCGGGATCCGGACAGTACCGCCCTGGTGCCGGTCGACTACGAGTTGGTCGAGTCGGTGACCGCGCGTGACCAGCTTACCGTTGAGGTCCAGCTGAAGGAGGCGAGCCCTACCTACCTCGAGCTGTGGAAGCACGTCATGCCGGCGCACGAGTTCGAGTCCACGGCTGTGACGGCCGAGCATCCTCAGGCGCGCCTGCCGCTGGGGACCGGCCCGTTCGTGTTCACGGACTTCAAGGCGGGCGACGAGATTGCGCTGGAGCGCAATCCTGACTACTGGCGTGACCCAGACCTGCCCTACCTTGATGGCATCACACTGAAGATCGTCCCGGAACTGGAGGTTGCGACAACCTCTTTCCTGGAAGGCCAGTACGACACCGTCTTCTTCTTCACCACTGGAGACCTGCCTCAGTTGGAGGCCGCAGAGGAGAGTGGTGCTCCCATCGTGGTGGAGACGCAAGAGACGGACTCGTGGGTGGAGTGGCTGTTTTTGAACCATTCCGCGAGTGGTGACCCAAGCGTCCCGCATCCCGTGCTCGGTGACGCGGCTATCCGGGAGGCGATTGATTTCGGAATCGACCGCCAGGGGATCATCGACACGGTTCTCGGCGGCTTCGGCACGCTGGTCGGCTCACCAATCTATTCGGGCGCGTTCGACGTTGACATCCCCCCGGCGACGTACGACCCGGACCACGCGAGGCAGGTTCTCGACGAGGCCGGCTGGGAGCCCGGGTCCGATGGCATCCGGGTCAAGGACGGGGTGCGAGCGAGCCTGATGTTCCAGACGGTCTCTGGTGACCACACGCGCGAGCTGTATCAGCAGATCATCCAGCAGAATCTCGAAGAAGTCGGCATCGAGATGAACATCGAGAATGTGCCGAGCAACATCATCTTCGGTGGCTATGAGGAGGGTGGGCTCCTCGCGACCGGTAGCTACGACACCATGATGAGCCGCGACGGCAACTACGTGGACCCGGCGAGCTGGATGGCGAGCTTCACCTGCGACTCGATCCCGAACGAGCAGCAAACGGTTGGCGAGACCTACGGACACTATTGCAATCCGGAGTTCGACGAGCTCGCGCAGCAGGCCGCGTCCACGCTGGATCAGCAGGAACGCACGGAGCTGTATTCGCAGATGGCCCAGATGTTCCACGACGAGCGGGTAGCGATCCCCATCTACAGTTCCACCTGGGGCTGGGCGTGGAACCTCCAACTGCAGGGCGTCTCGCCCGACTACTGGTCCGGGGTCTGGCCAAGTGTGGCCGAGTGGTACCTGGCCCCATAGCCGCCGAGAAGCGCGAGATGATGGAAAGGAGGCAATGACGTGGTCGGGCCATATGTGGTGCGCCGGATGCTGCAGGCGATCCCACTGCTCTTCGGCATCAGCATCATCATCTTCCTGATGCTGCAGATGGCCCCCGGCGGTCCGCTCGCCAGCGGCGAAGCACAGGCGGCTATCACGCCGGAAAAGATCGAGCGGCTACGAGCTCATTACGGCCTCGACGACCCGTTGCCGATTCAGTACTTGAACTGGCTCGGCGGCCTGGTGACCGGCGACTGGGGCGTATCGTACGACACGGGGCAGCCTGTGTTGCAGGTGATCACCGAGCGGCTACCAACGACGCTGGCCCTCACCGGTCTCGCGTTCGCCGTCTCGCTGCTGATCGCTATACCCGTCGGCATCCTGGCAGCCACCCGCCAGTACTCGGTGTTCGACTACGCCTCCACAGGCTTGAGCTTCGCGGGGATCGCCACCCCCAGTTTCTGGTTCGGTCTCATGCTGTTGTACTTGTTCAGCTTCCAGTGGGACTTGCTGCCCTCCGCGGGGTTGACCGACCTACGTGACGACCACGTGGGGTTCGCGGCGGTGTGGGACAGAACGACACACCTGATCATGCCGGTCGCGGTGCTGGCCCTGATCGCGACGGCCAACCTGGCCCGCTACGTCCGCGCGTCCATGCTGGAAGTGCTCGGACAGGACTACGTGCGGACCGCACGCGGCAGTGGGCTTCCCGAACGTACAGTCATTCTCCAGCATGCGGGCAAGAACGCGTCGGTCCCGGTGGTGACAATCGCGATGCTGATGGTCCCGGAGCTGTTCCTCGGAGCCGTCATCACCGAGACGATTTTTTCGATACCAGGGATGGGAGCTCTTTTTGTGCACTCCGCGGAGCTGCGGGATTATCCGGTCCTTCTCGGGATCCTCGTGATTGCCGCGGTGCTCGTCGTGATCACCAATCTGGTCGCCGACGTGATCTACGGCCTTCTCGACCCGCGGATCAGTTATGAGTGAGGTACGTGAAGCGGCGGAGCCTGTCGCCGCGGGTGATGTGCCGGAGGAGAAGGCACGATCGTTGCGGGCAGAAACTTGGCGGCAGTTCCGCCGCCACCGACTCGCCGTCGTCGGCCTGGCGGTCCTGACGCTGTTCACCGTTGCTGTGATCGTTGGGCCCTGGCTGATTCCGTTCGACCCGTACTACATCGACGCCCGAACGGCCAACCTGGCGCCTACCCTGACGCATCCCATGGGCACAGATGAACTGGGACGCGATCAGCTCGCGCGAGTGCTCATTGGCGGGCGGCTTACCCTCGCCGTGTCCGCAGCCGCGGTCCTCGTCGCGCTGATCGTGGGTGTCGCGGTCGGAGCGGTGGCCGGCTACGCTGGCGGGTTCCCCGACAACGCACTGATGCGAGTGGTGGACGTTTTCTACGCTCTCCCCGGGCTGTTCATCGTCATTCTGCTGGTGGCGCTCATCGGCCCGACATTTTGGACGATCGTCATCGCCATCGCGGTACTGAGTTGGATGAACACCGCCCGGCTGGTCCGCTCGAGCTTCTTGTCTCTGAAAGAGAAGGAGTTCGTTGAGGCCGCCCGGACGGTCGGCGTTCCGGACGCCCGCATCGTGTTGCGCCACATCCTGCCCAACGCTTTCAGTCCCGTGATTGTCGCGGCCACGCTGGGCGTGGCAAACGCGATCTTGATCGAGTCATCACTGTCCTTCCTCGGACTGGGCTTTCAGCCACCCGAAGCCACGTGGGGTGGAATGCTGTCGGAGTCCAAGAGCGCGGTTATCAGCTTGGGGCAGTGGTGGCGCGGACTCTTCCCCGGCCTGATGATCTTCATCACGGTCCTGTCCACGAACTTCATTGGCGATGGTCTACGTGATGCACTCGATCCCCGCAGCGCAGGCAACAAGGGAGGACGGGCGTGACCGCGCTGCTGGAGGTCCGAGACCTCGTCGTCAGGTTCGACACCGACGACGGGACCGTCCACGCCGTCAACGGCATCTCCTACTCGCTGGAGAAGGGTGAATCGCTGGCGATCGTCGGTGAGAGCGGATCGGGAAAATCAGTGGGCGCGCTCGCGTTGATGGGGCTGCTGCCGCGACCCCAGGCGCGCATCGAGGGCGGAACGATCCACTTCAAGGGACGCAATCTGCTCACCCAGAGCGGTCAGGAGTGGCAGCGTACCCGCGGACGCGAGATCGCCATGGTCTACCAAGACCCGATGACGTCGCTCAACCCTGCCTTGACCGTGGGTCAGCAACTCAGTCAGGTCATTCGCCATCACCTCAACGTCAGGAAGCCGGCGTCCCGAGAGCGCGCCGCAGACCTACTGTCACTCGTCGGTATCCCCAACCCACGTGGACGTCTCGACGACTACCCCCACCAGTTCTCCGGAGGGCAGCGTCAGCGAGTTCTGATAGCTCTCGCCCTCTCGTGCGACCCTGCGCTGCTGATCGCTGATGAGCCCACCACAGCACTGGATGTGACCATCCAGGCTCAGATGATTGAACTGGTCAAGGGCCTCCGGAAACAACTCGGCATGGCCGTGGTCTGGATCACCCACGATCTCGGCGTCGTGGCCGGCCTTGTCGACAAGGTTGCGGTCATGTACAGCGGCAACATGGTGGAACAAGCGCCCGTGCACGACTTGTACCGCCAGCCCGCGCACCCCTACACGCTCGGGCTCTTGAACTCGTTGCCGACGCTCGAGCATGGGACGCGCCGGCTCACACCCATTCCCGGCTCGCCGCCGGATCCCCTGCGACCCGCCACCGCATGTCCCTTCGCCCGGCGATGCGCATGGGTCGTCGACCGCTGCCGCGAATCCCCTCCGGCTCTCATCCGAGTAGCACCACAGCACAGCGCCGCCTGCTATCGCAGCGCCGATGTCAACCGGCAACCGGCCGTTGGAGCACAGCAATGATCGACCAGCCGGCCCTGCTGGAAGTCCGGAATCTCGTCAAGCACTTCCCGGTACGGCGCGGCGTCCTACGGCGCCAAGTCGGGGCGGTGCGCGCGGTCGACGGCGTCAGCTTTCACATCCACCACCGCGAAACCCTAGGACTGGTCGGCGAGAGCGGGTCAGGCAAGTCCACCCTCGCTCGGACCATCCTGCGACTGTTCGAGCCATCCGGCGGACGGGTGATCTTCGACGGAGAGGACATCATCGCACTCGACGCCAAGGCGCTGCGTCGCATCCGACCACGCATGCAAATGGTGTTCCAGGACCCCTATGCATCGCTGAACCCGCGCATGACCGCCGGTGCGACCATCATGGAGTCGCTCCAGGTCAACCGTGTCGGCGATGCCTCCAAGCGTCCACAACGCGTCCGCGAACTCCTTGACCTGGTCGGCCTCCCACCAAAGTCCCTCAATCGCTACCCACACGAGTTCTCCGGCGGACAGCGCCAACGGATCAGCATTGCCCGAGCCCTGGCCGCCGACCCCGAATTCATCGTGGCCGATGAGGCGCTCTCCGCGCTGGATGTATCGATTCAGGCGCAGATGGTCAACCTACTGCAGGACCTCAAGGACGAACTCGGCTTGACTTACCTGTTCATCGCCCATGACCTGGCGATGGTCCGCTACCTGGCCGACCGAACGGCCGTGATGTACCTGGGCCGGATCGCAGAACTCGCGGACAGCGAGGAACTTGCGCAGCGGCCCATGCACCCCTACACGCTGGCCCTTCTATCCGCCGCTCCCATCCCCGACCCGGTGGCCGAAGCCAAGCGGGAGCACATCGTTCTGCCAGGTGACGTACCGGACCCAGGGAATCCCCCAAGCGGCTGTCGATTTCATACCCGCTGTTCCTTTGCGACCCCTGTCTGCCAGGAGCAGGAACCCCAGTTACGCGACCTGGGCACCGTAGGGAAACCGCATCTCGTTGCGTGCCACCACGCCGAGAAAGTCCGACAGCACGGGGCGACCGCATCATCCGTGACTCAGCCCGTCAAGACCCCGCCCGTGGGTCGTCCTGCTTCTGATCACAGCCTCTAGCAGCTATCACGACGACAAGAAGGCAACGCAACACGATGTCCGAACAATGGTTTCCTTTCGCCACCTCGCCCGCTGGCACAGCCAGTTTCCCCTCCTACCGGTTCAGCGGCACCCATCGCGGCATCGGCCAACAGTACGGTGAGGCGTGCGCTGATGCGATCGTCAAGCACCGCGACCTCGCAGTGGAACGCCTGTCGACCCACTCCAACGTCTCGGTCCAATCCGCGCTCGCAGCAACCAGCGCCTACCGTGAGTTCGTCATCGAGCACGCCGAGTTCCTCGATGAGGAGATCCAGGGAGTGGCCGAGGGATCCGGACTCTCCCTCACCGAGGCCTACCTGCTGCAGCTTCGAGCAGAACTTCACCAGCACGATTACACCACCGTGGATGCACCCGAGGAGTGCACCACCTTCGCCGTGCTCGCCGACGCCGCAGCAGACAGGACCCCGCTCGTAGGACAAAACGCCGATCTTCCAGCCCCTTACACCCAGATTGCTGTGGTGATCCACCTGGTCCCAGATCACGGACCCGAGGTCTTGATGCTCACCCCCGCCGGACAGGTCTCCTACATCGGCATCAACGACCGAGGACTCGGTGTATTCGGCAACTTTCTGAACTGCGACGGGTGGCGCGTCGGCTTCCCCCGCTACCTGCTGACCCGGCTTGCGCTCCTGCACGACACGGTCAAGGTCGCGGTCGAGGCCGTGCGGGACGTGCCCCGGGCATCGTCTCGCAATCTGATCATGCTCGACGCAAACAATACCGCCGTCGACATCGAAACCACACCGAAGGGCACGGCTCGGCTATACCCAGAGCACGGCATCCTGGCGCACTCCAACCACTTTCTCGGCGAAGAACTGCTAGCCGAGGAGCGGGCTGCCCCGCCGAGGCTGGAGAACTCAAGAGTGCGTTACGACCGGATGAGGGAGTTACTCGCGGCCAATCACGGGGCGATTGACGCGCTGACCATGCAGCGCATTCTGCGCGACCGCGACGACGTGCCCGATGCCCTGTGCATCATCCCCGGAGATGAGGACACCGACAACATCACGTTCGCGTCGGTCATCGCAGAACCCACCCTTGGTCAGCTGTCGGTAGCCGTCGGACCGCCGAATGAACATCCGTACACCTGTTACCGCTTCTCGAAGGAGATCCCCGATGACCGCTAACCGATCCTTCAGGGTTGCCGCTGTCCAGATGAACACTCAGGACAACAAGGACAAGAACGTCGACCGTGCAGTGGAGCTGATCCGGTCGGCAGCGGCACAGGGGGCAGAGTTCGTCGCCTTGCCGGAGAACTTCAACTTTCTGGGACCACTGTCAGCGCAGGTCGACAACGCGGAAACCATTCCGGGTCCGACCCTGAGCCGCCTCGCAACCGAGGCTCGCGCCCACGGGATCTATGTAGCTGCCGGCAGCATCCTCGAAGCTGTCGACGGGGAGGAGAAGGTCTACAACACCTCGGTCTTACTGGATCCGCAGGGTGAGCAGATAGCTCGGTACCGAAAGATCCACCTCTTCGACATCGAGGTGGCAGGCCAAGTCCAAGCCAACGAGTCAGCGATCATGGCGCCCGGAGACGAGATGGTGGTCGCCCATACCAGCTTCGCCGCAATCGGCATGAGTATCTGCTACGACCTCCGGTTCCCGGAGCTCTACCGAAGCCTCACGCTCAGCGGTGCCCAGATCATCCTCAGCCCGGCCGCTTTCACTCTCTACACCGGCAAAGATCACTGGGAACTACTCATCCGCGCCCGCGCCGTCGAGAACAGCGTGTACATGGTTGCGCCTGCGCAGTTCGGCAAGTATTCCCCCGCAGAGCACTCGTTCGGCAACACCATGATCGTGGACCCATGGGGCACGGTCATTGCCCGTGCCCCCGACAGGGAGATGGCCGTCGTCGCAGATGTGGACCTGGCCTGGCAGTCCACAGTGCGTTCCTCGCTGCCCAGCCTGCGATCACGCCGTCCCGACGTGTACACGCTCTAGACCCTCGAAGTGGACAAGGAGTGCGACGCGATGAGTAAACTCGGCTACTACGACCTGGGCGCCACACCGATGGCCGCCTGCCAGTTCGACCAGCGGTTTCCCTACTGTCTCTACGTCCCGCGAGGCCACAGGCAGGGAACCGAGGGCACTCACCTCGTAGTGGTCGTGCACGGAACTAATCGCACGGCCGAACGCTACCGTGACGAGTTCGCGCAGTTCGCGGAAGAGCAGAACTGCATCATTCTGGCGCCGCTCTTTCCCGCCGGGATCGTGGAAGCCGGCGACCTGGAGAACTACAAGTACATCGAGTACCACGGAATCCGCTTCGACCAGATCCTCCTCGCGATGGTTGACGAAGTCGCCCAGAAGTATCGGGTCGACACCAGCCGATTCCTGTTGCACGGCTTCTCCGGCGGAGGTCATTTCGCCCACCGATTCTACTACCTGCATGCGACCCGACTGCTAGCAGTTTCGATAGGCGCGCCCGGAATGATCACGCTGCTCGACGCCGACCAGCCCTGGTATCTCGGAACGAGGGACCTCAAGGAACGGTTCGGCACAGCCTCAACGCTGCCACAGATGCGGGCCGTACCCGTACACATGGTTGTGGGGGCGGAAGACACAGAGACCTGGGAGATCAACGACACCACGAGCCCGCGTTGGATGGAGGGAGCCGACGCCACCGGGCCGACGAGAGTCGAACGCCTTAAGGCATTGCGAAGTAACTACGAGTCACATGGAATCGCCGTCGGGTTCGACGTCCTTTCAGGTGTGGCGCACGAAGGTTACAAGGTGCTTGAACCCGTCCGGGACTTCTTCGCAAGCGTTCTGGCTGCCCATCTTGAAATCCGCCATAACTCCCCGACCCACCACTGATCAGATCATATGCCGCTCCAACGGCTCCGATTGCACCCGGCCGTCAAACAGCGGTATCAAGCACTATGGCGACCAGGTGACCGGCCCGGTTCGGCGAATAAGAGGAGAGCACCACATATGCACCGCTTCCATGCCTCCGCCGTGATGCGAGCAAGAGTCCCTGGGCCACGCGAACATCGAGGATCGAACAGCAACGCATCGCAGCCGTTCCCGCAGAAGACGCGGCCCCGCACGTTCGATGGGCCGGGCTTCTGCGACCACGTCGTGAGCGTTGTCAGCTGATGCCGGTCGGTCTGCTTAACCCAAAAGCCGGTGCGGCAGTCAATACTGCGCCGGGGTGCGCGCCGCGCAACTTCCACCGCCTGCTTCCCGGCTACCAACCGACTCCCCTGGTGGACGCTCCAGCGATAGCCGAGCGACTCGGTTGCGGCCACCTGTGGGTAAAGGACGAGTCTTCCCGGATGGGCCTGCCCTCTTTCAAGGTGCTCGGGGCGTCGTGGGCGACGTTCAGGGCGCTGGAGTCGCGTGCCGGACAAGCGTTGCAAGACTGGGACAACGTCGACGATCTCGGCAAGCTTGTTCACCAGCTGACTCCCGTCCGAAAACTGGCAGCGGCGACCGACGGGAACCACGGCCGCGCTGTTGCGCGAACTGCCCGGTGGTTGGGCCTGGAGGCGAATATCTATGTACCGGACGGGACAGCCAAGGCGCGCATCGCGGCCATCATTAGTGAGGGAGCGGCGGTGACCGCCGTGGGTGGCAGCTACGACTCCGCGGTGGCTCGATCCGCGGTCGACGCCAACGATTACTGCCTCGTGGTATCGGACACCTCCTGGCCGGGATACACGTCGATTCCCAACTGGGTGATCGACGGCTACTCGACCATTCTCGCTGAGGTGGACGCCGACCTTGAGACGTCCGGTGAGTCGGCGCCGGATGTCGTAGTCGTCCAGATGGGGGTAGGGGCGCTCGCGGCGGCCGTGGTCCGTCATTGGCGACAACCCGACACGTCGGGACCGCGGATCATGGGCGTTGAGCCAACTTCCGCCGCCTGCGTGATGGCCTCGATACGGCACAGAGGCATCCGGTCCGTGCCGGGTCCGCACCCGTCGATCATGGCCGGGCTGAACTGCGATACCCCGTCGATCGTCGCCTGGCCGGACGTCTGCTCCGGAATCGACGCGTTCATCGCGATCGAGGACGACCTGGCGCGCGAGGGCATGCGGGCGTTCGCGCAAATCGGCCTCGTCAGCGGGGAGACCGGAGCCGCCGGGCTCGCTGGCATGCTCGCAGTCAACTCGGGCGAGCTTCCGTCCATCGCCGCACCATTGGGATTGACCAGGGATAGTTCGGTCCTCGTCCTGTCCACGGAGGGAGCAACGGATCCGGATGCCTACCATGCGGCAGTTCGAACCCCCGCAACTGTGAACCCGAGGGCGGCGAATCGCGGCGCAGTCGATTGCCCATCCGGTCGCCCTCGGAAGGACTAACGAAACGCCTCGTACATTCCCAACCTCCAACAGACGGTGGGCGGTCTGGCTCGCCAGCCCAAGCACCGCCGCCGCCGAGATCGCCCGTCAGATCGACTACGGGGCTGTCGTCCTCGACATTGAGCACGGCACCTTCGATCTGGCCGACCTCGATCGATTGGTACCCTTCCTTAAGTCGATCGGACTAGATGTCATTGCCAAGGTGCTCGGACCCGAGAGGGGACCGATCTAGCGCGCTCACACATGGGGCCGATCAACTGACTGGGGTGTGTCCCTCC
>Ga0136613_10001566_pt1 | contig 11874 bp, 12 predicted proteins | sample AntDrymUQ2722106_2_FD_106649 | JGI IMG/M metagenome (GOLD analysis project Ga0136613, IMG submission 106649) | Polar desert sand microbial communities from Dry Valleys, Antarctica - metaG UQ272 (21.06) | ecosystem: Environmental > Terrestrial > Soil > Desert | place: Antarctica: Dry Valley... | reverse complement strand
GTCGACCGGTTCGTCGCTCGCGTGGATGTGCTGGTGTGGGTGGTCGACCCCCTCAAGTATGCGCAGCGGTCGTTGCACGCCGACTACCTGCGGCGGCTGGCGGCGCACGCCAAGGTCCTGGTGGTGGTCCTCAACCGCATCGACGAGCTGGGCAACGAGGCGGCCGGAATCGTGGCGGACGACCTGCGCCAGCTGCTGGCCGCCGAAGGCTTGGGCAGGGCCAAGCTGCTGGTGACCTCCGCGCGCACCGGGGTGGGCCTGGATCGCCTCCGCGCGACCTTGACCGACTACGTCAACCAGCGGCGGGCCATGACGGAGCGGATCAGTGCCGATCTGCAGACGTTGGCCGGCAAGCTGCGAGCGCAGGTCGGCGACACCCAGAGCACCACGTTGCAACTCGACCGGCTGGTGTCCGCGCTGTCCGCGGCCTCGGGTGTCGAGTCACTGGCCGACGCGGGGGCCCGCACCTACACCGAGGACGCCGACGACGCGTCGCGGCCGCTGCTGACCGGCAAGGTCCTTGGCCGGCTGCGATCGCTGCGTACCCCGTTGCGTCGCCTGCGCCGCCCGCCGCCCCCCAGCCGTGAGCTGTCGCCGGTGGGCGTGCGCCACGCGGTGCTGGAGCTGGCCGACACCGCCGCCAGCGACCTGCCGCACCCGTGGCCGTTCCGCCTGCGCACGGCTGCGCAGTCCATGGCCTCCGACCTGCCGGGAGTGATCGCGGGCAAGCTCGACCTCGTCGACGTCCACGGCGTCCGCAAGCGGCTGTGGTGGTCGCTGCTGCGGGTGCTCGGCACCGTGATCGAGCTCGCCGCCTTGGTCGGTGTGATCTGGTTGCTGCTGCTCGGCCTGATCGGCTGGCTGCAGCTGCCCGAGCCGCCCACCCCGGCTGTGGGACGGCTGCCGTGGCCGACGCTGCTGGCCGTGGGCGGCGGCATCGGCCTGCTGATCTTCGCCGCGGTGCGCCGCCGGCTGGTTGGGATGGGCGCCCGCCGGCATCGCTGGCGGGTGCTGCACGACCTTCGCGGTGCCGTGGCCGAGGTCGCGCGGGAACGCGCCTTGGTTCCGCTGCAGGCCGAGGTCGACGCCCACAACCGGCTGGTGGAGACCCTCAGCAGCGTGGAAGGTGCCGGCCAGCCGCGTGGCAGACTGCGCCGATGAGCACGCTGCAGGCACGGCGGCGTCAGTTGCAGCAAGGGTTGGCCGGCTACCCAACGCTGGTCGTGGCCTTTTCGGGTGGCGTGGACTCGAGCTACCTGCTGGCCGCCGCGGTCGATGTGCTGGGTGACCGGGTGACCGCGGCGACGGCGGTGAGCCCGTCGCTGCCGGCCGCGGAGCTGGCACAGGCGCGGTCACTCGCCGCCCAGCTTGGGGCCGGCCACCTGGAGGTGCCCACCGACGAGGTCGAGCGCGCCGCCTACCGCCGTAACGACGCTGACCGCTGCTGGCACTGCAAGTCGGCGCTGTTCGACGCGCTAGGACCGATCACCCAGCGGTTGGGCGCCGCGACCGTCGCGGTCGGCACCATCACCGACGATCTCGGCGATCATCGCCCTGGCCAGCGCGCCGCCGCCGAGCGAGGCGTGGTCACGCCCCTGGCCGACGCGGGGCTGAGCAAGGCTGACGTGCGGGCCTTGTCGCGCAGCCGTGGGCTGGCGACCTGGGACAAACCGGCTGCTGCCTGCCTGGCCAGTCGCGTGGTCTACGGCTTGCAGGTCACGCCGCGGCGGCTCGGGCGCATCGAGCGCGCGGAGGCCTGGCTGCGCGAGCGACTCGGGCCGCGGGTGGATCTGCGCGTGCGTGACCACGGTGACCTGGCCCGCGTCGAGGTGTCGATCGACCAGATCCCCGCAGTGCTGGGCATGGCCGGCGAGCTCGATATCGCGCTGCGCGGCCTCGGTTGGAAGCGGACGGAGATTGACCCGCGCGGCTACCGGTCGGGAAGCCTCAACGACGCGCTGCGCGCTGGTGCGTCGCCGGTGGAGTAGTCGGTTTTGACCCTGCTCCTTGAGGCTCCGCACCCGCCGAGAAGGCTCAAGCAATCCGAGCCGGTGTCCGAGACAACCGACATGCTTGCTCGCCGCTCTGCGCTAGCCGTGTCCGCGTTCGCTGTGGTGGCCCTGCTCGCCGCAGCGCCCGTCACCGGCATGCCGCCGGCCGAGGCAGCGGTGACCGAGGCGCAGGCAACTGCCCCCCGCCACGGCTACGAGCGGACGATCAACATCACCTTTCCCGTGGCCGGACTCACCAGCTGGACGGACACCTACCACGCCGATCGCGGCGGCGGAAGCCGCGTGCACCAAGCCACCGACATCATGGCCGGCAAGCTGCAGAAGGTCCACGCCGCCCGTGGGGGGTACGTCTGCTACGCGCCGACCACCGAGCCTTCCTGGGGCTGGATGCTGACGGTCTGCGGCAACGACGGGCTGCGGTACAACTACCTGCACCTCAACAACGACCGGCCGGGCACCGACGACGGCCGTGGCGGCATCAACCGGGCGTACGCGCCGGGGGTCCGCGAAGGGATGCCGGTGGTGCGCGGGCAGCTCATCGGCTACGTCGGCGACTCGGGAAACGCCGAAGGTACCGCCCCGCACCTGCACTTCGAGATCCATGACCCCGAGTTGAACGACTCGCGGATCGACAAGCCGCGCTACGACCCGTACCGGATCAACCCCTACTACTCGCTGCGCGCCGCCACGTCCCGGGGCGACTTCCCTGGCCGGACCTACCCCAAGCCCAAGCCCGTCCGCCGGCTGTCCGAGGGCGCGACCGGCACCGCGGTGGCGCTGTCGCGCAACCGCGTCACGCCGGCCCGAACGGTCGTGGTGGTGCCCGTCCGCGGGCCTCGCCCGGCCCTCCTCGGTGGTCCGCTGGCAGCAGTCAGCGACGGCATCGTCTTGCCCGTCCCCCGCGGTGGACCCAACGCCCCCACCCGCGAGGAGATACGCCGGATCGGGGCCGTCAACGCCTACCTCATCGGCAACCGGACCAACCTCGGGGCGGCGGTCACCGACGACCTGCGCTCGGCGGGGGTGCGCAACATCGCCCGCCTCAGCGCCGGCAGCTACGCCGCGCTGTCCGCCAGGATCGCCCGCGAGGTGGCGTCGTATCCTGGAGGCGTGCCGCGGGTGTACCTGGGCGCCAACTGGATCGAGATGCAGGCGGTCGCGGCGCTGGCTGCTCACCGCGCGGCACCGATCCTGTTCGTTCGGCCCCGCTCGGTCCAGCCGGCGGTGGACGCGGTCCTGCGCGAGCTGCGACCCGGTTCCGTGGTCGCCGTCGGGCCGTCGATCACCGAGGCCACCGCCCGCGACGCGGCCAGGGCAGCCGGCGCAACACCGGGGCGGCTGGGCGGGGACGGGCCGTACGTCACCTCGGTGGCCGCCGCGCGCCGCAGCCTGCGCGCCGGGTTGTCGGCGCGCAGGCTGTACGTGGCCAGTGCCCGCAGCTGGCCCGAGGCGATGGCGGCAGGGCCGGTCGCGGCCCGCAATGGCGCGCCGCTGCTGCTGGTCGACGGGCGCAAGCCGTCGGGTGGGCGCCCCGCCCGTGCCTGGATCAGGGCCAACGGGTACCGCTACGACCGCGCGGTGGTGGTGGGCTCGCAGGCCTCGATCACCGAGGACGTGCGCAACCGGGTCGCCCAGCTGCTGGCGGGACGCTAGCCCCGGCTCAGCGCAGCACGGGGAAGCGGGGGTCGTCGCTGGACAATCGTCCCGTCGCGACCTGGAGAAAGCGCGCCCTCCCGAGGTTGCGGGGCCGCGGCTCACCCAACAGTCGCTCAAGGATGTCCATGGTGATGCGTGCGGCCGCGATCGTGGACGCCGCCGGCAGGTCGAGCGCGGCCCGCAGATCGGTGTGATGGACGACGACCTCCAACACCCGCGTCGCCAGGTACTCGTCGATGCGCATCGGCCCCATGAGCGTGTGCAGCACATGGCTGTCGCCGACCTCGCCCGCCCGCTCCGCGGATGTCCGCCAGGCCTCGGTGAACAGGGCCGGCAGGGTCTCCGCATCGACCTTGGCCGCCTCCTCCTGGGCCCGACGGGCGATCTCGGGCGCCTCGGCGGCGTGGTCGTAACGCCAGTAGGAAACCCGGTCGACCACCGGGTCACCGCTGACGTCGAAATCGAGATAGGTCGCCACCCGCGTGGCGGCCCGCACGAGGTGCGCGACCAGCTGGGCGACGTCCCACTCGCCGAGGGCATGGCGCGTCCATGCCTGGGTGGGGACACCGGCCAAGGTTTCGTCGAGCTCCTGGCACTCCTCGACGAAGGCGTTGAGTTCCGCACCCATGGCCGCCAGCGTACGGGCTGGCGTTTTACGAACTGTTGTTCGGGTACGCGTTGGCGCATGAGCGATGAAGACAACGTCAAGCAGCAGGCAGACCCGCCGTCCAACGCCGCCAAGGATCCCGACAGCTGGGTAACCGGCGATGAGCCGATGACCGGAGCTCAGGCCTCGTACCTGCAAACGCTGTCCGAGGAGGCAGGCGAGCCGTTCGACGCCAACCTGAGCAAGGCGGATGCCTCCCGGCGCATCGAAGAACTCCAGCAGCGCACCGGCCGAGGCGCCTGACGGGGCTCCCGCCGGCCGCGCTGACAGGCGCGGGTCGGTGGCCGAGTCCCGTGCTGGCTACCCGCAGTGGTAGGCGTACAGCGGCTTGCCCTTGGGGTGAGCGACGACACTGTGCCGCTTGCCGCGGAAGGTGATGGTGCCGGCGGCGTGGATGCAGCGGTTGCGCGCCTTGACCGAGACCGGACCCGCGTACTCCTTGAACTGACCGATGTCGCGCTTGGCCTTGGACCCGTGGTAGGTGCAGGTCCGGTTCGGCTTGCGCTCCAGGCATGGCGCCAGGAAGACGCGGGTCCGCAGGCGCTTGCCCCAGGTCGGCCCGGCATGGTTCATGCGGACGCAGTTGCGGCCCGCCGCCTGGTTCCAGTACACCGCGAGCTCGGCGATCTTCTTGCGTTGCCCGTCGACCCTGGCCTTCACCGGGTAGTGGCCGACGAGCCGGCCACCGCATGGCCCCGTACGTGCCTCGGCCGGCGCTGACTGTCCCAGACCGGGGACCAGAAGCGAAGACAGTGCGAAGGCGACAACGACCAGCAGGCGAGTGGTGGGCCGACGGACGACGGCGGATCGGGTCATCGTCACTGGCTCCGAGGTAGGGGAATGTGCCACGCGCAACCTACTTGAGGACCGGCAGCGGGCGTCCATACCGAACGTGTGCCGGCGCCGGCATGGCGCACGCCGCGCCGTCCGGTGACGCAGGATGGTGGCGTGAACTCGCACTGGGAGGTCGGTGACCGCCAAGGCCCGCCGTGGCGGGCAATCGGCGTCGGGGTCCTGATCGCCGGATTGATCGTGGCAGCGATCCTGCTGCGCGACCGCGGAGGGCTCTCCGTGGAGACCGGCGGCGAGGCGGCGCAGGTCGGCCAGCGCGAACTGGAGTTGGTGGTGCAGGCCCCGTACGAAGCCGGGGAGCGGTGGTTCTGCAGCGCGGAGTTCCCGGTGCGCGCCTTCAGTGACGGGGCGGCTTACCCGCCCGAGCATCCCGGGGGCCCCGGAGTGGAGGAACGCCCGAGCGCCTGCTACGCCGACGGGCCGGCCGCGCTGGAGGCCGGCTTCGAGATCGCGCCACCGCCCGCCAACGTCGATCTGGTCGCCGGCATCTACCTGGAGCCGACGCCGACCGGCCTGCCGGCGGTGTGCCAGCAGGCCGCAGGCGTTCTCGGCTATGCGGTGCCGTGCCCGTCGCGCCTGCCCACTCCGGGCGGCAGCGCCCGCTGCCTGGCCGCCGGCTGCCGTTTCGCCGGGGGCTTCGTGATGGAGGCTCGCGGTTTCCCCGTGCCTAACGATTGGTGCGACGGCTGCGACGCGCACGTCGTTGTGGCGGCCGCACCCGCCGGCGACCAGGCGGCTGCACCGCTGGTGACCTGCGACGGCATCGTCGGGTCCCCTGCGCCCGAGCAGCCCGCAAGCCAGTTCGAGCGTTGCCCACAGGGGCCGCCGTGGCTGCCCAACGCCGGCGGGCTGCCTCACGAAGAGCACACCCTGACACGGTGGCGCCGTGGCGCGGTGGACTACGCAGTCAGCATCGAGGGGTTCAGCCCCGCCCACGCCGACGTGCTGCGGCAGCTCGTGCGCGACCTGGCCTACGTCGATGCCAACGGCTGACATTCCCGACGCCTGGGACACGGGAAACCACCGCCGGCCGCGGTGGCGCTGGCTCGGCATCCTCGCCGCCCTGTTGGCCGTGGCGGCCGCGGGTTGGGCGGTCCGCACCGGCTCCGGGTTGCGGGTCGACGCAGCGTCTGAAGGCCTCGACGACGGGGCGGTCCAGGGGCGCGACGCGAGGGAAGGCGGGTCGCGCGACGTCGAGATCGTGGCGCGGGCGCCCCTGCGGGCTGCCGGCAGCGGGCGGTGGTTCTGCTCGCCCGACTTCCCCGTCGCCACCCACGACGACCGCCGGGCCTATCCGCCGGGTCACCCCGCCACTCCGCGAGGGCAGGCGCCGACCACCTGCTACCGCGACCTTGGGGTCGCCATCGCGGCCGGCTACGCCGAGGCACCGCTGCCTGTGGGCACTATCCAGGTTGGCGGTCTCTACTTGGTGCGCACCGATCGGTTCCGCGCGCCCTGCCGGCAGGCGGCGCGGCAGTTGGGGCATCCCGTCGGTTGCCCCGGTGTCCTGCCCTCCCCGGTCAGCGCGGCGCAGTGCGCGGGGACAGGCGTTGCTCGTTGTGTCTACCGGCGTCCCGCCAGTGTGGGCTTCATCGTGGTCTCGACCCCGTCGCGGCCGCGGGGCACCTGTTACGACTGCGAGCCCTACATCGCGGTGACCACGGCGCGTCGTGGGAGGGCCGGCATCCTGTCTGGCTGCCCGCCAGCCGCTGTCTACGGCGGCCGGGCGCAGGGTCTCGGCAGCGACGTGGTGGCATGCCCTGACGGCCCGCCGTGGCAGGGCGGCGGGGGGTATCCCCATCAGGGTCATCTGCTGCGCCGCTGGGTTCATGGCGGGGTGGTGTTCGCCGTCAGCGTCGACGGGGAGGGCCCGTCCGCGCGAGCCGTGCTGCGCGCCGTTGCGAACGGGGTGCGGAAGGTGGCACGGGGCTGATGGCCGGCTCGGACTGGGAGACGGGGACGCCACGTGGCGTTTCACAGCGGCTGGTCGGGGCCGCCGGCATCGCGGCGATCGCGCTGCTGCTTGTCGCGCTACTGCAGGGCGGCCGGGGGGCGGTCGATCCCGATCAGGAGCTCACCATCGAGGACCGCGACCAGGCTGAGGCGACCGAGGTCGCGCCTGCCGGCGTCGAAGTCGGCGCACGGCAGCCATTGCAGTACGCCAACAGCGGTTGGTGGTTCTGCCCACCCGCTGCCCCGTTCGCCGCGCACATCGACCAGCGGTTCTACCCGCCCACCCACCCCGGTCCGCCACCCGAGGGGCGGCGACCGGCTGCCTGCTACGGCGATCGCTCCTCGGCCACCACGGCCGGCTACTCGCTGGCGCCGCCGCCTGCCGACACGCAGATCGTCGGTGGCATCTACCTCGTGCCCACCGAGCTGTTCAGGCTGCGCTGCCAGGCGGGGGCCGACGCGCTCGGCCACGCCGTGCCCTGCCCACGCCGGCTGCCCTACCCGCCGCGCACCGCGCAGTGCACCGGCGTCGGGCCCGTCGGCTGCGTCGTGCGCCGACCCTCGGGTGCGAGCTTCGTCATCGAGGCGCAAGGCTTCCCCGTCCCGCCGGGACGGTGCCCTTGTGAGGCTTCTGTCGTGGTCGCAGCGGCGCGAACCGGACGTCTGCGGCAGCCGGCGAGCGCATCCGCTGGAGCCCGCAGCATGCGCCGCTGGCGCTCCGCCGGAGTGACCTACGCCGTCAGCGTCGCTGGAGTCAGTGATGCCCAGCGCGCCCTGCTGCGCGCCGTCGTCGATGGCATCGAGATGGTCCCTCCGTCCATGCCAGGGCAGGGGTCGTGACATGAACTCGGAAGGTGCACCGCGGTGGCGCACCATAGCGATGCTGGCCGTGGTGCTCGTCGTCTGCTGCGGGTTGGCGGCGGTGGGGTTCGTTCGCCTCGGCCGAGGGCGTGATGTCGCGGCCGCGCCCTCGTCGGCGGCGTCCTCGGCGGCTTCGGTGGAGCCGGCGCTGGTCGTCGACGTGGAAAAGCCGCGCTACCTCGTCGCTGAGCGCATGGTGGAAGTCATCGTGGTCAACAAGGGTGCCTCGCCCGTGCGCGTCGAGCAGATCCAGCTGTTCGGCCGGCTGTTCAAGGCCCAGCCGCCGATTGCCAAGGACACGCTGCTGCAGCCAGACGAACGCAAGGACCTGAAGGTTGGCTACGGGCGGGTGCGGTGCCGGCGGCAGGCGCCAACATCGTCCGAGCCGTTCGTGCGGTTGCGAGTCCGCGCGTCGGACGGCAACCAGTCACGAGCACGCCTGGCGTTGCCCTCGCCCAGCCCGACGCTGCAACGCCTGCACGACACCGAGTGCGGGCTGCTTGCCCTGGGCGAAGCCGTGCAGGTCCGCTACGGCGCAGGCTGGACGCGAGCCGGTAGGGGGTATCGCGACGCCCGAGGCAGATTGGTCCTACGCCGGCGGGCGTCACGGGAACCGATCGTGCTGACCGCCGTGGGAGGCAACGTCATCTTCACCGTCACGGCTCATGTAGATGACAGTCCACAGCGACCACAACGGGATCCACAGCGACCACAACGGGATCCACAGCGTGCGCTGGCGATCCTGCGGCCGGGCGACGAGCGGCTCACCGTGCCCGTGGCCGTCGCGGCGTCACGCTGTGACGCGCACGCGGTGGCCGACAGCAAGAAGACCTTCCTGCTGCCGTTGTGGCTGCGTGTCGGTGCAGCCGAGGAGCAGTACCTGGAGGTCGAGGTCACCGGCCGCGGCCGGCGGCTGCTGACCGACGTGATCAGCGACTGCGTGGCGGCTGAGCAGGGCTAGGACCGTTCGTCGTCCCAGGCCACCGGCGTGGTCGTCCCGAGCTCCCAGTCCTGGCGCAGCAGCGTGTACCCGACGGAGTCGCTCAGCGTCCCGTCGGGACGCGGCCAATCCTGGCGGTAGTGGGCTTCCTTGACGAAGCCGCAGCGGCGGAACACCGTGCGCATGGCGTGGTTGTCGACGCGGGTCTGGCCATACAGGCGTTGTTGCGAGGAGGAGCTGAACACGTGCTCGGCGGTCCAGCGGATCGCCTGCTCACCGAGGCCGCGGCCCCGCCAGGCCTCCGCCAAGCGGATGTCGATGGTGGGATCGCAGCCCTGCGCATGGACATCCTCGACGCGCAGCAGCCCGGCGACCGCGCCATCGACTTCGATCCAGAACACGTCGTCGTCGGGAAAGGACGCCACTCGTTCCCGGGCGGCTTGCAGGGTCGGGATCCGCAAGGCGTGGAACTGCCACTCGTCACCTGCCAGGAAGCTTGCCGCCGCCTCGGCCTCCTCGGGTTGCCAGCGGCGGAACGTCACGGTCATGGCGCCGTCCTCGTCTCGGTCGTCGTGGATAGCCAGCGGCAGCACAGCGTGTCTGGCGGTCAATATCGGCTGTGGCGATTAGGTGCCGCCAGCGTCGGGAAGGCCAGCCCCACAGCCTTCGATCCCCGGACCAATTACTTCGATGCAGAGGACAGCAGTCATCATGAGCCAGACAAACTCGCTCGCCCGCAGTCTCCACGATGTCGGCCTCGCCGCCTGGTTCGGCGGCTCCCTGATGGGAGCCATCGGCTTGAACGGTGCCAGCCAGGAAGTGTCCGACCCGACCGACCGCTCGCGGGTCGCTAACGCCGGCTGGGGTCGCTGGACGCCCGCCAACGCCGTGGCCATCGCAGTGCACCTCGTTGGTGGCGCACAGTTGACGCGTGCCAACAAGGGGCGCCTGGCCGGCCAGCAGGGTGTCGCCAGCGCCTCTGCCGCCAAGACGGCCCTAACCGCCGCGGCGCTGGGTGCTACCGCCTACTCGCGCTACCTCGGCCAGCAGGTCATGGAGGCCGAGGCCAAGGAGGCCCAGAGCAGCCTCGGTCCCGACGGTCTGCCCGTGGCCGACGCCACCACGCCCAGCGCGAGCACGCCCGACGAGGCCGCGAAGGCCCAGAAGCAGCTGAAGCTGCTGCAGTGGGCCATCCCGGCACTGACCGGCGGCATCCTCGTGATCAACGCCAGGATGGGCGAGCAGCAGCGGCCCAGCGAGATCGCCAAGGGCCTGTTCGGTCGCATCACTCCCGACGCCCTGCAGAAGTAGCAACCACGACGGCACCGAAGGAGAACTTGGTATCGACAACGACAAGGTCGGTGACCTGGTGCCGGCAATCTCCTCCTCGTAGCCCGCCCTACCTCGCAACACCTTTGACGGCCCGGCCCTGGTGGCCGGGCCGTCCTTGATTCCGTCCACCGACGCAGGAGCACGGCAGATGTCACCAGATGCGCCCCAGCCACAGACGCAGCACCACCAGCCCGGGCGAGAGCCCGCGATGACGCCCGAGCCCGACTTCATGCCACGCCGTCCCGGCAGCGGGCGGCTGGATGGCAAGGTTGCGCTGATCACGGGTGGCGACAGCGGGATCGGGCGAGCCGTGGCCGTGCTGTTCGCGCGGGAGGGGGCCGATGTGGCGATCGTCTATCTGGAGGAGGGCCGGGACGCCGAGGACACCGTGGAGGCGGTGCAGGGTGAGAGCCGGCGCTGCCTTGCGTTGGCCGGTGACGTCGGCGACGAGGCGTTCTGCGCCGAGGTGGTGCAGCGGGTCGTCGATGAGTTCAGGCGGCTTGACGTCGTGGTCAACAACGCGGCGGTGCAGTTCCCGCAGGAGTCGATCACCGACATCACTGCCGCCCAGCTCGAACGCACGTTCCGCACCCACATCTTCGCGATGTTCCACCTGGTCAAGGCTGCGCTCCCACACCTGGGCGAGGGCTCGTCGATCATCAACTCCACCTCGGTCACCGCCTACCAGGGCAACCCGCTGCTGCTGGACTACTCGTCGACCAAGGGCGCCATCGTGGCGTTCACCCGGGCGCTGTCCCAGTCGTTGGCTGGCGAGGGCATTCGCGTCAACGCGGTGGCGCCCGGCCCGATCTGGACTCCGCTCATCCCCGCCACCTTCGACGAGGAGTCGGTCGGGTCGTTCGGCGAGGACGTGCCGCTGGGCCGGCCAGGTCAGCCGAACGAGGTTGCCACCGCCTACCTGTACCTCGCCTCCGACGACGCCTCCTATGTCGCCGGCCAGGTCCTGCACGTCAACGGGGGCACCGTCGTCAACGGCTGAGAGGCCCCAGCTCGTCGAGCAGCCGCTGCCGGAGATCGGCCTTGAGGATCTTTCCGGTGCGGTTGCGCGGGATCTCGTCGACCACCCGCACCTGCCGAGGCACCGCGTAGTCGGACATGCGCTCGGCGACCCACCGCTGGACGTCGCGGCGGGTGAGTTGCGCGCCGTCCGTGGGCACCACGTAGGCGGCCACGGCCTCGAACGCGATCGCGTCGGGGATGCCCACGACGGCCGCGTCGGCGATGGCGGGGTGGGTCAGCAGCAGCTGCTCGACCTCCACGGAGAAGATCTTGTTGCCGCCGCGGGTGATCATGTCCTTCTTGCGGTCGAGGATGAAGACGTAGCCGTCAGGGTCCATGCGGGCGAGGTCGCCGGTGCGCAACCACCCGGCGCTGATGGCGGCGCGGGTCGCCTCGTCGTCGCCGTCGTAGCCGGTGGTCACCAGTGAGCCGCGCAGCAGCAGCTCGCCGGGATCACCGGCCGGCACCTCGTGCCCCGAGTCGTCGACGACCTTGGCCTCCATGCACGGCAGCGGCCGGCCCACCGACCCCCGCTTGGCGGTGAACTCCTCGTCGCGCAGCATGGTGGCGGGCGAGTGGGT
>Ga0136613_10001564_pt1 | contig 11883 bp, 10 predicted proteins | sample AntDrymUQ2722106_2_FD_106649 | JGI IMG/M metagenome (GOLD analysis project Ga0136613, IMG submission 106649) | Polar desert sand microbial communities from Dry Valleys, Antarctica - metaG UQ272 (21.06) | ecosystem: Environmental > Terrestrial > Soil > Desert | place: Antarctica: Dry Valley... | reverse complement strand
CTGGAACGACTTCCTGTGGCCGGTGTACGTGCTGTTCAGTCCCGAGCGACTCACCTTGCCCCCCGGCCTGAGCCGGCTGCAAGGCGCCTACACCATCAACTACCCGGTGATCATGGCCGGGGGCGTCATCGCCAGCATCCCGGTGCTGGCGCTGTACGTGTTCGCGCAGCGCTACATCATCGAAGGCGTCTCCCGCAGCGGCATCAAGGGTTGAGCCGGCGTATGCAGCTGGTGACCCACGCCCGCCGGATGGCCCTCGTGGTCGTGCTGGCGAGCGCCTGTGGGTCACCGGCCGGTGTCGATGCCACCACCCCCACGGCGTCGGCACCGGCCACCACTTCCGCGCAGTACACCAATCCCGTGTTCACCCCGGTGCTGGCCGACCCGACCGTCCTGCGTGCCGACGACGGCAGCTTCTACGCCTACGGCACCGAGGACGACTGGGGTGACGGCGAAGGATCTCGGCAGATTCCTATCGTGCGATCCGCCGACCTGGTCACCTGGGACTACGTCGGCGAGGCCTTCACCGGCGCCGGGTCCCGACCGGACTGGAAGGAGCAGGGTTTTCTGTGGGCGCCTGACATCGCCCGTATCGGCAAGCGCTACCTGCTGTATTACTCACTGTCGGTCTGGGGCGACGCCAATCCCGGCATCGGCGTGGCGACCGCCGACTCGCCCGAAGGACCGTTCACCGACCGCGGCAAGGTCCTCGACAGCTCGGGCAGCGGCGTCGCCAACTCGATCGACCCGATGTTCTACCTCGACGATGGCAAGCCGCATCTGTTCTGGGGCAGCTTCAACGGGATCTACGGGATCCGGCTGACCCAGGACGGCATGACCACCGCCGGCAAGAAGTTCCGCATCGCCGGGGACGCCTACGAAGCGCCCTACATCATCCGGCGCAACGGTGCCTACTGGTTCTTCGGCTCGCTGGGCTCCTGTTGCGAGTTCGAGCACAGCACCTACCACGTCGCCGTCGGCCGCGCCGACCAGCTGCGCGGTCCCTATGTCGACGCCGAGGGCACCGACCTGCGCGACGGCGAGGGGACGCTGCTGCTTGACAAGGGCGAGCGCTACGTCGGGCCTGGACACAACGCCGTCGTCCGCGACGACGCCGGCGACGACTGGATCGTCTACCACGCCATCGCGTCGGATGATCCGACGCTGCCCAGCGGCGACAACCGCAGGCCCCTGTTCATCGACCCGCTGACATGGGCCGACGGCTGGCCCAGCGTTGCGGGGCAGTCCCCCAGCCAACTGCCCGTTGCGGCCCCTGTCATCCGCACCACCCCATGACCGGTTCAAAGGAGAAGATGATGCCACCACCCACCATCCGCAGGGCCAGTCGCCTGCTGCTGTTCGCCGGGCTGATCGCCGCGCTGCTCGCTCCTCAGGGCGTCGCCGGGGCCAGCGCCACCACAGCTAGCGCCGCCACGGAATCACAGGCCGGCTCCGCCCGCAGCACCGGCACCTACCGCAACCCGCTGGATATCCGCACCAGAGCCGGCAAGACCGTCGAGACCTGCGCCGATCCGGCCGTGCTTCGCGGCCAGGAGCGGGGCGACAGGCGCTGGTATCTGTACTGCACCACCGACCCGTTGAGTGGCGACGACCGCAACGCCGACGGCGACTACAACTTCCGGCTCATCCCCACCTTCACGTCACGGGACCTGGTGCACTGGACCTACCGTGGCGACGTGTTCGACGAGCGCCCGGAGTGGATGGGCGACGGTGGCCCGTGGGCGCCCGAGCCGTTCTACGCCAACGGCCAGTACTACATGTACTACACCGCCCCCAACGTTCCCAGTGGCGGCAGCGCGATCGGCGTGGCCACCAGTCCCACACCGCTGGGGCCGTGGACCGACAAGGGCAGCCCGGTGGTCGAGCCGCACGCGCCGCCTGGAGGCGAGGGCCTGCGCTGGGTGTTCGACCCCGAGGTGATCAATGCCAACGGGCGGCGCCTCATCTACTACGGCAGCTACTTCGGTGGCCTGTCGGTGCGGCGGCTATCGCCCGACGGCCTGAGCTCCGACCCGGCGACGCAGACCGAGGTCGCGATCGGCGACCGCTACGAAGGCACCCAGATCATCAAGCGTCGCGGCTGGTACTACCTGCTGGGCTCGGCAACGAACTGCTGCGCCGGCCCCCTGAACGGCTACAGCGTGTTCGCCGGGCGCTCCCGCAGTCCCCGCGGACCCTTCATTGACCGCGACGGCGACTCGCTGCTCGCCGCCCGGGTCGGCGGCACGCCCGTCATCAGCATGAACGGCAACCGCTGGGTCGGCACCGGCCACCACGACGTCATCAACGACTTCGACGGCCAGCAGTGGATGATCTACCACGCGGTCGACCGCAACGACCCCTACCTGCGTGAGCCGGGCGGCATCAACAAGCGTCCCGCTCTGCTGGACCCGCTGGACTGGCGCAACGGCTGGCCGACCGTACGGGCCGGCCGCTGGGCGTCCGAGCGTCGGATGCCGGCGCCCGCCGCCCAACCGGGACAGACCAGCACCTACCGGCCCCGGTTCGTCGGCATCGACCGCAACGGCCCCCGGATCAAGGGCCCGACTGACACCTTCAACCGCCGGCGCGTCGAGCCGGGGTGGGAGTGGGTCCGCGAACCCGATCCGGACACCTACGGCACCTCCAAAGGCAACTTCGTCTTCCAGACCCAGGCCGCCGACCTGTTCGTCGACAGCAACAACGCGTCGGTGCTGACCCGACCCACCCCTCGCGGGAACTTCATGATGACCACCAAGGTCAACATCGACGTGCCACCCGAAGGCTGCTGCTACAACTTCGTGCAAGCAGGGCTGGTGGCCTATGGCGACGACGACAACTTCCTGAAGCTGACCAACACCTCGATCTTCGGCACCCGCCAGACCGAGTGGGCCAAGGAGCTCAACCCGGTTCCCGACGGCTACCCGCGCTACGGCAACAGCGTCATCGGCGCTCCGGGCAACTGGACGTTCCTGCGCATCGTCAAGCGCAACGTCGACGGTGAGGAGCACTACACCGGCTACAGCCGCCATCCGGGCGGACGCTGGGTGCGTGGCGGCACCTGGGTCCATGACCTCGGCGGCGATGCACGCATCGGCCTGGTGTCCATGGGCGGCGACGGATTCACCGCCAAGTTCGCCTACGTCCGCGTGCACCGACTGCGGCGTTGAGCCGGGCGACCTATACGAACCCGGTTCACGACGGCTACTTCGCCGATCCCGCCGTGCTCCGCGTCGCCGACACCTACTGGGCCTACGGCACCGGGTCGGCGCCGGGCGGACGACCATTCCAGGTCCTCCGCTCGGCCGACCTGGTGCACTGGGAGCCGGTCGGCGGCGCCCTTGAGCCGGACGTGACCTCGGGTGCCCAGGACTGCTGGGCGCCCGAGGTCGCCGAGGTCGACGGCACCTTCTATCTGTACTACTCGGTCGGCGTCGGCGACCGCGGCCACCGGCTGCGGGTCGCCACCGCCGATGACCCCGCCGGTCCGTTTGTCGACAGCGGGCGCCTGCTGGCACCGCGGGAAGGCTTCGCCATCGACCCTCACCCGTTCCGCGACTCCGACGGACAGTGGTACCTGTACTACGCCCGTGACGTGCTGGACGGCGAGCGGGTGGGTACCGCGCTGGCGGTGGATCGGCTGGTCGACATGACGACCTTGGCGGGTGATCCCCGTCCCGTGTTGCGCGCCAGCGCAGACTGGCAGCTGTTCTCCGCGCAGCGGGCCATCTACGGCGGCGTTCACGACTGGTACACCCTGGAGGGCCCTTTCGTCGTCGAACGAGCTGGCCGCTACTTCTGCTTCTACTCTGGCGGCCGCTGGGACGGTCGGGGGTACGGCGTCTCCTACGCCGTCGCCGATCACCCCCTCGGCCCCTTCACCGAGCCCGTCACCTCCGGACCCGCCGTGCTACGGACCGTGCCGGGCGCCGTTGTCGGCCCAGGGCACAACGTCGTCGTCACCGCCGATGACGGCAGCGACTATCTCGTCTACCACGCCTGGGATCCGGCGGGCACCGCGCGACGGATGTGCATCGACCGGCTCGAATGGGACCGCGACGGTCCCCGCCCCACCACCCCGACGACGACCCCACAGCCGGTGCCGGTCGTGCGGGCGGGGGCGGCGCAGCGGTGAGCGCAGCCTCGGTCGAGGTCGCCGTTCCCGCACGGCTGCGGCGCGAACGGATGAGGTCGGTCATCAACGACCGCGACTTCGTCCGCGTCGCGGACCTGTCGCTGATGTTCGGGATCTCCGAGGTCACCGTCCGCTCGGACCTCGACGAGTTGGCGCATCGGGGACACATTCGCCGCATCCGCGGTGGCGCCGTGCCACGCGCGGAGTCGGCCGCAGAGCGATCCTTCGAGGAGAGTGCCGGCGCGAACGCCAGCGAGAAGGACGCGATCGGCAAGGCGGCCGCGGCCCTGGTCGCCGCCGGTGACACGATCCTGCTCGACGTCGGGACCACCACCAACGCCGTCGCGCGCGCCCTGGTTGACCGCGCCGACCTTGCCGACGTCGTCGTGCTGACCAACGGGCTCAACATCGCGCTGACCCTCGAGCCGGCGATCCCTCGCTTCACCGTCGTCGTCACGGGCGGCACGCTGCGGCCGCTGCAGCACAGCCTCGTCGACCCGCTGGCGGGAGCCGTGCTCGACCGCATCAACGCGGGCACCCTGTTCCTCGGCTGCAACGGCGTCGACCCCGAAGGTGGGATCACCAACATCAACCTGCCGGAGGCTGACGTGAAGCGGCGGATGCTGGCCGCCGCCCGCCGTCGGGTGGTCACCGCCGACGGCTCCAAGATCGGCGATGTGGCCCTGGCCCACCTGTGCGATGTCGCCGCGGTGGACCTGCTGATCACCTCGGCGTCGGCCGATCCAGCGATCCTGGAGCGGCTGCAAGAGCAGGGCCCGGAGATACTGGTGACATGACCGCGACCGCGTGGACCCATCTGTGGGCAGCCAGCACGATGCCGCGGCACGCCCTGCACCACCCCGACGGACGCTGCCTGTACGTCTACGGTCCCTTGCGTGGCGGGTTGCCGGCCGACGAGACCGTCACCCCCCCGCCGACCGCGCTGCACCAGCGCCGCGACCTGCTCACGGGTGGTTGGGTCGCCATCTCCCCGACGCGCAACGCCCGCCCCCAGACCGGGTCCGACGTGCCAACCACCCCGGCCTCGGACCGCTCGCCGAGCTGCCCGCTGTGTCCCGGCGGTCCCGAGGTGCCGTTTTCCTACGACGCGGCGGTCTTCGAGAACCGCTTCCCGTCGCTGTCCCCGCACCCGCCACCACCACCGCCCGGCCAAGATCTGGCGGTGCCATCGTTCGGTCGCTGCGAGGTCGTGCTGTACACGGAGTCCCACGTCGGTTCGCTGGCGACGCTCACGCCCTTGCAGGTGGCGCGCGTCGTGGCCGTTTGGCGGGACCGCTCGCGGGATCTGTGGGCGCAACGCCGGCATCGACACGTGCTCATCTTCGAAAACCGCGGGGAGGAAGTCGGCGCCACGCTGTCGCATCCCCACGGCCAGATCTACGCCTTCGACCGCTTGCCCCCCCTGACCGCCCAGCGCGTCGTGACCCTGGTCGAGCATCGCCAGGCGATGCACCGCTGCCTGTCGTGCGAGATCGTGGCGCGCGACGATCGGGCACCAGATCGCGCTGTCGCCCGCAACGACTCGTTCGGGGTGACCGTCCCCTACGCGGCGCGCTGGCCGTACGAGGTCCACGTGCGGGCGCGCCGCCACGGGTTGCGCCGCCTCGGCGATCTGACGCCGTCGGAGCGCGTTGACCTGGCCGCCGCCCTCCAGGAGGTCGTGATCCGCTACGACGGGCTGTTCGGCACCGACCTGCCCTACATGATGGTCGCTGCGGAAGCCCCCGTCGGCGACGACGGCCGGCCCCAGACCGACTGGCATCTGTCGTTCGAGTTCCTGCCGCCCCACCGCAGCGCCACCAAGCTGAAGGTCCGCGCGTCGGTGGAGACCTCGACCGGGCTGTTCATCAACGACACGCTGCCGGAGCTGTCGGCCGCGGCGCTCGCCGACGTTGCGGTGCCGCCGACCTCCTGGGACGGCATCACCGTTCCAGACACCCGGCCGGCATGACCCCGCCGATGGACACCGACACCGCGGCCGACCGCTTCCAGCTCGACGCCGCCGAGCCGGCAGCGGACGGCATCCGGCGGGTGGTCATCGAGCAGCTCGACGCCGCCATCGCCGATCTGGCCGGGAGCGGCAAGCATCCCGCCGCCGTCCATGGGGCTCGCAAAGCCTGCAAGCGAGTGCGGGCAGCACTCCGCCTGTCGCGCAAGGCGCTGGGCGCCGACTGCTACCGGCAGGTCAACACCGAGGTCCGCGACGCGGCTCGCACCCTGTCCCAGGCCCGCGACGCGGTGGTGCTGCAGACGGCCTTCGACCAGCTGCTGACCTCGGCGGGCCGGACCCGCAGCTTCGCCGCGGTGCGACGGCGCCTGGACACCGCCGCCTCGGCGGAGTCCGCCGATACCAGCGGCGCCGCGGCCGAGGCGGTCGCCCGCCTGCAGGGCGTGCGCGAAGGCGTGCTGCAGTGGCCGCGCCGGGCCGACGACTGGAAGCTGCTGGGGTCAGGCCTGCAGCGCATCTACGGCAGAGGCCGCGAGGCCATGACCGCTGCGGTGACCGAACCGTCCGACGAGTCGTTGCACGACTGGCGCAAGTCGACCAAGTACCTGTGGCACGCCCTGGAGCTGCTGCGCCCCGCCTGGCCGGAGGTCCTCAAACCCCTGGCCAAGCAGGCCCATGCGCTGTCCGACCTGCTCGGCGACGACCACGACCTGGCCGTGCTGACGACGGTGCTGCAGTCCGACGGCGGCCTGCCGGTGACCCTGCAGCGGCTGATCGACCAACGCCGAGCCGAACTGCAACGCGACGCCGTGTCGCTGGGGCAGCGGCTGTACGCCGAGCGGCCCAAGGACTTCGTGCGGCGCCTGGGCGACGTCCATCGGATCTGGCGTTCGGAAGCGGCGGCGCTGGTCGGAGCATGACGCAACCGGTCACCAAGGTCATCGAGGTGGCCGAGGTCGCGGTCGAGCCCGCCGGCGCGCGGGTGTACGAGCACGGCTGGCAGTCGTGGAGCCCCACGACGAGTTACCGGCTGGGTCAACGCCCTCATCGCCCGCGCAGCGACCGCAACCACACGCTGGCCTACCGCCCCGGTGTCACCGCCCCCGACGACGCCTTCCAGGGGGAAGGCCTGCTGGCGATCGACCCGGGCGACGAAGGACCCGTTCACGTGTTCGCCGCCTCCGACGGGCGGACCGAGGTTCCCTCGGTGCGCGCTGTGGCGGCCGAGGGTGTGGTGCGCGTGGCCGCCGACGGCCCCGTCGAGCACCTGGTCGACTCCGGCGGCGGGGGCATCGACGCGGCCCTGGCGCGCTGGGCAGACACCTACGCCGCGCGGTCAGGGGTGGCGCCGCCACGTCCCGCGCCTACGTTGTGGTGCTCCTGGTACCACTACTTCACGGCGGTCACCGAGACCGACATGGTGGAGAACCTCGCGGCCATGGACGCCCTCGACCTGCCGATCGACGTGGTGCAGCTCGACGACGGGTACCAAAGCGAGATCGGCGACTGGCTGTTCCTGTCGGACCGCTTCGGATCGCTGGCCGACCTGATCGGGCGGATCACGCAGCAGCACGGCCGGCGAGCAGGCATCTGGGTGGCACCGTTCCTGGTCGGCTCGCGGTCACGGCTGGCCGCCGAGCATCCCGACTGGCTGGTCGGCGGCGGCGACGGCCCCGCCGACGCCGGACACAACTGGCACCAGGACCTGTTCGCGCTCGACGTCAGCCACCCCCAGGCCGCCACCTACCTGACCGAGGTGTTCACCACGCTCGCCGGGTTGGGGATCGACCTGTTCAAGATCGACTTCGTGTTCGCCGGCGCGTTGGACGGGCGCCGGCACGGCGACATCGACGGTCTCGGTGCCTACCGGATGGGCGTGGAGCTCATCCGGTCGGCGATCGGCAGGAACGCCTACCTGCTGGGCTGCGGCGCACCGATCCTGCCGAGCGTGGGGCTGTTCGACGCCATGCGGATCAGCCCGGACACCTCGCCGCACTCCGAGCCGGACGACGGCGACCCGTCCCAACCGTCGGCGCGGGCAGCCGAGCTCACCGGCAAGGCGCGGGCATTCCAGCACGGACGCTTCTGGACCAACGACGCCGACTGTCTGCTGGCTCGGCCAGCGGTGCAGCGCCGCCAGGAGTGGGCGGCCCACGTCGAACGCTACGGAGGCCTGCGCGCCAGCAGCGATCGGCTGGCCGACCTCGATGGCTGGGGCCTGGAAACCACTCGACGGCTGCTGTCCGAGCCGCCGCCGCGCACCTTCGTCGACGCCTGACGATCAGTCCGCGGCGCCGCGGGCGCGCCACTGCAGGTACGCGGTGATGAAGTCGTCGATGTCGCCGTCGAGCACCGCGCTGGTGTTGCCGGTCTCCTCGCCGGTGCGGTGGTCTTTGACCATCTGGTAGGGATGCAGGACGTAGGAGCGGATCTGGCTTCCCCAGGCCACCTCGCGCTGCTCGCCGCGCACCGCCGACAACTCGGCCTCACGCTTCTCGCGCTCCAGCTCGGCCAGCTTGGCCTTCAACAGCGTCATGGCGGTGGCCTTGTTCTGCAGCTGGCTGCGCTCGTTCTGGCAGGAGAGCACGATGCCGGTCGGCAGGTGCGTCAGGCGCACCGCCGAGTCGGTGGTGTTGACGCCCTGCCCGCCCGGCCCGGAGGAGCGGTAGACGTCGATGCGCAGGTCGTCGTCGGGGATCGTGATCTCGTCGTCGAGCTCGTCGAGGATCGGCACGACGTCCACCGACGCGAAGGCCGTGTGACGCCGCGCCTGCGAGTCGAACGGGCTGATACGCACCAGCCGGTGCACGCCCCGCTCGCCGTGCAGCAGCCCGTAGGCGCGAGTGCCGTGCACCGTGAAGGTGGCCGAGCGGATCCCCGCCTCCTCACCCTCCTGCTCGTCGTGCAGGTCGACCTTGAAGCCACGGCGCTCGGCCCAGCGCAGCAGCATCCGCAGCAAGGTCTCGGCCCAGTCCTGGCTGTCGGTGCCACCGGCGCCGGCGTGCACGGTGACGACGGCGTCACGGCTGTCGTGCTCGCCGGACAGCAGCACCCGGATCTCCAGCTCCGTCAGATGCCGGCGCAGCCCCTCAAGCCCCGCCCCGACCTCCGCCGCGGTGTCGTTGTCGTCCTCCTCGAGGGCGAGCTCGTTGAGGACCGTGAGGTCTTCCAGCCGCTGGGCGAAGTCGTCGTGGACCCGCAAGTCATCCTCGACGGCGGCCAGCTCGCCCATGACCTTCTGCGCCTGCGCCGGGTCGTTCCACAGGTCCGGCGCCCCGGCCTTGGCTTGCAGCTCGGTCAGGCGGCGGCGCTTGGCATCAAGGTCAAAGGTACTCCTTGACTTCGGCGAGCTTGGCGGCGTAGTCCGCCAGGGTGGCGCGGTGATCGGTGGGCACGGGAACCTCGTGAGACGGGAAGGAAGGCGATTCTATTCGTGCGCGCGGCGGGCCTCCTCCACGGGGCTGGGCGGGTGAGAAGTGTTCTCAACCGGCTAGCATGCCCGCGAGGAGGTCTGCGATGACGACGCCGCTGATCGACGCCACCGAGATGTACCTGCGGACGGTCTGGGAGCTGGAGGAGGAGGGCATCACGCCCATCCGCGCCAGGCTTGTCGAACGGCTGGGACTGTCGGCTCCGGCCGTGTCGGAGACGGTGGCGCGCCTGGAGCACGACGGTCTGGTACACGTCGCCGACAACCGCACGCTGGAGCTGTCCGACTACGGCAGGGAGCTGGCGATCGGCGTCATGCGCAAGCATCGCCTGGCCGAGCTGCTGCTGACCGAGGTGATCGGCCTTGAGTGGGAAGAGGTTCACAACGAGGCCTGCCGCTGGGAGCACGTGATCTCCGACGCCGTCGAGCAGCGCCTCGTCGACCTGCTGGGCTCGCCGACCACCTGCCCGCACGGCAACCCCATCCCCGGGCTCTCGCCAGCCGACGAGCAGATCGACCCCGACTTGCTGCCGATGATTCAGGCAGCCAAGAGCGGACAACGGGCCAAGGTCGCCCGCATCTCCGAGAAGCTCCAGGGTGACGTCGGCGCCATGCGCTTCCTGCGCGAGCACGGGTTGCGACCCGGTGTCACCGCGGGTCTGCGGATCGACGGTGGCATGGTGCTGGCCGAGGTCGACGGCCAAGCGGTGACCGTTCCGGACGAGGCGGCTGAGCACGTGTACGTCACCCCGGCCACCTGATCGTCCACCACTGCCGCCCGTGTCCGTCGTGGACGTGCTCCTGCGCGAGGTGACCGCCTTGCGGCCGGGCGACGAGCGGGAGGTCGCCTCCCGGCAGCAGTTCCTCGAAGAGCTCCGGCGGTTGCCGCGACCGTTGGACGCCCGCGCCGACCCCGTCCACGTCACGGCTTCGGCGATCGTCGTCGGCTCGGCAGGCACCGTGCTGCATCGCCACAAGCGCCTCGGCATCTGGCTGCAGCCAGGCGGTCACATCGACGCCGGCGAGCTGCCCTGGGACGCCGCGGTGCGCGAGGTCGCCGAGGAGACGGGCCTGCAAGCCACCCATCCGCCGTCGGGGCCTACCCTGCACCACGTTGACGTGCACCCCGGCCCCAACGATCACACCCACCTGGACCTGCGCTACCTGCTGCGGGCGGAGGGCGATCCGCGACCGGCCCCCACTGAGAGCCAGGACGTCCGCTGGTTCGCCTTGACGGAGGCGTTGCGCGTGGCGGACCCCGGGCTCGTCGGTGCCCTGCGCCGGCTGGCTGGGGCGAGATCCGTCGGGGGGATGTAATCCCTCAGCGGCGGTCGACACCGTAGGGTAGTTGCGACAGCGACGACCGTGCGGCGACGGCACGCGATTGGCATGACCGAACTCGCGAGGTACCCGTGATCACGTTCGACCACGTCACCAAGCGCTTCGACGACGGCACGGTAGGCGTCGACGACCTGACCCTTGAGGTGCCCGAGGGCGAGGTCGTCGTCCTGGTGGGCCCGTCGGGTTGTGGCAAGACCACGACGATGCGGATGATCAACCGCATGATCCAGCCGACCGGCGGCACGCTGACGGTGGACGGCCAGGACGTGATGACCGTCAGCCCGCCGCAGCTGCGCCGGGGCATCGGCTATGTCATCCAGCAGGTTGGCCTGTTCCCGCACCGCACCATTGCCGAGAACATCGCCACGGTTCCGGAGCTCGTCGGCTGGGACAAGGCCCGCACCCAGGAGCGGGTCAAGGCCCTGATGGCGACGGTGGGGCTACCCGACGGCGTGGCCAACCGCTATCCGCATCAGCTGTCGGGCGGACAGCGCCAACGGGTGGGCGTGGCACGGGCGCTAGCGGTGGATCCTCCGATCATGCTGATGGACGAGCCCTTCGGCGCGGTCGACCCGATCGTGCGCTCCCGGCTGCAGGACGAGTTCCTGCGGCTGCAGTCGGAAGTGCGCAAGACGATCGTGTTCGTCACCCACGACATCGACGAGGCCATCCGCATGGGCGACCGCATCGCGATCCTGTCCGAGGGCGGCAAGCTCGAGCAGTACGACGACCCTGAGCGGCTCTTGGCGGACCCGGCCAACGAGTTCGTCGCCGACTTCCTCGGCGCCGAGCGCGGGCTCAAGCGCCTGGCGCTGATCCCAGTTTCGGAAGTCAGTGCCGAACCCGGCCCAGTGGTGTCGCCCGACGACGACCGCAACCGCGCCGCCGAGGTGGCCAGCTCCTACGGCACCGACTGGGTCGTCGTGGTCGACGAGCAGCGCCGCCTGCGTGGCTGGGTGTCGCTGCACGAGCTGGACGGCAGGATCGCCGACGCCAACCTCCGGCAGT
>Ga0136613_10001562_pt1 | contig 11888 bp, 7 predicted proteins | sample AntDrymUQ2722106_2_FD_106649 | JGI IMG/M metagenome (GOLD analysis project Ga0136613, IMG submission 106649) | Polar desert sand microbial communities from Dry Valleys, Antarctica - metaG UQ272 (21.06) | ecosystem: Environmental > Terrestrial > Soil > Desert | place: Antarctica: Dry Valley... | reverse complement strand
CTGAGACTTCCACGACCACCGAGTACGAGCCGTCCCGCAGACGCCCCGCCGCGCGCGCCCCGTTCCATTCGAAGCTGTGCGCACCGGCCTCGTAGATCGCGTCGTGTGGGCTCGCGACCCAGCGGCCGTCACGGAGGATGCGAATGCTGACTTCGGCTGCGACCGTGAGCTCGAAGCCGATCTGCAGACGATCGTTTCGTCCGTCCCCGTTCGGCGAGAACAGATCCGGAGTCACGGAGACGACGCCCAACGTGCGACTCACGCGCAGGGAAGTGCTCTTCTCGACCTGGAGGCCGACGGGCGTGCGAGCTCGCACGAGGATGTCGTACATCCCGTCGGGGAGGTTCACGCCGTCGACGGTGGCCGTGTGCTTCCCGGGACGCGTCCAAATGCGATCGACAGCCGTTGCGACCGTGACTCCGGCAGCGTCCACGACCTCCACGGTGACGTTCGCGGCAACGGTCAGCCGATAACTCACGGTAGCGGCGTCCGATTGCCCGTCACCGTTCGGCGTGATCGTCTCGGGCATGGTTGCGAGCGCCTGGACTGCAAGAGGCACGCTCACGCCACGTACTCGAAGCGGGCCAGATGCCGGCCGCGCGGAACCGCTCCTGATCGTCCACGTGTAGCGGCCCGCCGAGGCGAGGATCGAATCCCAAGTCCAGTCGACCGTCGTCCCTGTTCCGGTGCCTCGCGCAACCTCGACGTTCCCTGCATCCGCAACGACAACCGTCCAAGGCTGGCCCGACGAGAGCCTCGCCCGGAAGCGTACGAGGCCTTCGCCCGATTCGACGCGTGGCTCGTAGATCTTCGGCCCACCGGTCTGGGCTGCCGCCACCGCGAGGCTGTTGAGGCGTCCGTACAGCTGGTTCCCCGGGCACTCCGTGAAGCCCGTGTCCCTGTGTCCCGACACCCCTCGCAGGAGCACCGGCACGCCGGTCGGAAAGCGGTTGCTCCCACCTGAGACGAACGTGAGCGCCGCGGTGGGATCGACGTGCGCGAGATCGAGGCGCCAGGAGACGAGCGCAGCGATCGCATCCTGCGCAGCATGGGAGGGAGCCGTGCTCCCGTACGTCCCGAGAAGCGCGATTCCGACCGACCCCGTGTTGAATCCTTGCGCGTGCGCGCCCACGACGTTCCGCTCGAAGCCTCCAAAGCGGCCCTCGTAGATCGTCCCAAAGCGGTCGACCAGAAAGTTGTAGCCGATGTCGTTCCAGCCGTTTCCCTGCACGTGGTAGAGCTGGATTCCCTTCACGATCGCGGCCGCCTCGCCACGGGAGTAGTCGTTCCGGCCCGCGGTGTGATGGACGACCGAGAAACGGACTTGGTCGGCGAAGACGGGGGGAGCCCGGCGAATCGACTCGTCGGCACCCCAAGAAAGCCGCGGGATGATCGGTGGCGTAGTCGTCACAGCCGGAGTGCGGAAGGGCACGCGTGTCTCCGTGCTCCGCACCAGATGGGCGCGCACGCGACCTACCCGGCCTCTCGTGCGCACCTCGATTCGATCCGACGGGCCAACCCACCACGGGTTGCCGATACGCCAGCCCGCACGCGCTCGTAGCTCTGTCGAGCCCGGATCCGGTCCGTCCTCGTCTTCCGGCGCTGCCGGCCGCCACGTGCTCCAGTGCCCTTCGAGCGAGCGCGTCCGAAACGCGACCCGGCCCGGCCCGCGCCAGTGAATGCCTGCGAGCGTGAAGCGCCGAGTCTCTTTCCCGGCAACGTCTCGCTGCTCGTCCGTTATGAGTTCGACCGTCATCACCGCGTCGGGACTCGCCCCGAGTGCCGCCGGCGCGACGACTGCCGAACAGCCGAGGACGGCGAGGATGACGAGGAAGAGGCGCATGGGGTTTCCAGGGTGGCGCGGATGCCCTTCGCGGGCAAGGGCGGGAAACCCTCCGTTGATAGAATCCTTACACCGGTGCGGATCCGCTCTATGCGGGGACTTCTTGTCTCCCTCCTCATGCTCGCGCTTCTCGTGCCGGCGATCGCGTTCGGCCAGGACGCCCGCCCGAAGGTGCTGGCGGTTCACCTGGACAACGACATCAACCCGGTCACGCAGGAGTACCTCGAGAACGCGATCGACCGTGCCGAGGACGAGGATCTGAACGCCGTGGTCGTCGTCCTCGACACACCGGGCGGGCTCTCTTCCTCGATGCGCGGAATCGTCAAGCGCTTTCTCGCGTCCACGGTTCCGGTGATCCTCTACGTCTCGCCGCCCGGCTCGAGCGCGGACTCGGCCGGGGCCGTGATCGCTATGGCCGCCGACATCGCCGCGATGGCGCCACAGACCAACATCGGCTCCTCCACCCCGATCTCACTCGGTGGCGAGGACATCTCCGAAGACCTGCGCCGGAAGGTCATCAACGACGCCGCGGCGTACGTGGGCGAGCTGGCGCGTGAGCACGACCGCAACGTCCTCGCGGCGCGACAGATGGTCACGAAGGCGTCGAACTACGGCGCCCGTGAAGCGGAGGAGATCGGCCTCGTAGACGTCATCGCGCCGACGATCCCTGCCCTCCTGGCCAAGATCGACGGGACGAAGACCGTCCCCAAGGGGCTTGTCCTGAAGACCGCCGGAGCGGAGATCGAGGACGTCGAGATGAGCTTCTGGCAACGTGCGCGCGACCTCCTCGTCGATCCGAACTTGATCACGCTGATGCTCTCGATCGGGCTGATCGGAATCGTCGTCGAGCTCTGGAACCCCGGGCTGATCTTCCCAGGCACGGTGGGCGCGATCTCGTTGATCCTCGGTCTCTACGGGCTGCAGGTGCTGCCTGTCTCGCTCGCCGGGCTGTTCCTGATGATTCTCGCTGCGGCGTTCTTCGTCGCCGAGGCTTTCGTGCCCACACACGGGGCGCTCACCGTCGCCGGAGGGGTCATGTTCGTCCTCGGGTCGCTCATCCTCTTTGATCCGGCGGGAGACGCCTATCAGGTCTCACTGCCCGTGTCGATCGGCATCGCCGCGACGCTTGCCCTGCTGCTCGGATTCGCGCTGACTCGGGTGGTGCGCGTTTCCCGCCGACCGCCGGCGGTCGGCGTGCACGGGCTCGTCGGCGGAGAAGGTGTCGTTCGCCGAGACGGGCTCATCGCGCTGAACGGCGAGCTCTGGCGGGCGGAGCGTGGCGACGGCTCGCCTCTCGTTCCAGGTGAGCACGTGCTGGTCGAGAAGGTAGAGGAGGACTTGCGGTTGGTCGTAGGATCCATGTCGTCACCAACCGGGGAGGCGCTGGGCTGATGGACGGAGTTTCGGTAGGGCTGATCGTTCTCGTCGCTGCACTGATCGTCGTGATCCTGTTCCTGTTCGCGGCGGTCAAGATCGCGCGCGAGTACGAGCGAGGCGTCATCTTCCGGCTGGGACGGTTGTTGCCGGAGCCGAAGGGACCGGGTCTCTTCCTGCTGATCCCGGTGATCGACCGCATGGTCAGGGTCGATCTGCGAACCGTGACGCTGAACGTGCCGCCGCAAGAGGTCATCACAAAGGACAACGTGCCGGTACGCGTCAACGCCGTCGCGTACTTCCGGATCGTCGAGCCGAACGCCTCGATCGTCCAGGTGGAGAACTACATGGTCGCGACGTCTCAGATCGCGCAGACGACGCTTCGCTCGGTCCTCGGCCAGCACGTGCTCGACGAGCTCCTGTCCGAGCGCGACAAGATCAACGTGCTCCTGCAGGGGATCATCGACGAGGCGACCTCGCCGTGGGGCATCAAGGTCTCGGTCGTCGAGGTGAAGGACGTCGAGATCCCGAGTGGCATGCAGCGGGCGATGGCGCGTCAGGCGGAGGCAGAGCGGGAACGGCGCGCGAAGGTCATCTCCGCCGAGGGCGAATACCAGGCGTCCGAGCGGCTCAAGGACGCGGCGGCGGTGATGTCGCAGGAACCGATCACGGTTCAGCTGCGCTACCTCCAGACGCTGCTCGAGATCGGGGCGTCGAACAACTCGACGATCGTCTTCCCGATCCCGATCGACCTTCTCACCGCGCTGTCGAAGCTCGCCGGCGAAAGCGAGTCTTAGCGCTGAGCCTGCAGTGAGCCGGAACCCGGCGGGTGCCGTTGGCGAAAGCGCGCGTCGGCTCGACACGAGGGCCGAGCCCGTGTGCGCCTACGTCTGGTCGAACGAGCAGCCCCTCGGGCTTCAAGCCTCGGGCATGTCGCTGGCGACACCATCGCCGGCTGTGGGCTCCTCACGATCACCCGCATCGCCGGCGACGATCGCGTCTTCGGCGTCGTCATCCGACCCGATGACCGGTGCGAGGGTCGCGACCTTCTCGCCCTCGCGGAGGCGCATCACGATCACGCCCTGGGTCGAGCGGCCCGCTCTGCGAATGCCTTCGACCGGAACCTTGATGACCGTCCCGGCGTCGGAGATCAGCATCACCTGGTAGCCGTCGCGAACGATGCGCGCGCCGGCGAGCCTCCCCTTGCGATCGACCAGCTGCACCGTCTTCACGCCCATCGTGCCGCGGCCCTTGACCGGGTAGTCGGCGACTCGTGTCCGCTTGCCGTACCCGTTCTCGGTCACGACGAGCAGATCCGCGTTCTCGTCCGCGATGTCGACTTCGATCACCTCGTCGCCCGCGCGGAGCTTCATTCCCGAGACGCCCGAGGTGTCGCGGCCCATCGAGCGCACCTGCTTGCCGTGGAAGCGAACGGCCTGCCCCATCCGCGAGACCATCAGCACGTCGTCTGTCTCGCTGGCGAGGCGGACGCCGATCAGCTGGTCGTCGTCGCGGAGCTTGATCGCGATGATCCCGTCGGCCTTGAGCGGAGTGTTGTACGACCCAAACGCGGTCCGCTTGACGACTCCCTTGCGCGTGGCGAAGACGAGATACGGGGCCTCCTCGAAATTGCGCGTGGCGATCACCGCCTGCACGTCCTCGTCCTGGCGAAACGGAAGGAGGTTGACGATCGCCCGCCCCTTCGACTGGCGTGAGCCGAGCGGAAGCTCGTGCACCTTCAGCCGGTAGACCTTGCCGACGGTCGTGAAGAACAGGATGTAGTCGTGGGTCGAGGCGACGAAGAGGTGCTCGATGTAGTCCTCGTCCTTCAGGTCCATGCCCATGACCCCGATGCCGCCGCGTCGCTGCTCGCGGTACGTGGTCACCGGCAACCGCTTGATGTAGCCCGACTTGGTGATCGCGATGACCATGTCCTCTTCGGCGATCATGTCCTCGAGCTCCAGATCGGTCTCACCCGCGACGATCTCCGTGCGGCGGTCGTCGGACTTCCCGTAGATCTCCCTGATCTCGAGCAGCTCCTCCTTGATGAGAGCTGCGATTCGCGATTCGTCGCCGAGAAGCGCGCGCAGCTCGGAGATGCGCTCCTGTAGGTCTGCGTACTCGTCCTCGACGCGCTTGCGTTCGAGCCCGGTGAGTGCGCGCAGCCGGAGATCCAGGATGGCCTGCGCCTGCAGCTCCGAGAGGCTGAAGCGCTCGATCAGTCCTGACCGGGCCTCGTCCGCGTCGTCGGACGCGCGAATCAGCTGAATGACCTCGTCCAGGTTGTCGAGCGCGATAAGATAGCCCTCGAGAACATGGGCACGCGCTAGCGCTTTTCGCAGCTCGTACTGCGAACGGCGGGTGACGACCTCCCGCTGGAAATCGAGGTAGTGGCGGACGAACTCGAGCAGCGAGAGCGTGCGCGGCACACCGTCGACGAGAGCGACGGCGTTGTAGCCGAACGTCGTCTGGAGCGCGGTGTGCTTGAAGAGCTTGTTCAACGCGACCTGCGGGACCGCCTCGCGCTTCAGCTCGATCTGGATCCGCATGCCCGTCTTGTCCGAGTAGTCCTGGAGATCGGACACCTCCGTGACCACCTTCTCACGGACGAGCGCCGCGATCTTGGTGATGACGCCGCCGTCTCCGCCCTTCTTCACGCCGTATGGCAGCTCGGTGACGATGATCGCGTTCTTGCCGCCGCGGAGCTCCTCGATGTGTGCGCGTGCGCGCATGATCACGCGGCCGCGGCCGGTTCGGTACGCGTCGCGGATCCCCGAGCGGCCCACGACGATGCCACCGGTCGGAAAGTCAGGCCCCTTGACATGCTTCATGAGGTCTTCCACGCTCGCTGACGGCTTGTCGATCAGCGCGACGACCGCGTCGATGGTCTCGGCGAGGTTGTGCGGCGGGATGTTCGTCGCCATCCCGACGGCGATACCCGTCGAGCCGTTGACGAGCAGGTTCGGAAAACGGGCGGGGAGAACCTGCGGCTCTCTTCGCGACTCGTCGTAGTTCGGCCCGAAGTCCACGGTGTCCGAGTCGATGTCGCGGAGAAGCTCGGTGGCAAGCTTGGCGAGGCGGCACTCGGTGTAGCGCTCGGCAGCAGGCGGGTCGTCGTCGATCGAGCCGAAGTTGCCCTGACCGTCGACCAGCGGGTAGCGGAGCGAGAAGGACTGCACGAGACGTGCGATCGCGTCGTAGATCGAGCTCGAGTCGTGAGGGTGGTAGTTCCCCATGACATCACCGGTGACCCGGGCGCACTTGACGTATGGCCGGTTCGGCTGGTGCCCCGAGTCGTGCATCGCCCAGAGCACCCGCCGGTGCACGGGCTTGAGCCCGTCGCGCACGTCGGGCAACGCGCGGCCGACGATGACGCTCATCGCGTAGTCGAGGTAGCTCGAGCGCATCTCCTGCTCGAGCTCGCGCGGCTCGATACGGCCCGCGCCGAGAGGCTCGACGACGTCAGACATCGAGGAACCTCACATCCTTTGCGTTCTGCTCGATGAAGAGCCGTCGCGGCTCGACCTGGTCGCCCATCAACGTCGAGAAGACCCTGTCAGCGGCGGCTGCGTCCTCCACCTCGACGCGAATCAGCATGCGCTTCGTCGGATCCATCGTCGTCTCCCAGAGCTGCTCCGGGTTCATCTCGCCGAGACCCTTGAAGCGGCTGATCTGCATGCCCTCCTTCGCCAGGTCGAGGGAGCTCAGCCGCAGTTCGTCGAATGTCTCGGCACGCGAGGACTTGTTCCCGAACGCGACGGTGAACGGAGGAAGACCGACGATGTCGACGATCTTCGCGTACGCGCGCTGAACGGCTCCGTAGGTCGAGGAATCCAGCATGGCGACCGGCAGGTCGACGCGATGAGCGGTGCTCGTCTCGGTTTCGACGACGCGAACGTGGAGAAGCTCCCCGAGCTCCTCCTCGACAGTGAGCACATAGCCGTTCGCCGGCAGCGAGGCGATCAGCGCGGCCGCGTCAGGCGTGCCGCCCGCCTCGGACTCCACGAGCCGGTGCGAGATCGCAAATCGCGCGGCCGGGCCGAACTCGACTTCGAGCTTCGCGGCCCAGGCCTCGAGGTTGCCGATCTCACGGACGAGGCGCGTCCAGCGAGTTTCCGTCAGCGTCGTCTCGACAGCGCCCCGAGCGGTCACGGTCATGTCCTTGACGCGTTCGCGAACCAGCAGGTCCTCGAGCTGCGCGTCCTTCTCGAAGTACATCCCCCGGCTTCCCAGCTTCACGTGGTAGAGCGGCGGGACGGCGATGTAGATGTGGCCACGCTCGAAGAGCTCGGGCATCGTCCGGTACAGGAAGGTGAGAATGAGCGTGCGGATATGGGCGCCGTCGACATCCGCGTCCGTCATCACGATCACGCGGCCGTAGCGCAGGTTGGCGATGTCGAACTCGTCGCCGAAGCCCGTCCCGATCGCGGTGATCATCGCCTGGATCTCCGTGTTCGAGAGAACCTTGTTGATGCGGTTCTTCTCGGAATTGATGATCTTCCCGCGCAGGGGCAAGATCGCCTGAGTTGTGCGATCGCGGGCCTGCTTCGCGGAGCCGCCGGCGGAGTCGCCCTCGACGATGAAGAGCTCGGCGGAGTCCGGATCCTTGATCGTGCAGTCCGCCAGCTTCCCGGGGAGCGACGAGTTCTCCAGTGCGCTCTTCCGCCGCGTGAGCTCGCGCGCCTTGCGGGCCGCCTGGCGAGCGTTGCGCGCGGCGATCGCCTTCTGCACGATCTGGCGTGCCTCGGTGCGGTTCTCCTCGAGGAACTCGGAAAGCTTCTGGTTGACGATGCGCTCGACGAGGCCCGCGATCCCGGGGTTCCCGAGCTTCGTTTTCGTCTGACCCTCGAACTGCGGGTTCCGCAGCTTGACGGAGATGACAGCCGCAAGACCTTCGCGCGCATCCTCGCCTTCGAGGTTGTCGTCCTTCTCCTTCAGGAGACCTTCCTGGCGCGCGTACTGGTTCAGCGTGCGGGTGAGGGCCGAACGGAAGCCCTGGAGATGCGTTCCACCCTCCGTCGTGTTGATGTTGTTGGCGAAGGAGAACACGGACTCGACGTACGAGCTGTTCCACTGCAGCGCGACCTCGAGGTTGCCGTCGTCGCTCTCGCCCTCGAGATAGACGATGTGCTTGTGCACCGCGTCCTTCGACTCGTTGACGTACGCGACGAAGTCCCGGATCCCGCCCTCGTAGAAGAACTCCTCGGTCTTTCCTCCGGCGCGCTCGTCCGCGAGGACGATGCGCAGACCCCGCGTGAGGAAGGCGGTTTCGCGAAGGCGCTGCAGGAGCGTCGCGGCGTCGAACTCGGTCTCCTCGAACACCTCTGGATCGGGAAGGAATGAGATCGTGGTTCCCGACTCGTCCTTGCCTGCGACTCCGACCGTGATCATCTCCGTCGTCGGCTCTCCGCGGGCGAACTCCTGGCGATAGACCTTCTTGTCGCGACGAACCTCGGCGACCAGCCACTCGGAGAGAGCGTTGACGACCGACACGCCGACACCGTGGAGGCCGCCGGAGACCTTGTAGCCGTCTCCGCCGAACTTCCCGCCGGCGTGGAGCTTGGTGAGAACCACCGTGAGTGCGGGCATGCCCTGCTCCGGAATCACGTCGACGGGGATCCCGGCTCCCGCGTCGGAGACCGTCACCGAGTTGTCCGGGTGGATCGTCACCTCGACCGAGTCGTTGCGCCCGGCGAGAGCCTCGTCGACGGCATTGTCGACCACCTCGTAGACGAGGTGGTGAAGGCCTCGCGGGCCCGTCGACCCGATGTACATTCCGGGTCGAAGTCGGACCGGCTCGAGACCTTCGAGGACCGTGATGTCCTTTCCGGTATAGGCTGCTTCAGTCATAAGAAAAGCCCTGCAAAAACCATGTTTTGCGGGCTTCGGGAAGTGTATCAGAAACGACGGCCGGACGAGGCGCGCGAAAGGCTCGCCTGGGCGGCTCTGGCGATGAGCGCGCGAAGCTCCGGATCCTCGATTTCGGAGGTCAGCGAAGCGGCTTCGGCGGCGGCCTCGGCGGACGCCGCGACCGGCTCTGCCGAGCCCCGGGTGAGGGTTTCACGAGCTGCTCCCGGCTCCGGCACCGGGCCGACACGAAAGCGCAGCTTCTTCGGGGTCGCAGGCCCGAGAAGGACGCCGAGCTGCTCCTCGATCTCCGGCGAAAGCCGATCGAGCTCGAAGGCCCACGTCGAGGAGGTCGTCGCCACGTGCAGCGTCCCGTCCCGGGCGACTCGGAGGGGCCATGCCTCGCGTGCCACCGCCTCGCCCACGGCCTTCGGCCACACAGCGGTGATCTCGGTAAGCGCGAGCGCTGTCCCCCCGCCGGTTCGCGAAAGCACCCGTTCCACCGACTTTCCAATTTTCTCCACTACAGCGCTCGAACCTCTCCTGGCGAGACCAGGAGCGATTGCGCCGGCTCAGCGGGAAACGCCTGAGCGGCGGTCGCGGTGAGCATGGTCTGTCCCGCACCGGCGACGAGCGAGGCCAGAGCGCGCCGTCGGTCACCGTCGAGCTCGGAGAGGACGTCGTCGAGCAGTACGAGCGGCCTCGAGCCGACTCGGTCGGTGAGTGTCTCCGCTTCGGCCAGCACGAGCGCCAGAACCGCAATTCGCTGTTCACCCTGCGACCCGTAGCTGCGCAGATCACGCCTGTTCGCCTCCAGCCGTACCTCGTGGAGATGCGGCCCGACACCGGTCAGCCCGCGTTCGAGGTCACGCGAGAGACGCTGCTCGTACTCGGCCGTCGTAACGGGCTCCCCTTCGTACGAAAGCGTCGCTTCCACGAGGCCGAGGCTCCCTGCACAACTCGCGAAGACGGGCGCGAGCAGTGCGAGCGCATCCTCACGCGCCCCTACGAGTTGCGACCCGAGCGTCGCCACGGCCTCCGTCCACGGCGTGAGGGCCCCGAGTGAGGAGGCGCCGATCGCGAGTCGCCGGAGCGCCGCGTTTCGCTGTCCGACGGCCGCGGCGTACTCGATCGGAAGGGTGGCGCGGGCCGGGAATAGGCGGCCAACCGTACGATCCAGGTAGGCCCGTCTAACCGCAGGTGCGCCCTTGACGACAGCCAGGCGGTCCGGCGTGAAGACGAGTGTCCGAAGCTGGTGTCGAAGCTGCTCGGCCGAGCTCAGCGTTCCACCGTTCAGCTTAGCTCGCCGCACCTCACGTGGGCCCAGGCTCACCTCGGTCTCGAAGCGGGTCTCGCCGTTGACACCGCTGAGCCGAACACGACCTGCAGCGGCGCTGAAGCGGACGAGCTGGGCGTCCGAACGCGACCGTGGAGAGAAGCCCTGCGTTCCGACATGGAGCGCTTCCAGCAGGTTCGTCTTACCCGACCCGTTCGGGCCCGTGACGAGCACCACCCCGGGCTCGAGAGCGAGCTCGAGCTGCGGATACGAGCGGAAGTCGCGGAGCGTGACCTCGCGGACGATCAGAGAGCCTTGGTCAGTCAGGGAGCCGGATCGGCATGATCAGGTACGAGAAGCTCTCGTCCGGCGAGACGATCAGGCCCGGGCGGAGCGGATTGATCAGCTTGAGCTGCACCGTCTCGCCAGCCACAGCCTCCAGTCCGTCCCTCAGAAAGTCCGGGTTGAAGCCGATCTCGAGGGGGTCGCCCGAGTAGTCGATCTGGATCGACTCGTGCGCCTCCCCGACGTCCTGAGTCTGGGCGGACACTGCGAGCTCGCCCTCCGCGAAGCGTAGGCGCAAGGGGGCGTTTCGCTGCGCGAGGACACCCGCGCGGCGGATGACTTCCAGGAGCGGTTCGCGGGACGTGACGATCTCGGCTTCGAAGGTCTCCGGCAGGAGTTGCTTGTAGTTCGGGAACTGGCCGTCGATTCGGCGGCTCGTGAGCCAGACGTCGCCGGCATTGAACACGACGTGGTTCTCGTGGACGCCGAGCTGAACCTCGCCGGAGCCGCCTGCCAGGCGTGCGAGCTCCTGCAGGGCTCGTGCGGGAATGATCGCGTCGAGCTCCGGCCCTGTCTCCTCGAGCTGCGTCTCCTTCACCGCGAGACGGTAGGAGTCCGTGGCGGCCATGATCAGCTGGTCGCCTTCGAAGCGGACGAGGATCCCGGTCAGCACCGGTCGCGATTCGTCGCGTGAGGCAGCGCGCGCGACCTTCTCGATGGTCGCGAGCAGCGCGGGTGCGGCGATTGTGTGGAGCTGGATGTCCGTTGGCGGCAGACGCGGAAAGTCCTCGGCGCTGTACACATTCAGACGCGACGCATGAGTGCCGGAGGTGATGGCAAGGACGCCCTCGCCCTCCTCGTGCGCCAACATCACCGTGTCGTCCGGGAGTAGTCGGACGAGATCCGTGAGCAGTCTCCCGGGAACCACGACTCCGCCTTCTCCGGTCACGTCACCAGTTATCGCGGCGCGCAGCGAGATCTCCATGTCCGTCGACGCCAGGGTGAGCTTGCCCTCTTCGCCGCGCAAGAGGATCCCGCTCAGCACCTGCACCGCTCCCCGGGTCGAGATGCCTCGAGCAACGACCCCGAGCGCTGTTGCGAGCTCGTTCCGGGAGCACGTTGCGCGAATCGTGGTGGCCTCGACTAGGTCTGTATTCATTACTTGAGAAAAGAACTCGTAGAAGTAGTAGGAGTGTGAATCACGTGGAAGACGGGGTCATTCTGCCGTACGAGCGGGGAAATCGTCGGTGTATGGAGCTGTGG
>Ga0136613_10001558_pt1 | contig 11892 bp, 10 predicted proteins | sample AntDrymUQ2722106_2_FD_106649 | JGI IMG/M metagenome (GOLD analysis project Ga0136613, IMG submission 106649) | Polar desert sand microbial communities from Dry Valleys, Antarctica - metaG UQ272 (21.06) | ecosystem: Environmental > Terrestrial > Soil > Desert | place: Antarctica: Dry Valley... | reverse complement strand
CTCGCGAGCCGATCTCGATGACCGGCGCCGCACCTGGCGCTGAGCTGCTCGTTTCGGTCACCGAGGCGGCCGGCAAGAAGGTGCTCGAGCTCCGTTCGCGCGAGGGGAAGGCCGATGCGCGCCTTCGCCTCTTCGTGAAGAGTGGCGGCTGCTCTGGCTTCAGCTACGGACTCGCGTTCGACGAGAAGGTGAACGAGGGTGACAGGGTCGAGGACCACGCCGGCGTTCCTGTCGTGATCGACCAGTTCAGCCAGCAGCACGTCTCGGGTGCCGAGATCGACTACGTCGACTCGCTCATGGGCTCCGGCTTCGCGATCAACAATCCCAACGCCGTCAGCAGCTGCGCCTGTGGCTCGTCCTTCAACACCGATGGATCGCCGGCCAAGGCCGGCGGCTGCGCCCACTAGACGCTCCTCCTTCGCGAAAGAAGCCCCGGCGGCCACGTCGGGGCTTCTTCGTATCCGCAGCATCGTGTCGCAGCGCCATGGGTTCGACTGGCGCGTTTGTGAGTAACATGCTTGCGTGAGTAGCACGTTTGCCGCCGGGCCGGAGCAGCACACCACGCCGGCGGAAGGGCTGCGCCGATCCTTCGCCGCCGCATGGGGCGAGATCGGTGGCGCGTGGGGCATCGCACCCTCAACCGCCACCGTCCAGGGGTATCTCCTCGTATCGGACGGTCCGCTCTCCGAGCCGGAGGTGCGGCGCGCGCTCGGCATGAGCCACCGCGCAGCCAGCCTGGCGCTCGCGCAATGCGAGGAGTGGGGTCTGATCGAGCGCGCCGAGGCGTCACGGAGGTCCGGCCAGCGGGGTCCGGCGGCCGTTGCGTGGAGCGTGGTGGATGACAACTGGGAGTGGTTTCGCCGCGTCGCCGCGGCGCGCAAGCAGCGCGAGACGGATCCGGTGATGCCGATCATCGAGCGCTGCGCCCGGCAGGCCCATGATGCGGCCGCCGACGGCGAGGCCGACGATGAGATGGCGCGGCTCGGCGCGAGCCTTGGCGCTCTGCTCGCGTTCGTCCGGAGCTTCGACCGCGGCGTCGAGTTCTTCGTTCGCGGCGATGCGCGCGCCATCGAGGACGTCTTCGCCGCCCTGGATCGTCTCGACGACGAAACGGTCACGCGGCTCTGGCGACTGGTCGGCGAGCTGGGGACTGACGACCTCGGTCGCGCGATCAGCGTGCTGTCGCGGCTGCCGGCTCCTGCGGCGCGGCGCCTCATCGCGCTTGCCGATCAACCAATGCTGCAGAAGCTCATCGGTGCGGGATAGGCGGCGCGAGGAGCATCCGAACTACTCCGCCTGGTCGCCGCCCTCGACCATGTCGCGATACGCACGCCAACCGGCCAGCTGCGGTGCCGACAGTGTTGCCTCACCACCGATCCGGATCCGATGCTCCACGGCGCGCAGCCAGCGCCGTCGTTCTCGGGGCAACCGCGGCCGCTCGTTGACGACGAGGCCCCCGACGATCTGGCGCTCATGCCGGCGACGCACATGGAGCTTTCGCCGCCGATGCAGGCGGTATCCCGCCTCTGCCACGACCTTGTCGGTGAATCGAATGAGCGCATGGAGCGTGGGGCCGTCGTCTGCGGAGAGCGAAAACGTGATGTCGTCGGCGTATCGGCTGTAGACAGCGCCGCGGGCGACGCCGAACCCCAGCAGCCGCGCGTCCAATCGCTCGTTCAGGTGGTTGGACAGCTTCGGACTGGTCGGTGCGCCCTGCGGCAGAGAGCCGGCATGCGTGGTGAGCCGCGCGAGCATGTCCGCCGCCGACGGGTCCCAGTTGAGCCGGAAGTAGCGACGCACCCGCTCCGCGCGGGTCGACCCGAAGAAGTCCTGAATGTCCATGCGCAGCACGATGGCCTGTCCGGAATGCAGCCGTGCGTGAGCGACCGTCGAACGGCCTCGCTCGAAGCCGAAGGCCGCTGGATGCGCGGGTGACCCGCCCAGCACAGAACGGTCGATGGCTCGTTGCAGGCTGCGCGTCGCGGGATCCGGCGCCGCGATGCGGCGCATCCCGCCTCCACGCTTTCCAATCGTGAACTCGCGATACGCCGGCACGAAGCTGCGGAGCTCGTCAGCCGATCGATCGATGCGTTCGGCAAGATCCAGGATCGTCGCGGTCCCCGTGCTCAATTCCGGCTCGACGGACGGTCTGCCGCCGGTCAGGCGTCGAAGCCAATCCATCACGATCTCCCGGCGATGTGGGCGGGCGCGACACGACGCCGCGCCCGCGTCGCCCGTCTTGCAGCGAGTGCGACTCGCTCTGCCTCACTCGAACGCAACCATTTCGACCCGGCCGACGAAACATCGGCCTGCGCCCTGCGTTTGGACGCCACCAAGACAGGTGGTGCCAGTATCGAGCGATCTGTCAAGGGATGAAGAGCCTTCGCACCCGCTGCCCGCTACTCCCCGGAGCCGTCGTCCTCGAAGACCGACGCGCCGGCGGTGACCGCGGCTTGACCTCGGCCTCCGAGCGCCGACGGCATCGGACGCGGAACCTGAATCGGCGTGATGAACCGCTCCACGTGCTGTCGCGTCCCGGCGATTCTCAGCTCATCGAAGAGCAGATCGAACTTCGCGCGGAGGTTCGCGGCGATCGCATCGGCGGCGTCCGGGGGCAAGGTCCAGAGCTGTCGCTTGAACGGCCCAATCGCCTTCTTGCGGGTCTTGTAGAGGAACTGCTCCTCGGTCTCGCCGTCCTTGCGCTCATCGGCGCAGTTCATTCGGCACCAGTCCATCATCTCGGCGCGGAGGTCATCGGGGAGCCCGCCGTCGTCGTACAGGATGTTCTGGAAGCCCGTCGCCAGGTGGATCTCCGCCGTGCCGTTCGTCGGGAAGTGGTCGAAGGCGTCGTCCGGCAGGGTCGAAGCGCCGTGCTGGACGCAGCCGGCCATCCCGTATTCCTCGCGAGCCACCGTCGAGAGCCGCCGCAGCGTCTCGAAATCGATGCTCACCTTCTCGACGCTCCCGTCGGGCATCGGCACGCCGCCGTGGCTGGTGCCGGTCTGGATGCTGACCTTGCTGATCGGCTCGAGGCCGTCGCCACCGAGCTCGGCCGCGTAGCCGTCAAGAAATGCCCGCAGCTCTTCCTCCGTCGAGTTGGTCTTCCCGACCTCGCCGATCTCGCCGCCGATGCTGATCGTCACGCCCTCGGGTTGCAGCTCGCGGATGAGTCGGGTCAGGTCGGCCGTGTTCTCCGCATTGACGCGCTGCTGCTCGGCCACCGTTGGCGGCGACAGATCGACCAGCGTGGAGCTGTCGATGTCGATGTTGAGGAAGCCGGCACCGACCGCCTCTCGCGCGAGGTCCTTGATGCCCTCGAGCTCGGCATCGGGCCTCGAGGCCCACTTGCCGGCATTGAACTGGAAGTGATCTCCCTGGAGGAAGACGGGTGTGCGCCAGCCCTCCCGGATCGCAGCCGCCAGCACGACCGCCGCGTACTCCGCCGGCCGTTGCTCGGTGTAGGCCATCTCGCTCTTGGCGATCTCGAAGATGACCGTCGCCGCGTCGAGCTCCCGCGCGGCCGCGAATGCCTGGCGAGCGGTCAGGTAGGTCACCGCCCGCACGTTGATGGCCGGCACGGTGAAGGCAGTGGGGTCGAACTCGGCGCGGCCTCGTGCTCGGTACAGCTCGTGAATGGAGGCCGAGCCACAGCCCAGTGACTGCGAGGCGCTCCAGATCACCCAGCGGACGGCGTCGCGCAATGCCGCATCGGGGTTGAAGACCGATTCGAAGACCAGGTCGTCGACGAGCTCATCACGGAGGCGCCGCTCGTCCATGATCTCGACACCTGCGTCGGTGATGGCCACGATCCCCTCCAGGCTGGCGCGCAGGTCATGGGCGGTGGAGATCTGCATGCGGATCATCCTAGCGAAGGGCCGATGCGAGCGTGAACGCCAGCAGCGGCGCGACGATCACGCCGAGGACCGCGGTGAGGAGGTACCAGTCCCTGGACGCCTGCGCGTCCGCGACGCCTCGCCGGCGCAGACCGACGGTCCACCAGCGGACCGCCGACAGCCCGGCGACGTAAAGAAGGGCAGCCAGCGCCACCACGCCGATGGCGAAGGGGCGAACCCGCTCGCAGTCGCCGAAGGCGACCGGGCCGCCCGGCGGGCAGCTCGCCGCCAGCTCGAGACCGATGATGAGCGCGGCGGTGAGAAGGACGAGGCCCGTCCACGCCAGGTGAGCGAGCGAGGCGCGGCTCAGCGCGCCGCCAGCTCGCTGCTGCGGCGTGCAGCATCGTCGCCCTCGCGGCGCGTGATCCGCCGGTACTCGAAGTAGAGGTACACGCACGAGGCTGCACCGAGGCCGGCGACGATGGTGCCGAACGCCACGGACTGGAGCGCGATGCGCAACGGCCAGAACGATCCGCCGGCGAGGTTGAACGCCAGCAGGGGGACGAGCAGCAGCACGGTGAACAGGTAGTTCAGCAGGACGAAGATGCGGATCAGCGACCAGCCGAATCCGCGCCGGCCACGCGCCGCCTGCACCCCCACGGCGAGCAGGATGAGCAGCGCGAAGTTGCCGCCGGCGATGCCGTTGGCGAGCAGGAAGCCGACGTCGTCGCTGAAGCGAATGAACGGCAGCTCGACGGTGAGCAGGTAGTACACGTAGTTCGGGACGTAGGTGAGCATGAAGTAGACGAACAGGAACAGCGGCACGCCCTTGAGGACGGCCACCAGCCACGTCTCGTGGCCATACAGGAACCAGCTCATGAAGTCGTCGGCCCAGCCGAGCAGCCGGCTCATGCCGCCCCGTGATCGGTAGACCGGATACGTGCTCATCGGTCTGGCGCGCCGTCACTCACCGGTCTGGTCCAGCAGGAAGGTGATCAGCGCCTGGAGCGCGCTCTCGCTCAGCGTCCCCTCCGGATGCGGCGGCATGCCGGTCGCCTCGCCGTCGTTGTAGTTGCCCGCTGAGTCGCGGATCCACTGCTCCAGGAAGAGGCGCGGGTCCTCCTCGTAGTCGGCGACCATCTGGTCGACGCCCGAGGGGGTCGGGAAGTCCTCGAACTCGGTGATGACGTCGGTCCCGATCGTCTGGATGTTCGGACCGGCGGTCCCGCCCTCGAGCTCGGCACCGTGGCAGCTGACGCATCCGGCGGCGGCGTAGACCTCCGCGCCGCCCTCGACCGTGTCCTCGACGTCCTCGACCGGCTGCTCCGCCGCCTCCTCCGCCCATGTCTCGACGAGCGTCACGACCGCCTCAATCTGCTGCTCGTTCAGCGGGCCGCCGACCTCGTAGCTCCAGGCCGGCATCGCCGAGTTGACGTTGCCGGAGACGACCACGCCGCCGTAGCTGACGGCGAGGTGAACGTAGTTGTCCTTCGCCCGGATCTTGTCGGCCAGGCTGCGCGAGTGCAGGTTCGGCCCGACCACCGGCGCTCCCTCCTCGCCGCCCATGCCCTCGGGGCCGTGGCAGCTCGCGCACCCCGCAGCCGCCGGCTCGGCCGGATCGGCGCTGAAGATGACCTCCCCGTACTCGAGCAGCTCGGCGTCGTGCTCGGCCGCGATGGTCTCGCGGCGCATGGTGTCGGTCACCCAGTACAGGACGGTGAACACGGAGAGCACGGTGACCACGATGACGCCAAGGGTCTTCAGCCGCATCGGATCACCCCGAGCAGTGGGGCATGTCGCTTGCCGTGCGGTCGTCGAAGCCGACCGTTCCGGGCGGCGGGCCGCTGATCACCTCGGCGGTGTTGACCACGTAGCCCCCGTCGGCAGCGGTCACCGGGAATCGATCCATGCCGCGCGGCGCCGGTCCGTCCCGCTTCTCGCCGAGGACGGTGTACTTCGACCCGTGGCACAGGCATTCGAACCACTGGCTTTCGTCGCACAGCTGAGGCACCTGGCAGCCGAGGTGCGGGCACTTGCGCCAGAGGGCCAGGATCGACTGCTCCGCGAGCGGCCCATCCTCGCTGAACTCCGTACCGGGATCCTCGACGGGCGAGCCGACGCTGCCCTCCCCCTCGACGCGGGCCATGGCTGCCGGCACGTTGACGATGAACAGGTTCGCCGGCCCGTAGATGTACGGCAGGCCGTTCTTCCACTCCGGCTGCGCGGTGTTGATGTCGGCGGCCGTCCCGATGACGATCTCCGCGCCGAGGCCCTCGGTCAGGTTCGGCCAGAGGAAGGCGAGCGTGCCGCCGAGGAACTCGAGCGACAGGATGCCAACGCCCACGCCGAGCATGCGGCGCATGAATCCGCGACGGCTGATCTCTCCGGCGCGAGGCCCGCGGACCTCGCCATAGGAAGCATGCTGTGTCATAGGTTGAAGAAGAGTCCTTCCCAGGGCCAGACCCAGTTCCATCCCGGGCCCCTGAAGAATGAGCCGATGAGGGTCACGAGCAGGCCGCCCAACATGAGGCACATGAAGAAGACCCACATCAGCTTGCGGTCCCGGGCCGCCTTGAACGGCGTTCGATCGATGAACGGGATCGCGGCCAGGCCGACGAGGTAGAAGGTCGGCACGATGACGCCGGCAACCGTGGCGTTGAAGTAGCTGAGGATCTCCTGGAGGCCGAGGAAGTACCACGGCGCCTTCGCCACGTGCGGCGTGACGGCCGGGTTCGCCATCTCCTCGAGTGGCGCCTGGATCCAGAGCGAGGTCACCACCAGCAGGCCACTGATCAGCATCGCCATCAGGAACTCGGCGCGAAGCAGGTGCGGCCAGGTCAGCACCGTCTCGTCGGGCCGCTTGTCGACCCGGACCATCGACTCCTGCTTGACATAGGCCAGGAGCCGGAAGCGCTCGGTGCCTGGCACGCCGGGCGGACCGGGGAGCTTGGGCCCGGGGCCCGGCGCCACGATCGGCGCCTGGCTGGGCGCCTGGGTCGGGGCGTTCTTGTCGGCTGTCGCGTTCGGTCGCTTCTCGATCGTCATCGGTTCAATCCTTACCTACACCGGTCCCGAGATCCCGCCGTCCTTCCGGATCCTCCAGAAGTGGACGATCATGAAGATGGCGGCGAGGAGCGGCAGAGCGATCACGTGGAGGACATAGAAGCGCAGGAGCGTCTCCTGCCCCACCTGGATGCCGCCCAGCAGGAAGAAGCTGGACTCCTGGCCCAGCAGCGGCGCGTAGAGGGCCATCTGCGTGCCGACCGTAATGGCCCAGAAGGCGATCTGGTCCCAGGGCAGCAGGTAGCCGGTGAAGCTGAGCATCAGGGTCAGGAAGAGGAGCAGCACGCCCACGACCCAGTTGAACTCGCGCGGCGGCTTGTACGCCCCGTGGTAGAAGACGCGGATCATATGCAGGAAGACGGTCAGGACCATGAGATGCGCCGCCCAGCGGTGCATGTTGCGCACCAGTGTGCCGAAGGCCACCGAGGCCTCGATGGCCTGGATGTCCTGGTAGGCGCGGCTGATCGACGGCACGTAGAAGAACATCAGGTAGAGCCCGGTCACCGTCAGCGAAAGGAACAGGAAGAAGCTGATGCCACCCAGGCAGAAGGTGTACGTGTAGCGCACCGCATGCCGCTTCACCCGCACCGGGTGCAGGTGGAGGAACACGTTGTTCATCACCGCCAGGGCTCGGGTGCGGCTCGTGTTCGGGTACGGCTGGCGGAAGAGGCTGCGCCAAAGCGCCGACTCCTTCATGGCGCGGACGATGGGGTTGCCCCCGCCCTCGGTGCTCATCGGTCCACCGCCGCTCCGGCCTGCTGGCCGACCTGTCCGAGCACGTTGTCCTTGTAGCTCTCCAACAGAACCTTCCCGTCAGGCGTGAATCGCTCGAGCTCAAGACGATCCATGGTGATGCAGTTGGTTGGGCAGCGCTCGACGCAAAGGTTGCACCTGATGCAGCGCTCCTCGTCGATGATCATCGCGATGCCGCGCGGCCACGACTGGAAGAAGCCCTGCTCCGGGTCGTCTCCGCCGACCTGCGCCTTGTCGATCATGTAGATCACGCCCTCGGGGCAGACGTCCGCGCAGAGCCCGCACAGAATACAGCGCGGGCCGTCGATGTTGATGTTGTGGTTGCACTGGAGGCAGCGAGTGCCCTCCGCGATCGCGCCGCGGGTGTCGTAGCCCACCTCGACGAGTGACGTGAAGTCGCGGCGCAGCTCGGGCGGCGCCATCGGGATCTCCTGGCGCTCGGTCGCCTCGTAGAAGCGCGGCATGTCGTGCTCGAGCGTCTGGGTGATGACGGCGCGGTTAATGACCGGCAGCTCCTCCAGCTCCTCCCCGCGCAGCCCGGCCAGCCAGCGGTCGACCGATCGCGCGGCGCGGCGTCCCAGGCCCGCTGCCTCGATGATGGTGGCGGGGCCGGTGACGAAGTCGCCGACCGCGAAAATGCCGTCGACATTGGTGCCGAAGGTATCCGCGTTGATCACCACGTTGCCACGGTTGAACTCGAACGTGAGGTCGTTGAGCGAATTCCCCTGCGCGTCCCTCGGTGTCGTGCCGTTCAGCGGCGCCGTGCGCCACGAGCTGAGCGAGCCGCCCTCGACGATGGTGCGCGAGTCGGTCACCCCGACGTGGCGATTCAGCTTGGCGCCGAACTCGCCGAGGACATTGTTGTCGGACGCCTGGCTGGTGCAGGGAATGACCATGTCGCATGGAATGGTGAACTCGCTGCCGGGGATCGGCTCGGCGCTGCGCCGCCCGCTGGCATCCGGCGGGCCCAGGCGGGTGCGCTGGAATGTCATGCCGCTGACCTTGCCGTCCGGTCCGGCCACGACCTCCACCGGCGAGCTGAAGTACTCGAACTTCACGCCCTCGAAGCGCGTCTCGTGCTGCTCCTCCTCGTCCACCACCATCTCGTCCGGGCCGCGGCGGTAGACGATGGTGCTGGTCTTGGCGCCGAGGCGTAGCGCCGTGCGCGACGAGTCCATGGCCGTGTAGCCGCCCCCGATGATGACCACGTGCTCGCCGAGCCATTGCGGCTGCCCCAGGTTGGCCCGCTTGAGGAAGTCGACCCCGTAGATCACCCCGTCGAGCTCTTCGCCCGGCGTGTTCATGGCCACCGGATACATGCAGCCGGTGGCGACGACGACCGCGTCGTGCTTCTCGCGCAGCTGCTCCATCGTGGTGTCGCGGCCGATCTCGACGTTGTAGTGGAACTGCACGCCGTGCTTGGCGACCCAGTTGACGTCAAGCTCGATGACGTCGCGCGGCAGGCGGAAGGCCGGCACGCCGATGAGGGTCGTGCCACCGCCGGAGGGCAGCGCCTCGTAGACGTGCACCTCGTGGCCCCAGCCACCGAGCTCCTTGGCGGCTGCCAGGCCGGCCGGCCCGGCGCCGATGACCGCGACGCTGCGGCCGGTCGGGGGCTGCACGACCACGTTGTCGGGCATGTTGTTGCCGTAATGCCAGTCGACCAGGAACCGCTTCATGGCGCGGATGGCGAGCGGCTTGTCGATATCGGCGCGGCGGCAGGCCTTCTCGCAGGGCGCGCTGCACACGTACCCGCAGATGGCCGCGACGGGGTTCGGGTCGCGCGCCAGGATGTAGCCCTCTTCGAAGCGACCCTCGGCGGCCAGCATCAAGTAGCCCCGGCAGTTCGTGTTGACCGGGCAGCCTTCCTGGCATTCGATGTTGCACTGAAGCCAGTCGACGCCTACCTCGGCAGTCTGGAACCTCAGCGGAATCGCGGTATCTGAGATCACGGCGTCGTGGTCGCTCTCCGGGCGGCATTTACCCAAGGGGCTATCAAGGAGCGGCGAGACCGATGCTACCCGTTCGGGAGCGTGTGGCGCAAGGCGGCCCCGTGGGGCCCGGACCGACTCACGTCGACGCCAGCACCGACCGCACGGCCGCCGCCACGCGCAGGCTGGAGGCCGCCTCGAGCGTCTCCCCGTCCTCGATGTACCAGCACGCAGAGAGGCAGGCGTGCGCGAAGGCCCAGCGCATGACCGTGTGCGGATCGCTGCTCACGGCCCGGGACAGCATCGCGGCCATCGCGAGGATGCGCTCCGGGTCGAGGCGAAGGTCGTCACGGCCGAGCGGGTTGTAGAACATGTTCGCCGCGTCGTATGCCGGGTCGCCGACCAGGCCCTTGGGATCGATCGCCAGCCACCCGCGCGGACCACGCAGGAGGTTCTCGTGATGGAAGTCGCCGTGGATCGCGCGGACGCCGCGCTGTCCGATGAGCAGCTCGTGGGCGACCGACGCGGCCTCCCGGATCAGCGGATCCTCACGAGTCGCCGCCGCGGAGAAGAGGCTTCGGAAGCTGCCGGCCAGCGGCAGCAGGGTTCGGGGCGGCGGGGGGGCCAGATCCGCGTGAAAGGCTGCAATCGCGTGCGCCGCGATGGCGGTGGCGGATGCATCTCCATGCTCGCCGAGGTGGTCGAGCAGCGAGTACGTGCCAGCGTCCTCCAGGAGCAGGGTGGTGCCGTGGCGCTCGATCAGCCGCACGTAGCCGGCGCCCTTCCGCCACTCGAGGAGGTCAGCGCCGCGCCATTCCTCCCGTGCGCCGAGCGGGGTCAGATCCTTGACGACACCGGTGCCGCCGGCGGCGAGCAGCACGCGGTGCACGCGGCTGGTGGCCGTGACGGCGACCAGGACAGGATCCGATGCGCCCCAGCGACGGAGGAGCCCTTCAGGCGGCCCAATCTCATCAGCTGGTCCGGTCATAACCGGTCGCCCGACGGTCAATTGGCGAAGTGCGCGGCCATCACGAGGCGGACCAGCGGAGCGGCGTCCGTCCCGCCGGTGCCGAGCGCGATGTTGGGCAGGACGGTCGCCACGCTGATCGTCGGGTCGTCGGCCGGCGCATAGGCAGGGAACCACGCATGCGGATCTGGTGTCCCCGTCTCGGCCGTGCCCGACTTTCCCGCGACGGGAGTCCCGAAGCCGGCGAACGCCGCCGTGCCGGTGCCGTACGGCAGGGTCGTCACGGCCTGGAGGGTATCGGTCACGTAGGCAAGGTCTTCCGCCGAGACCGAGATCTCGCGGGCAACCGTCGGCTCGACCTCCTCGACGACCGTACCGTCGGGAAGCCTGGCGGTGGTCGCGATGCGAGGCGTCCATAGCGTTCCGCCATTACCGATCGCGGCGTACGCGTTGGCAAGCTGGAGGGGCGTGCCCAGGAAGGCTCCCTGTCCGATCGAGAGCTGGATCTGCTCGAACCCGGAGTAGCCACCCCGGCCGTTCTCCGCGAGCCACGCGCCGTCGGGAACGATCCCGGTCTCCTCGACCAGGTAGCCGATGCCGGTCGCAGCACCGAAGCCGAACTCGAGGAGAAGATCCGTCAGGGCGGTCTCGTCGGCCTCGTAGACCGACAGCGAGAGCGGCATGTAGGTGGTGTTGCAGCTGAAGGCCATCGCCTCCGCCAGGCTCACCTGGCCGGGCAGCGCGTGATCCATGTAGTTGCGGAACGTGAAGTCGCCGTACTGCCAGGTCGCCGGGCACGAGATCCGGCTCGACGGTGTCACGACGCCGGTCTCGAGTGCGGCGACCAGCGTGAACGGCTTGAACGAGGACCCCGCCGGATACGCACCGAGCACCGCCCGGTTGAAGGTCTGGTCGCCGCCGGCCGGCTCGAGCGCCTCACCGTCGAGCGTGGTGCCGAGCGTCATCGAGTTCGGGTTGAAGGGCGGCTGGCTGGCGAGCGCCGATACGTCTCCGCTCTTCGGATCGATGACCGCGGTGGCGGCGGTCGCGTACGGCAGCAGTGCCTCCTGGGCGGTCGCCTGGATCGATGGACGCAGGGTGATCTCGACGTCCGCGCCGGGCACCGTCTCCGTCTCCAGGAGCACCTCGTCCGGACCATCGGGCGAGGTCGCCACGAGACTCCAGCCGGGCGTGCCGCGCAGCAGGTTCTCGGCACCGTACTCCAACCCGCTGCGACCCACCACGTCACCCGATCGATAGCCGCTTTCCGAGAGCGTCTCGAGGTCCTCGGCGGTCACGTCGCCCACATACCCGATCGTCTGCCCAGCCAGCGCCTCCTGCGGAT
>Ga0136613_10001557_pt1 | contig 11900 bp, 12 predicted proteins | sample AntDrymUQ2722106_2_FD_106649 | JGI IMG/M metagenome (GOLD analysis project Ga0136613, IMG submission 106649) | Polar desert sand microbial communities from Dry Valleys, Antarctica - metaG UQ272 (21.06) | ecosystem: Environmental > Terrestrial > Soil > Desert | place: Antarctica: Dry Valley... | reverse complement strand
TTCTTCCCTTTGCCATGTCCTCTTTCATCTCCCTTTCGCGAGCCGCTCGGCCAAGCGGGCGTAGTCGGCGGCCCCGTTGCTCCTTTTCGCGTACTCGAAGATGTGTTGGCCGAAGCCAGGCGCTTCCGAGAGTTTCGAGTTGTAACGCACCCAAGGCCACAAGGCGTCGGGGAAATAACGCTTGAGTTGCTCGAGTATCTCGGCGCTCTTCCTTACCCGACCGTCGTAGAAGGTGGGGATTATGCCCCCTATGAGCAGACCCTCCCGGTAGCGTTGCACCTCCTTCACGCGGCTGAGGAAATCGCCTATGCCCTGCAACGCCAGGGCCTCCATGGAGACCGGGATCAGGAGCTCATCGACGTAGAACAGGCAGTTGACGTTTAGAACATCCCACGATGGCGCCGTGTCGAGCAGCACGAAGTCGTATCCCTGCAGGCCTTCGAGGGCCTCGCTCAAAACCAGCTCCGAGCGCATATCCATCCGGGAGATCATACGCTTCGCGCCGGAGAGCGTCCCTCCGCCGGAGATCACGAACAGATTCTCGCGGGCCTCTATCTGTACGTCTTTCAGGCCGGCGTCGCCCTGCACCAATTCCGCCAACCCCTCACCGGCCTGCACGCCCAGACTCTTCGTAACCTGCCCCTGGGAGTCGAGGTCGACGAGGAGGGTCCTGTAGCCTCCCAGGGCGAGTCCCGCGCCTATGTTCACGCAGCACGTGGTTTTCGCGACTCCACCCTTCGCGTTGATAAACGCTATCTTCCTCAACCCATCCCCGCAGGTACGCCCATCCCGGATAGCTAATCATACAACCACACGATAGAGCAAGTCAGAAGCCACCGATCTTTTCGACGCCGATTCTAGCAGGCTCAGGCTACAAGGCCGGCTCCGGCGAGCACCACTCCTGCGGTCGCCGTGCCTATGATTACCCCGGCCAGGACATCGAAGGGGAAGTGGACGCCGAGGTAGACGCGGGAGAGCACGACGAGCGCCCCCGCCAGCACCAACGCGGGGGCGAACGGCGGGTAGAGGACGGAGAGGGTCAGGGCTCCTGCCGCCGCCGTCGCAGAGTGGCCAGAGGGGAAAGAGCTAGAGGATGGCGTCTTCGTCAGCGGGGCTATCTCGGTGTCCCACATAAAGGGACGGGCGCGGTTGAAGAGGTACTTGGCGCCCTCGGCGACGGTCCATGAGGCGGCGACGGCGGCCCAGGGGATCAGGAGTCGTAAGGGCTCGAGGCCCGTGAGCAAGAAGGCCCCGGCGGCGAGAAAGCCCCAGAGGGCGCCGGCCGTCCCCGCGACGGTAAAGGCGCGCATCACGACAGTGAGCGGCGCCCATTTCAGGCCGAAGAGCGCCCTGAACAGTGCCCGGTCCAGATCTCTCACCCCGCGAGTGAAGCCCTTCAAGTTCCTCCCGTGAAGCTCGGTTCACCGCTGGCCATTGTAGACCAGAGGCGGGGACCAGGTACGGTTTTCCTCCACGCTCCCGATGACGGTCTTCCCTACCTGACATGCTTTCTAAAGTAGAATAGGCTGGATATTTTTTGAACGCATTTCAGAGACAGGAGGCAGTTAGATGGAGAAGCGGTTGATCGAGAAGGTCATAGACGAGGCAAAGGACGGCGAAGCGAACCTAGTAATCTGGGACCGCCGCGACACCTTCACCGTAGAGTCAGACGACGTGAAAGAGATAGAGACCAACGACGACCACCTGCGCGTCACGATGCAGGACGGCAAAGCCATCGTCTACATCGAGTACGACTACATCTACAAGCTCGTCGTCGAGAAGGACCGCGCCGTTCGCGCCGGCGTCCGCACAGGGTTCGGTGGCGCAGGAAGCTAGTCAGCCTGTCAGCACGCTACGGCCTGCGGCCTCCGCTTGTCAGCCAGGGCTTTTGCGCACGCGAAAGCTGAAGTGCTGAAGTGCTGACTGGCTGAAATGCTCATCGAGGCTTCGCCTCGATGACATCTGTCCCGTTTTCGCCGGCGACGACTGCGGCGCGGGCTAGGCCGACGAAGAGGCCGCACTCGAGGGCGCCGGGGATATGTTTGATCTCTACTTCGAGCGATGCGGGATCAGCGATCTTCTCGAACGCGCAGTCAGCCGTGTAGTGGCCGCCGTCAGTGACGAAGGGGCGTCCTGGGTCCGTCCAGTCCATCCTCAGCTCCGGCTCGCAGCCCAGGGAGGCGAGGGCTTCGAGGGTACTCTCCCACCCGAAGGAGTCGATCTCGACCGGCAGGGGACCTGCGCCCAGAGATCCGACCAGCTTGCTCGAGTCGGCGACCACGATCAGACCCTCTTCGCTGGATGAGGCCACGATCTTCTCCCGGAGGAGCGCGCCTCCACGTCCCTTGATGAGGACGAGCTCGGGCGAGATCTCATCGGCCCCGTCTATGGTAAAGCGCGGACGGGCCTCCGAGAGCGTCGCCAACGGTATGCCGAGCTCGTTGGCCAGGGCGGTGGTCCTGGCCGAGGTCGGTACGCCCCTCACGTCCCTCAATCCCCCCGAAGCCACGAGTTCCCCGATCCTCTGCACCGCGAATGTGGCCGTCGAGCCAGTCCCGAGTCCAACCACCATGCCGCTCACGACGTAACGCTCCACCGCAGCGTTGGCGGCTTCGCGCTTGGGCCCCTCGTCCAGCACCCCTACACGCCTTCCGGCCTGGTACCTACCGTAACGTTCACGCGGCGCCCCTTCTCGCCAGGGGTCACGACGGTCATAAGGAGCCTTTCGCCGGGTCTCACGGCGTTGACGACCTCTATCACGTCCTCGGAGGAGGAGACGGGGTCGCCCTCGATCCCGGTTATGACATCCCCCATGGGAATGGGTATACCCTCGATATCCTTCTCATCCCCACCCCGGATGCCAGCCTTCTGTGCAGGACCGTCGGGGGTTACTTCGCTGACTATCGCCCCGTTGCCGGGTAGACCGTACCGCTCTCTCAGCGCTTTTTCGGAGAGGCCGGCGTAGGCGGAGAGCTCGTCTATGCCCAACTGGTACATGGAGACCCCGATGTAGCCGTGCACCACCTTCCCGTCCGTTATGAGCTGCTTTATCACGTCCTTGACGGTGTTTATCGGGACGGCGAATCCAACACCCTCGAAGCCTCCCGACTCGGAGGCGATCTGGGCGTTGACCCCTATGACCGTGCCGCGCGAATCGAGCAGCGGGCCGCCCGAGTTACCCGGGTTTATGGCCGCATCGGTCTGGACGGCGTCGTTTATGGTGTAGTTGTTCGGGGCCGTTATGGGACGGCCCAGGCCGCTCACGATCCCCGTGGTCACGCTGATCCCGACGTTCAAGGGATTGCCGATGGCGATGACCGGCTCCCCAACCCCAACCGAGTTCGAATCCCCGAGCGTCAGTGGCTCCAGCGCCGCCTTCGGCGCCTCTACCTTCAAGAGCGCAACGTCCGTGGAAGGGTCCTGCCCTACGACCTCGGCCTCCCTGCGTACACCGTCGGCGAACCTGACGGAGATCTCTTCCGCCTCCTCCACCACGTGCTGGTTGGTGACTATGTGCCCCGCCTCGTCGACCACGAACCCTGATCCACCACCAGGCCCGGCTTCGGAGGTGACCGCCACGTCGACGCTCACCACGCCACGGCCGTCGCGGGTGTACACCTCGCGCACGGAGGGGCCTTCGTTCGATACGGGCGTCGCCCCTGAGGACTCGGGGCTCGGCGCGACCTCCTTTATGGTCACGCTGTCTGATCTTTCCTCCAGGCCGTAAACCCCGACGAAGAGGAAGAGCGCGGTGACGAGGCCGCCGACGATCGCGGAGACGAGTGCAATAAGTGCGGTTCTCAGAGCCCTTCCTTCCTCAATCTTCTTACGTCACGGTCACGTGGACCGAGAGCTGAGTTCGATGACATCCCAGCCGTCTATCTTCCACCGGCCGTCCTCCTGCACGAGGAACCAAGTCCCCTCGTTATGCTGGATCTCCCTGGTCAGTGTGGCCTGAGTCTCGCCGGTGACAGTCGCCGTGTCGCCCGAGGTGTCGGCGTTCGGCCCTTCTATGAACACCACACTCTCCACCTTATCGAAGGTGCCCTCGAAGATAGCCCGATTCGGAAACGTGCTCCGCCGCCAATCCTCGCTGAGAAGCTGGGCAGATCTATCGTAATTCCCCTCAGAGGTTGTCGTATAGAACTCCTCCACCGTCTGCTCCGCCGCCTGAGCCGTAAACTCGCCCTGCCCCGGGTTGTCGGCAGTCCCTCCCGCAGAGGCCTGGGACGAAGCCGACGCATCCGCGCTGGCGGAGGAAGTCGCGCCCTGCTGGCCCCCGCCCTCAACACCTGAGTCCCCGCCGGAGGGTCCGGCGTTCCCGCCGCCCTGCGCGTTGTTCCGCCCGGCATCGTTGGACCCGGCGTTCTGGTCTCCACCCCCTCCGAGTAGGTTCGGCGCGGCGAGGGCCCCTATCACGAGGAGCACGGCCAGGAGCGCCAATGCAGCCAGAAGTCCCCCCCTCCGTTTCGGACGGCCGCCGCCGCCACCAGGTCGGCCTGCTGGCGGTGAGGGCGCTACGGGAGTCCGTTGCGCTCCGAGGGGCGCTGCCGCCGCGACCGGGGCCGCTGGTTGCGCTTGTGTGGCCCCGGCGAAGGGAATCTCCGCTTCGAGCCGGGAACGCATCTCTTCGGCGGTCGGGCGCTCATCGGCGTTCTTGGCGAGGCAGGCCAGGATCAGGGCCTCCAGGTTCTTGCTCACGTCGGCGCCACGCTCACGCGGCGGGGTCGGGGCCCTGGAGACGTGCTGGCTTGCGATCTCTAGCGGGGTGACACCCGAGAAGGGTGGCTCTCCGGTAGCGGCCTGGTAGAGCGTCGCCCCGAGCGAGTAGACGTCGCTCTTGGGCGTCGCCTTCTGTCCGCGGAGTTGCTCAGGCGAGGAGTACAGGGCCGTCCCGAGGTAGGCGCCGGTACGCGTCGCCTGCGTCGCGTCAAGAGCCCTAGCGATACCGAAGTCGGTTACCTTGGCGTGCCCGTTCTCGTCCAGGAGGATGTTGTGGGGTTTTATGTCGCGGTGGATCACACCCCGCTCGTGGGCATGGGCCAGGCCAGCACAGATCTCGTCACCGAGCCTGGCGAGTTCTGCGCTTGGCAACCTTCCCCTCTCGTCTATGAGCATTTTGAGGTCCCCGCCGGGTATGTACTCCATGACGATGTAGGAGGTCTCTTTGCCGTCGAACTCGGCTTCTCCCGCATCGTAGACCTGCACGATGTTCGGATGCGCGAGGCGGGCCGCGGTACGTCCCTCACGTTCGAAGCGGTCGCCGATATCCGTGCCGCCGTGGATCGGGTCGAGCAACTTCACGGCGACGGGGCGGTCCAGCACCTCATCACGCCCAAGATAGACGCGGGCCATGCCTCCCGAGCCCAGCTCGTTCTCCAAGGCGAACCTGTCTGCGAGCCTGATCACAAACGTGATTATAAGACAACGTCGCCACGATGCCGAACGGAACTGCCGAGTATGCCTGCGCGAACCCGGCTACGCGGGCGCGGTTTGCGCGTTCTCCAGGCGGTCCAACTTCCATTCCCCACCCTCGTTGACGCAGACCCACGTCCCCGAGAGAGATTCCGATCCCCAGGTGTGATCCAACCTCACCTCGAACGTGACCTCGGCGGTATCGCCGGCGGCCCTTGCCACAGGATACGAGGTGAACGCTATGTACTCGAATGTGTAGATGTCCTCGCGCTCAGCCCACCGCTCGGGGGAACCTATCTCATCCTGTAGCCGCTCGGAAAGGTAAGCCCAGGTTACGTCAACCCTGTTGAAAGACATCTGATAGTACAGGTTGTATACGACTTCCTCAGCGCTCACTAGCGGCGGGGCGGGAGCCTGGTTCTCTTCCGGGGCACCGTCGGAGGACCCTGAACCACCGGAATCGTTCCGCGCAGCCTCATTGGCCCCGTTTCCCGACTCTTCTTCGGACTTCTGCGGCCCTGGGGCCTTTGCCTGTTCGTTCCGGTCTGCGCCCTGGCCTGGGGTACTGCCGCCCTGCTGCTCCTCCTCCTGGCCGAACAGCGCCCAGACACCAGCGACGGTGAGTAGCAACAAGAGAAGGGCGGCCACGAGAACGGCCAGCATCGTCCTCTGCCGCGAGCCGGCCCTGAAGGTGCGTGTCGGGAGGCTGACCGTACTCTCGAGCGGGCCAGAAGAAGGACTCAGATCGGCCCGCCTCTTTCTGAAGGCTCTTATGCCGGAGGCCCCGTTCGTTCTCACCGCCCCTGTCAAGCGTGAGGCCCCAGCAGCACCGGAGATGTCCCCGGCTCTCGTCGCCGGCTCGGCCACAGCGGCAGTCTCCTCGGCTGCGCCGCTCTGCAATAGTCGATCGCGGAGGCGGGCGGCGTCAGGGCGCTCGCTCGGGTCCTTCGCGAGGCAACCGAGGATCAGGGCCTCCAGATCTTCGCTAATATGCGCCCCGCTCTCCCGAGGAGGGGGCGGTGACTCGGATATGTGCTGGTTTGCTACCTCTAGAGAGTTGCCCAAGAAAGGCGGCTCGCCTGCCGCAGCGTGGGAGAGGGTCGCACCGAGCGAGTAGACGTCGCTTTTGGGCGTTACCCTCTCCCCGCACAGTTGCTCCGGCGATGAGTAAGCCGCCGTCCCGAGGTAGGCGCCTGGACGGTTGTGGCTCGTGGTCCCGTCCAGGGCCCTGGCGATACCGAAGTCAGCCAGCTTGGGACTACCCCGCTCATCGAGCAAGATATTGCGGGGTTTGATGTCGCGGTGAACGATGCCCCGCTCGTGGGCATGGGCGAGCCCCGCGGCGACGTCGGCCCCGACCCGCGAGAGCAACGACTCAGGGAGTGGCCCGCTCCTGTCCATCAGATCCTTGAAGTCTCCGCCAGAGACGTACTCCATCACGATGTAGGAGACCTCGCGCCCGTCGAGCTCGTCCTCGCCCGCGTCGAAGACCCTGACGATGTTGGGATGGGAGAGCCTGGCCGCGGCGCGTCCCTCGCGCTGGAAGCGCAGACCGGCCTCCGGGTCATCGGGGTCTGGTTTCACGACCTTTACGGCGACGGGGCGGTCGAGTACCTCGTCGCGGCCGAGGAAGACGCGGGCCATCCCGCCAGAGCCGAGCTCGCGTACGAGTACGAACCTGTCCCCGAGGCGGCCCATAGAGCCTCCGGGACCCATGTCCGAGACTAGATGACCTCCCTGCCCATGGCATTGGCGAAGGGTTGCAACACGTCTTTCATACCCATCAGAGCCTCGACCGGGAGTGCCTGCTCTCCGTCACACAGAGCCTCCTGCGGCTCGTGGTGGCTCTCCACCATCAGCCCGTCGGCCTCGGCAGCGACCGCGGCTTTGGATAGAGGAACGACCAGGTCACGCCGTCCGGCGGCGTGGGAAGGGTCAACGATCACGGGCAGATCCGACAACCTCTTCGCCACGATTACAGCAGAGAGGTCGAGCGTGAAGCGCGTACTCGTCTCGAAGGTGCGGATTCCCCGCTCGCAGAGTACGACGTTGTCGCCGCCCGCCGCGGTGACGTACTCCGCCGCGAGCAGCCACTCCTCGACCGTCGCCGAGAGTCCCCTCTTGAGCACGACGCCGTGATCCGTGCCTGCAATCGCGGCGCCGACACGCTTGAGCAGCGAGAAGTTGGCCATGTTGCGGGCGCCGATCTGCAGGATCTCCGCGTGCCCCATGACCATCTCTATGTCGTAGGGGTCCATAACCTCGGTGACGACCTTCAGACCAAGGTCCCCAGAGACCTCCGAGAGTATCCTCAGCCCCTCCTCGCCGAGGCCCTGGAAGGAGTAAGGAGAGGTGCGGGGCTTGAAGGCGCCGCCGCGAACGTACCCGAAGCCTGCCTGCTTTACGGCCTTTGCTGAGGCGACGAATTGCTCGTAGCTCTCGACCGTACAGGGGCCCGCGATCACCCTGAAGGTGTCTGGCCGGATCATGCCGTTGGTGGTCTTTACGTGAGTCTTTACGCTTGCCGAAACGTCCATGTTACCTGGGAAACTCCCCGCGTTGGATCTCAAGGTCGCGGATGCGATGCAGGATGAACTCGAAGATATCCCTCATCGAGGAGTCGTAGATCGGACCTGGGTTGCGATCGACCACCCTACGCAGGATTTCTTCCTCACGCCTGGGGTCGTAGATGGGGGCACCCACTTCTGCCTTGAGATCCATGATCTCCTGCACGATGCGCGCCCGCTCGCTCAACGCAATGATGAGCTCGCGGTCGACCTCGTCCACCCGCTCCCTGAGCTCCCTGACTCTCTCCTGTATCTCGGTATCCGCCATAGGATCTGGAATTGTACCAAGTAGCTAGTCAGCATGTCAGCCTATTAGCTAGTCAGCTAGAAGCAAGATCCGAAACTTGTCCACTTGCACCAACGCCCGTTGAAAGCACAAACAAAGAGGAATAGTCTTTAGCGACGTTGACTGGCGAAGACCTGACAGGCTGAAGTGCTGACAAGCGGAGGCCGCAGGCCGATGCGTGCTGACTGGCTGACCAGCTACAAGGAGCGAAGCCCCTTTGAAATTCCGATCCGAACTGGACCCACTCTCCCCGTATCGGCCGCCGCGGGCGGCGAATGAGGCGGCCGCGGAGCGCGGCGCTGAAGGCTACGTCAAGCTGACATCGAACGAGCTCTCTTTCGGCCCTCTGCCCGAGGCAGAAGCGGCCCTCGCAGAGGCGCTACCCCGCGCCAACCGCTACCCCGACCGCTACGTAGCCTCCCTGCGCGAGGAGGTGGTCGCCGCCAACCCTGGCAGTGCCTTCGAGAACATCCTGGTTGGCAACGGGTCGAGTGAGATCCTGCTCAACCTCCTCCAGCTCGTCGAGCGCCCGGCAGAGGTGATCTTCCCCTGGCCCTCTTTCGGCCTTTATGCTTCTATCGGGATCACATTGGGGCTGAAGACCACGAAGGTTCCCCTGACGGATGACCATGAGATCAAACCCGAGGCCCTGCTCTCCGCCGTTACGGACGATACCCGCGCCCTCATCGTCTCGAACCCGAACAACCCGACAGGCACCTACCTCACCTTGGATGAGGTGCGCGCTCTCGCCGAAGCCCTCCCCGAGAACGTGCTCCTGATCCTGGACGAGGCCTACCAGGAGTTCGTCTCCGATCCTGCCTACAGCGGCTCGCACGAGCTTGCGCTTGAGCGCGAGAACGTGGTCTGCGTCCGCACGTTCTCCAAGGCGCACGGCCTCGCCGGCTTCAGGGTCGGTTACGGGATAGCCGGGCAGAGGGTGGCCGATTACGTCGAGCGGGTCCGCTTCCCTTTCTCCGTCAACCTCGCCGCCCAGGTCGCCGCCTCCGCATCGATGCGCGCCAGGGACGAGATCGAGGCCCGCGCCCGTTTCGTGATGGGGGAGCGCGACAGGACCCAGGACGCCTTCAGGGAAGCCAAACTGAACTACATCCCTTCTCAGGGCAACTTCGTACTGGTACAGACAGGGCCTGAGATCTTCGAGCGGGGCCGCGTCCTGGTACGTGAAGGAGATCCTCTCGGCTACCCCGGCTGGAGCCGGGTTACGGTCGGTGACTCGGGTGAGAACGACCGGGTTATACAGGCGCTCGGAGGAGCGTGAGCCGCACGCTCGGGATCGTCGGGGTTGGCCTGATCGGGGGCTCCGTCGGCCTCGCCGCCAGCGACTCGGGATGGAACGTCGTCGGCGTAGACAGCGAGGATGTTCTGGATGCAGCGGCACAGAGCGGCGCTATCGACCGCGCCTCCACGCTGAAGGAGGTACGCGAAGCGGACCTCGTTGTACTCGCGGCACCCATATCGAAGGTGACGGATCTGGTCGGAGACCTCACCCCGACCGACGCCCTCATAACCGACGTCGCGAGCGCCAAGGGCGCCATAGTGCGCAGGGCGGAGAATCTTGGACTACGCTTCGTCGGCGGACACCCGATGGCGGGCAGCCAGCTCTCGGGCGTCGCCAACGCCAGCTCCAATCTCTTCGATGGCGCCCGCTACTTCCTCACCCCAACGGGCCGCACCGATCCCGAAGACTACCGCGAGGTCGCAGGCTTCGTCAGGCAACTCGGCGCCGTCCCCACCGCCGTCGACCCCGAGAAGCACGACCTGCTTATGGCGGCCCTCTCGCACCTGCCGCACCTCATGGCGGCCGCGCTCCTGAAGGTCGCCTCGGACATCTCTCCCGAGGCACTCTCCTTCGCCGGCCCCTCCTTCAGGGATCTGACCAGGGTGGGCGCTTCCAACCCGGAGCTGTGGTCGGACATCCTGGCTGAGAACGCCCCCGCGCTCGGTGAGGCACTCGCGGCCTTCGCAGGGGCGATGGCGCAGCTGGGTTCTGAGATCAAAGACCGCGAGATCATGGAGGGCCGCTTTCAGCAGGCCCGCGAGGCCTACGACGCCCTCGGCGGCATCCTCGTCGAGAGGGACGGCGCGAACGTGGACGTGGCGATTCCCGTCGAGAACCGCCCAGGCGTCTTCGCCGAGGTAACGACACTTCTGGGCTCGAATAACATCAACATCCTCGACCTCTACGTGAGGCACTCGAACACCGAAAGGGCCGCACTGGTTCTGACGCTAGACGCCGAAGCAGCTCAACAAGCCAGGGAGCTACTTCGGATCGCGGGTTTCACGGCGGAGCTTCAGGGCTAGAAGACCCCACCTCGCTGCGCTCACCGTAGCCTGGGCGCGACAGCCTCCCCGAAGTATGCTGATCGTTCGAACCCGAGCAAGGTTTGTTCGAGGTTCGAGACGCCGGAGGAGATCTCCGCTGCTTCTTCGAAGTAAGGCACAGGTTCCATGCCGCACCGGACAGCGCAGAGGTAGAGGTCCCCGAGCGCCACGTAAGTGTCCCTGAAGTCGGTGCCGTTATCGTCTATGGAGATCGCGGCCAACCCGAGGCGCAGCCAGCGGTCGTCGCAGGTGTCGGCGAGCTCCTCGGCGAAGGTCCACGTCTTGGCGAGCATGCGTCCCCGCACGGCCGTCCATTCGCTGAAGGCGTCCCTTATCTCGCGTCGCAGGGTCTCCTCGCCCCGCAGATACAGCCGGCACGCCAGGCTCAGGTCGGAAGCGAGTTCCTTCCCTCCGAGCGTACGGGCTGGCTCTCCCGGCTTCGACCGCAGCCAACTTCGACGGTAAGTCGCCTGCCGGTCGTCCATCCGGATCTTCAACCCCTGCCAGAGATCGCCCGTGGATGCCTCTTCCCCTGACCGCCCAGCCACTACTTCTCCAGAAGGTGCCGCAGTGCGCCTTCGAGCTCGGGATAACGATATACGTATCCTGTCTCTTCAAGCTTCGCAGGCTCGACGCGGGCACTGGCCAGAAGCAGGTTGTCTGCCATCCCACCAAGCGCGACGCGGGCCGCGGGGGCAGGCACGGCGAAGAAGGTCGGACGACCAAGGACGTGGCCTAACACCATCGTGTACTCCGCGTTGGTCGGCGGGTCAGGGGCAACCACATTCATAGGACCACTCAGGGTATCCGTATTTATGGCATGAACGATGGTGCCGACCACGTCGCCGAGCGAGACCCAGGACCAGTACTGTCTCCCTGACCCGATCTTGCCCCCTCCGCCGAGCTTGAAGATGGGTAACGTAGTCCCGAGCGCCCCACCTTCGGTACTGAGCACGATGCCGAACCTCGGGTGCACTACCCGCACCCCGGCCTCGCGCGCCGGCCCAGCCGCGGCCTCCCACTCCCGGCAGACCTCAGAGAGGAACATGGTGCCAGGCTCGCTCTCCTCGGTGAGCAACTCGTTGCCCCTGTCTCCGTAGTACCCGACCGCCGAGGCCGAGACCATCACTGATGGCGGCTCCGGCAACGCCGCGACCTTCTCGGCCAGCAAGCGGGTCCCCTTCTGCCTGCTCTCCAGGATGCGCCGCTTCTTCTCAGGCGTCCAGCGTCCCTCGGCGATGCTCTCTCCCCCGAGATGGACCACGGCGTCGAACCCTGCCAGATCTCCT
>Ga0136613_10001556_pt1 | contig 11909 bp, 15 predicted proteins | sample AntDrymUQ2722106_2_FD_106649 | JGI IMG/M metagenome (GOLD analysis project Ga0136613, IMG submission 106649) | Polar desert sand microbial communities from Dry Valleys, Antarctica - metaG UQ272 (21.06) | ecosystem: Environmental > Terrestrial > Soil > Desert | place: Antarctica: Dry Valley... | reverse complement strand
GGCGCCGTTGGTGCCATCCGCGCCTGCTGCGCCGGTCTCGCCGGTGTCGCCCTTGGCGCCGTTCGTGCCGTTGGTGCCATCCGCGCCTGCTGCGCCGGTCGCACCGGTCTCGCCGGTGTCGCCCTTGGCGCCGTTCGTGCCGTTGGTGCCATCCGCGCCTGCTGCGCCGGTCTCGCCGGTCTCGCCGGTGTCGCCCTTGGCGCCGGTCGCGCCGGTGTCGCCCTTGGCGCCCTGCGGACCAGTCACGCTCCAGAAGATCTTCGTCCTGAACTCGGACTTCGCGCAGACCGTCGCCGCGGTCACCGCCGCACCGGTCTTGGCCTCGGCGATCCGCGCAAGACCCGAGTCCTTGGCCACGCAGGCGTAGATGGTCGTATCTGCCGCGGCCGCGTTGCCCGCGCCCGCGGCAAGCAAGGCGACGACGGCTGCGATGCCCGTGAGGCCCTTCGTCTTGATCCCTGACACAACGACTCCTTTTTTCGACCATACGCCGCAGTTGGGGGAGCGACAGCGAAACCCCTCGGCCCACCCCACTCGGGAGGACGTTGACTCGTAGGAAGACCTCCGAGTGTTGATCGCCATCGTGCTGGGCTCGGGGACCAGCGGCAATGGGTCGGGCAGCCAGGAAGCGTTCATGTCGCTGAACGCGACAGCGTCCGGCTGGCTAGGCTGCGAGAAGCGAAGCCTCAGGCTCGGCCTGAGCTGAACTCGAGCCCAGGCGCCTGCGAAGCGCGAACCTCTGAAGAAAGGAAGAAGCCCATGCCAGCTGCCAAGCGAGGACTCGCCGTGCTCTTGGCCGCCGCGGCGCTCCCCGGGTGCGGAGGCTCAGACGACACCCCCGACGCCAGGACGACCACCCAGCCGGCAGCGGCGGTCGGCGGAGACCAACGCGGCGTCCTCGACACGATTGACGCGCTGCAGACCGCCAGCCGGAGCGGCGACGGTCGAAGGATCTGCAGTCGGCTCTTCACGCCTCAGCTCGTCCGTTCGATTGAGAAGTCCTCAGCCAGGAGCTGCCCGGCCGAGGTACGCGCGCGCCTGTTCCGGCGCGACGAGTCGCTCGCCGTGCAGCGCGGCATCGACGTGCGCGGCAGCACGGCCACGGCCGTCATCCGCGATTCGGGCGGCGGCGTATCCACGTTGCATATGCTCAAGCGAGCCGGCCGGTGGCGCATCGACCGGGTCATGCCACGAGGAGCGTCCTGAGCCATGCTGAGCACAACGGGTCTGCACACCAACGGGAGCGCCTCGTCGAAGGTGATCGTCGTCGTCGCGGTCGGCCTGGCTGCCTTATTCGCCGGCTGTGGAGGCTCCGACGCCGAGCAGCAGGACACGACGGCTGCCGACAAGGCTGCGGTCACCGAGGTGCTCGACCAGCTTCAGCAGGCGAGCGTCGCCGGTGACGGCAAGCGGATCTGCACGCAGATCTTCACACCCAAGCTCGCCGACTCCGTCACCAAGTCCGCCAAGAGCGGCAGCTGTGCCAAGGAGGTCAAGGCGAAGCTGTTCTCGCCGAAGACGCGGCTGACCGTGCAAAACGTGGTCGTCAGCGATGCGGCGAACGCGACCGCCACCATCGAGGAGGCCAACGGCAACACGTCGACGGTCTTCTTCGTACGGCAGAGCGGACGCTGGCGGATCCGCAGCGTGCAACCGGCCTGACGATCGCGCGCTGTAACGCCGACGCGTCATGCGTCACGGCGTCCGACGCGGTCGCGACGATGTCGTGCCGAGACCGGTCAGGGTGCTGTCGCGCGGGCGCCTGAGCGCACGCGATCGTGCTGGCGGCGGAGTTCCGCAAGCTCTCGCCGCAGCTCGATGACGCTGCACTGGAACTCGGCGTGCGCGCGAGCGAGCAGCCGCAGTTCGCGACCACGGGCGGCGAGCGAGGCATCGTCGATCAGCTCGTGCAGGCGCCGTTCGTTATCCGTCAGCCAGGCATCGCCGGCCAGCGCCTCCGCGTAGCCCTCACACAGCACGTCCTCGATCTCCTGGATCGCCACGTCGCGGGCGGGAAGACCCGCCAGCCGCTCACTGGTGCTCCTCACTCGCGCGATGGCTATCAAGACCACAGGCCAGAGGACCGCGTCTCGGTGGACGGTCGCACTATCGCCCGGTGCGTCGGGTGGGGCAATGGGACATCTGGACAGGAAGCGTTCACGCCGATGAACGGGGTGGCACCGGTGGGGCGCGCGCGCCGCGAGCGGCACGCGCTGCCCTTCGCACCATGTAGCTCAAGTAGAGCTTTAGTGCCTTGGCCTGGCCAGAGGACGCCGCATGGGTCGTGGCTCGTCGTTCCCGCCCCGCGTAGGATGTCGGCCCGATGGAGGTCGAAGACACACCGTTCGCGACGGGCGCGCCCCAACCGCCCCTCCGCGTCCTCGTCGTCGACGACCACGACCTCTTCCGCTCCGGCCTGCGCCGGCTGCTCGACGAGGACGAGCACCTCGACCTCGTCGCCGACGCCCGCCGCGGCGACGAGGGCGTGCAGAAGGCCGCCGAGCTCAGACCCGACGTCGTGGTCATGGACGTCAACATGCCGGGGATGTCCGGCGTCGAGGCGACCCGCGGCGTGCTGGAGCGCTCGCCCGACAGCGCCGTGCTCATGCTCACCGTCACCTCCGACGAGAACGCCGTGCTCGACGCCGTGCTCGCGGGCGCCTCGGGCTACCTGCTCAAGGACGCGACGCTGCCGGAGATCGTGCGCGGCATCCGCGCGGCCGCGGCCGGCGAGTCGCTGATCGCTCCGGCGGTGGCGAGCGACCTGCTCGCGCGGCTGCGCAGCCACGGCGCCCCCGACGGCTCGCAGGCACCGGCCGCCGCCGCGCCGGAGCTCTCGCCGCGCGAGCTCGACGTGCTGCGCCTCGTCGTTGCCGGCTGCGACAACAACGAGATCAGCCGGCGCCTGCACCTCAGCGCCAGCACGATCAAGCACCACGTCTCCAGCACGCTGGAGAAGCTCGGCGTCGACAACCGCATCCAGGCGGCCGTGACGGCCGTCCGGCTGGGCCTCGTCGACGAGCACGACGCCTGATCAGGCGGACGCGGCGACCGCGATCTGCGGCAGACGCGGCTCGGCGATGAGATCGTGGTCGTAGGCGTAGCGCATCGCGCCTGCCCGGTTGGCCACCCCGAGCTTGCGATGATGTTCGTCAGGTGGAACTTGACGGTCTTCTCGCTGATCCACAGCTCGCTGCTGATCGCCTTCGTGCTGAGGCCGCGGGAGAGCGCCTCGAGCATCGTCAGCTCGCGCTGCGTGAGCTCGTCGGCCGCGGACGGGCGCGCCGCGGCCGCGCAGCGATCGGGCCCCGAGTGATAGACGACGCCCGCGACGACCTGGTGCAGCGCCGACGGGAGGTCGTCGGGATTGATGCGCTTGCCGATGTAGGCGTCGGCGGCGGCCGCCAGCACCTCGCTGATCTGCGCCGCGTCCTCGGAGGCCGACAGCGTCACGACCTTGATCTGGGGGTGGCGCTCCTGATGCGCCGCACGCACGCGACCCCCTGCGTGCCGCCATGCGGTGGTCGAGCAGCACGAGATCCGGGCGCTCTCGGTCGACGACCGCGAGAACCTGCTCTCCGCGCTGCGCGGCGCCGACGACCTCGATGTCCTGCGCGCTCTGCAGCGCGCTTCTGACGCCGTTGAGGATGAGCAGCTGATCGTCTGCGATGAACACCCGCATGGGCAAAGAGATCTCCTCGACTCCGTCCGTGAACCTCCGAGCGGTTACCGTCGCGGCCGGGCGCCGATCCGCAATGGGCCGATCGGTCGTTTCCCGTTCATGTGGAACGCGCGCCGGCCGCGGCGAGGCCGGGCCGAGCGCTCGGGCTCAGGTGACGTGCGAGCCGGCGCGCAGGCGATCGTGGTCGTGGCGCAGCTCGGCCAGCTCGCGGCGCAGCGCCATGACCTCGTTCTGGAAGCGGGCGTGCTCGGCGGCCAGCGTCCGCAGCTCGCGGCCGCGCACGAGCGAGTCGCCGTCGCCGTCGATCAGCTCGTGCAGGCGCTGCTCGCTGCGCATCGACCACGCGTCTCCCTCCAGCGCGCGCGCGTAGCCCTCGGTCAGCACGTCCTCGATCTTCTCGAGCAGCGCGCGGTCCACGCCCGCGCAATCACGGACCTGCTCGTGCAGCGCATGCACCCGTTCGATCATCCTGGCGAGGTCCGGGGGCATGGTCAGCAAGACTTGCGCGTCGGTCGCACCGGGGCAATGGGCCGCACGACCCATCTGCGTTCACGCGCGTGAACGACCCGTCAGCACCGCGATCGCCGCCGCCCGATCCTCGACGCCGAGCTTTGCGACCACCGACGACACGTGCCGGCGGACCGTCACCTCGCTGATCGACAGCGCCACCGCGATCTGGCTCGTGCGCAGGCCCTCCGTCATGAGCTCGAGCACCTCGAGCTCGCGATCGGTGATCGACGGGCCGCCCGGCGTCGTCGGCGCCGAGCGCCCGCGCTCGCGCGTGCGCAGGCTCTCCAGCAGGCGATAGGTCAGGCGCCGCGAGAGCGCTGCCTCGCCCGCGATCACACCGTGGATCGTCGCCGGCAGGCGGGTCGGGTCGAGGTCCTTGCGCACGTAGCCGACGGCGCCCGCGCGGATCGACGGCAGCAGCGACTTGGGCTCGTCCGCCTCGGTCAGCATGATGAGCTTCGTCTCGGGAAGCCGGCGGTAGATCGCGTCGACCGCGACGAGCGCGCCGCCGCGCAGCCCCTCGTCGATGAGGCACGCGTCGGGGAGCTCGCGGATCGCGATGTCGACGGCGGAGCGCGCGTCCAGCGGCTCGCCGCAGATCTCCAGGCCGGCGTCCTCGAGCGCGAACCTGATCCCCGCGCGCGTCGGCGCGTCGGGCTCGGCGAGCAGCACGCGGAAGCGCCCGCTCATCGCGAGCGGCCCCGTCCGGGGTCCTCGCCGACCGCAGGCGGGCGATGACGCGCGCTCACGGCAGCATCACGACGATCTCTGTCCCCTCCCCCGGCCGCGAGTGCACGCGCAGCCGGCCGCCGATCTGCTCGGCGCGCTCGCGCATGCCGGTGATCCCGTGGCGCCCGCTGTGCTGCTCCAGCGTCGCGGGGTCGAAGCCGACGCCGTCGTCTGCGATGCGGACCTGCAGCTCGGGCTGCTCGGCGAGCTCGACGCTGATGCGCTGCGCCCGGCCGTGACGTGCAGCGTTCGTCACGGCCTCGCCGACGATCCGCAGCAGTGCCTCGCGCGCCGGCGCGGCGAGCTCCAGCCCGCCGACCGCGCGCGACTCGACGCGCGCGCCCCACCGCCCGGCCGCCTCGCCGGCCACGCGCGCGAGCGCCTGCTCGAGCGGCTCGTCGGTCGGGCGGACGAGCGCCGCGATCACACCGCGCGACTCGTCGAGCGCGCGACGGGCCGCCGTCGCGATGTCGGCTGTCGCCTGCGGCGCGCCGTTGCGCGCGCTCAGCGCGTCGGCCTGCTGCGCGATGAACGCGAGGTCCTGTGCCAGCCCGTCGTGGATCTCGCGCGCCAGCCGGCGGCGTTCGTGCAGCGCCGCGGCGCGCTCGAGCTCGCGCTGGGCGACGCGGATCTCGTACGCGCCGCCGGCCAGCAGGGCGGCGAAGAACCCCAGCCGCAGCACGTCGCCGGTGTAGAAGTATTCCGAGTAGCGCGACGGGAAGAGGAAGTAGTTCAGCCGGGCGAAGGCGCCGAGCGTCGCGCCGACCGCGAACCACAGCTTCAGCGGGTCGCGCGTGAGCTCGGCGGCGCGGCCGAAGCCGACCGCCGCCGCCGCGAACAGCCCCATGACGACGATCTGCAGCCCCAGCAGCACGGGATCGCCGACGATCCGCGGCCGCGTCCCGGCCTCGGGCGACAGGTCGGGCGCGATCGCCTGCGGCAGCCAGTCGCCCGCCAGCGCCGTGCCGAGCCCGATGACGCCCAGCCCGATCGCGCACAGCACGAGCGCGCGCCGGATGGCCTCGCGCGGGCGCCGGACGGCGCGCGGCGCGGTGAACGCGCCGGCCGCCAGCAGCGCCGCCGCGACGACGGTGCTGCACGCGGGAGCCCAGGTCGAGAACGAGTCCGGGCCGGCGTCGGCGATCGCGGGCACGGCCGAGAACAGCAGGTTGGAGCCGGCGAACAGGACGAGCGCAGCAGTGAGCAGCAGGTCCCGGCGGTCCAGGCTGCGCCGGAAGCGGCCGTAGATCAGCTGCGCCGCCAGCAGCGAGATCAGCGCCGCCGCCGTCTCGACCGCCACGTGCAGCGACGGGCTGCGGTAGGCGAAGCTGACGACCGACGTGACGCTGACGATGAGCGTGAACGCGACCGCGCCGACCACAACTCCGGCCAGCCACCATCGCGGACGCATGCGGCATTAGTACCCGACGGGAGCGCCTGCCGCGACCCGCGTGGCCATGCGGCTGCACGAGGGCCGGCCGCTCGCGGAGATCGATCAGGCGGGCGGGGCGCCGACGGCGACGACCTCGAGGCCGTCGATGCCCTCGAAATCCGCCGGATTGCAGGTATAGATCGGAAGATCGTGGGCGAGCGCGGTGGCTGCGATCATCGCGTCGTACGCGCGGGCCGCGGTCTTGCGGCCCGCGCGGCGCAGCGATGCCGCGACCTGGCCGAACGCGCGAGCGGCGGCGGCGTCGAAGGGCAGCGGATCGAAGTCGGCCTCGGCCTGCTGGAGGTGCGCCTGGCGGGCTGACCGCTGGCGCTCGTCGGCGGCCACGAGCGGACCGACGGACAGCTCGGCGAGCGTGATCGCCGTGATGAGCGGCTCGTCGGGCAGCAGCGCCGGGTCCGCGATCTGGCCGAGCCGGATCACCGTCGACGTGTCCAGGACGCCCTGTGACGACGAGGCGGCGCGCGGGCTCATCACAGGCGCGCGTCGAGCGTCGCGTCGATGTCGGCCCGCATCGCGCCCGCGTCGAGCCGGGGCAGCCGTCGCCAGTGCTCGAGCAGCAGTTGCGCGCTGAGCGGCTGCGCCGGCAGCGGGCGAAGCTGGGCGACGGGAGTGCCCGCTCGCGTGATCGTGATCTGCTCGCCCTTGACCACGCGCTCGACGACCTCGCCGCCGTGGTTTCGAAGATCGCGGATGCTCACGTCGGTCATGATGACGACTGTATCACGCGTGATACACGATCGATCGCGTTGTGTGCGACGGTCAGATCTTGTTGCGCTGCAGCAGCTTGCGGCCGATGACCATCTTCTGGATCTCCGACGTGCCCTCGCCGATCAGCAGCAGCGGCGCGTCGCGGTACAGCCGCTCGATCTCGTACTCCTTGGAGTAGCCGTAGCCGCCGTGGATGCGAAAGCTCTCCTCGACACAGAAGCGCCCCGCCTCCGAGGCGAACAGCTTGGCCATGCCCGCCTCGAGCTCGGAGCTCTCGCCGGCGTCCTTCAGGCGCGCGGCCTTGCGCGTCAGCAGCCGGGCAGCCTCGATCTGCGTGGCCATGTCGGCGAGCTTGAACTGGATCGCCTGGTGCTGGGCGATCGGCTTGCCGAACGCCCTGCGCTCCTGCGAGTAGCGCAGCGCCAGCTCGAGTGCCCGCTGAGCGATCCCGACGCCGCGGGCGGCGACGTTCGCGCGGCCGACCTCGAGCGCGTCCATCATCTGCTGGAAGCCGCGGTTGAGGCCGTCCTGCTCGCCGCCAAGGATGTTCTGCGCCGGGCACCTGTAGCCGTCGAAGACGAGCTCGGTGGACTCGACGCCCTTGTAGCCCATCTTCTTCAGCGGCGGCGGGACGATGAAGCCGGCGTACTCGCCGGTGTTCTGCGAGACGCCCGGCTGCTTCTCGGCGATGAAGCACGACATGCCCTTGTAAGGCGGGTCGGCCTTCGGGTCGGTGCGCACGAGCACGAAGACGATCGTCGAGCGCAGCCCGTTTGTGACCCACATCTTCTGGCCGTTGAGCTCGTAGCTTCCGTCATCGAGCTTCCTCGCGGTCGCCTTGAGCGCCTGCACGTCGGAGCCCATCTCCGGCTCGGACAGGCTGAACGCCGCGCGGCACTCGCCGGTCGCCATCTCCGGCAGGTACCTCTGCCTCTGCTCCTCGGTGCCGAACTTCATCAGCAGGTAGGAGCCGATGAAGTGCGTGTTGATGATGCCGCTGATCGAGATCCAGCCACGCGAGAGCTCCTCGACGATCATGCAGTAGGTCGTCAGGTCCAGGCCCATGCCGCCGTACTCCTCGGGAATCGTCACCCCGAACAGGCCGAGCTCCTTCATCTGGTCGACGATCGGCTGCGGGAACTCGTCCGTGTGGTCGTAGTGCTCGGCGTTGGGCAGGATCTGCTCGTCGGCGAACTGGCGAACCATCGCGATGATGTCGCGCTGCTCGTCGGTGTACTCGCTGTACGTGGGGGCTATGGCCATGCGCGCTGGGTTCTCCTGACGGTGTCCTGAGCGAGCCAGACTAGATGGTTGGTTCCGAATTCTCGCACCCGCGGGGGACTGGCCAGGATCGGCGCCGGAGCACCACCCGCACCCTCGCTGGTACCACGGGTACCGGCTTCGGATGCGTGCGGCGCCCGGCATCCGCCCTGACCAGCCCCCGCCGGCACGCCAATCCGGAACCAATCATCTACCGCGAAGGACGTAGGGTCTGACGGAGATGGACGCGGCTCAGAACGTCCTGGCGGGCCTCGAATCGGCGATCCTCGTCGACGACGATCCGCAGCGCGCCGTTGATCTGTTCTTGGAGGACGCAGCCGATGCGCTGCTGGAGTTGCGCAGCGGGCACTCCCTGCTGCAAGCGCGCATCGGCGACCGCTGGGACGAGGCGTTTGACCTCTACGAGCTCTTTCGCGCGAGCTGCTTCGCGCTGGCTCAGAGGGCGTGGGCTCCCGAGCAGGCCGACAACCGCACCGCGCTGGAGCGTCGCGTCGCCGTGCGGCTGCTGTTCGTGCGCGCATACGTGACGGCGGGCGAGATCCTCGCCCTGGTCCGCACGGGCTACGGCAACGGCGCGGTCGCGCGCTGGCGCACGATGCACGAGGTCGAGGTCCAGGCGACGCTGCTCGCCGGCGCTACGGAGGACACGGTGCGCCGCTACGGCGACCAGGTCGCCTATCAGCTGTGGCGCACGCTGGAGACCTACGAGCTTCACCACGAGGAGCTGGGCTGGGAACCGCTGCCCCCGGAGGAGCTGCGCACGATCCGTGAGCGCGGTGAGGACGTGCGCCGCGAGTATCGCGGCCGCCTCAGCCGCGGCGGCTACGAGTGGGCGCGGCGCGAGCTCACCGACGACTTCCCGCAGCTCACCGACGACGCGGTCGCCGTCGAGCTGCGCCATCTGGAAGAGCATGTCGGACTGACCGCCCGCCGCGCCCTGTACCGGCTCGCGAGCGACGCGGTGCACGCGGGCTGGAAGGCGGCGCGCGGCTACGAGCTGCTGCTCGAGCCGGACGAGCTGAGCGTCGGCTGGGAGAGGCAGGCCACGCTCAGCTCGCTGAAGGCGACGCTCGACGCCTACCTGGAGCTGCACGAGCTCGCCGCGCCGCGCGAGCTCGCCGACGCGTTCGAAGAGCTCTTTCGGCGCGCGCACGACGCGTTCGCCGGAACAGCCGAGATCGAGTGAACTTCGCGGTCGACGTCGTGGAGGCCGCGCCGGCCGCCGCGCTCGCGCTGGTCGAGATCGCGCGCGACGGAGCTCGTCGCGAGTGGTCCTTCGCCGACGTCGCGCGCGCGGCGCGAACGCTCGCCTTCCACATCGACGAGCGCGGCGTGCGGCGCGGCGACACCGTCGTGACGCTCACCGGCAACCAGCCCGACTGGGTCGTCGCGATGGTCGCCTGCTTTCGCCAGGGCTACGTCGTGCTGGCGTGCAACGAACAGCTGCGCGCGGGCGACCTGCGCAAGCGGATCGACATCTGCGAGCCGGCGCTGTTCGTCTGCGAGGAACGCAACGCCGACGTGCTCGAGCAGGCCGGTTGGGACGGGCCGACGATCTACGTCCCCGGCGTCGGCGACTGGCCCGAGCGCGAGCCGCCGCCGGCCACGCGACTCAATCCGCTCGACCCCTGTCTGATCACCTTCACGAGCGGCACTGCGGGCGAGGCCAAGGCCGTAATCCACGGCCAGCGCTATCTCGCCGGCCAGCAGCTGCAGGCCGAGCACTGGCTCGCGCCCCAGCCCGGCGATCTGGTCTGGTGCACGGCGGCCAGCGGCTGGAGCAAGTCCGCGCGCAACGCGTTCATCGCGCCGTGGCTCCGCGGCGCCGCGGCGCTCCTGCACGACGCGCGCTTCGATCCGGCCGAGCGCCTGGCGCTGCTCGAGCGCGAGCGCGTGAACGTGCTGTGCATGGCGCCGACCGAGTACCGCGTCATCGCCGCGCGCGCGACACTGCGGCCGTTGTCTGCCCTTCGCGGCCTCGTCGCGGCGGGCGAGGAGCTGAACCCCGAGATCCTGCGCGCCTGGGAGGAGGCGACCGGTCTGCAGATCCGCGACGGCTACGGGCAGACCGAGACCGGCCAGCTGACGGGCACGCCACCGTGCGTGGCCGCGCGGCCGGGCTCGATGGGCCGCCCGCTGCCTGGAATGAAGCTGTGGATCGACGAGGGTGAGCTCGTCGTGGACCCGGCGACGGTGCCGACGTTCTTTCTGCGCTACGGCGGCGAGGAGCCGCCCGAGGGCGTCTGGCGCACGGGCGACCGGGTTGTCGCAGACGACGACGGCTTCCTGTACTTCGAGGGGCGCACCGACGACGTGATCATCGCCTCCGGCTATCGGATCGGGCCCTTCGAGGTCGAGTCCGCGCTCGAGACCCACGAGGCCGTCGTCGAGGCCGCCGTCGTCGCCGCACCGGACGAGGAGCGCGGGAGTGTCGTGCGGGCGGTCGTGGTGCTGCGCGAGGGCTACAGCGCGTCAGGCGACCTCGCCCGGGCACTGCAGGATCACGTCAAGACCCAGACCGCCCCGTACAAGTACCCGCGCGTCGTGGACTTCGTCGACGAGCTGCCCAAGACGGCGAGCGGCAAGATCCGGCGGGCGATGCTGCGGGGAGAAGGCTGAGTGTCGCTCGCGTAGTGAGCTCGTGGCCGTGTTGTTGCCGTGGGCAGCCCGGTCCCTTCCGCACACGCCCGAATTCGTTGCTGGGCTGAAACGCGGCGACGACACCGTACGCGGTCAGCGCGATCGCGCCGAGCGCGATGGACAGGATGTGCTTGTGCTCGCGCTCGTCAGGCGGCCTGCGTCTGGCCGCGAAACGCCTCGACGAACTGCGGCAGCACATCCTCCGCGCCATCCGGTGCGTCGATGATCAGGAGCACCGTAGCGCGCTCAACGGCCACGCTCATCGTCAAAAATGCGCAGCAGCGCGACTCCGCGACGACAATCGCGTCCACGCGTTCACGCACACACGCGCCCGAAGCGAAGCGCAGCTCGGCACGACCTCCGTCCACGCGGGCGTCAAGCAGCGCCGCGCGACCAAGGTCCGCCATCTCAGCCAAGCGGACAGGCAGTTCGGTCGCGCTCAGCGAACACGCGATAGGCAGATCGGCGGACAACAGAACCTCCAGCAGCGTCGTCGGTGGCAGCTATCCTTCACCTTCAACCCACGTTGAAGTCAAGGTGGAGTCTGCATGGACGAGACGACGCTCACGATCGGCCAGCTCGCGCAGCGCTTCGGCCTGAAGACCTCGGCCATCCGCTACTACGAAGCCAACGGCGTGCTCCCCGAGCCGGCCCGCAAGAGCGGACAGCGCCGCTACGGTCCTGCCGCGGTACGGCGCATGGAAGTCCTCGACGTCGCCAAGCGCGCCGGCTTCTCACTCGACGAAGCACGCGTCCTGCTCCAAAGCGCCGAGGCCGGCACACCCCGGATCTCCCGCGGTTGACTGGCGATGGCGTACTCGCGCCTCGAGGATCCACGTCAGCGGAGTGGCGAGCAGCACAACGCTGAAGACCAGAAGGGCCACGCCGATGCTCCGGAGCACGCCT
>Ga0136613_10001550_pt1 | contig 11923 bp, 9 predicted proteins | sample AntDrymUQ2722106_2_FD_106649 | JGI IMG/M metagenome (GOLD analysis project Ga0136613, IMG submission 106649) | Polar desert sand microbial communities from Dry Valleys, Antarctica - metaG UQ272 (21.06) | ecosystem: Environmental > Terrestrial > Soil > Desert | place: Antarctica: Dry Valley... | reverse complement strand
GTTGTTGCCGCCGTTGTTGTTGCCGCCGTTGTTGTTGCCGCCGTTGTTGCCGCCGTTGTTGCCGCCGCCGTTGTCTCCGTTGCCATTTCCGTCGTCGTCGCAGTCCGGCGCGACGCCGCTGCTGCCGGCCACCCACGGCGACGCGGCACGGCCGGCTTCGAGCATGGCAGCGTCGACGAGGTAGACCTCGTCCGCCGGAGCCTCGAACACGGTCACGGCCACACCTGCGGTAACTGCCCCTTCGGGGGCCCTGCCCACGGCCCATACTCCGACCCAATCTCGGTTGGCGGCTTCGGCGAGCGTGACGGGACTGCCCTCCGAGGTGTCGATCACTCCGCCCTCCGAGTCGTACCAGACGATGGAGGCGCCAACTTGGTCGACACCGGGATGGCGATCTGCGCTTAGGGCAAAGGCCTGCGCGGCATACCGCGTTCCGGGTTCGACCTCGGCCCCCGCCGCGGTCGCGCCCGCGTCCCCATCTGCCTCGGCACTCACGCCAAGGGAGTGGGCCCCGTCAACGGCGTCGGTGTCTTCCTGAGTAAGCGTGGCGTTGGTCCCGACCCACTCCTCAATTGAGGACTCGATCGTTGACTGCTCATAAGAGAGGAGGTTGATCGCCGTATCCTCGCAGTGCTCGGCCGCCGGTGAGGTGGCCGCCGGTGAGGTGGCCGCCGGTGAGGTGGCCGCGCTGAGATTTGCCCCCACCACCTCGGCCGCCACGGTCTGAGCCCCCGCGCTTGCCCCGAAGAGGCCCCCGGGGCGCGGCAAAGCGAGCATGGCTCCAAGCAGGAGCGTCAGAACCACGAAGCTGCGGCGCCTGTTGCTCACGATCTCCACCTTACGCGTTTGGGCCTTATGAAAACCTGTCGGGCATGTCTTTCAAGAGAAATTTCCCCCCGGTCCTGCCCCCTCACTCTACTCCTTTCCTGTTTTTCCCTATAGGTCGTGAGCGGCCCCGGCCTGACGGCGGAGGAAACGGCCCTCAGCAGGCCCGCTCACGGGCTGCCCGGCCCTCGCCACGGCACGCCCGCGGCTAAGCACAAGCGAGGGCCAGCCCCTCACGACGACCCCTTCATAGGGCGAGTAATCCACGTTCATGTGTAGACGTGCCGCGTTCAGAGGAAGTTCCAAGGCGGGGTCGAACACGACGACATCGGCGTCCGCGCCGGGGGCGAGCTCACCCTTGGCCGGGTGAAGCCCGAACAGCTTCGCCGGCGTCGTGCAGCACAAGCCCACCCATTGCTGGCGGGTGAGCAGCCCCTCGGCGACCTTCTGGTAGATGAGGGCGAGACGGGTCTCGACTCCGGGAAGCCCCCCTGGGATGCCGGTGAAGTCGTCCCAACCGGACCCACCCAACCCCCTTGCCCTGTCGCCCGCCGTAAACGGGCAATGATCGGTCGCCACGACCTGGAGGTGCCCCGCCCTCAGGCCCTCCCATAGCTCCTCGGCGTGATGGGGGTCTCTGAGGGGTGGAGCGCACACGTATCGGGCGGCTGCAGCCGGCGCTTCCTCGTAGCGCTCGGCGGACAGGTAGAGGTATTGGGGACAGGTCTCGGCGAACACGGCGACCCCCCGCTCACGCGCCCGCCGGACCTCTTCGAGCGCGGGGCCGCTCGAGAGGTGCACCACGTAGACGGGAGCGCCGGCGTCCTCGGCCATGCGCACCGCCCTGGCGACGGCCGAGGCCTCGGCGCCGGGGGGCCGGGACCACGCATGCCACCGTGGGGCCGTGCGGCCTGCCGCCAGGGCGCGCCGGCGCCGGTCCTCGAGCGTGTTGTCGTCCTCGCAATGCAGGCACACGAGCGCCCCGCTCGGCTCCGCCGCCCGCATGATCTCGGCGATCGTGTCGTCGGACACCATCAGCCTGTCCCTATATGTCATGTAGAGCTTGAAGCTTGTCACCCCCGCCTCTCCCATCTCGGCGACGACGTCGCCCGCAGGGCGGCGGAGGTCCGTGAGGGTCATGTGGAAGCCGTAGTCCACGACGGCCTTGCCCGCCGCCTTGGCGTGCCAGGCGGCGAGGCCCTCGGCCGCGGTCTCGCCCCTGTAGGCGGTGGCGAAGTCCACGACCGTGGTGGTCCCTCCGCACGCGGCGGCGAGGGTCCCCGTGGCGAAGTCGTCCGCCGAGCGGACCGCTCCGGCGTCCATGTCGAAGTGGGTGTGGACGTCGACTCCGCCGGGGATCACGAGCTGCCCCCCTGCGTCCACGACCTCAGCATCCGCTACGTGGCCGACGGCTCCCACGGCCTCGATGCGCTCCCCCCGGATGAGGACGTCGGCGCGCCCGGCCCCCTCGGAGGAGACGACCTCGCCGCCCCTGATCACCATCGCCCGCGGCTCCACCGCGGCATCCTAAGATGCCCCCACGATGGACATCTATCGGCCTGCCAGCTGGTCCGAGGCCCTCGAGGTGAAGCGTGGGGCGCCCGAGTCGGTGCCGCTTGCGGGCGGCACCGACCTCATGGTCGACCTCAACTTCGGCCGGGCCAGGCCCCAAGCGCTCCTCGATCTGACGCGCCTGGCAGAGCTCGCAGGCTGGGACAGAGACAACGGGCGCGTAAGAATCGGGGCCGGAGTGACCTTCACGACTCTTATCGCCGAGCTCGCCCCCGAGCTCCCCGGGCTCGCGATCGCGTCACGCACGGTGGGGTCGCCCCAGATAAGGAATCGGGCCACCTTGGGGGGAAACCTCGGGACCGCATCGCCAGCGGGGGACGCCCTGCCGCCGTTGCTCGCAGCCGGCGCCGAGGTCGAGGTCGCCTCGGCCGCTCGGTCGCGCCGGATACCGCTAGAGGACTTCTTCATCGCCCCAAAGGTCACCGCGCTCGAAGGGGGGGAGCTCATCGCCGCCATCGTCGTCCCCGTTGCAGACGGGCCCCAGCAATACTCCAAGATCGGCACGAGGAACGCGATGGTGATCGCAACCGTCTCGTTCGCACTTGCGCTTCATCCAGGCCGGCGCCGCGTGGGTACCGGCATCGGCTCGGCTGCGCCGAGGCCGCTGCGGGCGACGGAGGCGGAAGACTTCATCGGCGATGTGCTTGCCGAGCACGACCTGTGGAGCTCGGGCGCGCCGATACCCGAGCCCGCGTCGGCGCGCTTCGGTGAGCTCGTCGCCGCCGCCGCACAACCCATCGACGACGTGAGGGGCACGGTCGCCTACCGGCGCCACGCCCTTGCGGTTCTGGCGCGCCGGACCCTCGCGTGGGCGTGGTCGGACTATCGGAGCGCGGCATAGATGCAGCTCAACCTCGAAGTCAACGGGCAGGTGCTCCAAGCAGATGACGTCTGGGCGGGCGAATCGCTGCTCTACGTGCTGCGCGAGCGGCTCGGCTGCCCGGGCTCCAAGAACGCGTGCGAGCAGGGAGAGTGCGGCTCCTGCTCGGTCTATCTCGACGGCACGCTCGTGTGCTCGTGTCTCGTGCTCGCCGCGCAGGCAGAGGGGCGCGCCGTCGTCACCGTCGAGGGCCTGGCCGGCGCCGGGTTGCTCCACCCGGTCCAGGAGGCGTTCCTCGCCGCCGGAGCGGTCCAGTGCGGGTTCTGCACGCCCGGGCTCATCGTCGCAACCCACGATCTGATTGCCCGCAATCCGGCCCCCTCCGATCCCGAGATAAGGGAAGCGCTTGCGGGCAACCTGTGCCGGTGCACGGGCTACGTAAAGATCCTCGACGCGGTGCGCCTCGCGGCAGAGAAGGCGGCAACGTCGTGAGCGCAGGGACGCCGCTTGCGATCGAAGGCTGCGCGATCGCAACGATGGACGCAGCGGGCAGGGAGTTTGCCTCAGGTCATATCGTGATCGAAGGCGACCGCATCGCCGAGGTCGGAGAGGGCCCGGCTCCGACCCTGCCGGGCGCAAGGGTCGTCGACGGATCCGGATGCTTGGCGACACCGGGCCTCATCAACTGCCATCACCATCTCTATCAATGGCTCACGCGCGGCCTCGCACAACAGTCCGACCTCTTCGAGTGGCTGGAAAGCCTTTACCCGATGTGGGCGTGTATCGACGCCGAGCTCACCCTGGTTGCGGCGTCGGCAGGCCTCGCCGCGCTCGCCCACTCCGGGTGCACGACGTCGGCCGACCATCATTACGTCTTTCCCCGAGGCGCCCCTGGCGTGCTCGAAGCGACCATCGACGCCGCCGAGACCATCGGCCTTCGCTTTCATGTGACGCGCGGCTCAATGAACCTCGGGAGGTCGGCCGGGGGCCTTCCGCCGGATGGGATCGTCGAAGACGACGATCATGTTCTTGCTGCGACCCAGCAGCTGATCGACGAGGCCCACGACCCTGCGCCCAGCTCAATGCTTCAGGTGGCGGTCGCACCGTGCTCACCGTTCTCGGTCACGCGCGAGCTGATGCGGTCGTCGGCGGAGCTGGCGCGCGCCAACGGCGTGCGCCTTCACACCCATCTAGCCGAGACGTCCGAAGAGGAGCACTACTGTCTCGAGCGCTTCGGAGTGCGCCCCGCCGAGTATCTCGATGACCTCGGATGGCTCGGCGACGACGTGTGGCTCGCTCATTGCGTCCATCTTTCCGCCGACGAGGTCGCGCGCTTCGGCGCCACAGGCACCGGAGTGGCGCACTGCCCAAGCTCGAACGCGCGCCTTGGTGCCGGCGTCGCTCCCGTGGAGATGCTGCACGCCGCAGGAGCGCCGGTCGGCCTCGGCGCCGACGGTGCCGCTTCGAACGAGGCGGGAGAGCTGGCGCCCGAGATGAAGGGCGCGTTGTTTGCCGCACGCCTCAGAGGAGGCCCCTCCTCGCTCACGCCGAGAGATGCTCTGAGGCTGGCGACCACGGGCGGTGCGCGCTGCCTCGGACGGGGGCCCGACATCGGCTCTCTCGAGTCGGGAAAGCAGGCCGATGTCGCGGTGTGGGACCTGAGCGGGCTCGGCCACAGCGGCATCGTCGACCCCATCGCCGCACTGGTCCTCGGGCCGGTTGGCGGGGTCAAGCACTCGTTCGTCGGCGGGCGCCAGATCGTCGAGGACCGCGCCCTCATCACCGCCGACTCAGACGACCTCGCAGTGCAGCTCGGAGCGGCGGCGCGCCGCCTCGTGGAGAGGTGCTCGTGAGCCGCGCCAGCACTGCCCCTGTAGCTCCGCCCGTGGCGCCGCCGAAGGAGGGCGCCCCGGTACAAGGAGGCGTGGGCACGAGCGCGCTTCGCCCCGACGGCGTCCCCAAGGTCAAGGGCGAGTTCGCTTACTCCTCCGACATGTGGGACGAGCACATGCTGTGGGGAGCAACCGTTCGGAGCCCTCATCCCCACGCGTGCATCGTCTCCATCGACATCACCGACGCGCTCAAGCATCCCGGCGTCCATGCCGTGCTGACCCACGAGGACGTTGCAGGGCGCAAGACCTTCGGCTTGGAGAGGCCCGACCAGCCCGTGCTCGCTTCCGAGCGCGTGCGCTACAGGGGCGAACCCATTGCACTTGTTGCGGCCGCCCACCCCGAAACCGCGCGGCGCGCGGCGGAGGTGGTCCACATCGACTACGAGGTGCTCGAGCCGGTCACCGATCCAGAAGTTGCGCTCGACGCGGCCACGGTTGCGCTTCATCCTTCGGGCAACGTCGTTCGCCACATCCACATCGCCCACGGGGAGCCCGACCCAGAGGCGGACGTGGTCGCCGAGGCCACCTACGAGGTCGGCATGCAGGACCAGGCGTTCCTTGGGCCGGAGTCCGGCCTCGCCGTCCCCGACGGCTCGGGCGGCGTCGACCTCTACGTCTCCACGCAGTGGCTGCACGTCGATCGCGAGCAGCTTGCCGCGAGCCTCGCCCTTGCGCCCGAGGAGGTGCGCATCACACTCGCAGGCGTCGGCGGCGCCTTCGGGGCGCGCGAGGACCTCTCGATACAGATCCACAGCTGCATGCTTGCGCTCACAACCAATCGTCCCGTGAAGATGATGTACTCGCGCGAGGAGTCCTTCTATGGGCACGTCCACAGGCATCCGGCGCGCCTCAACTACATCCACGGCGCTACGACGAGCGGCGAGCTCGTGTTCGTGAAGGCCCGTCTCGTTTTTGACGGCGGCGCCTATGCATCAAGCTCGACCGCGGTGTGCGCCAACGCCGCGACGCTTTGCTGCGGCCCATACGAGGTCCCCAACGCGCTCATCGACTGCTACGCCGTTTACACCAACAACCCGCCGTGCGGAGCGATGCGGGGCTTTGGGGCGGTGCAGGCGTGCTTTGCCTACGAGTCGCAGATGGACCTGCTCGCAGCCAAGCTCGCCATGGACCCGGTCGAGCTCCGTCTCCGCAACGCAGCAAGCACCGGCACGGTGACGCCGACCGGCCAAAAGATCGAGGGCCCCGCGCCGGTGGCCGAGCTGCTGACGCGGGTGCGGGACGCGCCTCTCCCCCCACCAGGCTCGCCGGGGACGCCTGATATTCGCGAGCTCCCAGGCGGGGTCTCCAACGCCACCCACGGCGAGGCCGTCAGACGAGGGATCGGGCACGCGGCCGGCTACAAGAACATCTGTTATTCCGAGGGTTTCGACGACTACGCAACCGCGCGCGTCCGGCTGTCGGCCCCGGCAGGTGAGCCCGTCGTCGAGGTTCACACCGCAGCAGCCGAGGTCGGCCAGGGAGTTGCAACCATCCAGCTCCAGATAGCGCGCACCGAGCTCGGGGTCGAGGCTGCCGTGCTCAGACCTGCGGACACGTCGATCGGCTCGTCGGGCTCGAGCTCAGCGTCTCGCCAGACGTGGATGACCGGCGGCGCCGTCAAGACCGCATGCGAGGCCGTGCGCGAGCGCGTGCTTTCCACTGCGGCGGAGGTGCTCGGAGCGGAGCCCGGCGAGCTCTACCTCTCGAACGGCTTGGTCATGTCGCTCGAGCTCGGCGCCGTTTACTCGCTGGCAGAGCTGCTCGGCGACACCGTCGTAGAAGCCACCCGCGAGTACCGGCACGCCCCGACCTCTCCTTTGGACGCCAACGGCCAGGGCAACGCGCATGCCGGCTTTGCATTTGCCGCTCATCGTGCGGTCGTCGATGTCGATGTCGAGCTCGGTCTCGTCAAAGTTGTTGACATCGCAACCGCGCAGGACGTCGGGATGGCGCTCAACCCCCAGGCGGTCGAGGGTCAGATCGAGGGGGGCATCGCGCAGGGCATCGGGCTCGCGCTCATGGAGGAGGTTCAGGTCATCGACGGCGTGATCCGCAACCCCTCGTTCACCGACTACCTCATCCCCACGTCGCTCGACATGCCGCCCGTGCACGCCGACGTGCTCGAGCTCGGGGACCCGGGCTCGCCCTACGGCGTAAAGGGCGTCGGCGAGCCCCCGGTCATCTCGTCGACACCCGCCGTGGTCGCAGCCGTCAGAGCCGCGACCGGACGCGCCCTGAGACGCATCCCCATGCGCCCCGACGACGTGGCCGGCCTTACCGACCGCTCCCCTGCGGGAGAAGCGCCTCGGGAGCCGCGCTGAACCCCCCGCCGGACAGGCGCCGGCTGCTCGCCGTCGCGCGCGGTGACGAGCCGCCCGACCTCGTCGTCACCGGGGCGCAGGTCTTCTCCGCCTTCACCAGGGAGTGGCTCGACGCCGATGTTGCCGTCGCCGACGGCCGCATTGCAGGACTTGGGCGCTACAGCGGCGGCGAGCGCGTCGAAGGCGCGGGGAGCTACCTCGTGCCCGGCTTCATCGACGCACACGTCCACATCGAGTCCTCCAAGCTGATGGTCGACGAGTTCGCCCGCGCCGTGCTCCCCCGCGGCACCACCGCAGTTGTCGCCGATCCCCACGAGATCGCCAACGTGCTCGGGCGCGACGGCATCCACTGGCTCCTCGACGCGTGCGAGAACCTGCCGCTCGAGGTCTTCGTCATGGCTCCGGCCAACGTTCCCGCTTCCTCGCTGGAATCCCCCGTCGGGCCTCTCGCCCTCGACGACATGCGCTCGGTGCTGAAGAGAAGCCATGCCCTGGGGGTCGCCGAGATGATGAACTTTCCCGCGGTCGTGCGCGGCGACCCTGATGAGCTCGCGAAAGCCGGCCTCGAGGGCGCCACCCACGTCGACGGCCACGCGCCCGGCCTGACCGGCGGCGCGCTCGATGCTTACGTGGCAGCCGGCATTCACTCCGACCACGAGGCAACGACCCTCGACGAAGCGCTCGAAAAAAGGCGCAAGGGAATGTGGGTGCTGTTGAGGGACGCTTCAAACGCACGCAACCTCGTCGACCTCCTCCCGCTTGTGATCACCTATGGAGCCGATCGCTGCGCGTTCTGCACGGACGATCGCGAGCCCGACTTCCTCGCCCGCGAGGGCCACATCAACCAGATGTGCAGGGTCGCCGTCGCCAACGGAGTGGCCGCCGAGGACGCCCTCCTTCTGGCGTCAACTCACCCTGCGCTATGCCATGACTTGAGGGAGCACGGCGCGCTCGCTCCCGGCTACAACGCGGACTTCCTCCTGCTTCCCGACCTCGCCCGCTTCGAGCCCTCGCAGGTATTCAAGGCGGGGAGGTTGGTGGCCGAGGACGGGGTCGCTCTTCCGTTCGAGCGGAGCGGCGCGCCGGAGTGGGTGCTGAGCACCGTCAACAATGCAGACCTCTATGAGCGCGACCTCGTGATCCCGTGGGCGGGCGCTGCAGCGCGCATCATCGAGATCGTGCCGGGTCAGCTGCTCACGCACGCTCGTCTAGAGCCACCAACGGTCAGCGCTGGAGTTGCGGTGGCCGACCCGGATCGCGACATCGCAAAGATCGCAGTCGTCGAGCGACATCACGCAACCGGGCGCGTGGGGCTCGGCTTCGTCGCCGGCTTCGGGTTGCAGCGCGGCGCCTTCGCATCGAGCGTGGCCCACGACGCTCACAACATCGTCGTGGTGGGCGCGTCCGACGCCGACATGGCGGCCTGCGTGGCACGGCTCAAAGCCATACAGGGGGGCATCGTGGTGGTCACAGGCGGACGCGTCGTGGCCGAGCTTGCCCTCCCCGTTGCCGGCCTGCTGTCCGAGGAGCCATACGAGCGCGTAGTCGAGCACATGGACACCCTCCACCGGGCGCTCGCCGGCCTCGGTGTAAGGATCGCATCGCCGTTGATGACCTTGAGCTTCCTGGCGCTGTCTGTGATCCCGGAGCTCAAGATCACAGACAGAGGCCTCATAGACGTGAACGCGGGGGCCGTGGTCCCCCTCCACGCCGCGGTGTGAAGCTACGAACTCGCTCGCCAGCAGATGGTCGCCGGTTCGAGTCCGCTCACTCGCCCGTTCCGAAAATTAAAGCAGGGGCTGAAGAGTGTTCCGAGGCGGTGATAGCGGTCACGCTCTTTGCCGAATGGATTATGTGCTGGGAGGCTGAAGGCGGGGGGCTCTTGAGGCAGCAATTGTCAGATGGAGAACTGCATGCCCCATAAAGCGCCTCTCTGAAACCCGCCCAGGCTCACCCTGCCCTGATGCACCACCCGATGCGGCGGTATGGTCGCGGCCGACCGCATCGGACTTGTCCTCAAACTCTACCGGGGCTCGATCCGCCCTGCCATTCCATCGTGGTATGTGCACACGAAATCCACGGGGCTATCGGGCATGGTGAAAGTCGCGGTTGCGGTGTCGCCGCTCTCGATCGTGCCGGTGTTGAGGCCGGCGGACTCGACCGCCAGGTCGTGCGAGATGTCCTCTTTGTTGGTGATCTCCAGAGTCACCTCGTCACCGGCTTCAGCCTCGAGGATCGCAGGCTTGAAGGCTTTGTCCACCGCGACGATCCTCTCCGCATCTCCGATTGCCCGGCCCGAGGCGACGTTGCCGGTGGGTTCCGAGGTGCCCGAGCAGGCGGCCGCAACTAGGGCGATGCCCACAACGGCAATGCCGGCTCGGCGGGTTGGGACGGTCGGCGAAGTCATGTCACTCCCTTTTCTCATGAAACGAGATACGCACTAGCCACGATTCTCAAGGGGCCGGCGCGCCGCGACAATCCGGGATGACCCGGGAAAACCCCCGAACTTGACCCCGACGTCCACTCCCTGCGCTCCCCGCTTTGCGGCGGGCCGGGGCCGCGTACAGAGCAACTAGAATTCGAAGATGATGCGGGGTTCTTCGGAGGTCGTATGGCAGCCGTCGTTGCTTGCGGGTGGCGAGTCCATCAGCTTCGACCAAACCTGGGGACGCCTCGAGCGCATCCAGCTCGATCAGGAGTCGTGGGTCGATCACGTCCCCGGATGGATAACGGGGGCCGACCACCTCTTCGAAGAGATCCTAACGAACCGCGACTGGGGGCAGCGGTCGCGGCATATGTACGAAGGCAGGGTGCGCGAGCCCAGGTTGACAGCGCCGTGGAACCTGCGCTCGGGCGAGCCGTTGGAACCGACGATCCTGGAAGAGACACGCGTGATCCTGGGACAGCGTTATGAGCGACACTTCGATTCGGTGGGATTCAACCTCTACCGGGACGGCCACGACAGTGTCGCCTGGCACAGTGACCGAATCAACAAGGAGATCAGCGACCCGATCGTCGTGCTGTTGTCCCTCGGCGAGGCGCGCCGGTTTCTCCTTCGGCCAAAGGGCGGAGGGAAGTCGAGACCCTTCATGCTCGGCCACGGGGACTTGTTGGTGACCGGTGGAAAGGCACAGCGGACGTGGGAGCACAGCGTGCCGAAGGTGGCCAAAGCCGGCCCCCGCATAAGCCTCGCCTATCGCCATGACCTCGCCACCGCCGTCCATGCAAACAAGAAGGTGGAGGAGCCAACCGATGATTAGCCACCGAAAGGTGGTGTTTCCGGAGCCATGACCACCAAAGGAGGAACCATGCGCCTGGACGGCATACACCATGTGACCGCGATCACCGCCGACGCCCCCGGCAACGTCGAGTTCTACGCCGGTGTCCTCGGGCTCAGGATGGTCAAGAAGACCGTCAATCAGGATGACCCGTCCGTTTACCACCTCTTTTACGCCGACGAGCACGGCGATCCCGGCTCCGACATCACGTTCTTCGAATATCCCGGCGTGCCTAAGGGCAGGGCCGGTGCGGGGATGGTGCATCGCGTCGTGTGGCGGGTCGCATCGGACGAGGCCCTCGGTTTCTGGGAGCGAAGGCTCGATGCACATGGCACCGCCGCGAGCCGAGCGGGTGAGAGCCTGAGGTTCAGCGATCCGGAGGGGCTCGGGCACGAGCTTCGCGTGGTCGCCACAACCGACGCTCCCCTGTCTGCAAAGCACCCCGACATCCCCGATGAAGTGGCGCTGCAGGGCTTCGACGGCGTGCGCGCATTCACCGTCGATGCCGAGTTAAGCCGTGTGTTCCTCCAGGACGCTTTGCGGTTCGAGCCGATCTCGGACGGTGCCTGGGAGGCGCGCGGCGAGCGGCGGGGCTCCTTCTACGCGTACGACGCCCCCCCTGCCAAGAGCGCCCTCCAGGGAGCCGGAAGCGTTCACCACGTCGCGTGGTCCTCGCCGATGAACGACCACGTCGCCTGGCGCGAAAGGGTACTCGAGGGCGGCGGCATGCCGACCGAGGTCATCGACCGGTTCTATTTCCGCTCCATCTATTTCCGGGAGCCTTCTGGCGTGCTGTTCGAGATCGCCACGATGGGGCCGGGCTTCGACTCCGACGAGGACATCGAGCACCTCGGCGAGAGACTTTCGCTTCCTCCCAACTTCGAGCAGTACCGGGATCAGGTTGAAAAAACGCTCAAGCCCCTGCCGAACCCGCGCTCGTCCGTACGCTCCTGACGGTCGCGGGCCAGAAGCTCAGCTCCGGGCAGGTCTCGCGGGCCTGCGGCGATCCACTAGCTTCCGCAGACCACCGAGCTTCCGTGCGGGTGTGCGGTGTTGGTGTTGATGCAACGGTCGACCATGTCCTTCAAGCCGCTCTGCACCCACGTGTTCCAGAAGTCGGCGTGCATGTTGAACGGTACGCCGTCGTGGGCAGAGGACGAAAGGGTGAGGTCCCTGCCGTTGCCCCGATAGTCCCATTGAAGGGCAAGGCGCAGG
>Ga0136613_10001547_pt1 | contig 11927 bp, 13 predicted proteins | sample AntDrymUQ2722106_2_FD_106649 | JGI IMG/M metagenome (GOLD analysis project Ga0136613, IMG submission 106649) | Polar desert sand microbial communities from Dry Valleys, Antarctica - metaG UQ272 (21.06) | ecosystem: Environmental > Terrestrial > Soil > Desert | place: Antarctica: Dry Valley... | reverse complement strand
GTCGCTCGCGCCAAGCTGGCCGCCCTCGGCGTAGAGCCCGAAACCCTGACAGAGGAGCAGATCTCCTACCAGCAGAGCTGGCGCTAGGGCCGTAGTATCCAGAGTATGAGGACTATAACGATTCGGTACACGGCCTTCAGGGAGTGCCCCAACTGCGAGGGGCGGGGCGACGACGGTGCCCCCTGGCGCCCTGCGGAGTGCAGGCGGTGCAAAGGAAGGGGCAGGCTCGTGACCGGCGTCGAGGTCGATGACTCGGTGGATGGAGTCCTGCCGCGTTCGCGCTACGATTTCAACGCCCTTGGCGAGGTCTACCTGCTCGACTTCGACGAAGACGAAGAATTCGAGGTCGTGCGTGCTCCTCCCCTATAGCAGCGATTCGTAGAGAGATCTACCCAAGGCAAAGTGCACACTCAAACGCGAACGATCAGCGAACCCAACAAGCTGAAGTGCTGAAATGCTGACAAGCGCCCGATAGGGCGCGTGCTGACAAGCTGTACTAGACTCCCCTGGGATTGGCGTGGGCCATAATGCGAAGTCCTTGGGCGAGGGCGGCGGAAATACCTACCCCGAGGACGTCGTAGGTGGTCCAGCCGACGTAAGAGGGACGCCCGACGCTCCCGAACTTGTCCGCGTAACCTGCCGGGTCGTCGACGGCGGCCCACGCGTAGGCGAAAGGATAGAGCGCCCACTCAGCGGAAGTGGCCGCCGTGGCCATGAGGATGGCGGCAAGAACCCCGAGCCAGCCGCCACGGAACGCGAGCAGGACCCCGAGTGCGATGTAGACAAACAGGCGGGTGGCTTGGATCAGCTCCTCGCGGCCAAGACCTTTGTAGACACTTCTCCACGAGAAGACCTCTGACCCGAACCCGAAGATCGTGGCCGCCACGGTGCACGCGAGGGTCAGCGCGATCAGGGATCCCAAACTCCGCTTCATACACAGGATTATATTGGTCGGACTACTGCAGCGCCGCGAGTACGGCCTTCGCCGGGAGCCGGTCCTTGAAAGGTACGACGCCTCCTTCTACGGCTCCGGAGAGGGCGTCCTGCGAGGCACCGAGTCTCTCCGAGGCGGCGACGAGCACGCGGTGACCCTGCTTCCCTGCCTCCCTGAGCAGGGCTACGCGCTCGACGAGGTTCCGCTCGGACCAGAAACCGAGGATCTCCAGTTGGACCACCTCCCCTGTGCCCGTGTTTCGCAGTGTAAAGTCGGGGACGAGCGCCGCTTTCCGCTCTGGGAAGGGCAGCACATCGCCTCCACTTTCGAGCTCCCAGCCGCCCGTATCCTTCGCGCGTTCCCAGGCCCGGACGAAAGCCCCGCGGACGTCATCGGCCTCGCGCTCGTCCTTCGGCCCAAGGTAGTGACTCTCCAGTTCGGACGTCTCTGAATCCAGTTCCAGGACTGCCTCCCTGCCCTTCCACTCTACGTTCGCCGAGAGCTTCCAGGGGGAAGTCATCAGCAGGCCGGGGAAGAACTTCGCCAGGCGCAGCCCGTACTTGCGGGTGCCACCGAAGATAGAGAGCGGGCCGTCGAGGCGGAGCCGGTGGCCGCGAGCGAGAGGTTCGAGGTCGTAGATCAAACCCAGGAGCTTTACGTAGTGGAACACGAGCCGTGCGTCTGCCCCTTCACGGAGGTCGACGACGAGGTCCCTCGCCGAGTAGAGCACCCCCTGTACCTGGGCGACGTTGTAGCGACGGACGAGCTCCCCTGGCGAAGGCCGGTCGAATTCGCCGAGGAGTTGGGCCCCCTGCCTGTCCGCGTACATAGAAGCGGCCGGATCGTCGACCCCTGTCTCCCCTGCGACCTGCGAGAGCACGTCCCCGCGCGTAGGGGTCTCGAGCAGACCAGGTTCCGCGGCCGGTGGTTCGGGAAGGGCCGCCGCGAGCTCGAAGACGCGGGTGCGGAGCGTGTAGGGGTCGGCCTCGGTCGGCGCGATCCAACCGGCCCGCTCCTCCAGGAGCTTGGAGAGGGCGCGTACGATCTTGAATCCCCTGCGGGAGTCGAGGCCCGGACCGAGACCCTCCTCCCTAACTGTAAGCTCCCGCTCCAGGCGGGACCGCGGTAGCCCTACGTGGGCGGCGTAGAGGTCGCAGAGTTCCGCCGCGACGGCCAGGGCGCGCTGGTCATCCGGCGAGAGCCTGTGGGTGACGAGCCTGCCGCGGTTCAGGCGGGCCATCACGTGCTCGCTGCGAAGCACTAGAGCAGGGCCTCCTTGCGGCGGCGGGCCGTAAACTCTTCGCCCGTCTGGGTCGTTACGAGCTCGTAGAGGATCGCCCGCTTGCCCTCCCCCGGCCTGAGGATACGGCCGAGGCGCTGGACGTATTCGCGTCGGGAGGCGCTGCCGGCGAGTATCACGGCCACCCCGGCGTCCGGAACGTCGACCCCCTCGTTCAGGACGTCTGAGGCTATAACGGCCCTGTAGCGGCCTTCCCGAAAGCGGTCGAGAATCTCCTTGCGTTCGCGGGCTGGCGTCTCGTGGGTCACGCCAGGTATGAGGAACCTCCGGCTGAGATCGTAGACTTCATCGACGCTCTTGGCGAAGACTATGACGCGATCGTCCCAATGCCTCCTTAGAAGCATCTCCAGCGTCGCCCCCTTCCTCATCGCGCCTTCCCTGATCTCACGCCGTTGCCGCGCCGCGAGCAGCGCCTCCCTCCCTCCGGAATGGCTCGTTGCGGCGACCATAATGAAGCGCTGCCAGTCCTCTGGGGAGCGCATCGGCAGACGGTGCTTCTCGAGGAAGTCCCTGTAGACGGCCTCGGCCTGGGCATAATCGAAGCGTTCCTGGGCGGTGAGCTCGATGGGGATGCGGACCAGCTCGAAGGGGGCGAGGTAGGTCCCGGCGAGATCCTCGGGAGAAAGGCGGTAGACGATAGGCCCTGCGAGGTCGGGGAGCAGTCCGTGACCTCCGTCGGGCCTCTCCGGCGTCGCGGTGAGGCCGAGGGCGTAGGGCGCGAGGAGCATCTTAGGGATGATCGCGTTCTTCGGGGCGGGCAGATGGTGTACCTCGTCGTAGACGACGAGCGCGAAGCGGTCCCCGTAACGCTCGGCGTGAATGTAGGCCGAGTCGTAGGTCGTCACGGTGATGGGCGTTATCTCGTGGTAGCCGCCACCGAGCAACCCGATCGTGACGGAGCCGCCGAAGGCGTCCTGCAATATGGAATACCACTGCTTCAACAGCGCGAGGGTCGGAACGACGACGAGCGTGCTCCGCCCAACGCGCTCCATCGCGCTCACCGCCACGGCCGTCTTCCCAGCACCGGTTGGCAGGACGACCACGCCGCGGAGCCCATCCCGGCGCCAGGCGCCGAGAGCCTCCTTCTGGTAAGGGCGGGGCTCCATGGCCACGCGGGACTCGAGCGGGATCTTCTCGAAGGCCGAGGCCCTGTCCTCGTGCGGAACGCCCTTGGCCCGCAAGCTCAGAACGGTCTCGCGGTAGGCGTTTGCGGGGGCCCGCCACTGGCGGGTCCTTCCGTCCCAGACGAAAGGCTCGGGCAGCCAGGATGAAGTCCCGGTTGCGACGAGGGTGCCGGCTTCGTAGAACAACTCGATCACACTCCACAAAGCATAACCGAGACGCGCCCCACTCTCAGCGGTAACCTGGCCACGCAGTGGTCGAGGCTGTCGAGGCGCGGGCTGATCTGCTCATAGTCTCGAGACCGCCACAGCAGGCCGACGCTTACGATGTCTTGGTGGCCGCTGTCGAGTCAGGGGAGATCACGGGTCCGGAAGTCCGTCGAGCGCGCACTCGGAATCAAAGAAAAATACCACTTGCGCGGGGCGGGCTAGCTTTATGTAGAATGTAACCAGGTACAGGGGTAGAAGAGCCCAAAAGGCAACGAGGGGATCCTGGACGACGAGGCTGTTCGGGTAAACGGAAGGAGGAAGTGGGATGGCTGAAGTAACCCTGGAGGAGGTAACCAAAGTCTTCGGCGAGGACGTGGTCGCCGTCGACAAGATGAGTTTGGATATCCCGGACGGAGAGTTCGTCGTCTTCGTCGGGCCGTCAGGCTGCGGGAAGTCCACGGCTCTACGTATGATCGCCGGCCTCGAGGACATCAGCGGGGGCAAGGTCTTTATAGGAGATCAGGTCGTCAACGACCTTCCGCCGCGCGAGCGGGACATAGCCATGGTCTTCCAGAACTACGCCCTCTATCCGCACATGAACGTGCGGGAGAACATGGGATTCGCCCTCAAGCTCAGGAAGTTGGACAAGGATGAGATCTCGCGCAGGGTGGAGGAGGCCGCAAGGATTCTCTCCATCGAGCGTTTCCTCGACAGGAAGCCAAAGGCCCTCTCCGGCGGCCAGAGGCAGCGGGTGGCCCTCGGGCGTGCCATAGTCCGCGAGCCGAAGGCCTTCCTTATGGACGAACCTCTCTCCAACCTCGACGCCAAACTGAGGGTGCAGATGAGGACGGAGATCGCCAAGCTGCACAACAGGATCGGGACAACGAGCATCTACGTCACCCACGACCAGACCGAGGCCATGACGATGGCCGACCGAATCGTCGTCCTCAAGGACGGTAAGGTGCAGCAGATAGACTCGCCGCAGCAAATGTACGACCATCCGAACAACGTCTTCGTGGCGGGCTTTATAGGCTCACCAGCGATGAACTTTCTCCGGGCGCGCCTGGAGAAAGAGAACGGCGGCTATACAGTCACCTTCGGCAGTACCCGCATGCCTATGAGCCGCGAGGTAGTGGAAGAGGTCAAGGAGAGAAGGGGTCAAGACCTTGGGGAGCACGTCGGCGAGATCGTGCTCGGCATCCGTCCCGAGCACATGGAGGACGCCCAGACCGAGGCGGCCGAGGCTCTGGGCGTGACGGATGGCTCGAACTCCGTGGATGTCGACGCGCAGGTTATAGAGAGCATGGGATCCGAGAAGTACATCTACTTCGAGCCGCCCAGGGAGCAGGCCGTTCACCTGTCGAGCGTCGCCGAGATGACCGAAGACGACGAGGGCGGCGCCGAGCAGGACACCATGGGAGGGTCGGCCGAGGACGTCGGCGGCAACCTGATGGTCGCTCGTGTCGCGCCGGAGAGCACGGCGCGTGAGGGCCAGACGTTGCGCCTGGTGGTCGACCCGAGCAAGATACGGATCTTCGATCTGGAGACCGAACAGGCGATCTTGTAGGGAGATGGAACGACTGCGCCAGATGCGGACCACACCCGGTTACCGTCGAGCCGCATCCGGCCGGGCTAGAAGTCAGTAGAAAGTAACGTGTTGTGTCGTCGTAGAAAGGGCTAGTTGCGCATGACGGAGAGAAATGAAGGAGCTGGACTATCCGCCGGGAGAAGACTGAACCGGCGCGACTTCCTGAAGATGGGCGGCGCGGGGCTCGCGGGGGCGGCTCTCCTCGGGGCCTCGGGCTGTGGCGGAGGGAGTGGGGGCTCAGGTAAGATCATCTTCTCCATGGGCCCAGACCTGGACGGCAGCATCGCCAAGCTGATAGAGAAATTCAACAAGCAGAACAAGGGCGGGATCCAGGCCACCCATCGCCAGATGCCCGCCGACACGGGACAGTACTACGACAAGCTGAGGACCGAGTTTCAGGCAGCGAGTGGTGATATCAGCGTCATAGGGTCCGACGTCATCTGGCCCAAGCAGTTTGCCCCGCAGAACTGGACCATAGACCTCTCCGACCGCTTCCCCGAGCCGGAGCAGAAGAAGTTCGTCCCCGTCACCATCGAGGCCGGCAGCTACGAGGACGGCATCTACGCGGTGCCGTGGTCGAGCTGTCCCGATGTTGGGCTCATCTACTACCGCAAGGATCTCCTCGAAGAGAGCGGCATCTCAGGACCCCCCGAGACCTGGGACGAACTCAAGGAGATGGCCCTGCAAGTCAGCGAGGAGGCAGGAATCCAGAACGGCTTCGTCCTCCAGGGATCCAACTACGAGGGCGGGGTGTGCAACGCCCTCGAGTACATCTGGACTCACGGCGGCGATGTCCTCGATGAGAACAGCAAGGTCGTCATAGACAGCCCCGAGTCGGCGGCGGGCCTCGAGACGTATGCCAGCATGCTCTCCAGCGGCGCGGCGCCCGAGGCCGTGGCCAACTGGACCGAGACGGAGTCGTCGCAGAGCTTCTACAACGAAGACTCGGTGTTCATCAGGTACTGGCCATCGCTGTATGGAGGATTGGGCGACCCGGCAACGACGAAGCTAAAGCCTGAGCAGGTCGGGATCGCACCGATACCGACGGACAAGCCGGGAAACCCGAGCTACAGCACCCTCGGCGGATGGATGATGGCGATCAATGCCAACACCGACCTGGACGATGACGCCTGGAAGTTCATCCAGTTCATGACGAGCGCAAAGAGCATAAGCGAGCGGACCGTCATAGGCGGCTACATGCCGTCCCGAGAGGAGCTCTTCGCCGACCCGGAGATAGAAGAGGCGACGCCGGTCGTCAAGCTGGCCCAGGACATTCTTCTCAAGAACGGCAAATCGCGGCCGGTTACCGAGTACTACGGGGACATGTCTCTGGAGATGTCCGAGCAGTTCAACTCCGCCCTGAAGGGCGACATCTCCCCGGAAGAGGCCGTAAAGACCCTCCAGACGAGTCTGGGCCAGATCATGGAGGAGATTCAGTAGATTCGGCCGACCGCCAGGCCGTACCCTCGCTGGGACCTGGAAGAAAGGGGTGAGTGTGGCGAGCGCATCGACAGAGAAGAAGGGGCGCGGTTGGTTCAAGGAGGAGTTCGGTAACCCCGAACGAAGGACGGCCTACTACATGGTCTTGCCCTCCCTGCTGATCATCGTGATAATAGCGTTCTTCCCGATACTCTACGGCATCGTGTTGAGCCTGACCGACTCCACTATCGCCGGCTTCGGTTCGTTCGTCGGGTTCGAGAACTACACCGAGATGTTCCAGAACCCCGACTTCAGGGAGGGGTTCTACAACACCGTGATCTTTACGGTGGTGAGCGTGGCGATGGAGTTCATAATCGGCCTGGGCATAGCGCTCGCGATAAACAGGGCTTTCAGGGGCAGGGGATTGGTCAGGGCCGCCGTTCTCGTGCCGTGGGCGTTCCCAACGGTCATCGCGGCGGTCATGTGGCGCCTGATGTTCCAGAGCCAGGTCGGAATTATCCAGTACTTGGCCGGCGCCATGGGCATCATCAGCGACCCGATACTCTCCAACCGGTCGCTCTTGCTGATCGCATCCATCCTGGTCGACGTGTGGAAGACGACGCCGTTCGTGGCGCTCCTGCTCCTGGCGGGGCTCCAGGTGATCCCAGGCGAGGTCTACGAGGCCGCGAGGGTGGACGGGGCGAACGTGATGCAGCGCTTTTTCCGGATAACGCTGCCGCTGCTCAAGGGCGCCATCCTGGTCGCCGTTCTCTTCCGTACCCTCGACTCCTACAGGGTCTACGACCTGTTCTGGGTGATGAGCAACCGGGAGCTGGCGTCCCTTAGCACGTTCGTCTACGAGGGCGTGAGGATCAGCCAGCTCCAGTTCGGGGAGGGTAACGCCGCGTCGGTCTTTATATTCGTGACGGCGTTCCTCATAGCGCTCTTCTTTATCAGGGTCCTCGGCATGCGAACCTCGGCAGAGGAGGAGTAAGCGGTGGCTAGCGCAACTACGACGGGAGGGACCACGGGGCGCCGGACGCTTGGCACGGTCCTCTTCTACGTCTTCCTCGTAACCTTCGTTTTGGTGAGCGTGTTCCCGCTCCTCTGGATCTTCAAGATGAGCATCGTGACCAAGTCCGAGCTCTTCGCCTCGCCGCCAACGATCCTGCCCCAGACCACATCAACCGCCGAATATGCCCAGATCTTTAGCGACTCGGCGTTCCAACAGGCGCTCGTAAACAGCACGATAATCTCCACGGTGACCACAGTCATCTGCCTCTTCTTCGGCTCCTTAACAGCCTACGCAATCGCCAGGATGAGGTTCCGGTTCAAAAGCCCCGTGATGACCCTGATACTCTCGATCAGCTTTTTCCCCGCGGTGGCGATCATCGCCCCGCTCTTTATCCAGTTCAGCCAGGTCGGCCTCATAAACACCTACGCGTCAGTGATCATCACCGATACGGTCTTCGCCCTGCCGCTGACGATCTGGCTGCTGGTGGCGTTCTTCAGGGAACTGCCAGTCGACCTCGAGGACGCGGCCAAGGTAGACGGGGCGACGACGATACAGGCGTTCCGTAAAGTCATCGTGCCGCTTGCGGCGCCGGGGGTATTCACGACGGCGATCCTGACGTTCATCCACGCCTGGAACGAGTTCTTGTTCGCCAACACGTTCCTGCTCGACCAGAGCACCCAGCCTGTGACGGTCGTCATCCCGAACTTCGCCACGGTCTACACCGTGGACTACGGGGCGCAGGCCGCAGCGGCGGTGGTAGTAACGGTGCCGCTCGTGATAATGGTCCTGATCTTCCAGCGCCGCATCGTCTCGGGGCTGACGGCAGGGGCCGTCAAGGGGTAGAGCTAGAAGGGAACGCCTCTGAATAAGGAGAAGTTCTGGGCGCGCGATCTGGAGCCTGGCTCCAGCTTGCGCGCCAGCTTCCTTGCAACGGACTCGACGGTCCGCAAGGACAGCCGCGGCGTCCCCTATCTCTCCCTGAAGCTGGTCGACCGTACGGGCTCGGTAGACGCCCGCATGTGGGGGAAACTCCCCGAAGAGTTCCTCCGCGAGACAGAGGACCCGGTCTACGTGGACGTCGAGGGACACACCCACGAGTACCGCGGCACCCTGCAGGTGAAGCTCGACCGCCTGCGTCTCCTGCGGCCCGAGGACATCTCCGAGGAAGACTACCTCCCTGCGACGGAGTTGGACCGGCGGGCCCTCGCGGCGGAGCTCGAACACGCCGGGCGGGAGCTCGAGAACGAACACCTAAGGGGGCTCTTCGAGAAGATGGTCTCGGATGAGATTTTCTGGAACACGTTCTGCGAGGCCCCTGCGGCAAAGACGATGCACCACGCCAGGATCGGGGGCCTGCTCGAACATGCGGTAAGTTGCCTCAGGATCGCCCGCGAGCTGGCCGAACTGTACCCGGTAGACCGCGACCTTCTCGTCTTCGGCGCCATCTTCCACGACGTGGGTAAGGTGCGCGAGCTATCCTGGGACCGGGGGGCCTTCGCGTACACAACAGAAGGCCGGCTGCTCGGCCACGTCGTGCTGGGGGAGCGTCTCGTGGCATCCTACATCGCCACCCTGCCAGCGTTTCCCGAAGAACTGCGTCTGAGGCTCTCTCACGTCCTGATCTCGCACCAGGGCGAGACAGAGTACGGATCGCCCGAGCGCCCCAAGACACTGGAAGCCCTGCTCGTCCACCTCGTAGATAACCTCGACGCGAGGGTCGCCATGTACGTCGAGACCACAAAGAACGTGGCCCCCGGCGGCTGGAGCCACCACGAGAACCCACTGCGACGCGCCCTGTACGTCCCTGAAGAGAGCTAGTCAGCACGGCGGCTGCGCCGCCTTGTCAGCACGCTCGGGCCTGGCGGCCCTCGCTTGTCAGCATGTCAGCTTTACCCCGTTCCGGACCTTGCCCTGCCGCGCACGACGAACCGCTACCAGCGGCAGTCGGGTTCTACGCTCTTGGCGAAGCTACGGGACGACTTGCTGAAGTGCTGACGAGCCGCCGACCGGAGGGAGGCGGCGTGCTGACAAGCGGAGGCGAAGCCGGAGCGTGCTCAAACGCTAATTGCTCTGAAAGAGCAATTAGCGTTTGTCTTCGTCGTCTTCGTCGTCGCCGGCCGCGGTGATCTCTTCCTTGAAGTCCTCGATGGCGCGGCGGGCTTCTGACACAAAACGTCCCATGTCCTTGGCCATCTTGGGCAGCGAGCCGGGACCGAAGATCACGAGGAAGATGAGGCCGACTATCACCATCTCTTGGGGGCCGACGCCGAACATACAACAGAATATAACCCGCGGACGCGCACCTTACAAACAGCCGCGACTCGATGGCGTCCGCAACGTATATACTCACTGCATGTCGTTCTTTACGAGAGACCGCAGATGATCTCCTGGGGCGCGGCGCGGACCATAGCAGTGACGCTCGCCTCCCGCACCGAGCGGGGGCCCGCTGGGGACTTCGACTACGCTGGTGCCGTACAGACCACAATCGATCCGCTCTCGGCGTTCACCGGCATCGAGTTACCACAGGGACCGCCTGGCGGCCGCCAGCTCAGGATCGCGAACAGGGCAGAGTGGATCGACTTCAATATCGAGGGCTTCGGAAGGCTGATGGACCCTGTCGTGCAGCGGGCCACAGCCGGAGCCGGCGACCTTACGTGGGCCGTTGGAGGCGTGACGCTGACGACCCAGGTCGGGCTCCTGCTCGGGTTTCTCTCCTCAAGGGTTCTGGGACAATACGATACGGGACCGCTTCTCGCACCCGAGCGGACCGAAGACCCAGGCAAGGTCTTCTTCCTCGACGGGAACATAGTCTCGGCCGCAGGAAGGCTCGGGGTCCCCGTCGACGGTCTGCGGCTCTGGATCGTGCTCCACGAGATGACCCACGCGCTCCAGTTCGAGGGCTATCCGTGGCTACGCAGACACCTCGGGGAGCTCCTGGAGAGCTTGATCTCACCGCTCGCCGACCGCCTTGGCTTGCGTGAGACACTACGACGCCTCTCAGGGAACCTGAAGACCGGCGGCCGGTCGGTAGAGTTACTGATGAGCCGCTCCCAGCGCGAGTCATTCGACCGGATGCAGGCTGCCATGTCGGTGATCGAGGGCTACTCGGACTACGTGATGCACAACGTCGGCAAGGGCTTGGTGCCCCACTACGACGATCTCAAGGAGCGCATGGCGAGGAGCAGGGCCCACCGCCCACCCCTCGAGACCGCCGTCTTCCGCCTGACAGGCCTCGACGTCAAGCTGGAGCAGTACAGGCTCGGCGAACGCTTCGCCGACGCCGTGGTCAGGCGGCAGGGGATGGAGGGCCTGAACCGTATCTGGGAGAGGCCCGAGAACCTTCCCTCCCTCGAAGAGGTTCGCGACCCTGGTCTCTGGATGTCGAGGCTTGGAGCATCCTGAGATGGAGGAAGTGCCACTGTCCTCTACTCTGGGCTACGAGTTCGCCCGCGAGGAAGACGCAAGGGCCGCAGCCTCAGACCTCGACCGGCGCTTTACACAACACGAACTCGCAGGCCTTCGCATCTACCGCGTCCGCTGGAATGGCAACTACCTGGTCGAGGCAGCATTCTCAGATGGGACGCAAGAGACCCGTCTGAAGGACGCCAGCGCACTCCTCGGCGAGTCAGGCACCCCGGTACACCCCGACGACCTGGCTGACTACAAGAGGGCCACGGACGAAGGCGCAGGCCTGCCCGACTGGCTGCGCCGCTTCTTCGGCGGACGTAATTAGAGCATTTCAGCATCTCAGCACTTCAGCTTCGTTGAGAGTGGCTCGCGTCCGTTTTGCCCTACGGTGGATAAGGCTCCGTATCGTTTGCCACGGAGCGTGAATGCGTGTGGGAGCCTCGCCTGCTAAGCCACTTGCTGAAATGCTGAGAGCCGCCGCAGGCGGCGTGCTGACTTGCTGACCAGCTGTCAATCCATTCGCTGCTGCAGGCGTGCGATCTGCTCCCTGAGCTCGTCGATCTCGTGTTCGAGATACTTCTCCCTGCCACGGATACGGGTATAACCGGATTCCACTATGGACCCCAGACCATCCACGGTCCGGACCACGGTCCTACCCACAAAACGCGCGGAGACGTCCAGCCCGCCCAGCACCGACTGGCGGGCTGACCGCGCGGTCGTCGTGGTCGCGAAGGCTCCGACGGCGAAGCCGCCGACGGCCCCGACGGTAGCCCCGACCACGAATTTGGTGGTTCCCTGGCCCAAAAGCAGCATCCTTCCGGCTCTTCCGAGCTTCGACGGCGAAAGTTTAGCACAGCGCCCATGCTGCAAGGTTATACTTGGCCGCGCATGATGGAGACGGGGAAAAGGGATCTGCTCAGGAGCCTCCCTGC
>Ga0136613_10001546_pt1 | contig 11930 bp, 8 predicted proteins | sample AntDrymUQ2722106_2_FD_106649 | JGI IMG/M metagenome (GOLD analysis project Ga0136613, IMG submission 106649) | Polar desert sand microbial communities from Dry Valleys, Antarctica - metaG UQ272 (21.06) | ecosystem: Environmental > Terrestrial > Soil > Desert | place: Antarctica: Dry Valley... | reverse complement strand
TAGCCGGGCAGGCTTCCGACGTGCGTCTCGCCGACGAGCTGCTGCCCACGCAGCAGCAGTTTCCCGGTACCGGCTGTGCAGGCGAGGAGCAACGCCCACACAACTCGGTTCAGCCACGTGAAGAGGGGGTGTTCACCGCGGCCGGTGTACGACGGTAGGCACAACATGATCAGGATGTATGCGCCGGCAAGAACGGCGATGGGAGGACGGAAGTCGACCCACGGGTCGTAGAGGGGGCCGGTGACGATCCAGAGCGTGGTGACGAGGCCCGCCTGCAGGTGCAGGTGTCGCAGCCGCCGTACCTGATTCTCGTTGCGCCACATCCAGTTCGAGCCCAGTGCGGGCTCAATGTCGTCTGGATCGTCCGAACTGTCGTCCCGCTGCTCGAACGTGACCCGCTCGTAGTTGCTGATTGTTCGACCGCTCAGTTGCCACAGCATGGTCAGGACGGCCAACGGCACCAGGGCACCGGCAGCCAGGCGGTGTTCGACGGGAAGACGAAGCAGCGGTCCCATGAGCCACTCGGGCGAGGCCTGCGAACAGTTGGCCACACCTGCGCGAGGGGAGCCGGCGCACTGCCACCCGATCAGGTCGACACCGACACCGGCCAGCGCGGCGACGAGGAGCACCGTCATCGACAGGGCCAGCAGGCGGCTGAACAGCCACAAGCACCACAGGTTCACTCGTAGCTGGCCCGACTCCAGCTTGGGTCCTGCCGGTCGCAGCCGAGGGGCGACGTTGGTGAGCGTGAACGGCAGCAGGAGCAGCCACAACGCACGCGTCGGCGCACCCGAGGTCAGTCCGCCCCAGGCATAGCCCTCGAGCTGCGGACCGGACGCCGGTGCCGGGCCGTCGACGCTGAGATCTTCCGGCTCGTCGCTCAGCCGGGGTCGGTAGAAACCGGCCTTGTCATCGCCGGCGACCTGCCTGACGTGCGGAGCATCCAGCAGCTCCTCCGCCGGCGTTCCGGACACGCCGTGTACCCGCAACTCCATGACCCGCGATGCAGCCACGGCGACCTCCGATGGCGACACCGTAGACCCACGATCATGGATTCAAGATCACCGCGACGCTGACCGTCAGCCGGTTGGCTGGAAGTACTGCGAACTCGCCCAGTCGGACACGTGGTGACCGAGATCATTGCCGTCGGTCATCGCCTTGCGGAAGTGCAGTCCGAGCCAGATCCGGGCGTTTATGGTCTGCCGATCCAGGGCATCGGCGGTGTCGTAGTGCCGCGTCGTCATGGTCACGTTTGAGAAGAGATTCAAGTCGAGGCTGTCCGCACCGAACAGGTGGCTGAGGGTGCCGGTCGTGGCTCCGGTGACACAGGCGTGCCCGCTCGTGTACTCGGGGTAGGGAGGGGTGTCGGTGAGCGGAGTCCAGTCCGCGTCGGGCCGGGTCGCCGGGTTACCGTCGGTGCCTGCCAGCGGGATGGCCGTGACCGGGCGCCAGTACGCGTAGTCATACTTCGCCCGCCAGCATGCGATCTGGGCATCGGCGGTGCTGGTCCCGAGCAGCGCGAATGCCCGCGAGCTTTCGACGATGTCGAGCCCACGACGTGTCACCTGGTCACGAAGACCCGTCTGGAACTGAAGTATGGCGTTGTCGCTGTAGAACAAGGCGGTGTCGGTCTGTGCCGCGGTGCGGCGAGAGCCCTCCTTCGCGCCGTACCGCAACACCTCCACATAGTCCCGCGCGTACCCGACTGTGGACAGGGCGTCCGGCCCGGGCAGCGGGAACTGGATAGCAGATTCGAGCAGCAGCGGCGTGACGAAACCCAGTTCGGCCGCAAGCATCGGAGCGAAGGCCGGTGGCGTCGGGCGCCAGACACCGGGTGCGGGTTCGACGTCCAGTGTCACTATCGCATTGCGGCCGTCGTTCTGTCGCAACTGGATGATCCGGGCTGCCGCAGCTGTGCCGACCAGCCTTCCCTGCACCTTCCCGACACCATTGGGTACGCCGGCCAGGAACGCCGTGTAGTCGGCTGTGAGATTGGCTGCTGAGGCCGGAAAATACTCCTTGAGTACCCGGTATGCGGCGGTCGCGGCGGCGACCTCGGCGGAGGCGGTGGGCGGTGCAGCCGCCCGATACGCGTACGGTTCGTACCCGCCTTCGATCGCCACGACGGCGTCGTACATCGCGATGTGCATGAAGCCGAAGTACAACCCCGACCTCGGCACCGACACGAGGTTCTCGGTGAAGATGGTGCGCGCGGCGATGACGTTCCACTCTGTGATCACGGCCGGGTCCGCAGCTACCGGAGCAGCGGCCTGGCTCGGACCGGCGAGGACGGCCGAGGCTGCGACGCAGACGGATGAAACCACCGCCGCAATGACGAGTCGTGCTCTTCGTGCATGCATGGCGCAGACCTCCGGTCAGGGTGATGCGCCGCCGGCTGGCGACTTGTGCCAGAGTCCGCCCCTTGCCAGTGCCAGAGAATACGACGTTCGTCGTATGCTTCGACCCACTTCCGGGACGGGGCAGTGCTCGGTGGGAGCCGTCGGTGACAGGCAACGGTCTGAACGCAGTCGCTCTGCGAGAGTTCGTGGCGATCCTCGCCGCGCCCTTGCCTCGCCTCGCAGCAGGAGTCCCGGCGGCCGTCGAGCCCTGCCTGCTCGCCACGCTGGCCGCGATGCTGTCGGCGGACGTTGTCGTCTTCAATGACCTCGCACCACGGCAGCGCTCCCAATGGGCGGAGTCCTGCTCGGTCGAGTTCGACTGCGACGAGACGACGGCTGAAGAAGAGGACCCCGAGCTGGACTTCTTCAGGTGGTACTGGTCCGACGACCACTGCAGCTACCCCGATCGGACCGGCGACTTCGACTCTGTGTGGATTCTCTCGGACTTCCGCACCGTCAGCGAGTGGCGGCGCAGCATGATGTACGCCGTCCTGCGGCAATCCCCTTTCATCTTTGATCGCCAGTTGATGGTGCCGCTGCCCAGTGCGCCGGGGCACTCCCGCCGGATCCGGTTCCTGCGGGCCACTGGCCGCGACTTCGACGACACCGACCGGGCCCTGGCCGCCCTGGTCCGCCCGCACCTGGTCGCGCACCTGCACGCATTGGACCTGGTTAGCCGAGGCATCGCCCCGTTGACCACTCGCCAACGTCAGCTGCTGTCCCTGATCGACGGCGGCTATTCCAACGCCTCGATGGCGCGCACCCTCGGGATCAGCGCTCAGACGGTGCGCACCCACTTGCAGCAGATCTATGCCCGGCTGGGTGTGAACAGCCGCGGCGAGGCCGCGGCACTGCTCAGACCCCCAGACTCCGTCGCGGCGCTCGGCTGGAGCGGAGGGGCGGTTCCAGGAGGGGGGTTGGTCTTCGTGAGAGGGGTCTTCGGGAGAGGGGCAGCCGCGGCGGTGAACTCGGGTACGGCGTCGAAGGCGGCCCGACGGCCGGCCCGGCGCAGCGCCCGCAGCACCGGCCTGGCGGTCAAGCCCACGAGCAGCGCGGTCGTGATCGCCCGCCCGAGGTCCCAGCCCATCGACGACGCCAAGTCATAGGCCAAGAAACGCACCAGGTTGTCACTGACAGGATCGCCGGGAACGAACGAGATCGATGTCCCCGGCTCCAGGATGAACGGCCAGAAGGACAGGTTCATCACCAGCCCGTAGATGAACGCCGCAGCCGCGCCGTACCCCGCCAGCAGCGCCACCTCGCCGCGTCCGCTGGCACGCGGAAGCAGTCCGGCGCCCATCGCCACCCACGCGGCTGCAAACATCTGGAACGGCAGCCACGGGCCGACGCCCCCGGTCAGCAGTGCTGAGGAGAACAACGCGGTGGACCCCAGCACGAAGCCGAAACCCGGGCCGAATGCCCGCCCGCCCAGGATGATCACGAAGAACAGCGGTTCGATGCCCGCCGTACCGGCGCCGAGCGGGCGGACCGCAGCGGCGACGGCCGACAGCACCCCGAGCATCGCCACCGCCTTGGCGTCCATCGTCCCGTCGGCCAGCAGCGCGAGCACGGTAACCGTGACCAGGGCGAGCAGCCCACCGAAAACGAGCCACGCGTCCAGCCCGTCGGCGAGCCCAGACCGCGGCGCGATCAGGAACGGCCAGCCGAACGCGGCGACTCCGAACACCGACGCGATCGCGATCGCGACGACACCCTTCGGTCCAACCGGAACAGGTTTGGATTCGCTCACGCGACCCCCGATAGGGCTTGTGCCACTTCGGCGACGGTCAGCCAGGGGTCCGGTGCCAAAACCTTGGCGACCTGCGGCGCGTACGTCGGCGATGACAGCACGACGTCCGCGGTGGCGCCGTCGGTGATGAGCTCGCCGCCGGCCAGGACGAGGACCCGGTCGGCGACGGACGCGACGAACTCCACGTCGTGGGTCGCCAGCAGCACCGCGACGCCGTCACCGGCCAGTTCGGCCAGCGCCGCGCCGAGGCGGTCCTTGGCCATATAGTCCAGCCCCCGCGTCGGCTCGTCCAGCAGCAGTACGGCGGGGCGCGCGGACAACTGGATCGCGAGTACCAGGCTCAACCGCTGCCCTTCGGACAGATCTCGCGGGTCGGATTCGTCGTCCACACCGGGAGTGAGCCGATCGACCAAGATCCTCGTGATGCCCGCCGGGCGCTGCGACTCGCTGTCGGCCTGCCGGCATTCGGCCTGCACGGTGTCCAGGTACAGCAGGTCGGCCGGGTCCTGCGGCACGAGCGCCACGCGGGTACGCCGGTCGGCGGGGTTCAGGACCGACGGCTCGTCCCGGCCGACGCGCACCGACCCACGCAACGGCTTCAGCGCGCCCTGCAGCGTCCACAGCAGAGTGGACTTGCCGGCGCCGTTGCGACCCATCAGGGCGACCACCTCCCCGCGGACCAACGTCAGGTCGAGGTCCTCCAGGACAGGTGGGCCGCCGCGGTAGCGGACGGTCAGGCCGGTCGTGCGGAGGACGACGTCCCCGCCGGCCCGGTGATCCGTGACGCGGCGCGGCCCGAGCCGGTCGCGCAACTCGCCTGCACGGCGGCGGGCGTCACGCACGGACAGCGGCAACGGCGACCAGCCGGCGAGCCGCCCAAGATGAACGACCGGGGGCGCGACGTCCGACGCCGCGAGTACCTCTCCCGGTACGCCGTAGCGGGGCGGCTGCCCCGATCCGCCGAGGCTGATCACCGAGTCGGCGTACTGGACCACCCGCTCCAGCCGGTGCTCGCTCAGCAGGACGGTGATGCCGAGGTCGTGCACCAGCCGGTGCAGCGCGGCCAGCACGTCCTCGGCGGCGCCGGGATCCAGCGCGCTGGTCGGCTCGTCGAGCACCAGCACCCTCGGATGGGCAGTGAGCGCGGACCCGATCGCGACCCGCTGCTGTTGGCCGGCGGACAGCTGTGCCAGCGGACGGTCGCGCAGTTCGGCGAGTCCGAGCAGGTCCAGCGTCTCCTCGACGCGGCGGCGCATCACCGGCCGCTGGATACCCAGCGACTCCATCGTGAAAGCGAGCTCGTCCTCGACGCTGTCGGTGACGAAGCCACCGACCGGGCTCTGACCGACCACCCCCACGACGTCGGCCAGCTCCCGCGGCCGGTGGTTGCGGGTGTCCCGTCCGCCGACCAGTACCCGGCCGCTCAGCCGGCCGCCGGTGAAGTGCGGTACGTGCCCGCTGGCTGCACCGAGCAACGTCGACTTTCCCGACCCGGTCCGGCCCACGACGAGACACAGCTCGCCGTCGGGGACCGTCAGGCTCACCCCGGACAGCGCGTCGCCCGCGGCGTCGGCGTACCGGATGGACACGTTCTCGAAGCGGATCACGACCGACCCGCGCCCACGACGTCCGCACGTCTGGCTGGTATGGCGCTCGTTTCTACCGACGTTGCGAGGGGGCTGGGCGCGACCCCGGCCGGTGCGAGCGCGATCAGCAGGCCGACGACCGGCAGCAGCGCAAGCTGGGGGACCACGAGCGGGTACGTCGAGGGGAACGCCGTCGTGACGTCGTACACCGACGTCACGAACAGGCAGCCCGCCGCCACCACGCCGGTCGCGGCCACGACGGCAGAACGCGGATCGACCTGCTCGGCGTGGTAGCGGCTGCGCAGCACCCGACGTGAGCCGACCGCCAGACCTGCCACAGCTGCCAGTACGCCGACGAGCAGGCTGGGCAAGCCGACCGAACCACCCGCGGACGCGTCCAGCACGGCATAGCCACCCAGGGACAGGCCGAGCAGGCCGACGAGGAGAAGCCCGGCGGTGAACCGGCGGGTACGTGCACTGATATCGCCGGCGCGGCCGTAGCCGCGGGCGTCCATGGCCGCTGCCAGCGCCACCGCCCGGTCCAGCGCCATCGCCAACACCGGCATCCCGATCGATCGGACCGCACGCAGGCCACGGCCGTTGGCGCCGCGAAGCGCCTGCGCCCGGCGTACCCGCAGCGCCGACTCCACGAGCTGGGGGGCCAGGCTGATCGCTACGACGACGACCAGGCCGAGCTCGTACAGCGCTCCCGGCAGGGTTCGCAGCAGCCGGCGCGGGTCGGCCAGCGTGACGGCGGCGCCGACGCAGATGAGCAGGGTGGCCAGGCGCAGGCCGTCGTACAGGGCGCTGACCAGCCCTTCGGCACTGACCGCACCACCGAGTCGGATGCCGGCTGCCCACTGCGGCAGCCGGAGTTCCGGCAGCCGGACCAGCACCGTCTCACCGAGCGCGCCCCCGAAGACGATGTGGAAGACGGTGCGGATAGCGATGACGACCAGGCCGAGGATCAGGTACGCGCGGAAACCCTGAGCCCAGGTCCGGGCCGGGCGGCGGGCGGCGACGACGTACCCGACGACGCTGACGATCAGGAGCAGGATCAGCGGGTTCGTGGTGCGGCTGGCGGCGGTGGCCATGCCGAGGGCCCACAGCCACCACGCGAGTGGGTGTAGTTCCGTTCGGGATCTCACGGTCGGGTGCGGATCTGCCAGTAGGCGCCTGCGCTGAGGGCGGCAGTGACCAGCCCGACCGCTACTGCGTCCCAGGGCGGCCCGGCGTCATCCGTAGCGGTTGCGGGCGGGTCGGCCCGCGTCTCGGTCGGCTCAGCCGTCGTCGTGCTGCTCGCAGTGGTCGAGGGGCTGGTGCTTCCCGGTGGCGTGGTTGCCGGTGCAGCGGAACTGGTCGCCGTCGGCGGCACCGAGCTGCCGGCGGGTTGCGCTGTCGACGGACCGGTCGTGACCGGCGGGGGCGGCGGCGCCGACGGGCGACTCGGGCTCGATGTCGGTGGTGGGGGCGGTCTCGGTGGCGTCGACGACGTCGGTCGCGGCGGGGGAGGAGGTGGCGGGACCCGGTTGACCGGCGGGGGGATGCCGGGGCGCGCCGTCTCGCCGAACGCCCACCCCTCAGTGGCACCGTCGACGGGCCGGGTGTTGGCTGCGCCCTGACTGCCGTACGTCCAGGCGCTAGCCTCCGGAGGAGCCTGCCAGTAGGCCCAGTACGCCGTCGCAGGTGGAGTGCGCACGCAGGGGTCGTCCTCCACCGGCGGAGTGCCGTTGATCCGGCACACGAAGCCGGGCTGGCCGGTCACCATCGCGGTACTGAAACCGGCTTGCGACAGCGCCGACAAGCCGTTGGTCGGATCGGGTGCACAGCCGGTCTGGATGCCGCCGTAGGGGCCGAAATCGACCACGACGGTGACTCCGCTCCCGCCGGTGCAGGGGCTCGCCTGAGCCGCTCCGGGAGTCCAGAGCGTGCTGATCCACAGCACCGCAGTGCACAGCGCCACGGCGCCCAAGCGGCGCACCGGCGGGCCGGCTGCAGTCACGGGCGGGGAACGCGTGGCGGTTTGCCGTTGCCGAACGCCCAGCCTTCGGTAGAACCGGGGGCCGGGTTGTAGCCGCCCGCGCCCACGCTGCTGAACTCCCAGGTCTTGTTGGGCCGCAGGTGCCAGTAGGACCAGTAGGCGGTGACCGGCGCACCGTTGCACGGATCGGGCACATCGTTGATCGTGCAGACTAAGCCAGGCTGCCGAGGCACGAACGTGTAGGGCAGGCCCGCTCCGGACAACGCCGTCAGCCCGCTGGTCGGATCACCCGGTGCGCAGCGCCTTTCGATGCCGCCCCCTGCGCGGCCGTAGTCGACGATGACACTGACGCCACTGGTGCCCCGGCAGACCGCTGCCTGAGCCGCGGGCGCCGTCGCAACGGTCACCGTCCCGATCGCCAACCACGCTGCCAGCGTCAGCCTGATTGTTCTCATCGGTGCTGTCCGGTCCGACGCCGGGACGCTGCGAGCAGACCCACGCCGAGCAGCAGACAAACCCCGCCCGCGCCGAGCAGCGGTGCGATGTCAGCACCGGTGTTGGGCAGGCCGGGCTGGCTGGGGGTCGGGCCGGTCGTCGGACCGGGAGCGGTCGGCGTCGGGCTGCTGGTCAGGGTCTGCGTCGGGGTCGGAGTGGGAGTCGGGGTCGGGGTCGGCCCGCCGCAGTTCAGCCGCGGAGCCAGCGCCGTCGACCCGTCCGCGTCGACCTGCAGCAGGCCGACCTGCGCCAAGCCCGGGATCGCCTGCGCGCTCGCTCGGACGGCGCGGTCGTCGAACAGCGGTCCGCCGTCCGGACCATCGGTGAACGCGATGGCACCCTGCTGCTCCGGCGGCGCGGTGCAATCGAGTTGGCGATCGAGCAGCCACTGCCGAGCCGCGGCCGCGGCGTCGTCACGGCCGCCGACCGCCAACGCCTGCGCGGCCAGCCCGGTGCTGTTGGCGTTGGCCACGCCCATGTCGCTGAAGCCGCCGTCGTCGGCCTGGTTGCGGAGCAGAAACTCCAGCCCGGCCCGGGCGGCGGCGTTCTCCTCGACGGCGCCGTAGGACTGCACGGCGAAGCTCGTGGTGTCGATGCTGACCGAGGACGCGGCGCACGGATCGGCGTCGATGATCAGCGGAACATTGCCGTCCAGCGCGCCACCGTCCGCACACTGCTGGCCGACCAGGAATCCGGCGGCCTCCGGGGACAGCTCACCCGGGGCGGTACGGGCCAGCGCGAGAACGGCGAACGCCTGGCCGATGTTGTTGCTGAAGTCTCCGAAAGCCGAGATGTCGGAGAACCGGCCGCTCGCTGTCTCCGTGGACAGGAGCCGGGCGGACACGTCGACGCCGCCGAAGTCGGCCGGATCCCGCCCGGTCACGTCGGCGACCAGCAGGGTCTTGGCGAGCGCACCGGCGTAGTACTCCCCGTCCGGATCGCCGACGCCGTCGGCGTCCCCGACGTACAACTCGACGTTGGCCTCGAGATAGTCCGTCGCGGCGGTCGAGGCGTCGCCACCGACTCCGGCGGCCGCCAGCGCGACGATCGTGTCAGCGGTCAGCCCGTAGTCGGGAAACCGTTCGTCGTCGCTGATCTGGCCGTTGCCGTTGAGGTCGATCGTGATCTCGATGTGGTCACCCTGGCCGTCGCCGTCGCCGTCCACGAGTTGGGTGGCCAACCAGCCAGCCGCCGCTTCAGCGGGGTTGGAAGTCACCGGGTCGGCCGCGACCGGGCTCTGCAGCGCGAGCAGCAGACCAGTAGCACCGACGAGGACCGCCGCCCCGGCGCGCGTGGGGTGGCGACGAAGCGAGTGGGTGCGGAGCATGAAGTGCCTTTCGGAACCTTCGGATGCGTGATCCGAGGTGGCCCCCATGCCGACAACAAACGCCTCCTGCGCGGTTGCGCGGGAGGCGGCCAGGTCGTCCCTGGGTGATCCGCCCCGTAACCTCGACGGTGGATGGAATCGCGACCGTCCGGCAGGTCTTCGGGCTCGCCGCTCGTCAAGACGGGCGGCCTACCGTTGCGGGACAGCGCCGGAGTTGGACCGGTCTTCCCCTGGTCGGACAGCTATTCAGTTGTGCCGTGCGGAGATGTGCTAGGCGGCAGTGTGACGCCGCCCGGCAGCGGAGTCAACCCGGGTCAGGGCGTAGGCGTCGGCGTCGGCGGCGGAGTGGGTGAGCTGCGTTCAGATGAAACGCAGATGACCTCGGGAACGGCGTTGTACCGGGTGTTGAAGACCTCCTTGCGCAGCACATCCCCGCCGCCGACGGGGCGGAAGACCCGGGTCACGCTGATGTCGAAGCCCGAGCTGCCACTCTGCTCCGCGCAGTCGCCGTCGTCGGGCTTGCGCTGCGTCTCCGGCTCGCTGTAGTTGTATCGCTCGCCGCTCACCGACTCGATGTCGTAGTGCTTGGTCCCCCAGAACGTCACGGTTATCGCGCCGGGCTCCCACAGCGTCTGGACGTAGATGCCGGTGTCGCTGTCGTTGCGCCAGGCGAGGTCGATCGAGTCGTAGAAGACCGTCGCTTCCCGACCGGCGGGATACCGGCTGATGTAGTAGCTGTGCGGCTTGTGCGTGACGTCTTCGAGCCCGGCGAAGAACACCGCATTGAACATCGTGGTCGCGAACTGCGAGATGCCGCCGCCGATGGCCTGCACGAACTCTCCACCCTCGATGATCGTCGACTCGATGTAGCCCTCGGCCTCCGTGCGGGGGCCGGTGAACCCGTTCAGGCTGAACGTCTCCCCAGGGGGGATGACGGCGCCATCCACCTCCGCCGCGACGACCCGGATGTTCTCACCGGAGTTCTCGTTCGTGAAGTTCGTCGTGAACGTGCTCACCTGCTCGGTGATCCCGAAGCCACGCGCCTCCTCGGTCGTCAACGCCGCCGGCTGCGCAACCAGTGGAACGGCGATCTCGCGCGGTACCGGCTGCGGTAATACGTCGAGCAGGCCGGTGGCCAGGGCCGGTACGTCGGCGACCGTCCCGTCCACGGCGGGGACTACGGCAACGGCGCCGCCGGTGAGAGTGAAACTCGCATCAATCGGCGGGCTGGTGAACGGTGCCAACGTCTCACCCAGGGCGGTCTGCAGCGCTCCCTGGTCCAACGACGGCAGCAGCGAGTCACCCTCGCCCGGTTCGAACCGCAGCGCCGCGGCGATCGCGGGGACCGGGATCTCGGCGCGCTCACCGCCCGGGCCGGTTGCCACCACAGGGCCGGCCAAGGCAGGGACGGCGAATCCGTCGAACGCCGCCTGGACCGCGTCGCTCGATATCTGCGCCGGGCGCTGGTCGACCGGGAATTCCACCGCGGACTCATCGTCGCGGACCGCCGCCCGTAACCTCTCGGCGGCCGACGCACGGTTGAGCTGCTGGCCGTCCACCGGTTGTACCGCCACCGGGGTCGTGCCGTCGATCGTGATCGCGCCGTCAACCGGTGCGATGTCTGCCTGCGCGGCAATGCCTTCGACTGCGGCGGCGAGCGCGGTCTCATCGACTGCAAGAACGGGGGCCACGTCGCGGGCGCCGCCGAACAACGAGACCAGCCTGGTGACGGGGTTCAGCGGCTGTCCGCCCGCCGCGTCCAGGGTGGCGTCGACGTCCAGGCCGATTCCGGCCTGGCTCGGGTCAACCGTCAGCTCGACGGTGCCGGCAGTCACCGCACGTTCGCGAGTCAGCTCCGTGGCGACATCGGCCTGGAGCCCCTGTTCGGCCTCAGACCGGTTGAGCCCCCCGATGGCCACGCCCGAGACTGTCGTGCCTCGAGGAATGTCACTGCCCGCCAGCGCCAGGTCAGCGCCGTACGCCAACCCGAGCAGTAGCAGCAGGCCGAGTGGGACGAGCGCCACCCGGCGTCGCCACCACGACCGCCGGTCATCGGCTGGCGGCTGCTCCTCCAGCGGCCAGGGATCGGCCGCCGCCGGCTCACGGCCTTCTAGGGCGTCGGGATGCGGCGGCTCCTGCGCTGTGCCCACGGCCGGCAATCTCCCACGGTGCGTATGGCGGCCATCTGGCCGCGCCCATTCGAGAACCAGCCTAAGCCCTTTCTCACAGCTGATTGTCTCGGTGGTCAGTCTTCGCCGCCGCCGCTGCGGCCCGCAGCCGGATCTAGTACGGCCGCGCACCCGACGACGTATGCGCGGACTCCGCCGAGGTCGAGGCGGTCGCGCCGGCAGCGTTGATCGTCGGAGGGGGTTCCGTCGTCGGAGGGGGATCT
>Ga0136613_10001545_pt1 | contig 11933 bp, 12 predicted proteins | sample AntDrymUQ2722106_2_FD_106649 | JGI IMG/M metagenome (GOLD analysis project Ga0136613, IMG submission 106649) | Polar desert sand microbial communities from Dry Valleys, Antarctica - metaG UQ272 (21.06) | ecosystem: Environmental > Terrestrial > Soil > Desert | place: Antarctica: Dry Valley... | reverse complement strand
CCACCGCCACGGGTTAGACTCGCCCTCTGTGAGGGTCGCCGCCTTTTCGAGCACGGTCTGCGCGGCGATGTTGATTTTCGTCCTCGCGGGCTGCGGGACCGGGGGCTACACGGACGAAGGCAGCCAAGGGGCGGGTAGGGATCTCTTCCTCGACGCGAACTGCGGCGCCTGCCACACCCTCGCCGACGCGGGGACACGGGGGATAATCGGGCCCAATCTCGACGACGCCTTCGCTCAAGCGCGGGTGGATGGCATGACATCGGACACCTTTACCCAGGTCGTCGCAGCTCAGATCCGCTTCCCCATCCAGGAAACCTCGACCGGCACTCCAGGAATGCCTGGCGTTCACGAGACGTTGCCGGAGTGCGACGACGTCGAAGGAGACGACTTTTGCGTCCGCGACCAGGACCGAGCCGTACGCGATGTCGCCGTCTACGTCGCGGGGGTCGCCGGAACCGGAACGGCACCCCCGGATCAGCCGGCGCCCACCGACGGGAAGTCGATCTTCACCGCCAACTGCGGCCAGTGCCACGTGCTGGCCGATGCAAACACGAGCGGAACGATCGGCCCCGATCTCGACGCGTCAAAACCCTCCCAAGCGCTTGCGGTCGACCGCGTAACGAACGGTCAAGGCGTGATGCCGTCGTTCGCCGACTCGCTCGATGCCCAGCAGATCCAGGCGGTCGCCGAGTACGTCTCTACGGCGGCGGGGCAGTAGGCGAGCAGAAGGTTCCAGTCACCGGCTCAGGTCGACTACGACGTGCGTGACCGGCATCTCGTAGCGCTCGCGCAGGGCGCTGACGACTCCTCGCTCCAACCAGTTCGACCGGCCCTCCGGATGCGTCGAGACCACCAACTCGTTGGGACGAAAGAGCCGCACGGCATCTTCCACCGCAACCAAGGGATCGACGTCGCCGATGTCTCCCTGCGCTTCGACACCCACCGACGACAACCTCTCGAGCATCGTCTGCAGGCGAATGCGAGCGGCTGCCCTCGCCGGATCCTCGTCCGAGGTCCATGTCTTCAGACGTGTGTTCAGCGCGGGACAAATGACGTAGAACAGCGACTTGTCCGCAAGGGCGAGCTCGCCGATGACCTCCATGAGCTCGTCACCACCGACGGTCTCGTTTGCCACAACCAGCACGCGCTTCTCGTCGGGATGACCTAACTGCGCAATCTGCTCCCTCGGCGGACCCGGTCCGCGCTGACGCGTGTACACCCAGACCGCAGTGCCCGAGAGTGCGAGAAAGAGGAGGAGCCCGAGCCACGGGTTGATCCACGACGCCCCGACGATCAGGGCGAACGCGCCGATCGAGAGGAGCAGGAAGCGGAAAGCCGCCGCCTCGCTGCGGAAGGGGCTCTCCATCAACCGCTCCTCAGATGAGATAGACGACGGAGTAGACCACGATCCACATGACGTCGACGAAGTGCCAGTAGATCCCCGGCAGCTCGACGCCGAGGTGGTGCTCGGGCGTGAAATGGCCCCGGAAGCCGCGAACGATGACCATCCCGAGCAGGGTCAGACCGACGAAGACATGGGCGCCGTGCAGCCCGGTGAGCCCGAAGAAGACCGAGGCGAACGCTCCGTCCCCGGTGTTGAAGCCGACATTCAGGTACTCGACCACCTGCGTGAGCAGGAAGACGAATCCCATCATGAACGTCAACACCATCCCGGCGAGGAACGCCGTCCGGTTGCCGCGCTTGATCGACTGGAGCGCCCAGTGCATCGTGAAGCTCGAGGTGACGAGGATGGCCGTGTTGACTCCGGCCACGAAGACGGGGAAGTGGTACGGCTCCGGCGGCCATTCGGAAGGCGCGCCGGGGTTGACGACACGCACGAAGAAGTAGGCCGTGAAGAACGAGCCGAACAGCATCGCCTCGGAAGCGATGAAGAGCAGCATCCCGAGCAGACGCGCGTCGATGCGGGAGCTCTGGTTGGCCTCGGGCGGGCCGTGGTGGTCGTGGACGGCTTCCGCGTGGCTCGTCATGCGCTCACCGGAACAGCCGTGCTCTCCACGATGACGTGTTCGACGGGCAGGCCGCTCTCGGAGCGGAGGCGTCCGACGAGATCTCGCCGGAGCCAGCCCGAGCGCGCACCCGGGAACGTCGAGACGATGATCTCGTCCGTCCGCTCGTCGCGGATCGCCTGCATCGTGGCCGTGAACGGGTCCGGATGCGCGATCTGGCCGTGAATTTCGATGCCTTCCGCGCGGAGCTCCGAGAGCGCCGCCCGCAGGCGCCGTTCCGCCTCTGGGTGCTGGGAGCGCACGGGGTCACTCTGAGGCGCGACGATCAGGAAGCTGGCGCTTCCTTCCTTCGCGCGTGCCCGGATGCACTCGAGCAACGGCTCGCCGAGGACGGTCTCGTTGGCGACGACTAGGACGTTGGCGTCGGTCTGGACGGAGGCGTCGCTGACGACGTGCTCGACCGGCCTGCCGCCCGCCGCCTTTCGGATCTCCTCGAGCAGGTTCTTGCGCAGCCAGCCCGATCTCGCGTCCGGATGGGTCGAGACGACGATCTCGTCGATCTCCTCGGAGGCGAGCAGGTCCTTGACCGCGGCCAGTGGGTCGTCGTCGAACACGGCGCCGTGCGCCGGGATCCCAGCTTCGCGGAGAGCTGACACGGTCCGGTCAAGACGGCGACCGGCTGCGGCCCGACGGGAATCGCGGTAGACGACGTACCCCGCGCGCGGCTGCGTCACGGGCGCAACCACGATCACTCGAACCTGGCCCTTCTCGGCCCGCCGCTTCACGGCAGCCACCAGCTCACCGCCGGCGAGCGTCTCATTGGCGACGACGAGGATCTGAGGGGTTGGGCTCACGGGCGGATCTCCGCCCGGCGAGCGTGGAGGGGCGTGGGGAACCGGGAGGTTCCCCACGCCCTCGAGAAGAAGGGGGAACGCGGGGGAAACATGGTTTCCCCCGCGATCGTTTGCCGAAGGCGAACGATCGTCATGCATGCACCTCCTCCGCCACCTCCTGAGACTCCTTAGCCGGACTCATCACGGCGTGTCGCGCGCCGGGCACGCCGTACTCGTACGGCCCGGCGACGACCTGAGGAATCTCGTCGAAGTTGAAGATGGGCGGAGGCGAAGACACCTGCCACTCGAGCGTGAGCGCGCGCCAGGGATTCGCGTCGGCGACCGCGCCACGGGTCCAGCTGATGACGATGTTGTAGACGAAGACGATGAACGAGATGCCGAGCAGGAACGAGGCGATGGTGATCGCGAAGTTCAAGTCGCCGAAGGCCTCCTTGTAGTCGGAGACGCGGCGTGGCATCCCCCGGAGACCGACGTAGTGCATGGGGAAGAACGTGGCGTTGAAGCCGACGAAGGTCATCCAGAAGTGGATCTTCCCGAGCCGCTCGTTGTACATCCGCCCGGTCATCTTCGGGAACCAGTAGTAGACCCCCGCGAAGATCGTGAAGACCGACCCGCCAAAGAGCACGTAATGGATGTGCGCGACGATGAAGTACGTGTCTGACGCGTGAATCGTGATCGGCACCGCGCCGAGATAGATCCCCGAGAGACCGCCGATCACGAACATCGTCACGAAGCCGAGCGCAAAGAGCATCGGGGTGTTCAGATGGATGCGTCCCCGCCAGAGGGTGGCCACCCAGGAGAAGATCTTGATGCCGGTCGGAACGGCGATCAGGAGGGTGGTGATCATCATCGGGACGCGCAGCCAGTCCGCCATGCCCGCGACGAACATGTGGTGCGCCCAGACGGAGAAGCCCAGCACCAGGATTCCCATCAGCGAGAGGGCCATCAGCCGGTAGCCGAAGATCGGCTTGCGGGACATGGCCGCGATGACCTCGGAGACGATCCCGAAGCCGGGCAGCATCATGATGTAGACGGCCGGATGGCTGTAGAACCAAAAGATGTGCTGGTAGCCCAGCGCGTACCCGCCTCCTTCGGGTGTGAAGAAGTCGGTGTGCAGGATCCGGTCGAACATCACGAAGAACTGCGAGCCGGCGATGAATGGGGTCGCGATGACGACGAGGAGCGACGTCGTGAAGTTGGCCCAGACCAGCAGCGGCATGCGCCAGAAGGTCATCCCCGGCGCGCGCATGGTGATGATCGTGACCAGGAAGTTGAGGGCCGTCATGATCGACGACGCCCCCGCCCACTGCACGCCCATGTTGAAGAACGTCTGGCCGAGCGGTTGTCCTTCGGCGAGCGGCGCGTAGCCCGTCCAGCCGGCGCCGAAAGCTCCACCCGGAGCCAGGAAGCTCGCGACGAACATGATCCCGGCAATCGGGAGAAGCCAGAAGGAGAGGGCATTCAGGCGCGGGAACGCCATATCGGGCGCGCCGAGCATGAGCGGCACGGCGAAGTTCGCGAGTCCCGCGAACGCCGGGATGATGAAGAGGAAGATCATCAGCGTCGCGTGCACCGACACGAGGCCGTTGAACGTCTGCGAGTCCACGAACTGGAGCCCCGGTTGCGCCAGCTCCGCGCGGAAGAACATCGCCATCAGCCCCGCGAGGGTGAAGAAGAAGAACGTCGTGACGAGGTACTGGACCCCGATCACCTTGTGGTCCGTGTTGACCCGGAAGTAGTCCCTCCAGGTGCGCGCGCCATGGCCCGAGTGGTCCTCGGGCCGGGTTGGGCGACCGACGATGTAGTGAAGCCAGTAGTCGAAGGAGCCGATGCCCGCCAGGAAGCCGATGGGCGCCATGGTCATCGCTGCCACGGCCAGGATGACCTCGGTCAGCCAGAGCGGCTCCCAGCTCCACCACCAGCGCAGGCCCAGGACGAGGAGCGTGCCGAGCACGAAGAAGAGCGCTCCCATCCAGAGCCCGCGAACCAGGCCGGGGCCGAAGAGCGCCTGTCCGAGCGGGCTGCGAGGCGGCTCGTAGTGCTCCGGATAGACCTGCTGCTCGGGGTGCGGATGCGTGGAGGTCACGTCTGGTTCTCCTCGATCCACGCGTCGAAGTCCTCCTGCGAGACGACGCGCGCCCTCGCGCGCATGGTCGCGTGCCCGAGTCCGCAGAGCTCGGTGCAGACGACGGCGAAGTCACCCATCCGGTCAGGCGTGACGAGGATCTCGGTCTCGATTCCGGGCACGGCGTCCATCTTCTGGCCGAAGTTCGGGACCCAGAACGAGTGGATCACGTCCACGGAGGACATCGTGAAGCGCGTCTCTTGTCCAATGGGGATAACGAGCTCACCCGACTGGAGATCGTCGAAGTCGGAGTAGACGAACTTCCACGCGAACTGCTGCCCGATCGCCTGTATCTCCATGGGCTTCACGCCTGCTTCGCCGTTTCGCGCCATGACGATTGCGCTGAAGATCCCGATCGCGGTCACGAGCACGGCAGGGATCGCTGTCCACAGGATCTCGAGGCCGGTGTGACCGTGAATCGGTGGGCCGTCGGCGTCGTCGTCCTCCGGCACGCGCCACTTCCAGACCGAGAAGATCACGACAGCGGTGACGAGGGAGAAGATGACGATGGAGATGATCGTCACGAACCAATAGATCACCTGGATGCGGTCGAACTCTTCGGATGCAGACTCCGGGAGCCACTTGAAGAGGACCGCCACCAGCGTGAGCGCCACGCCGATCACGATCCCGATCGCGACGAGCTGGACGATCCCCTTGCGCACCGCGCCGAGCCTACTCCAAGCGCGAGCTATCGTGACGGCACATCCGGTTCTGCTCCAGCGCTCCTTCCTGATGATCTCTCGCCGCTCACTCTGGCTCTTTGCAGCCGCCTTACTCGTGGCGTTCGGCACGCTCGTCGCCGTCCTCGGCAACGGGAAGAGCGAGGCTTCGCCGGCGGCTCCGGCGGTCGTGCGAGGGCCGCTCGGGAGCGGAAATCCGGTCGTTTTCGCTTTCGGCGGGGACGTCCATTTCGAGGGTGTCCTCGAGTCCAAGCTGGCCGCTGATCCTTCGGGCCTGCTGGCGCCGATCGCTCCCGTGCTCGGCGAGGCGGACATCGCCGTGGCGAATCTCGAGACCGCGGTGACCAACGGCGGCGCGGCCGCTGGCAAGACCTTCGTGTTCCGGACGCCGCCGAGCGCCTTCGCGGCCCTGCGCGGCGGCTCGGTCGACGTGGTGTCGATGGCCAACAACCACGGGATGGACTTCGGCGAGGCGGGGCTCCGCGACTCACTCGCAGCGGCCAAGCGGTACCGGTTCCCTGTGATCGGCATCGGGCTCGACGGCAAGCAGGCGTACGCGCCTTATCGAGCGACGGTGCGGGGCCAGCGGATCGCCGTCCTGGCGGCGACCCAGGTGCTCGACGATCACCTGATCGACAGCTGGACCGCCGGTCCCGGAAAGCCCGGGCTCGCGTCGGCAAAGGCGGTCCCGAGGCTGCTGCAGGAAGTTCGGCGCGCTCGACGGACCTCGGACACCGTCGTGGTCTTCCTCCATTGGGGAGTCGAGCTGGAGCAGTGCCCGACCTCCGATCAGCGGACCCTGGCGCGCCAGCTCGTCGGCGCGGGGGCGGACGTGGTCGTCGGCGGACATGCCCATCGCCTCCTCGGCACGGGCCGAATGGGGAAAGCGCTCGTGTCCTACGGCCTCGGGAACTTCGTCTGGTACGGGACGAGCGCGCTCTCCACCCAGACCGGCGTGCTGCTCGTCACAGCGACAGGCCGACGCATCGACCGCTACCGCTGGGTGCCCGCGCGGATCGCAGACGGAGTCCCGCGGCCTCTCTCGGGGAGCGAGCGTCAGCAGGAGCTCGCGTCGTGGCGTTCGTTGCGCGCCTGCACCGGCTTGAAGCCATAGGACGAGGCAAGCCTCGCCGCTCCAAGCCGGGGCTACACTTGCGCGTCCCGGGGCCGTTAGCTCAGTTGGTAGAGCAGGGGACTCTTAATCCCAAGGTCGAAGGTTCGAATCCTTCACGGCCCACTCCTCAAAGCCCCTGTTCATGCGATATTGCGGTGTAGGGTTGAGGTTCCGTACTCTCTGGGTGTACCATGGGTGTACACAACCGGGAGGGAACCAAGGTGGCGAGTCTTCAGGCCAGGCACAGTCGGAGTTGCAGCAAGTACCAGTGGGCGCCGTACGCGCAGTCGACGCGGGAAGCCGGGTGTACATGCAGCCCGCTGTACCACATCGTCCTACGGAGCGGAGGCAAGCTCATCCGCGAACCCGTGGGCCACAACCGCAAGGAAGCCTCCCGCGCGCTCAAGTCCCGGGAGGGCGAGATCGCGGACCGCCGGTACAAGGTGATCCAGGACATCCGCTTCGACGAGTGGGGGAAGGCATGGCTCGAGTCGTTCTCGGGGAAGGAGACGTCGCGGAGGGTGTACGCGGTGACGGTCGAGTACGCGACCACCGTCTTCGGCCAGACGAAGATTCGAGACCTCGACGTCGCTGACATCCGCCGGTTCATGAACCACATCGCGCAGGAGCACCAGAAGCGTCGGGCCAGCTCCAGGGAGGAGGCAATCCGGGAAGCCGCGGTTGCCCCCGCCACCGTCGCGAAGCATCTACGGCAGCTCGGGGCGTGCCTCCAGGCCGCCGTCACCGAGGGCTACGCGTCCGAGAACGTCGTCCGCCGGCTGCACAAGTCGGCGCGGCCGAAGGTGGGGAAGTCCGCGCCGGCCTACTACACGGACGCCGAACTCGCGCGCCTCTGGCCCGAGCTGGAGGGTCGTCCCGTGTACGCGGCCCTGTGCAAGTTGGCGGCGACGACCGGCCTGCGCTTCGGAGAGCTGGCCGCGCTCCGGTGGAGCGACGTCGATCTCCTCAACGGCGAGCTGCATGTCACGAAGTCCTGGGACGGCACCGACGTCACGCAGCCGAAGTCGAACGAGTCGCGCACCATCGACCTGACCCCGCAAGCACGGACGCTCATCGAGAACTGGTTCGCGCAAGGCGCCGACGATCAGGAGGGGCTCGTCTTCGAGAAGGAGACGGGCGGGCACCTGGATGGCGGCTACGTACTCAAGCGCGTGCTCTACCCGGCGCTCGAGCGCGCCGGCGTCCCGCGCGTCGGGGAGCGCGGCCGTAAACGCGACTTCCACAGCCTGCGTCACTCCTTCGCGCGGATCGTGCTCGAGAACGGCGCGGGGATCGACTGGGTGCGCGCGCAGCTCGGTCACAGCTCGATCACGCTGACCGTGGACACGTACGGCGCTTGGAGCCGTACGAGCCAGAAGGCCCAGGCGGTCGCGCTCGAGGGCGTGTTCGCGCTGTAGTCGCCCCCGGCGACCATGAACCATGAGGGACCACCCCCGAAACGGGGGCCCTCTGTTCGTAACGTGCTCTAGTGCTACTGCACCGGCCGCACGACCCTGCCCCCGGAAACGGTCTCGACCACTTCTAGGCTGGCGCCGTCCATCCAGGCCTCCAGCTCCGACTCGAGGAAGAGGCAGCGCCTGGTGCCGGCGGGTCGTCTGTGCGGGATGGCCCCCCTGCGCGTCAACTCATGGATGGTTCGATTGCTCCGATGGAGACGGCCGGCTACCTGTTCGACGGTCAAGTAGCTCATGCCGACTCCTTCACCTGGTCACCGTTCAGCGCCTGCTCGACGATGTCGATGGCCCAGACGAGCGCGTCGACCTCGCGCGCGTCCCATGGTGAGAACGAGCGTCCCTCGTCTTCCTTCCGCTCGAGCCAGGCGAGTCGACGCTCGAGGACTTGGAGTCGTTGGAAGTCTCCGGCCCGCATCATGGGGAACACCCCTCGCAGTACATCCCCGAACCCACCGAGACCGGCTCGTCGCACTTCAGACAGGTCGCGTCGTGGAGGGTCTCGGTGTCGATCTCCTCGGCCTCCAGATTGCTCTCTGGCCCGTCATACCGGTCTTGAAGTGCCACAGGCGCCACATCCCTTTGTCCATGCGGTTCTGCGGGATTTTCAAAGTGCCACAAGGTCTCCTCTTGTGGCGTTTTGAAACCGACCTCAAACCCTGTATCCATGCGGTTTGTGGCGGGTGTGGCACTTCCAGGGTGGATATCCGGGAGGTAGCGGCCCCAAGCGTCGTGAAACTGCTCCCGAAGGTAGCCCCGAGGGGTTGTCTCGTCGGGCATACGAACCCTTCGAGGGGTGACGCCGTAGGGCTTGAGACGCTTAGCGAGACCGTTCTTGGTCAGCGTCTTTCCGTACAGGTCAGACCAAGGTGCCTCCTCGAGCCCAACCAGGGCCGAGGCAAGTTGCTCCGAGGACATGCGATCGACCGCATCGAACACGTCTCGAATGTCCGAGAGGAGACGGATGCCCAACGACCTCTCGTCCGCCACCACCGTGTCGGAAGAGAGCGTGATCGCGGCGGTGCGCGCCGCCTTCGACCACTCCTGCCCCGCCAGGTCAGCGATTCGGAAGAGGATCCGCCAGATGGAGTTTCGGCGGGCATCAAGCTCGCGGAGCTTGTCCGGCTTCTTGAACTTGTCCCCGAGATCCTCGACGGCCGTTGCCGCCCAGGCTGTGTACCGGCTCCGCAGAGCACGAGCCTCAGGCTCGAGATCCTCGGGGTCGAAGTCCTCGTAGGCCTCGTCCACGAGGGGAGGCTGCATCCTGATCGAGATGGAACGGTGAGCGATCGTCCCGGGCAAGTGACCGAGGCCGGCTATCGCCTTCGGGCCGAAGACGTTGAAGGCGACCAGGTCGTTGTTCGGGCCATCGCAGCGGTAGACGACCTTGCCCTTCTCGTATCCGCTGTTCAGGATCGCGCGAATAGCCATCATCTGCTCGTTTCCACCCTTGACCTCGAAGACTCCGTCGACCTCGTCGTAGAGGAGAGTGGGACGGAGCTGGTGCATCATCCTGAAGAGGACGGCGCTCGTGGCGCCGTCAACGGCCTGGCCGTTCTTCACGATCATGTCCAGGACGTTCAGTAGCGTCGTCTTCCCTGAACCAGGATCGGGTGAGCTGGCGTGAAGGTAGGGAGTCAGGCGAGCGTGCTCGTAGACGTAGGTGTGCCCGATCCAGAGGGAGATCGCCACCACCTGATGATCGGTGAGAACGACGAACCTGCGAACGACCTTGGCCGTGTCGTTGAGGAGCTGGGACAGGTCTCCGTCCCAGACGACCTGATCGACTTCGTCCTCAGGCAGCGACGGCAACTTCGCGGCGGCCTCCGCCACCCTCTCGAGAACCTTGGCCATCTCCTTGCGGATCGGAACGACGTTGTTCGTGTCGTCGCTCATGACGCATCCTCGAGCCACGCCGCCGTGATCTCGCCGGCGAGCACGGGATCCATCCACTTGCGAGCGAGCTGGACGACGAGCGCCTGGGCGGCGTCCGCCTTCCCGTTCACGGTGAGCGCCCCAGTCTTGGTGCGGTACTGGGCGAGATCGACCGCGTACTCGCTCTTTTCCTCGGTCGTGTGCGCTGCCCCCCGCACCTGGCCGGCGACCTGGGAGTAGGTGAGCTGCGGCTCCGTCTTGGCCTGCGCCCACATATCGACCAGGCCGGTGACGACCTCTTCGTCGTCCGTCCAGCGGAAGAGAAGACACGCGAGCCTGTAGGCGGTGCATCGCCTCGAGCCCTCGGGGAGGGCTTCCCCTTCCCTGAGCGTCGTGGTCAGCCGTGACTGGGAGCCTACGCCGAAAGGCGACGCGTCGAGGCCGCCGCGAGGCCTGAACCCGCGCGGGGCGCCCGATAGCCGGTCGTGATTACGGGCGATGGGGTAGGTGCAACCAGCTTCACGCGCTGGCAGATGCCGGCGTCTCCGTCCACCGAGGCGACCGCGACATCAGTCATCCCACGGCTCATTGGACGCGACCTTGGAGGAGGTTCCGCCTGGTTGGCGTAAGCAACGGAGCTTCTGGATCCTTACCAAGCCGGTAAGGGCGCGGAACGTCCGAACCGCTCTGATGCGAGACCATTCCGACCAAGTTCAGCCGCAGCTCCAGTCAGAGCGTCGTCTCCTCGCGGCTGCGGTGGCACGGGAGCTTCGGCTGCTCTCGCTCTCCGAGGGCCTGTCCTTTTGCGTCCTCCTCCAAGGCCGACGCGATCCGCGCTTCGATAAGGAGTTGAAGCGCTGGCTTGAGCGGGCACGGGAGTGTGGACTGAACAGCGAAGACGCAGAGCTGCTGGGAGCCGCGGTGGCGGCGCTCGAAGGTGAGTTCCGGGAGCTTGCGCTCGACGTGATCGAGCGCGCGCTCCGACAGCTGCCTGCCATGGGTTCGCGTTCTGTGAGCCGCAGCGGCCGGTCGCGTTTGCGGCGTGGTTCGCAGCTCGCGGCGGGTGTCGCGGCGGCAAAACCGGCCTTGCGAAAGATGAAGCAATGGCGCGTGAACGGGTATCGGCCGATGCGGTCGAGGCCGCTCGATTCAGCGACTGCCCGTCTGGCGCTCGTTGCGGCTCCTGCGTGCCTTGTACTGGGCCTCTCGGTGATGGCGGCTCCCGGCGACCTAGAGATGATGGCGGCTCGCGGCGACCCGGAGATACGGATCGCCCGCAGACTCGCAGCGTCGCCCGCGCAGGGCCGCTGCCTATCCCCGTGCAACTGCGTGGCGCTTTCGTTGTTGCAGCGAAGAAGACAGATCTTCCGCTCCCGCTTCTCGTCGCTGTTGCCCGTACCGAATCTCACTTCGACAGCACAGCTCGCTCGAGTGCCGGGGCCATCGGTGTCCTGCAGCTGATGCCGGCAACCGCCCGTGCGCTGGGGGTCGATCCAACGGATCCACACGCGAACGTGGTCGCTGGCGCTCGTTACCTCCGCTCGCTCTTCAACAGGTTCGGATCCGCTCAGCTTGCTCTTGCTGCCTACAACGCAGGCCCGACCTCGGTCGCTGCCAGCGCCGGTGCGCTCCCTACGGAAACAAGAGCCTATGTCGCTAACGTGAGGCGCACCTGGCGCTCGCTCCGCCGCTGTCGATAGCGCGGTATCGCCGGTCGCCGTGCGTGAGGAAGTCCCCGATTTGCATCGCCGCAAGCTGCACCCTGGCGGCGGGGTGATCCTCGATTAGTCGGCAGTTCTGAGATCAGCCGAGATCCCTCGGGAGGAGATGACTCGGGAGTGGACTG
>Ga0136613_10001541_pt1 | contig 11964 bp, 13 predicted proteins | sample AntDrymUQ2722106_2_FD_106649 | JGI IMG/M metagenome (GOLD analysis project Ga0136613, IMG submission 106649) | Polar desert sand microbial communities from Dry Valleys, Antarctica - metaG UQ272 (21.06) | ecosystem: Environmental > Terrestrial > Soil > Desert | place: Antarctica: Dry Valley... | reverse complement strand
TGGATATCCCCGACCACCAGGCGCGCGCCAACGGGGACCGATGCGGCATGGCCGCTCGACAGGTTGTCGTAGACGATCACCTCGTGGCCGGCCGCGAGAAACCGCTCCACGCTCGTGGAGCCCACGTATCCGGCACCACCGACGACGAACAGCTTCAATCCACGCTCCCCCGCTGCCTAGCTTGCCGAGCCGGCGAGCTGCGGAGCTTCGGCCGCCTGGCGAGCAAGACCGGCCGTGAATACCACCGAGAGCCGCGTCGCGCCCGCCGCGCCCGCCGCTCCGAGCTGCTCGGCGTTGCGAAACCTGCCACAGGCTTTGATCCCGAGGCGCGGGCCGACGCTGTCGCGGAGCAGGCGGGTTCGTGCCACGGTGCCCCTGGCGGTCGCGCCACCGGGGCTGGTCACGAGATGGTCGGCGCCGGCGCGCTCAGCCAGACGACAGGCGCGACGCACCAGCTCCTCGCTCATCGGCTCGGCCTCGATGATCACGCCGACCGCGGCGAGGGCGGAGTGAGCCATGTCGATCACGGCCAGCATGTCATTGACGACGGCCTCGTCGTCGCCTGACGCCAGCGCCCCGCCGTTCAGCACGAAGTCGATCTCGGTTGCCCCCTGCTCGAGCGCCCTCGAAGCCTCGAACGCCTTGACGCTGAGCACGTGGGTGCCGTGCGGATAGCCGACCACCGTGCCCAGAGCCACCCGCGAGCCGCCCAGCGCGCGCTTGGCGCCCTTGACGAGCCATGGGTTGACGGTGATCGCCGCGATGTCGTGCCGGATGGCCAGCTCGACCGCGGCCTCGAGGTCGGCCAGCGACGCGTTTGGTTGCGTCAGCCTGTGCTCGAGCCGAACGGCCCGACGCACGCTGGAGGTCATCGGTGCACGGTCCCTCCGCTCGGTGAGCAGCGTTCTGGACGGCCGATTGTAGCAGCGCGAGCCTCCGTGTCCGCCATCGGCGACGCCCATGGTGCGTCCGGTCACCGTCGCCCGTCGATGGTTCGCGCCAGCTCCAGCAGCGTCTCGCGACGATTGCGCGATGGGTCATCGAGCACGAGCTCCATCAGGCTCCCGAGGATGCGGCCGATGCGAGGCCCGGGTCCGATCCCGAGCTCGCGTTGCAGGTCGTCGCCATCGATTGCCAGCCGGTCCTCGCGCAGGAGGTCGGGCGATGCCGCCAGCTGCGCGGCGATGCGCCGTTCCAGCTGCCGCTGGTTCTCCTCGCCGAGCGGTCCGACGCCAGACGCGGCGTTGTCCGCTCGGCGGAGCGCGAAGAGGAACGGCATCCGAGCATCGCCGACACGGCGAATGAAGCGCCGGACGGCGGCATCCGTCCATCCCTCGTCATACGCGTACATGTGGTGCCGGATGGCGTGCACCACGCCCGCGGCAAGACCCGCCGGCACCCGCAGCCGGCGGAGCATGCGTGACGCCAGCTCGGCGCCGACACGCTCGTGACCGATGAAGTGCCCGTCGGCCAGGGTCGTCGCCTTGCCGACGTCATGGAGCAGCGCCGCGACGCGAACGGCCGGATCCGAGCTCGGGGCAGCGTCGACGGCCGCCAGCGTGTGGTCGAGCGCATCGCCCGGCGCCGCCTTGGCCTGCGGCACGCCGCGCAGGGCGGCGAGCTCGGGAAGCAGGGGGGCCAGCAGCTCAAGACGCTCGAGGAGGCGGAGCGCGCGGGACGGGACGGCATCGGCGAGGATGCGCAGGAGCTCGTTGCGGATCCGCTCCGCCGAGACGGAGACGACGGTCGGCGCCCGCGCGCGGATCGCCCGTTCCGTCTCGGGATCGATGACGAGCTCGAAGCGGCCGGCGAAGCGCGCGGCGCGAACGAGGCGAAGCGCGTCCTCGCTGAACCGCTCGGCGGGGTCACCGACCGTCCGCAGCACCCTATCCTCCAAATCCCGCGCGCCACCGTACGGGTCGACGAGGCGCCCACGGCCCGCCGCCAGATCGGTGGGAATCCAGGCCATCGCGTTGATGGTGAAGTCGCGACGCGCAAGGTCGTCGCCGAGGCTGGCTCCGAAGCGGACCTCGTCGGGACGCCGGCGATCGCGATAGCCGCCCTCCGTGCGGTATGACGTGATCTCCACCGACGGGTCACCGACGAGCGTCACCGTCCCGAAGCGGTTCTCCCAGTTCGCATCGGCGAAGAGCGCCGCGACCTCCTCCGGCCGTGCCGAGGTGGCGGCATCCCAATCCCCCGTCGGCCCCCCCGAACCGGCGGCACCCAGTCGATCGCGGACGACGCCGCCGACCAGCGCCACCTCGTGTCCGGCCCTGGCGAGCGTGGTTAGGACACGCGTGACCGGCTCGGGCAGGTCGGTGTAGCACAGGTCGTCGTCCTCGGGAGGCACCGCGCGGGCCTCAGCGGGGTGGATGCGAAGCGCGGATCGGCTCCAGGAAGAGGTAGCTGCGCCAGGCATCGTTGCGCTCGTCCGAGAGATACGTGCCGAACCGGTAGCGAAGATCGGCCCGAGGGGCGCGAGGCTCGCGCATCAGCCGCATGCGGGCTTCGATGACCGTCTTTCCACCCTTGCGGTGATTGCACGCGCGACAGGCGGCAACCAGGTTGTCCCACTCGTGACGCCCGCCACGGTGCTTCGGCATCACGTGGTCGATCGTCAGGTCGCGACTGACGCTGCCGCAGTACTGGCAGGTATGCCGATCGCGGCTGAACACCTCGCGGCGGCTCAGCTTCACGCGCGGCTGTGGGCGCTTGACGTGGTACTGGAGACGGATGACCGATGGCGCCGGGAAGGCGATCGTCGGTGTGTGGATGATCTGGTGGTTGCGGGCCAGCAGCTCCGCCTTCTCCGCACCGAGCAGCCGGAACGCGCGCCTGATGTCGCAGACGTTGAGTGGTTCGTAATTCTGGTTCAGGACCAGTACGGGTGCGTTGATCATCATGCGCGGGCCTTCCTCGGCCGGATGATACCAACCGGAGGGGATTCGGCCACGAGGGCAGCCGGTGGCGATCGATCGCGACCCCGGCCGCCACTCGGCACCGCAGCGTGCCCCGAGTAGAATGGATGATCGAATCGGAGCGGCGCGGAGCGCCCGCAATCGGCGCAGCGCAGGAAGAACAGATGACAACCATCGAACGATCAACGTGGACGACCAAGGTCGGCCTGGCACGAATGCTCGCGGGCGGCGTGATCATGGACGTCGTGACCGCCGACCAAGCGCGGCTGGCCGAGGAAGCCGGGGCGGTCGCGGTGATGGCACTCGAGCGGGTGCCGTCCGACATCCGCAAGTTCGGCGGCGTGGCACGCATGAGCGATCCCAAGCTGGTCGAGGAGATCAAGCGGGCGGTCAGCGTCCCGGTGATGGCCAAGTGCCGCATCGGCCACTTCGCCGAGGCGCAGATCCTCGAGGCGCTCGAGGTCGACTACATCGACGAGTCCGAGGTGCTCACGCCGGCCGACGAGGAGCACCACATCGACAAGCACGCGTTCAAGATCCCGTTCGTGTGCGGCTGCCGCGACCTCGGGGAGGCACTGCGAAGGATCGGCGAGGGGGCGGCCATGATCCGCACGAAGGGCGAGGCGGGCACCGGCGACATCGTCGAGGCCGTGCGCCACATGCGCGCCGTGCAGAAGGGGATTCGCCAGCTCCAGAGCATGCGCCCCGACGAGCTGTTCGCCGCCGCCAAGGAGCTGCGCGCGCCGTACGACATCGTCAAGCAGACCGCCGAGCTGGGTGAGCTGCCGGTCCCGAACTTCAGTGCCGGCGGCGTGGCCACGCCGGCCGATGCGAGCCTCATGCGGCAGCTCGGCGCGCAGGCGGTCTTCGTCGGCTCGGGCATCTTCAAGAGCGAGAACCCGGAGCGATACGCGCGGGCAATCGTGAAGGCCGCCACCCAGTATGACAATCCCGAGATTCTCGCCGAGGTGAGCGCCGGCCTGGGCGAGCCGATGCGGGGCACCTCGGTCGGCGAGATTCCGCCCGAGGAGCGCCTGGCCGTTCGCGGCTGGTAGGGAGCATGACCACACCGGCGCGGCCGCCGCGAGTCGGCGTGCTCGCCTTGCAGGGCGCGGTGCGCGAGCACATGACCGCCATCCGCGAGGTCGGCGGCGAGCCGGTCGAGGTGCGGCTGCCGCGTGACCTGGTCGGGCTCGACGCGCTCATCCTGCCGGGCGGCGAGTCGACGACGATGCGCAAGCTGATCGACATCTACGGCCTGCGGGACCCGATCCTGTCGCTGGCCAGCGCCGGCGCGCCGCTGCTCGGCACCTGCGCCGGCATGATCCTGCTGGCCGATCGCATCGCCGATGGCGACGAACCGGTCTTCGGCCTCCTCGACCTCGAGGTGCGCCGCAACGGCTACGGACGCCAGCTCGACTCCTTCGAAGCCGATCTCGAGGTGACCGCCCTCGGCGGCGAGCCGTTCCACGGCGTCTTCATCCGCGCCCCGTGGGTGAGCGACGTCGGCCCGAGGGCCGAGGTGCTGGCCCGTGACCCGGACGGTGTGCCGGTGGCGGTGCGCCAGGGCCGCGTGCTGGCAACCGCCTTCCACCCGGAGCTGACCGGCGATCGCCGCATGCATCGGTTGCTGGTCGCGATGATCGGGAGGGGTGCGGGGAGGCCGGCATGATCGGGGTCGAGCGAACGATCCGCGCGGCACGCCTCACCGATCGGCAGGCGCTGACCGAGCTCTCCCGCCGTGTCCACGCCGCCAGTGACGCACACCGCCGCAGCCTCGGCGTGCCGGCACCGAGCGCGGAGTCGCCGCGCATCAGCCTGTCGACGCTCATGCCGTCCTGGTTGCCGCTGCGGGCGCCATCGGTCCACCTCGTGGCCGAGCTCGACGGGGAGCTGGTCGGCAGCTGTCGCGCCATCGAGGAGCCGCACCGCGACGACTGGGTGATCACCGAGCTGGACGCCGACGACGGACCGCTCGCCGCGGAGATCCGCTACGACCTGCTCGACGGCATCGTCGAGGAGGGGACGAGGCACGAGGTGGCGCGCTTTCACGCGGCGTGCGCCGACGTGCGAGAGAACCTCGAGCTCTTCGGGCAGGCCGGCTTCATGGCCTACGCGCAGGAGGAGATCTGGTGGCGCCCGCCCGAGCCGACGCGCGGCGCACGATCCTGGTTCCGCAGGCGCGCGGGCCGCGACGGCCGGGAGGCTCTCAGCTCGACCGACGAGCTTGAGCTGCGACCCGCCGGGGCGCCCGACGCGTGGCACCTGTTCGACCTCTGGAGCCATGCCACGCCGCCGGCCATCGCGCGCATCGAGGGATACGGGGCGGCTGACTGGGAGTCGGCGGCGAACGAGGCGATCGTGCCACGCTCGGCGCTCAATCCGATCCTCCACTTCAGCCAGACCGACGCGTGGGTGCTCCTGTCCGAGCAGCGGGCCGGCGGATTCGCCCAGCACGGCGCCTGCCGATCCGGACCGCACTACCTGCGCTTTCTCGTGCGCGACGGGACCGACGGCGCGCGATTCCTGCGGGGGGTGCTGGCGCGCATCGGCGACGAGGCAATCGCTGCAGGGATCCTCGCACCGGTGCGAACATACGAGTCGTCGGGCACGCGCGCTGCACTGGACGCCGACTTCGAGCCGACGGGACGCGTCACCCTGCTCGTCCGAGAGGTGCGAGCGCAGGTCCGGCAGCCGGCGATGGTTCCGGTGATCCGGTGACGAACAAACGGGAGGCGATACGAGACGTGGCACGCCGCGAGACGACCGACGACCTCGATGCCCTGATGGAGTCACTCCCGCCGGAGATCTGCGATCGCCTGCGTGGCCTGGCGAACCGGACGGATCTCCTCGAGGTGGTGATGGACCTCGGCCGTCGTCCGCAGGCGCGCTTCACCACCGGCGAAGAGGACCTGCTCGACCGGGAGATCACCGAGGCCGATATCGCGCACGTGATCGACCACATCGGCCTGTTCGGCGATGACAACCGCGCCGGCATCGAGCGCACGCTGCACCGTATCAGCGCGATCCGAAACCGGGCCGGGAAGGTGGTCGGACTGACCTGCCGCATCGGTCGCGCGGTGTTCGGCACCATCGACATCATCCGCGACATCACCGAGGGCGGGCAGTCGCTCCTCATCCTCGGCCGGCCGGGCGTCGGAAAGACGACGATGCTGCGCGAGGTTGCGCGCGTGCTTGCCGATGACCTCGGCAAGCGGGTCATCGTGGTCGACACGTCGAACGAGATCGCCGGCGACGGCGACATCCCGCACCCCGGCATCGGAGAGGCGCGCCGGATGCAGGTGCGAACCCCGACCGAGCAGCATTCGGTGATGATCGAGGCGGTCGAGAACCACATGCCCGAGGTGATCGTCATCGACGAGATCGGGACCGAGCTGGAGGCCGGCGCGGCCCGCACCATCGCCGAGCGCGGCGTCCAGCTCGTCGGCACCGCGCACGGCAACACGCTCGACAACCTGATGCTGAATCCGACCCTGTCAGACCTGGTCGGCGGCATTCAGCCGGTGACCCTGGGTGACGAGGAGGCGCGCCGCCGCGGCACGCAGAAGACGGTCCTCGAGCGCAAGGCGCCGCCCACCTTCGACGTGCTGATCGAGATCGTCGAGCGTGACAACGTGATCGTTCATCGCAACGTCGCCGAGACGGTGGATGCCATCCTGCGCGGGCACATGGTTCCGCCCGAGGCTCGTTACCGCGACTCGTCGGGCGAGCTCAAGGCGATGACGAAGTACGACTACCGCATCAGCGAGACGGGGTCGGGCAATCCGGCCTTCGCCGCGCTCGAGCCGACCGGCGGCTTCGGCGCCTTCGGGCGCGGGGGTCGGGGCGGGGGTTCCGGCGGCGGAGGCAGGTACGAGCGCGGTGGCCTCCGGCCGTTGCCCGGCGGGGCCGACCCGTCCCGCGGCCAGCGGGTCCTGCCCGGAGAACGGATCGCAGGCAGCGCGACGACCGCCACGGTGCCGGCGAGCGACGGCCGGCGTGAGCTGGAGCAGGCGCTCTCGGAGATGGATGCCGGCGCATCGGTCGAGCGGCCGATCGGCGCCCAGCGACCGCCCGCCGAGCGCGCCCGTTCTCATCGGCCGATGAGCGTGTTCGCCTTCGGTGTCAGCCGCAAGCGCCTCGAGCAGTCCGTGCGGGAGCTCGGCGTGCCGGTCACGGTCGCTCGCGAGCTCGACGATGCCGATGCAGTCGTCACCCTGCGCAACTACTACCGGCGGAAACCGGCCGCGCTGCGCGACGCGGAGTCGCACGGCGTGCCGATCTACGTCCTCAAGACGAACACCACGCAGCAGATTCAGAACATGCTCGCGTCGCTGTTCGACCTCGAGGCTGACCCGCAGGAGGCGGCGCTACGCGAGACCTCCGAGGCGATCGGCCTGGTGCAGGCCTCCGGACGACCGATCGAGCTGGCGCCGCAGAACGCGTACGTCCGTCGGCTCCAGCACCAGATGGCCGAGAAGAACGCGCTCATGTCGCGCTCACGCGGCTCCGAGCCGAACCGGCGGGTGGAGCTGATTCCCGAGGAAGGGCGGAGCTGGCGATGAGCGGACGCGGTGGTCGCATCGTCCTGGTCGTCATCCTGGCGGTCGTGATGCTGGCGCTCGTGGCCACCAGCGTGCTGCCCCCGGCGTGACGGAGCCCGGGCGCTTCGTCACCCTCGAGGGACCCGAAGGGAGCGGAAAGACGACCGCAGCTCGGCACCTGGCGGGCTGGCTCAATCAGCGCGAAGTGCCGACCGTGTTGACCCAGGAGCCGGGGGGAACGCCGCTCGGTGACGAGGTGCGGCGCATCGTGCTCCACATGCGTGGCATGAGCGACGACCTCGACCCGCGGGCCGATGCGCTGCTCTATGCCGCAGGGCGGGCGCAGCACGTGGCGCGCGTGATCCGGCCGGCGCTGGAGCGCGGAGACTGGGTCGTGTGCGCCCGCTACCTCGACTCCTCGCTCGCCTACCAGGGAGCGGGATACGGCAACGACATGGCGGAGATGCGCCGGCTCCAGGACTTCGCCACCTCTGGGCTCAGGCCGGACCTCACGTTCCTGCTCGACCTGCCGGTGGAGGCCGGGCTGGAGCGCACGCGCCGGCGGGCCGAGTGGAATCGCTTCGAGGACACGGAAGAGCTGGCGTTCTTCGACCGGGTGCGAAGTGCGTACCTCGCCCTGGCGGCGGACGAGCCGGGCCGGTTCGAGGTCGTGGATGGCTCCGGTTCGGTCGAGGAGGCCGATGCCGCGATTCGGTCCGTGGTGGAGCGCCGGCTGCTCGCCTGACGCGGCCGTTTGCGCTGGGGCGCGACTAACTGCGAGGATGACCTTACTTCCGACCAGGGCTTGCGTCGGGGCGCAAACGGAGGCGCCAGATCGGGCTGAAAACGGGCTCAGCTTCGTAGGTGCTTGCGCCAGAGCGCTATCGGCACGCAAGGGGGCGCGCTCGATAGCGCTTCCTGTCGAACGTGCCGCGGAATGCGTGGCGGGTGGCCCTCGGGTGCTCCCCTGCGCCATAATCGGCGTCGGCCATCGCCTCGCCGTGCCGCGCCCAACGAAGGAGCCGCCCACCGATGAAGCTCGTCACCGCCATCGTGCACAACGAGGACGCCGCCACGCTCGTCGACGCGCTCCTCGAGAAGGAGTACCGTGCGACGCGCTTCAACTCATCCGGCGGATTCCTGAAGCAGGGCAACGCCACGATCCTGGTCGGGGTGGAGAATGACCAGGTCGACGACGTGCTCGCCATCATCAGCGCGAACTGCCACAGCCGGAAGCAGTTCGTGAACCCGATGCCACCAATCATGGAGCCCGGCGAGTTCTACATGCCCTACCCGGTGGAGGTGGAGGTCGGCGGTGCCACCGTCTTCGTCCAGCAGGTCGAGCGCTTCGAGCGCCTCTGACTACCCGATCGGAAGGCTGGCGCGATCGCCCGCTCCAGCGCGCGTATGCTGCCCGCGTGTCTGGTATCGACCCGTGGCGGCCACACTGGGTCAAGAATGCGCCATGTGATTCGTAATCGCTCTCGGCAGCCAGGTTGGGGTCAGATATGCGCCGGGTGACTGATCGGCCGCCTTCCGGTCATCGGTTGTCCGCGATCACGATCGGGTCGAGCACGATGGAACCGATCGGACGTCCGGCAGGCAGGCCCCCTGCCGTCCCAACAGTCACCACAAGAATAGTTGTCCAGGATCGTGCGCCGATGTTGGGAGCTTCCGCCAGATTGCCGCCTCCCGCCAACACGGGCGGCGCATGAGCACGCGTTCGGGCTGGCTTGACGTCCTGGAGGCCGATGCACCGGACGTCGTGGCCTGCTGGCGCGTTTCCGACTGGAGCGTTGCCGGGCTGAAGGCAGTGCGTCGCGAGCTGCGCAGCCGGGTCCGTGAAGGCGACGTACCGTGGATCCTCGCGCAGCAGGAAGCGGTGGGTGACGAGCTGGAGCGCGTGCTCCGCGCTCTGCCGGAGCGGCTGCTCCGCACGCCCGGTGGCGAGGAGGACTGGAACGTGGCGCAGGCCTTCGCGCACACCACCGCCGCTCGCCGCTTCCTGGCCACCTGGGCATCCCTCGACGCCGCGGGGGAGTGGCCGGACCGGGATGCACCGGTGGTGGTTCCGTCGGTTCCCGGACCTCCGGACGCCGGCGTGGACGAGCTGGCGCGCTACCTCGACAAGTCGCGGGCCGCCATTCGCACAGCCGCCGCGCGCATCAAGGGCCACGAGCTGGAGCGATGCCGGATGCGGCACCCGCTCATCGGCCATCTGCGCTGCGGCGAATGGCTCCTCTTCATCGGCATCCACGACCTGATGCACCTGGAGCAGCTCGATCGGCTCCGCGAGACCGAACCGACCGCGACCGATGCGTGAGCGGCCGGCCCCGCTCATCCTGGTCACCACGCCGCCGTCCGGCCAGCCATTCGGAACCCATGCCGCCATCGCGGCCGACGGGCAGCGCCTGCTGGCAACCGATCTCTCCCATCGCCTCGGACGGCTCGGCGCGGCGGTCGCGCCGCTGCCCTCGCTCCAGCCATCCGTGGAGCGGCCGTTCCATTGGGGCCGCTGGTATGCCAATGCGGCCCGCGCGGCCCTGGCTGACGCCGAAGGCGCGGTCGACGCGATCGGCTATGCGGGCGGCGGTGCCCTCTGCCTGGTCGGCGACGATGCGCTCGACACGCTCCTCTCCCCGATCCCGGGCGAGGTCGTCGCCAACAACCGCTTCAGCGCCGATGCGTTCGTCGTGGCCGGCGACCTCGACCGCGCGCTGGCCATGCTCGTGGCCTGCGAGACCGATAACGCGGCGCCGCGGCGCCTGAACGAGGCTGGCTTCGCGTGGCGCGACGTGGGCAGCACGCCGTGGACCCGCTTCGACGTCGACACCACGCTCGATCTCGCGCTCCTGCGCCTCGCCACGCGGCTGCCAAGCACGGGCCCGCGGCCACTCGACGGAACGGTGCGCGGGTTCCTGGAGATGGCGCGTCTGCCGGGTGGTGCATCGCTCGAGATCCCGCACCTCGAGCGGATCGGCGAGGTGATCCGCTCTCGGTCGGGCGAGCTGGTGGTCGCCGGGCGGGTGCCGATGACCACCTGGCAGGAGCTCGAGACAGAGACCGCCTGCCGCGTCCGCTGCCTGGTCGAGGAGCGCGGGATGCGTTCGGCGCGCGACCCCGACAGCCATCCGCGATCCATCTTGGCCGCGCTCATGGCGCGCTCATCACCTGCCGATCTGGTCGAAGAGCTGAGCCGGCTCGGCGACGCCGTGGTGCTCGACACGCGAGTCCTCATGGCGTCCGTCGCCCGCTCATCGGACGCCGCCGACTGGCCGCCCGAGGAGGAGCGGTTTGCCTCCGACTTCGGGGACCACCGGCACATCGAGACGCCTTGGCTCAAAGAATTCACCGAGGCGGCGGCGAACGCATCAGTCCCGTTCCTGTTCGGCGGCCATGCATTGGTCAGCGACGGGCTGCGGCTGATCGTTGCGGCCGCGTGGCAGGGCCGCTAGTTGGAGCCTCCGAAGTATTGCCAGCGTCGATATTTCGGCTATCTGGGCGGCCGCCGACGCGCGCAGGCGCCCCTGCTAGACTGTGAATCGAGCGGGCGAGCACCTCGCAGTCCCGCTCCACTGAACGAGCATTTACGCGTCGGGCAGCGTGCCCGACATGCCATGCACCAGCGTGCACCGGAGTGGAGATGGATCACACCGGACTGGTCTACGTCATCGGGTTCGCGTTTGCCGCGACGATCTTCGTGTTCGCCACGATCCTGTTCAGCTGGCTGATCACGCATCGGCGGCGGCGGCCGCAAAAAGGTTTGCCGTACGAGTCGGGCGTCGACACCATCGGCGACACCTGGAGCCGGTTCGGGCTGGCCTTCTACCTCTACGCCCTGCTCTTCGTGGCGTTCGACGTCGAGATCATCTTCGTCTACCTGTGGGCGATCACGGTCCGATCTCTCGAGTTCCAGGGAATCATCCTGATCGGCATCTTCCTTGCGATTCTGATGTTCGGCGAGCTGTATGCATGGAAGAAGGGTGATCTCCGATGGCAGTAGACCGACCGAGCAATACCTCCCCGGAGCCGATGCCGCCGGCCGGCGATGGGCCGATCATCATTCCCGATCAGGCGCGCGACGACGAGTCGCTCCGCCAGTTCGGCATGGAGGAGCACCCACAGGGTGGCTTCCACGGGCTGCTCGAGGTGATCCCCACCAAGGCGGACTACGTCCTCGACCTGATCCGGGCAAACTCTCTCTGGCCGCTGCTATCGGGCCTCTCATGCTGCGCCATCGAGATGATGAGCACAGCCACCAGCGTGAACGATATCGACCGCTTCGGCATGTTCCCGTTCCGTGCCAGCCCGCGACAGGCGGACGTGCTCATCGTGGCCGGCACCCTGACCACGAAGATGGCCGGGCCGCTCGTCCGGCTGTGGGAGCAGATGCCGGAGCCCAAGTGGTGCGTCGCGATGGGCACCTGCACGACTTCGGGAGGTCGCTTCAAGCGCTCGTACAGCGTGGTGCAGGGCGTCGACCGCGTCATGCCGGTCGA
>Ga0136613_10001540_pt1 | contig 11967 bp, 13 predicted proteins | sample AntDrymUQ2722106_2_FD_106649 | JGI IMG/M metagenome (GOLD analysis project Ga0136613, IMG submission 106649) | Polar desert sand microbial communities from Dry Valleys, Antarctica - metaG UQ272 (21.06) | ecosystem: Environmental > Terrestrial > Soil > Desert | place: Antarctica: Dry Valley... | reverse complement strand
CTTGGTGTCGACCAGACTCAGAGCGGCCGGCGCGTTCCCTTCTCGGAAGAGACGGTGCCCGCTGCCCAGGACGACCGGGTATTCCCACAGGCGGTACTCGTCGATGAGGTTGTGCTCCATCAGCGTCTGGGCAAGGTCGCCGCTGCCGTGGACCTGGAGCTCGTTCCCGGGCTGGCGTTTCAAGTTCGCGACCTCGTCCGCCACGACGCCTTCGAGCAGCGTTGAGTTGTTCCACTCCACTTTGTCCAGGGTCTTCGACGCCACGTACTTCGGGAGGCGGTTCAGCTTGTTGGCGACGGGGTCGTCGTCGTCGTCGTCGGTCATGTGGGGCCAGTGGGCGGCGAAGATCTCATAGGTCTTCCGCCCCAGCAGGAAGCTGTCCGCCGCCGCGAACCACTCGTCGACGAACCGTCCCATGTCTTCGTCGGCGTAGGGAACGAGCCAACCACCGTGGTCGAACCCGCCACTCGGGTCCTCGTCGGGCCCGCCCGGGGCCTGCATGACCCCATCCAGAGACAGGAACGTGGTCATCGTCAGCTTCATCATGACCTCCGTCGTTGCGGTCACGGGGTAGACCGGCCGAGTTCGCCGAGCTCATCGGTCGTCGAGGATGTAACGGGGTCCGGGACCGCGTTCGGCGGCTTCGTCGCCGGGGTTGAGCAGTCGACATGCCTGCATCGACAGACAGCCGCACCCGATGCAGCCGGTGAGCCGGTCGCGGAGACGCTCGAGCATGGCGATCTGGGCGTCGAGGCGGGGACGCCACGAGGCGGACAGACGCTCCCAGTCCTTCTTGGTGGGGGTGCGGTTCTCGGGGAGCGACGAGAGGGCGGTGCGGATCTCGTCGAGGGTCAAGCCGACCTGCTGGGCGATGCGGATGAAAGAAACCCGCCGCAGGATGTCGCGGGGATAGCGGCGCTGGCCGCCGTCGGACCGGGTGGCGCGGATGAGGCCTTCGGCTTCGTAGAAGCGCAGGGCGGAGTGGGCCACGCCCGTCCGTTCGCTCAGCGCACCGATGGTCAACTCGGGCTGCATGTGACGAAGGTTACCCGGCTAGGTCCTTGACCTCAAGTGAGGTTGAGGTATTACGGTCGCGAGTGTCAGCAAGACCGCGCAAGACCGCGAATGAGAGGAACGACCGGTGAAGCAGACACGAACCGCGAGCCAGACGATCGTCGACGAGGTCGCCTCCTGGCCCGGCGTCGAGGTGGACGACGGCGAGCTGGGCGAGCTCGCCTTCAAGTTCGGCCGGCGCGAGATCGGTCACCTGCACGGTGATTTCGCCGCCCATTTCAGCTTCCCGAAGTCGGTCTGGCCCGAGCTGAAGGAGCAGGGCCGGATCGACTACCACCCGGTCTTCCCCAACCGGCAGGGGCCGGCAGCGCGCCGGATCGACGACGAGGCCGACGTCCGCGACGTGATCGAGCTGCTCCGGATGAACTACGACCGCGTCGTCGCCCGCTTCGGTCTGCCGCCCGCGGCCGCTTGATCTGAGGTCGCTACTTCACGACGCCGATCAGGTGACCCTCGGGGTCGCTGAACATCCCGATCGTGAGCTGGTCCATCACGTTCTCGGGGCCCATGACCCGCGTGCCGCCGAGCGTCTCGGCCTTGGCCAGGGCCGCCTCCACGTCGGGGACCTCGACGTAGAAGGTGGAGTGGCCGTCGAAGCCCTCGGGCACGGCACCGATGCCACCGCCGATCCCGACGCCGTCGGCGTTCATGTTCTCGGTGCGGTCGACCATCCCGTAGTTCATCGGGTTCTCGGAGTTGATCTTCCAGTCGAAGAGGTCGGAGTAGAAAGGCCACAGCTTGGCGGCGTCCTTGCCCATGACCTCGAAGTGCACTACCGGCTGTCCCATGGTGGTGTCCCCTTTCCGCGGTCGGCGTTGTTCACCATTCAATACGAGTTTCGGAGGTTGGGACCGCGGGGCGGGCCGAAACTCATCGGCACCGTGGCACGACCCTCGGCATCGCTCTAGTGCACCGTCGCGCAGGTGTTGCTGACGTGGTCAGGCTGCTTGCGTGATCCTCGCCGGGTGACCATCGGTATGGTCGTGAGCCGTCGCCGAAGCGGGGGCTTCGGTTGGGTTCGCCGGTGAGCGACTCCCCCGTGGTGACGGGGCGGCCTGGTGCCGGGCTGGACCGGCGCTGATCCCAGAGGTGTCGGCGCCGGTCACGCCGGGCAGGTACGTGGCCTGCTCGACGGTGCGTGACGCGCACGGAAGTGCGCGTGGTCCCGCCGCTAGTGCCGACGCGGCGCTCGAGGGCCCAGGTGACAACGCTCTTGGCGGCCTGGTGGTGAGCGAGGCGTACTCGGCGGCGATGCTTGGTCTCAGCGCGGCGCTGCGCGGCCCGGAGCTTCCGCCACCGACGTGACCCGCGCTGGCCCCGCCGAGGTGCCTTCCGACCCATGTGGGACGCCCGGGCTTTCGTGTCGGCGAGATGGAGGCGCTCCTCGGCGCGGATCGCCCGCCCCGACACGAACAGAGCCGCATCCCCGCTCGCAGCGGCGAAGGGATGGATGATCCCCACGTCGACGCCGGCGACCCGCCCCGGGTCGATGTCATGGACCGCGACTGGGACCGCCGAGGTGACGTCGAGGAACAGCCGCCCGGCCTCGCACACAAGCGTGACCGAACGGAGCTGTCCGGTCGGATAGGGGATTTCCCGACCAAGACGCAGCCACAACTCCGGCTGCCCCCCTGCGACCGACAGCCGCACCCGCCGACCGTGCAGCACGAAGGTTCCGTGGTACCAGCGGACAGGGAACAACGCCCGCTTACGTCGCGGATAGCGCGCCCGCTCCCCCCGGCGACGGCGCCGCGCCGTCTCGAAGAATGCCTCTGAATACCGCCGAACCACCGAGCGGACCGCGGTCACCGACAATTCGCCGCAAGCAACGCCCGCGACCTCGCGGCACCACTCCTGGTAATTCGCGACCGGTCTCGCGCCATGCGCGAAACGGTACGCGTTCACGTCGATCAGCGCCGCCCACACATCCCCCGCCGATCGCAGTAGCGCGAAGCAGCGTCGGGCCTGACCTTTGGTCACCCGCAAGCCCACACGCGCCGTCCGATGCACCGACTCCATACCCCGACGATAATGACGGGGTATGACAACAAAGACTTCCGCGACGCCCTACTAGCGTCGCTCCCAATGGCGCGGGAGGCAGCGTTCTTCGACCTCGACCGGACGCTCCTGCGCGGGTCGAGCGGCCCGTTCCTCTCGGCCGAGCTGCGGGCGGCCGGGCTCCTCGGCGACGGCTCGATCCCGGGGTTGGGGCTCCTGAATCGGATCTACGACGTGTTCGGCGAGAGCCGGCCGATCATGGCGCTCACGCGCCGGGCGGCCCGCCAGGCGAACGGCTGGAACGTCGAGCGCGTGCAGCAAGCAGGCCTCGATGCGGCGCAGGCCCTCGTCGACCGGATCCAGCCCTTTGCCGCCCCGCTGTTCCGGCAGCACCGAGAGGCCGGCCGGCTGGTCGTCCTCGCGACCACCACGCCCTATGACCTCGTCAAGCCCCTGGCCGACGCGCTCGGGCTCGACGACGTGGTCGCGACCCGGTACACGGTGCGGGACGGCACCTACGACGGCTCGGTCGCCGGGGAATTCGTATGGGGCCCGGCCAAACGTGACGCGGTCAAGAAGTGGGCCGACGACCACGGCGTACCCCTCGCCGACAGCTGGGCGTACTCCGACAGCTACTTCGACGCGCCGCTCCTGTCGGCCGTCGGGCACCCGTTCGCGGTGAACCCCGACCCCCGGCTCCAGCTGCTGGCGCTGCTGCGGCGCTGGCCGGTCATCCATCTCGACGCACCTCCGGGCGTGCCCAAGCTGCTCGGCGTCGAGCCCCAGCAGCTCCTTCACCTGCTGTTCCGGCCCGAGCTCATCCGGTACGCCCGCTTCGACATCTCCGGCGTCGAGCAGATCCCGGCCTCGGGGCCGGCGATCCTCGTCGCCAACCACCGCAGCTACTTCGACGTGATCGCCCTGGGCATCGCGATCGCCCGCCGGGGCCGGCCGGTCCGGATGCTCGGCAAGAAGGAGGTGTTCGAGGCGCCGGTCCTGGGACCGATCGCCCGCGCCCTGGGCGGGATCCCGGTCGACCGGGGCACCGGCTCGGACGAGCCGCTCCGCGAGGCCGCCCGCGCCCTCGAAGGCGGCGAGGTGGTCGCGATCCTTCCGCAGGGCACGATTCCCCGCGGGCGGGCCTTCTTCGAACCGGAGCTCCAGGGGCGATGGGGCGCGGTCAAGCTCGCGGCGATGACGAAGGCGCCGGTGATTCCGGGGGGGTTGTGGGGCACCGAGCACGTCTGGCCCCGGAATTCGCGCGTACCGCTCGTGTGGAACGTGACCGGCCCGCCGCTCATCAGGATCCGGGTGGGTGCCCCGGTGCCGCTCGAGTACGAGAGCGCCGACGTCGACACGCAGCGGGTCATGCGCGCGATCGTCGACCTTCTCCCGCCCGAGGGCCGCGTGCGGCGCGACCCGACACCGGAGGAGCTGGCCCGCACATTCCCACCCGGCCATGCCCCCGGGTAGGGCGGCGCGCGCCGCATGACCGTCGACCTCGAACCGGCCGCGCGACGAATGGCTGACCTGGTCCGCGGCGTTCCCGACGAACTGCTCGACGCCGCGACGCCGTGCCCCGAGTACACGCTCGGCGACCTGGTGGACCACGTCGGCGGATTGGCGCTCGCGTTCACTGCCGCCGCGACCAAGGCCAAAGACGACGCCTCGGCGCAGGGTCCGTCGGGCGACGCGTCCCGGCTGGGCGACGACTGGCGCACGCGCATCCCCCGCGACCTGGCTGCCCTGGCGGAGGCATGGCGCGACCCGGGGGCGTGGAGCGGGGTGACGCAGGCCGGAGGGCTCGAGCTGCCGGGGGAGGTGGCCGGTCTCGTCGCGCTGGACGAGCTCGTGATCCATGGTTGGGATGTCGCTCGCGCCCGCGGGCAGGCCTACGACTGCGACCCACGGTCGCTCGATGCCGTGCACGGCTTCGTCGCCCAGTTCTCGGGCCCCGGGCAGGAGGCGGCACGCGCCGGGCTCTTCGGGCCCGTGGTCGAGGTGCCGGAGGACGCGCCGTTGCTCGATCGGGTGATCGGGCTCGCCGGGCGTGATCCCGGCGGGACACCCGACTGAACCACCTCGATCGCCGCCAACGAGGTCAGCGCATCCGCTGCGAGAGACCTGACGACGCGAAGGGATCGAGTTGATACCTAGAGACGCGCTGACGGCCGTGCGGGGCTCGATCAGCCGTCCATGACGCGCCCTGTCGGCGTGAACCGGACCGGGAGCTGCTCCAAAGTCGTCATGAACCGGGGTGGCGGATCGTTAGTGGCGGGCTCGAGGTCGGGAAGGCGACACAGGAGGCGGTCGACCATCGTGACCACCTCGAGGCGGGCGAGGCTGGCGCCCAGGCAGAAATGGGCGCCGAAGCCGAAGGCGAGATGGTCGTTGGGGGACCGTTCGACGTCGAACCGCTCTGGATCGTCGAAATGGGACTCGTCGAAGTCGGCCGACTCGTACAGCACGAGCACCTTGTCGCCGGCCCGGAGCCGCTGCCCCACGAGCTCGACGTCGTGGGTGACGGTTCGGTTCATGTTCTTGATCGGCGAAACCCATCGCAGCATCTCCTCCACTGCGCTCGGGAGTAGTCGAGCGTCGCGCACGACCTTCTGTTTCTCGCTCGGGTTCAGCAGCAGCTGCTCGATGCCGCCGCTGATCACGTGGCGGGTCGTCTCGTCTCCGCCCACCAGGAGCAGGAGCGATTCGAACACGATCTCGTCGTCATCGAGGCGGTCGCCGTCGACCTCCGCGTGCACCAGAACACTCACGAGATCGTCACGCGGGTCCTCGCGGCGCGCCGCGATCATGCGGCGCGCGTACGCCTCGTACTCGCCGAAGGCGGCCGCGGCGCCCTCGATGCGCCCGGGATCGCCGCTCAGCGACGCGAGCATGTCGTCCGACCACCGCAGGAGGTCGTCGCGATCCTCGGCTGCGATGCCGAGCATGTCGCCGATGACGATCATCGGCAACGGCGCCGCGAGATCTGCGACCAGGTCGCACTCACCCCGTTCGCACACCCGGTTGATGATCTCGTCGCAGAGGCGTCCGAGGTGTGCCTCGGTCGACCGCACGCGTCCGGGCGTGAACCCCCGGTTGACGAGCTTGCGCCGCTTGAGGTGGTCGGGAGCGTCCATGTCGATCATCCACGGCAACGGACCGGTGTCGGGACGACTCCCGCCGGCGTTCGAGAAGGTCGTCGCGTCGCGTTCGACCGCCAGGACGCCGTCGTAGGTCGCGACACCCCACCAGCCGCTGTGCACATCGAAGTGCACCGGTGACCGCGCCCGCATCCACCGGTATGCCTCGCGAGCGTCGCCGTAGAAGTCTCCGGACGACAAGTCGATGTGCGGTGCCGTGGCCGCGTCCGCAGGACCGGTGCCGCCGCTCATCAGTCGGCGAACACGTCCCGGCTGAGCTGGATGAAGAACGTGTGGTCGTGGTTCTTGTTGGGATCGGTGGAGTTGTACGGCTTCGCCGAGGTTCCGTCGGGGACGACCTCCTCGGAGTAGATCGCTCCGACCGGACACACGTCCGGCTCGTAGCACGCGGTGCACGATGTGCACTCATCGGTGTTCACGTACAGCAGGCTGTCTCCGAAGATGCCGATCGCGTCGGCGTTCGCCGTGTGGGTGTTCTCGGTGACTCCACTCCCGGCCTCGGCCTCCGAGAACAGCATGTTCTTGTTGGGATCGAACTCATAGATGCACTGCACGGGGCACACATCGACACACGCACGATCCTTCACGTCGATGCACGCTTCGGTGATGATCGCCAGACCGGACACGAGCTACCTCCTCGTTATTGGCGGTAGCCCTCGACCGTATCGGCGTCTCGCACCGAGGCTTCGCTCGTGTCCTGACCGGCATCCCGCCGGGCGCGGCGCTGACGCAACAGGTCCCAGCACTGGTCGAGGGCGACCTCGACCTCGCCCAGCCGTTCGTGCTCAGCGTCGCTGAGGCCGCCGGCGCCATGCGATTGCTGCAGTTGATGCTCTTCTTCGACCAGCTGGTTGATGTTGCGGAATACGTCCTCGTCGCCCATGGCTCTCCTCCGTTCCGTCGTCGGTGATGCACGCTACTCAGAGGTCCGAGTTGCCCGACCTGTACGCCGGCACCCAGGAGTAGGAAGACGCGGCCAAGCGTGCCCTGACGCGCCTTTGATTTCGGGCCTCCGGGCCCGCTACGCCACCTACCGACTGGCAGGTAGGGTGAGAGGCACATGGATCAGCCCGCCCTGCTGGCCGAGCTCGAACCCCGCGCCGCCGAGCTCCTCGAGCGCCATCTCGCGACGGCCCGGGAGTGGTTCCCGCATCTGCTGGTTCCGTGGAGCCGGGGGCGGGATTTCGGTGCCGATGAGCATCGCGACCCCGACGATGCCCCCGTCAGCGCGGCCGCCGGGAGCGCGCTGTTCGTGAACCTCCTGACCGAAGACAACCTCCCGCACTACTTCCGCACGATCTCCGACTGCTTCGGCCGTGATGACGCCTGGGGAGCCTGGACGCGCCGCTGGACCGCGGAAGAGGGACGCCACGCCATCGTGATCCGGGATTACCTCACCGTGACGCGGGCCATCGACCCGGTCGCGCTCGAACGGGCGCGGATGACCCAGGTTTCGAATGGTGTGGTGCCGGAGCCACCGTCCCTGGCCGACGGTCTCGTGTATGCGTCGCTGCAGGAGCTCGCGACGCGCATTGCGCACCACAACACCGGACGCCTGCTCTCCGACCCGGTTGGCCGCCGGATCATGACCCGGGTCGCGTCAGACGAGAACCTTCATCACCTCTTCTACCGAGACCTGACGACCGCCGCGCTCGCGATCGACCCGGCGACAGTCGTGCCCGCGATCGACAGACAGGTACGCCACTTCGCCATGCCCGGCACCGGCATCCCTGATTTCGCACGGCACGCCCGCGCGATAGCGAACGCGGGCGTCTACGACTTCGCAGCTCACCACGAACAGATTCTCGTTCCCGTGCTCTTGCGCCACTGGCGCATCGACCGTCTCCAAGGCCTGAAGGCCACTGCCGAACAGGCTCGGGAACGACTCCTCAGGCACATCGACCGCGTCGGCCGCATCGCCCGGCGTCTCGTCGAACGGCGGAAGCCGCAGCCCGCAACCTGACAGCTCCGGAAGCGCGGCGAACAACCACGCCCCCCGAGCCCCATGCTAAGGAGCGGAGGTCAGAGGCTCTCGTAGAGCGCGGCGGTGAGCGCACCCGCCCGAGGGTCGGCGGCGATCCCCGGCAGCATCTGGTTCATCACGTAACCGAAGCCCACCCCGGCGGCCGGGTCGGCGAAGCCGAGGACGCCGCCCATGCCGTTGTGTCCGAACGCCTCGTCGTTCGGCCCGAAGACCGCCGCTGGGGGCGAGGGCCTCCAGTAGCCGAGCGCATACCGCATCGGCACCAGCAGCACCTCGTCGAGCCCGGCGACGTGCTCGGTGGCGTGGGCGAGCACCGAGCCCTCCGACACGAGCCGGACGCCGTCGATCGCGCCGCCGGCGGCGAGGGCGCCGTACAGGCGGGCGAGGCTGCGGGCGTCGCCGATGCCGCCGCCGGCGGGGATCTCGGCGGCACGGAAACGGGCGTCGTTCGCGACGGAGGCGGCGCGGTCGACACCGCCGTGCTCGTCGACGAGCAGCGCCCGGCCCGTGAGCGCGTCGGGCCGCGTCGTCGCCGCGATGAGCAGGGCCAGGGCCGGGTCGGCCGGAAGAGCAGGGAGCAGGTCGGCGACACGATGATGATGCTCGGCGGGTAGGCCGATCCACAGGTCGAGCCCGAGCGGCGCGGCCACGTTGGCGCGGAACCACGCGCCGAGCGGGTCGCCGGTGATGCGCCGCACGATCTCACCCAGCAGCCATCCGAAGGTGAAGGCGTGGTAGCCGAGCCGGCGACCGGGGGCCCACAGCGGCGGCGCCGCCGCGAGCGCGGCCGCGATTGCCTCGGTGCGGCCCCAGCCGGCGGGGTCGGCGAGCGTGACGAGCTCCCGGTACCCGTCCCACGTCGGAAGGCCGGCGGTGTGGGTGAGGACGTGCCGCGTCGTGACGGCCTCCTTGCCCGCGGCCGCGAACTCCGGCCAGTAGCCGGCGACAGGCACGTCGAGGTCGAGCTGGCGTCGGTCGGCGAGCACTTGGACGCACAGCGCGGTCACACCCTTGGTCGCGGACCAGAGCACGCCGAGCGTGTCGTCGCGCCAGGGCACGCCGGGTCGCGCCTCGCCGCCCCAGAGGTCGACGACCTTGCGACCGTCGACGTAGGCGGCGAAGGCCGCACCAACCTCGGGACCGTCGCTGAAGTTGCCCGCGAACGCCTCTCGGACCCGCTCGAAGCCCGGCTCGACCGAACCGCTGATGTTCGGGTGTCGTGAGCGGCGCGCCGTCATGCCGGAAGCGTCGCGTACCCAACCGATTCGGGTGAGCGAACCGGCGGCCGTGCTGACAGTTCACGTCTAGACTGTCAGGATGGCGACAGAGAAGCGCGACGAGATCCTCGACGCTGCCTACGAGTGCTTCGCCCAGTACGGGTTCCGGCGCACGTCGATGCAGGACGTTGCCAAGGCCGCCGGCATCTCGCGGGCTGCGGTGTACCTCCACTTCAAGAACAAGGAGGACGTGTTCCGCGCCCTTTCCCTCCGCGTCCACGAACGGGTGCTGGCTGCGGCCGAGGCCGCGGGCACCGCGACTGAGGGCATCGAGGACCGGCTGCGAGCCGTGCTCTCGGCGAAGCTGCTCGGCCACTTCCAGCTGGTGCACCGCTCCCTTCACGGCCGCGAGCTCCTCGATGAGAACAACCGACTCTGTGGCGACGTCTCGGCCGAGTACCGCACCCGCCACGTCGGGCTGGTCGCCCGGCTGCTGGGCGGAGCGGAGCGGGCCGGCGAGCTCCGGCTACGCGGGCTCGGACTCGACGCCGACGCGGCGGCCGAACTCATCATGGACTGCGCCAAGGGTCTGGAAGACGGTGGCGCACCCAGCGCCGACGTCTTCCGGCGTCGCGTCGGCGACCTCACCCGTGTGCTTGCGTGCGGCCTCGGCGCGGTTCCGGCGACGGCGCGAGGAGGCGGCACTCGCCGCCGCCCGGCGAAGACGGCGCGCCGGCGCGGGTGACGCGAACCGTCGTCGCGCGCCCCGACCCTCGGCGTGGACATCCTGACAAAGATGCTCTAAGTTGTCAGGACGTTGCAAAGGGGGATTGCTATGGCGTCGTCGAGGACCGTGCTCGTGACCGGGTGCTCATCGGGGATCGGGCGGGCGACCGCCGAGCGTCTCGCCGGCCGGGGCTGGACCGTGTACGCCACCGCCCGCCGGCCGGAGTCGGTCAAGGACCTGGGTGACGCCGGCTGCCGGTTGCTGGCCCTCGACGTGTGCGACGAGGGCTCCATGGAGGCGGCGGTGCGCGCGGCCGAGGGCGAGACCGGGCCCCTGGATGCGCTCGTGAACAACGCCGGCTACGGCGAGTACGGCGCCGTCGAGGAAGTTCCGCTCGAGGCCTGGCGCCGCCAGCTCGAGACGAACGTGCTCGGCGTCGTGCGCATGGCCCAGCTCGTGCTCCCGGGCATGCGCGAGCGGGGGAGCGGCCGGATCGTCAACATCTCCTCGATGGGCGGTCGCCTCGTGTTCCCCGGCGGAGGCGCCTACCACGCCAGCAAGTTCGCGCTCGAGGCGCTCTCCGACGCGCTGCGCTTCGAAGTGCGACCCTTCGGGATCAAGGTCGTCGTCGTCGAGCCCGGGCTCATCAAGACGGGCTTCGGCGACACCGTTGCCGGCACGCTGGGCGAGAACCGCCGGTCGGGCGGTCCGTACCACGGGCTGAATCAGACGCTCGACACGGTGAGCCGGAACGCGTACGAGGGCCCGATGGCCCGGCTGGCCGTCGGCCCCGAGAACGTCGCCAAGGCCGTCGACAAGGCGCTCAGTCGGCGGCGTCCCCGGCCCCGCTACATCGTGACCGCCGGCGCCCGCATGGTGCTCGGGACCAAGACCGTGCTCTCGGACCGGGCCTTCGACGGCTTCCTGCGGGCCCAGTTCAAGGTGCCGAAGGCGAAGGCGTCCTCGGGCTGACGGTCGGTCGCCTGCACGTACCCGTTCGGCGCGCGCCCAGCGCGAGCGCGCCGTCGCTCATGCCCTTCGCATGGGCCCCGCGGGCGTGACAGTCACGAATCCGCCCGGTCAGCGGGCCGATCGAGGGTCGCGGCCAGGCTCGAAGAGAGGAGGCGCGACTGCTCGGCCCGGGGAAGGGACGACAAGGCGGCGAACCCCTCGCGGAAACGTTCGCCCGGTGTCATCTCGACCTCGTGCCCGATGGCGTCGAGTACCTCGCGGGCGACCCGCGCCGGCGGCACCGGCGGTTCCGGGAGGTTCTGGGGGTCGTAGTCGTAGTGGCGACGGAAGTTCGGCGTGTCCATCGCCGGGCCGATGACGCCGAGCACGTCCACGCCATGGGCGCGCCACTCGTGGTGCAGAGCCTGCGCGAGGGTGAGGCCGAACGCCTTTGTGGCCGAGTACACGGCGAGCCCGGCCGTTCCCGCGACGCCCGCGCCCGAGCCCATCAGGACGAAGCCGCCGCGACCGCGTTCCAACATCGCTCGTCCGAAGTGGTCGCACACTGCGAGCGGGCTGTTCACGTTGATCGCCACCTGTCCGAGCGCGTGGTCGAGGCCCTCGTCCAGGAAGGGCCCGATGAAGTGATCGGTGGCGTTGTAGACGACGAGGCCGACCTCGAGCCTGTCGGTCACGCTGCGCAGGGTGTCGAGGAAGTCACCGGCCACGAGGTCGAGCACCACCGGCTTCGCTTCCACGCCGTGGGCGCCGGCGACGCGGCGCGTGACGGCTTCGAGTGGTGCCCCGCGGCGGGCGGCCGCCAAGACGTTGACGCCGCGGCGGCCGAGCTCGTGG
>Ga0136613_10001539_pt1 | contig 11969 bp, 12 predicted proteins | sample AntDrymUQ2722106_2_FD_106649 | JGI IMG/M metagenome (GOLD analysis project Ga0136613, IMG submission 106649) | Polar desert sand microbial communities from Dry Valleys, Antarctica - metaG UQ272 (21.06) | ecosystem: Environmental > Terrestrial > Soil > Desert | place: Antarctica: Dry Valley... | reverse complement strand
GCGCACGTCCCGCCGGAGTGCAGATCGAGATCCGCGCCGTCGACGGCCCGCACGGGACCGAAGGACTTCTCCAGCCCGCGCAGCCGCAGGCCGATGCACGGCGGCCTGTGTCCGTTCGTGTTGGCGGTCCCGTTGAGCCTCATGGATTGGCGCCCTTCTCGCTCAGAAGGTACAACGGCGGCGCCGCGATCAGCAGCAGCAGCAGCGCCGGGATCGCGCTCGCCTCATAGAAGCCGAACGACACCTGGCGCCAGATGTCGGTCGCCAGCGTGTCGAACCCGGTCGGCGCCAGCAGCAGCGTGATCGGCAGCTCCTTGATCGCGTGCAGCAAGACGAGCGCCGCCCCGCCGAGCACGCCGGTCGCCACGAGCGGCGTCGTGATCGTCCGGAAGACCTCGATCGGGCGTCGACCAAGACCGCGCGCCGCCTCCTCCAGACGCGGCGGTAGCTGCAGCAGCGAGCTCGCGATCGGGCTCACCGCAAGCGGCAGGTAATGGATCGTCAGCGCGAAGACGAGCAGGGCGAGCGTCTGGTAGAGCGCCAGCGCCACGCGCGTGGCGAAGAACACGAGCGCCAGCGCGACGACGATCCCGGGCAGCGCGTAGCCGGCGTAGCCGAGCCGCTCGATCGCGCGCGTCGCGAGGTTCGGGAAGCGCACCGACAGCAGCGCGACGACGATCGCGCCGAGCACGGCCGCGGCGGCCGCGGCGGCCGCGGCGAGCAGCGAGTTGCCGGCGTTCGCGGTCAATGCCGCCAGCTCGAGCCCGTCGGCGACGTCCTTCGTCGCCCAGTAGACGAGCACGCCGACCGGCAGCACGAGCGCGATCGCGACGACCGTGGCGCAGAACCCGATCGCCGGCCACCTCCACCGGCCGAGCCTCACCGGCGGTGTCGGGCGCTGCGTGCCGGGACTCGCGCGGTGCAGCGCGCGGGCGCTGCGCACGCGCGTGTAGAGCGCGAACAGCACCAGCATCACGGCGACGAGGACGAGCCCCAGCGCGGCGGCGCCGGTGCGGTCGAAGCTCGTGTTGTAGGCGACGTAGATCTCGCGCGTGAACGAGTTGAAGCGCATGATCGAGACCGCTCCGAAGTCGCTCAGGACGTACAGCGCGACGAGCACCCCGCCGGCGCCGATCGCCGGCACGAGCTGGGGCAGGATCACCGTGCGGAAGACCTGCAGCGGAGGCCGGCCCATGACGCGCGCGGCCTCCTCCAGCGACGGGTCCATCCGCCGCAGCGTCGCGCGCAGGGGGATCAGCACGAGCGGGTAGGTGAACAGCGTCAGCACCAGCCACGCGCCGGCGAAGCCGTAGATCGATGGCAGCTCCTGCACGCCGAGCGGAGCGAGCAGATCCTGCAGGGCGCCCTTCGGGCCGAGTGCCGAGACGAAGAGGTAGGCGCCGATGTAGCTCGGGATCACGAGCGGCAGCGTCGCGAGCGTCGCCCACACGCGCCGACCCGGCAGGTCCGAGCGCACCGTCAGCCAGGCGAGCGGCACGGCGATCGCAATCGCGCTCGCAGTCACGGCCGCGGCCAGGCCGGTGCTCCGCCCGACGAGCGCCAGCGTGCGGTCGTTGAGGACGGCGTCCAGCGCGTCACCGGCCTCGCCGAGCACCGCGACGACGAGATACAGCGCCGGCAGCGCCGAAGCCAGGCCGATGACGAGCCCGAGACCGAGCAGCGCGGCCGGCGGCCGGCGTTTGCCGAACAGGCGCCGCGCTGTCGCGCGCGCCCGCCCGCCGCCGCCCGGCGCGATGGCCGGGCTGGGCGTCAGGCCTGCGGAGTCGGCGGCGGTGGCCATCTCGACGCGGGAGCGCTCGGCTAGCCGAGCGCGCCCGTCTCCCGCATCAGCTTCAGCGTTCCCTCGAGGTCTCCGAGCTTGGCCAGGTCGATCTTGGGCGACGGGATCTCGTCCAGCGGCGTGAGCTCCTTCGGGATCGGCACGCCGGAGAGCAGCGGGTACTCCTTCGAGCTGTCGGCGAAGTACGTCTGCGTGCCCTTGGAGAGCATCGCGCGCACGAACGCGAGCGCCTGCTTTTTGTGCTTGCTCGATGCCAGCACGCCGATGCCGGCGGTGTTGACGAGCGAGCCGAGGTCCTTGGGCGGGAAGTGCACCTTGACCGGATAGCCCGGATCCTCGGCCACCGCCTCGGCGACGTAGTAGTGGTTGATCAGGCCGAGGTCGATCTCGCCCTTGGCGATCGCGTCGCGCACCGGGATGTTGCTGTCGTAGGGCTGCACGTCATTGCGGACCATGCCCTCGAGCCATCGCTTGGCCACGTCCTGGCCTTCGATCAGACGCAGCGCGGTGATGTAGCCCTGCAGCGAGGCGTTCGTCGGCGCCCAGCCGACGCGGCCCTTCCACTTCGGGTCGGTGAGCTTCAGCGGCGAGTCGGGCAGCTCGGACTGCTTGACCTTCGGGCCGTAGGCGATGATCCGCGAGCGCCCGGTGACGCCGATCCACTTGCCGTTCGCCGACTGGTAGTGCTTGGGGATCTTGGCGCGGATGTCGGCCGGCAACGGCTCGAGCAGGCCGCGCTTCTCGACGGCGTCCAGCGAGCCCGCGTCCTGCGCGAAGAAGAGGTCGGCGGGCGAGTTCGAGGCCTCCTCGGCGATCTGCGCGGCGAGGCTCGGGCTGTCGCCGTAGCGGACCTTCAGCTTCTTGCCGCCGGGCCCGTCCTCGAAGCGCTTGATCGCCGGTCCGATAATCGGCTCGATGCGACCGGAGTAGAGCGTCAGCTCGTCGCTGCCCGACGAGCCGCAGGCCGACAGGACCATGGCCAGCCCGAAGGCCAGCAGGGCCGTTAGTGCGGGGCGGCGGCTCACTATCATGCGCGTGCTTTCTTTCAGTTGGGGTCGCGGTCCGGCCTGACAAGGCTCCGCAGCTTAGGGCACCCTAACGGCAGATGCGAATGAGAACCGGCCTGCCCGCCATGGTGATCGGCGCCTGCCTTGCGCTCGCTGCCGCGTCGCTCGCGCTGCCGGCGGACCCTGTCTACGACGCCTGGGCGTGGCTCGTATGGGGCCGCGAGCTCGCCGGCCCGGGACTCGATCTCAGCACCGGGCCATCGTGGAAGCCGCTCGCCGTCGGTATCACGGCGGTTCTCTCCCTGGCCGGCGACGCGGCGCCGCCGCTGTGGCTCGTGCTCGTGCGCGCGGCGTGGCTGCTCGCGCTCGTGCTCGTCGCGCGGCTGGCGTACGTGCTGACGGCCGGCCACGAGCGCCGCGAGCGGATCGCCGCCGCCGCGTTTGCCTCGCTCTCGCTGCTGCTGGCGCTGGACCCCGTCACCGCGTGGCTGCGCCAGGGCGCCCAAGGCATGTCCGAGCCGCTGCTGGTCGCGCTCGTGCTGTGCGCGGTGCACGCGGGCATCGACGGGCGCGTGCGGTCCGCGCTATCGCTCGGAGCGCTCGCGGCCCTGCTGCGCCCGGAGGTCTGGCCGCTGCTGGCGGCCTACGGAGTGTGGTGCTGGCGGCGCGAGCCAGCCTCACGGCCGCTGACGGTCGCGCTCGCGCTCGCCATCCCGGCGCTGTGGTTCGGTCCCGAGCTGCTGGCGGCCGGCGACGCGCTCGGCGGTGCCGAGCGCGCGCAGCGCGACGACGACGGCTCGCTATCGGCGGTCGCCGAGGTGGCGCAGCGCGCGCTGGCGCTTCCGCTGCTCGCCGCCTGGCCGCTCGCGGTGCTCGCCGCCGCGTCCTCCGCCGCCGCGCGAGGCGCGCGGCTGCTGCTGGTCGCCGCGCTGGCGTGGATCGCCGTCGTGGCGCTGATGGCCGCCGTCGGCGATTTCGCCGGCCTGCCGCGCTTCATGGCGCCGGCCGCGGCCGTCGTGGGCGTCCTTGGCGGTGTCGGGGTGGCGCGACTGCTCGCCCTCGCGCGGGCGCGCAGGCTGCGGCCGGCGGTGGCGACGACCGGCCGGCCGGCGGTGGCGACGGCCGCGCTGGCGGCATTGCTCGCCGCGCTCGCGCTGCAGGTACCGCCGCGCGCCGAGCAGCTGCGCGAGGCGGCCCGGGTGACGGTCCGCGTCGGGCAGTCCCACGAGCGGCTGCGAGCGCTCGTGCGCGCTGTCGGCAACGCCGCGCTGCTGCGCTGTGGCGACCTGGCGACGAGCGACGTGCTCGTGCGCACGGCGCTTTCGTGGGAGCTCGACGCCCCGCTCGCCAACGTCGTCAGCTTCGGCCGCATGCCGCATCGGTCGGGCGCCTTCGTCATCGGACCGCAGGCGCCGTGGGCGTTGCGCCTGAGCGTCGCCCGGCGCGCGATTCTCCTCGCCCGGCGCGGCGAATGGCGCGCCTACTCGCTCGACTGCCCGGCGACCACGGGCTCGAGATCGTCCTCGTCCGGCCGCCCACGCAGGGCCGGGGTCACGGGTGCGCGCCGGTAGGGCTGCTCGATCTTTCGTCCCTCCTCGTGGTAGGCGCCGTCGCAGTTGACGGCCCACAGATCGTGCTCGGTTCCCGCACAGGCGTTCTCGACGGCGCGCAGCGCGGTCAGCATCGAGTGGTCGGAGTTGTTGTAGCGATGCAGCCCGTTGCGCCCGATCTGCTGCAGGTTGCCGATTCCCTCCAGCCATGCCCGGACGGTTCGCACGCGCTGCTCGTAGTCGGCGTCGTAGATCGGATAGGCCTTCGGCACCCGTACGACGTGGCCGGCCTGCACGCGATCGGCGCTCGCGAGCCCGATCGCCTCGAGCTCGCCCGTGGCGCGCGCGACGAGCTCGTCGTCGGATGCGCGCCACAGCTCGTCGCCCTCGAAGCAGAAGTACTCCATGCCCACGCACGTGCGGTCTGCGTCGGGGACCAGCGCCTCACTCCAGGCGCGAAAGTTCTGGATTCGCCCGACGAGCACATCGGGGTCGTGGATGTAGATCCAGTTGTCGGGGAACAGGTCCTCGCCGCGTACGACGAGCGCGACGGTGATGAAGTCGCGGTAGCGCAGGCCGCGAGCGGCGGCGAGCACGGCGCGCGGTGGCGGCGGGTCGACGAGCGCGACGATGTCGCGCAGCGCCAGCGAGGAGATCGCGTGCTCCACCGCCACGCGTTCCCCGCCCGCCTGCACGGCGCTCACGCGCCCGCCGCGCAGCTCGATGCGCTCCACGCGCGCGCCGAGGCGCAGCTCCCCGCCCGCGCCGACGATCTCCGCCGCCATCGCCTCCCACATCTGCCCGGGGCCGAGGCGCGGATACTCGAAGCGGTCGATCAGGCTGTGCACGCCGGCGCCGTCGCGCAGCAGCGCGGCGCGCACGACGCGCGCGAAGGACAGCGTGCGGATTCGCTGCGCCGCCCACTCCGCGCGGATCTCGCAGGTCGGCACGCCCCAAACCTTCTCCGTGTAGGACTCGAAGAACAGCTCGAACAGGCGCCGCCCGAAGCGGTCGCAGACCCATTCCTCGAAGGTCTCGTGCTCGTGCCGGCGGCGGCGCGCCAGCGCGAGCGCGTAGGAAGCCGAGCAGCGTGCGAGCTCGACCGGACCGATCTTGCGCACGACGTCGGTCAGCCGCAGCGGGTAGTCGATGAAGCGCCCGCGCCAGTAGATCCGCGACAGCCGCCCGCGCACGAGCAGCTCGTCGCCGAGCACCTCCTGCCACAGCCGCTGCACCTCGCCGGACTTCGTGAAGAAACGGTGGCCGCCGAGGTCGAAGCGATAGCCGTCTCGCTCTACCGTGCGGGCCAACCCGCCGACTTGGTGGTCGGCCTCGAAGACGACGACAGGGCGCGCGGCGCCCGCGAGCACGTAGCCTGCCGTCAGGCCGGCGGGTCCCGCGCCGAGCACGGCGTAGGGTTCCGCCCCTATCTCGCCCTCTCCCATAGTTAGGGCACTCTAACTTAGGCTCGCCTAACGTGCTATCCGTCGTCATACCAGCCACCGACCGACCGCCCTCGCTGGAGCGCTGCCTGGCCGCCCTGGCGCGCTGCGCCGAGCCGCACGAGGTCACCGTCGTCACCGATCCGGCCGGCGCCGGGCCGGCCGCCGCACGCAATCTGGGCGCCGCGCGCAGTGGCGGCGAGATCGTCGTGTTCGTCGACTCAGACGTCGAGCTGCATCCAGACGCCCTGCGCCGGCTGCGCGAGGCGCTGGAGCGCGACCCGCAGCTCGACGCCGTCTTCGGCGCATACGACGACCGGCCCGCGGTCCCGGCGCTGGTGTCGCGCTTTCGCAACCTGCTGCATCACCATGTCCACGTCAGCTCTCCCGGGCCGGCGGCGACGTTCTGGGCCGGACTCGGCGCGATCCGCCGCGACGCCTTCGAGGCGGCCGGTGGCTTCGACGAGCGGCGCTTCCCGTGTCCATCGATCGAGGACGTCGAGCTCGGCATGCGCCTGCACGCGGCCGGCGGGCGGATCGAGCTGGAGCCCGCGGTGCGCGGGACGCACCTCAAGCGCTGGACGCTGCGCTCGATGTTGCGCACGGACTTCAGTGCCCGCGGCGTGCCGTGGGTCGCCCTCCAGCTCGAGGCCGGGCGCGGCCCGGCTTCGCTGAACCTCGCCTGGCGCCACCGCCTCGCGGCCGCCGCGGCCGTCGCGTCGGTGGCCGCGGCAGCCGCTCGCCGGCCGCGCCTCGCCGCTGCCGCGCTGCTGGCGATGGCGGCGCCGAACGCGGGCTTCTACGTCTTGCTGGCGCGCTGCGGCGGCGCGCGGCTCGCGCTCGCCGGCGTGCCGCTGCATCTCGCCCACCACCTCGTCGCGGCGGCGTCCGTGCCTGCCGGGCTCGTGTTGTGGTTGCGCAGGAGGCGACAACGATGAGCGAGCCGGCGCCCCTGCGGCTGGGCCTGATCGGATGCGGGCGTGTGGCCGAGCGCGGCTACGCGCCGGCGGCGCAACGGGTCGGCGGCGTCGACATCGTCGCCGTCAGCGACCCCGACCGCGCACGCCGCGGGCTGCTCGCCAAGCGCACCGGTGCCTCGGCGCATGCCACCATCGCCGCGATGCTCGCCGCCGGCCCGCTCGACGGCGTCCTCGTGTGCTCGTCACCCGAGCACCACGAGGAGGCCGCCGTCGCGGTCGCCGCCGCCGGAATCACGGCGCTGATCGAGAAGCCGCCCGCGCCCGACGCGGCCGGCGCGCTGAGGATCGCGGCGCTCGCCCCGGCGCCGTGGATCGGCTTCAACCGCCGCTTCGATCAGGGCCTCAAGCTCGCCCGACGCGTCCCGGCCTTCGGGGATCTGCAGCTGCAGCTCGTGCTGCACTACCGGCGCAAGTCCTGGCGCCCAATCGCGCGTGACGACGATGCGCTGCTCGATATCGCGCCGCACCTGATCGATCTGGCTCTGATGCTGACCTCCGCACCACCGCTCGCCGTCCGCGCCCAGGCCGAGCACGAGCGCGCGGGTATCGAGCTGGCGACGACCCGCGCTCGCGTGCGCATCGAGTGCGCCACGAACCGGCCCCACCGCGAGCTCGTCGAGATCCGCGACGCCGTCGGGCACCGCGTCGCGCGGGTCGTGCGCGGCGGTCGCGTGCGCGGGCTCGCCGCCCGCCTGCGGCCTGCAGGGCACCCGCTGGTGCGCTCGCTGTCACACCAGCTCGACGCCTACGCACGCGCGCTGCGCGGCGAGGATCCAGGCCCGCTGGCGACCGCCGCCGAGGGCGCCGCGACGATGTGCGTGCTCGACGCGGCCCGCCGCTCGGACGCGCTCGGCGGCGAGACGATGCCGGTCGAGGGCGTCACGGTCCAAACATGATCTGCGTGCTGCAGTTCGACGCGGCGAGCGTCGCCGTCGTCGACCGCATGCTCGCCGAGGGACGCCTGCCGACGCTCGCGGGACTGATCGAGCGCGGGCGACGGCTCGAGCTGGCCACACCGGCCGACCATTTCGCTGCAGGCGCGTTCCACACGCTCTACAGCGGCGTACAGCTCGGCGATCACGGCCTCTTCTATCCGTTTCAGTGGGACGCCGGGTCACAGCGCGCGCGCTACGCGACGGCCTTCCCGGCGCCGGCCGCGATCTGGGAGCGCCTGGCTCGCGCCGGCCGGCGCACGCTCGCGATCGATCCCTACGAGAGCCGCCCGCCGCGCGCGTGGCTCGGGACGTACGTCTGCGGCTGGCAGTTCGCCGACCGCGTCGTGCTGCCGCGCTGGTCGCTGCCACGCGATGCCGGCCGCCGCCTGGCCCGCCGTCACGGGTCCGGGCCGCACGCGACCGAGATCTTCGGTCGCCCGTCGGTGCGCGAGCTGCTGGCGCTGCGCGACAAGCTCGTCGCTGCGCCGGGACGCGTCGCCGACGCCGCCACGGCGCTGCTTGCGCGCGGTTCCTACGACCTCGTCTGGCTGACGTTCAGCGCCGCCCACCTGGCGGGCCATCAGTTCTGGGATCTCTCACAGCTCGCGCAGCAGCCGCGGGGCCGGGAGCGGGAGCTGCTCGAGGGCGCTCTGGCAGCGGTCTACGAGGCCGTCGACGCCGCCTTCGCGCGCGTGCTCGCCGCGCTGCCCGGCGACGCGGATGTGCTCGCCGTCTCGGCCGTCGGGATGGACGTCAACACCTCGCGCGCCGACCTGCTGCCCGAGATGCTCGCCGCCGTGCTGTCCGGCGGGAGACGTGAGAGCAACGGGAGCGGCGGCGCCCCGGGGGCGATCTGGCGCCTGCGCGCGGCGATCCCAGCGGGCACCCGCGGGCAGATCGCGCGCGTGCTGCCCGACCGCGCGGCGCTCGAGCTCACAGCGCGCCTGGAGCTGCGCGGGACGGACTGGGCGAGGACCGCCGCCTTCGCGCATCCCGCCGACAACCAGGGCTACGTCCGGCTGAACCTGCGCGGCCGCGAGCGCGACGGGATCGTCGAGGAGGCCGAGGCCGAAGAGCTGCTCGCGCGGATCGCAGCCGGGTTGCGCACGTTCTGCGATCCCGACGGGGTGCCCGCCGTCGAGCGCGTCGACCGCGTCGCCGAGCATCACCGCGGCGAGCGGATCGGCCTGCTACCTGATCTCGTCGTGCAGTGGAGCGCGCGCCCGGCGACCATGCTCGAGGGCGTGCACTCGCCGTCCTACGGCGACGTCCTGCGGCGCGGGACCGGCAGCGGGCGCTCGGGCAACCACACCCCCGGCGACGCATGGGCCGTCGTCGCTCCCGGCCGCTGCGCCGCGCGCGCCCCCTCGCGCGCGCCGCAGCTCGCCGACGTCGCGAGCACGATCGCCGCGGTCTGCGCAGCGGACGGCGACGGACTCGCTGGCGAGCCGCTGCTCGAAGGCTGATCGCGCGGCGCTCAGCCGGGAGCGGTGTCGGGCCGGCGGTCGGGGCACCGTGCGTACAGCTCCAGCAGCGCTCCCGCCAAGACCGCCCCCTGCGCGAGTGCGACGAGCGCGGCGACCGCGGCGCCACCGGCTGCGGCCTCGCGCGCCAGCTGCACGTAGAAGGAGCGCCCCGCGAGACGCCGTGCGCCGCCCGCTGCGCGGTAGCGAACTGCCCCGCGCCCGTAGCGGCGTTGCTGGCGCACCAAGCCCGGCATGCCCAGGCGCGGTCGGTGGGTGACCGTTGCCGCCGGCACGAAGCGCAGCGCCACGCCCGCCCCCACGAGCCGCGCGCACCAGTCGCGATCCTCGCCCGCAGCGTGCGGGAAGGACTCGTCGAACGGCAGCCTTCGGGCAAGCTCGAGCGGGCAGGCGATGTTGCAGCTTGGGGAGAAGCCGAGCGTGCCGCGGGCCGGATCGAGCGACGCGCGCTGCAAGACGTTCGTCAGCAGCTGGGCCGCGGCCGCTGAGGGGCCCGCGGCGGGGTCGGCGAGCGTCTTCCCGGCTGCGGCCGCGCCGCCGGCGCACGCCGCCACGAGCCGCCGCGCCCAGTCCGGATCGGCGGTGCAGTCATCGTCGGTGAAGCAGACGATCTCGCCGCACGCCGCTCGCACGCCGAGGTTGCGCGCCGCCGCCGGGCCTCTGCCCGACCCGCGCACGAGCCGCGCCGCCGGCGTCGCGCGCGTCACCGCCGCGGCGACCGCGGCGCCGTCGACCGACGCGTCGTCGACGACCACGATCTCGAGCACGAGCGCGCGCTGGCGCGCGAGTGCCGCCAGGCAGCGAGCGAGCGCGGCCGGCCGGTCGCGCGTCGGGACGACGACCGTCACCCGGGCTGTCCCCGTGTCTGCGCTCACGGCGACCCGAGCGCAGACGGTGCCGGTGCGACCCGTGGCGCATCGGCCGCCGGCTGACGCGCACGCGCGCACGCGAGCGCCGCGCGATGGACGGCCTGCGTCAACGCGCCGCTGCGGGCCCGTACCCGTGCGACGCGCAGCGCCCCCGCTGGCAGCGCCAACGGCGCGGCGCGATCGGCTGTCTCCCGGCCGGGCAGGCGCATGCTGGCTGCTGAGGATACGCCGGGCGGCCGTCCGGCGGCGCCGTCGGCGCGCCGCTGCTCGAGATCTGCAGCCGATGGCCTACCTGTTCGACTTCGGCGACCAATGGCCCGCGCGCCTCGTGCTGCGCGAGCTCGGTGCGAAGCCGCGGGAGACGAAGCGAGGGCGCCAGAAAGGAAAAGCCCCCTCGCGCACGAATCCGGTATGGTCACGCCACGACGGGCTGCCCGTGGGAGCCGGGCGACGCCACAATCCATTGGTTCCCCCTTCATCTCCGCCAGGAGGCTTGGGGTTCCTTCAACTTCCTTCAGAGGCCTAACGACTTGAATGCCCAGATGACAAATTTGAGCGCTGAAGCGTGACCACGGCATTGTCGTCGTGGTGGACGGTCGGGTGGGTGGTCGGCGCCGTGGTGGTTCTGCTCGTCGCCGTGCTCCTCCTCGCGATCATCGCCTTGGCGCGGAAGATCGACGGGTCGGCACAGGAGCTGGTGACCGATCTCGACTCGATCGCGACCAAGACGCAGCCGCTGCACGATGTGGGCCGGACGGTGAACGCCGTGCGGGCGATCACGCGCGGCCTGCGCATCGCGCGCGGCGAGAAGACACCGGTGCCGTCGCGGCACAAGTACTCGACCTCGCCGGGGTGGCGCGAATGAGTCCGCTGGCTATCGGGACGGGCTTGGCGATCCTCGCCATCATCGGCCTCGTGGTCGGGCTGGTCGTCTTCGCCGTCGTGGTCCTCCTGCTCAACGGCGTGCTCTCCCCCCTGCGCAAGGTCCTGCGTGACGTGCAGGACGCGAAGACCGCGCCGATGCTCGAGCACGGGGTCAAGGGCACCGACCAGCTCGGCCGCACGCAGCAGCTTGCCCAGTCCGTTCCGCCGCTGGCGGTCGCCTACATGCAGAAGCTGGGCCTGCCGGTCGACACCGAGCCGCAAGGCGACATCTTCCCCGAGCGGGGTCGTCCCCCGGGAATGGGGTACTGATGACCGACGTAACCGTACTTGCGCTGTCCTCCAATCAGTCCGCTTGGGTGTACACGCTCATCGTCGGGTTCGTCGTGCTGCTGGTCGTCATCGCCCTGCTTGAGGGGCTGCGGCGCACCGTAAAACAGCTCGAGGGGAATCTCTGGACGACGTGGGTGACCGGCAAAGCGGTCGTTCGCCACACCGGCACGACGTACCAACTGAAGAACACGCGCGACTCGGGCGACGAGCTCGTCGAGGAGCTTGGCCATCATGGGTAGCGAGGAGAACGACTAATGGACGCCTTCCTGATCGTTTTGACACTAGTCGAGGTCCTGTTGCTGGTCCTCGTGCTCGCCGGCTACCTGCTGGCGATCACCGGGACCCTGCAGAAGATTGCGTCGACCGTCGGCCTGATCCGGATCGGGGTGCACGCGATCGACGAGCAGGTCCGCCCGATCGAGAACGAGGTGCACGGCATCAACGGTGCGCTGGAGAAGGTCGCCAACGCATTGACGAACGCCACGCGGTAGCGGCCCGGCGTAGGTAGCGGCCGGCATAGCGCCGCCTTGGCGGCGCGACCAGCCCGCTACGGACGCAGCAGAGATGGAGCCAGCCGGGATCGAACCGGCGACCTCCTGCTTGCAAAGCAGGCGCTCTCCCATCTGAGCTATGGCCCCGCGCGTCGCAGTCTAGATCCAGAGCGGCTGTCGTTGTCCTTGCCGACG
>Ga0136613_10001537_pt1 | contig 11978 bp, 11 predicted proteins | sample AntDrymUQ2722106_2_FD_106649 | JGI IMG/M metagenome (GOLD analysis project Ga0136613, IMG submission 106649) | Polar desert sand microbial communities from Dry Valleys, Antarctica - metaG UQ272 (21.06) | ecosystem: Environmental > Terrestrial > Soil > Desert | place: Antarctica: Dry Valley... | reverse complement strand
GTCTCGGTCGGCGCCATGAGCGCACCCTGGTGCCCTCGCTCGACCGCGCGGAGGAGGGCGTAGAGCGCGACGACCGTCTTGCCCGAGCCGACATCGCCTTGCAGGAGCCGCTGCATCGGGCGCGTCCCCGCCAGATCGAGGTCGATCGCGCGGATGGCCGCCTCCTGCTCGGGCGTCAGCTCGAAGGGGAGGAGCGCTCGCAGGCGCGCGAGGAGCTCGCCCGGCTCGGCGAGCGCGGGCGCCGCGGCGCCGGCCTCGAGCTCGCGCCGGCTCTGCGCGAGGCCGGTCATGAGCAGGAGGAGCTCCTCGAAGGCCAGGCGCTCCCGCGCGCGCTCGACGTGGGCGCGCTCGAGCGGGCGGTGGAAGGCGGCGAGCGCGTCGGCGCGCGGGGCGAGGCCCTCCTCGACGCGAAGCCAGGCGGGGAGCGGGTCGTCGGCCCAGCGGGCCCCTGGCAGCACGAGCTCGGTCAGCTCGCGCAGGCGCCCGGTCGTGACCGTCTCGCTCGCGGGGTAGACGGGGACGAGCCCGACCGTGTGCAGGCCGGCCGACTCGCCGTCGAGCTCGTGGCGCGCGACCTTGAACGTCCCTCCTGGCGCGAGCGCGCCGTGGATCAGGACTCGGGTGCCGGGCTGGAGGCGCTCCGCGAGCCAAGCCTGGTTGAACCAGATCGCGGTCGTCCGCTCGCCGGCCGAGTCCGTGACCGCGGCCTCGAGGAGCTTCAGGTTCCGGCGGCGGGTCGGGCGGACGCGCGTGCGCTCGACGGTGCACGCGACGGTCGCCTCCTCGCCGACGCGAAGCGTTCCGAACCCGCTCGCCTGCGACCAGTCGAGATGCTCGCGCGGGACGTACTCGGCCAGGTCGCCGAGCGTCCGGATCCCGAGGGCCGCAAGCCGCTCCGTCACTTTGGGGCCGACGCCGGGAAGCGCTTCCACGGAGAGGCCTGCGTCGAACCGCCTGAACCGCTCCGGGGCGAACGGGACCACGCCAGCAAAGCCGGCCAACGCCGGGCGGGTCGCGGTCATGACGGCCAGGACGCGATCACCTTAGGGCCCTGGCCGGACGGTAGCTACCGCTCGCCGTCCCAGTAGTCGAGCCGCTCGAGGCGGCCGATCACGCCCAGCCCGCGGAAGAAGATCTTCCCCGACCGTGGGTAGAAGGCGATGTCGTTCGGCTCCCGCGTGCCGTAGGCGAGGAACGTGAGAGGGGTCTCCCCCGCCCTCAGGGCGTGCGCGACGCGGGTGCCGGCCGGGCGCGAGACGATGTCGCCCGCGCGGAGTGGGTGCTCCTCGTCGCCGAGGAGCAGCGTGCCCTCTCCCTCGAGGACGACGTAGAGCTCCTCCTCGGCCGAGTGGACGTGCGGCACCGCCGCGAACTTCCCCGGGAACGCGGTCATCTGCTGGATGCCGGTTCGCAGAGACCCGGCCGTGCGGCCCAGGTCGTGGTGCATTCCCGCCACGGTCTCCATGGAGAACTCCTGGGGCTCGACCTCGTCGACGTTCGCGATCGTCGGCGGCCGCTCGGCGAGCTCGCCCACCTCGGGCTCGCCCGCCGCGGCCTCGCGGGTCCAGGGATGGTTCTCCTCGCCGCCCGACACGACCCAGCTCGCCCCGAGCCAGGAGACCCCGGCGCGCGGGAGATAGGTCGCGGAGTCGGCGTAGGTTCGCATCCCGAAGGCAAGCACGTCGAGCCCGTCCGGCCCGGCGCGCAGCGTGTGCCCGACCTCGAGGGCCAGGTAGACGATGCAGTCGCCGGCGCGGATCTCGTGCGCGGTCGTCGTCTCGCCGTCCCAGTGGAGCGAGATGCCCGAGCCCGCGAGCACGAAGAAGATCTCCTCCTCGGCGCCCTCCATGTGCAGGGGCGTCGACCACTTGCCGGGATCGACCTCGATGCGCTGCAGGCCGACCGTGACGGAACCGGCTGCCGACCCGAGGTCGCGCCAGGAGCCCGCGATGTGGCCGCGCTCGCGCCTGACGGCCTCGACGTCGTCCCAGTGTGCGATCGCCGGCACGGCGCCTAGCCTACGGGTCGGCGAACCAGAAGAGGCCGAGCGTGCCCGGCCCCCCGTGCGTCCCGATCACGGGGCCGAGCTCGGCCTCGAAGTCGAACGATGCGCTCGGCCTCGCGCGGCGGAGGCGGGCGGTGAGCGTCGCGGCCTCCTCGGCCGCATCGGCGTGCGCGACGCCGACGTGGAGGTCGGGCGAGTCCTCGGTCCCCTCGACGAAGAGCCGCTCGAATTCCGCGAGCGCCTTCGCCCGGCCGCGGACGCGCTTCAAGGGCTCGACCTCGCCCCGGATGGTGAGGATCGGCTTCACGTTGAGGAGTTGGCCGGCGAGCCCGGACGCCTTGCCGACTCGGCCGCCCCGCACGAGGTAGTCGAGCGTATCGACGGTGAAGAGAAGGCCTGCCTCGCGGCGAAAGCGTTCGACGAGCTCGTCGATCTCCTCGTCGGTCGTGCCGCGGTCGAGCCGCCGTTGGATCGCGTCGGCGAGGATGACGATGCCGCCCGAGGTCTTCTCCGAGTCGATCACCGTGACGCGGTCGCCGGCGTCCTGAGCGGCCAGGCGCGCGCTCTCGGCCGTCCCCGAGAGCTTGCCAGAGATGAGCACGCAGATGATCCGGTCGTACCCGGCAAGCCCCTCGAAGACGGTGGTGAAGTCCCCCGGCGTCGGCTGCGAGGTCTTCGGCGAGACGGACGAGGCGCGCAGGCGCGTGTAGAAGTCGCCCGGCGTCAGCTCGACGTGGTCTCGGAAGGTCTCGTCGCCGAAGTGGACGTAGAGCGGCACGAGCCGCCAGTTCGGGTGGCGCGAGGCGGGATCCGGCAGGTCTGCCGTCGAGTCGAGGACGAGCGCTGTCGTCTCAGACGAGAGATGCACCGCGGGCAGCGGCGTCTCGAATCGCGCCGACGATCTCGTTCAGCTCGCTGTCCTTGGTGAGGCACGCGACGGCGCCCGCTTCGCGTAGGGCGTCGAGCTCCGCGCGGTCGGCCGTCGCGGTCAGGACGACCACGGCCGCCTCGCAGCTCTCGGTGATCGCCGCGGTGGCCTCGACGCCGTCCAGGCGCGGAAGGCGGTAGTCCATGAGCACGACGTCCGGGCAGTCCTCGAGGCAGAGCTCGATCGCGGACTCCCCGTCCCCGACCGAGCCGGCGAGCCGGATGTCGGGCACCACGGCGAGCATGAGCTCGAGTGCCTCCCGGAAGACGTCGTTGTCCTCGACGAGGAGCACGGAGATCGGCCGCGAGTTATCCACAGTGGGAGTATCGGCTAAAGCCGGCCTGTGGAAAAGCCCCGATTCGGGACGGGCTACTCCGCGGCGAGGAGCAGGGGGTAGTGCGGCTGGCCCCCGTCGTGCACCTCGACCTCGATTTCCGGGTGCGCAGCCTCGATCTCGGCCCGCAGCGCGTCGCACGCGTCAGCCCCCTCGCCGAGGAGGATCGTGAGCACGTCGGCGCTCCCGTCGAGCAGGCGCTCGGCCACCGTGCGGGCGACCTCGGCGCAGGTCGGGCCGGCCGCGACCGCCTCGTCGCCCACCAGGCCGAGGAACTGGCCCTGCTCGACCGCGAGGCCCCCGAGCGACGTCGTCCTCGACGCGCGCGTGACCGCGCCCGAGCGAACAAGCGCTGCGGCGGCTTCCATCTCGGGCGCGATGTCGACCGCCGACCGCGCCGGGTCGAACGAGACCATGGCGGCGAGCCCGGCCTGGAGGGTGCGGGTCGAGACGACGAGCACAGGCTTCGAGGCTGCCGCCGCCGCCTGCTCTGCGGCGAGGACGACGTTCGTGTTGTTCGGGAGGACGATCGCCTCGGGCGCAGCCGCCGCCTCGATCGCCGCAAGGATCTCGGCCGTCGCGGGATTCATGCTCTGGCCGCCGGGGACGATCTCCGCGGCCCCGAGACTCCGGAAGAGCGCCGCGTTCCCCTCGCCCGCGACGACCGCGACCACGGCGACCGCGGCCGCGGGTGCGGCGGCGAGGAGGCGCTCGGTGCGCTCTGCCGTCTGCACGTGCATGTCCATGATGTCCACCTCTGCGACGGCGCCGAGCGCCGTCGCGAGCGAGAGGGCGCGGTCAGGGTCGTCCGTGTGGAAGTGGGCCTTCACGGCCCCGGGCGTCCCGACGACGAGCACGGAGTCCCCGAACTCCAGAAGCTCCCGCTCGAGCCGGTCGGGGTCTGCGGCCGCGCCCTCGACGAAGAAGCTCGTGCAGTAGCGAAAGCGCGAGAGCTCCTGGTGGATCGCGTCGAGCGGGAGCGGCTCGGACGATGCCGGAGCCTCCGGGAGCGGCTCGCCGCGGACGTGGGCGGCCATCCCGCGGACCAGCTCGAGGAGCCCTGCGCCGCCGGCGTCCACCACGCCGGCCTCGCGGAGCAGAGGCAGCTGCTCGGGCGTGCGGGCGAGCGCCTCCTCCCCGTGACGGACGAGCTCGGCGAGCGCGTCTTCGAGGCCGGGATCGCTCGCAGCGAGGGCCTCCGCCCGCTCGGCGAGCTCCCGCGCGACCGTGAGGATCGTCCCTTCCTGCGGCTCGCGGACGGCGGCGTAGCCGGCATCGCTTGCTGACCGGAAGGCGGCAGCGAGGACGGTCACGTCGACGCGTTCCGCGTCCGCGAGCGCCTCGGCCGCCCCCCGCACGAGCTGCGACAGGATGACGCCGGAGTTTCCCCGCGCGCCCATCAGGCAGGCGCGCGTCACCTCCCGGGCCACGTCCGCGTTCGTGGTTGCCTGCGAGCTCGCAAGGGCGTCGCGGGCCGCGCGCACCGTCAGCGTCATGTTCGTGCCCGTGTCCCCGTCCGGAACCGGGTACACGTTCAGGTTGTCGATCAGCTCGCGGCCGGCTTCGAGCGCGGCCAGCGCGGCGCCGACAAGCGCCCGCGCCCCTGCTAGCGGCCGGGCCGCTACAGGGCCTTCTGGACCTTCCCGGCCTTCAGGCACCGTGCGCAGACGTATGCGCGCTTCGCGACCCCGTTTACGAGGATGCGAACGCGCTGGAGGTTGGGGTTGAAGCGGCGCCTCGTGGCCACCATCGAGTGGCTTCGGTTGTTCCCGAACGCCGGGGCCTTCCCACAGACTGCGCAAACCTTGGACATCGGCGGGAGATTCTAGCGAGCGCCGTCAGCGCCTGTTCGCGACGACGGCGTCCGAGCGCAGGCGCGCGAAGACGTCGGCCATCTCGAGCGCCGAGCGAGCGGCCTCCGCGCCCTTGTTCCCGTGACGCCCCCCGGCACGGGCCTCCGCCTGCATGCGGCTGTCGCAGGTGAGGACGCCGAAGGAGACGGGAACCCCGGTCTCAAGAGCGGCGAGCTGGATGCCGCTCGCGGCTTCGGAGGCGATGTACTCGAAGTGCGGCGTGTCGCCGCGGATGACGCAGCCGAGCGCGACGATGCAGGCATAGCGCCGCGTCTTGGCGAGGGCCATGGCCGCGAGGGGGAGCTCGAACGCTCCCGGCACCTGCATGACGTCCACGCGAGCGCGGTCGACGCCTGCCTCCTCGAGCGCCTCGAGCGCTCCCTCCAGGAGCTTCGTCGAGATGTCGCCGTTGAAGCTCGAGATCGCGATGCCGACCGAGCGTCGCGTTCCGTTCGGCGAGCCGATGAAGACGACGACGCCGTCGGGAATGTCGAGCTCGCCCGGGGCGTGCTCGGCGGGCTCGCTGGGCTCTTCGGGAGCGACCAGGGTCGGCTCGGCGGCGAGGGGCGCCTGCGCGGCCGGCTCGACGGGTTCCGCGGGGGAGTCGGGAACGACCAGAGGCGGCTCCTCGGACGGGGTCTCCTCCTCGACGCGCGGCAGGACGTTCTCGACCGCCTGCTCATCGGGCGTCACCGCGTCCGGCTCGTCCGCGAGGCGAAGCTCCTCGGCGCCTTCGACGCGGTCTTCCCGAAACTCATTCACCTGCGGGCTCCTCGAAGCGGAGCTCCTGGTGGTGCAGGCGGTGGCCGAGCTTGGCGCGCTTGGTCTCGAGGTAGCGGAGGTTCTCGGCGTTCGGCGAGACCTCGATCGGGACTTGCTCGGTCACCTTGAGCCCGAAGCCCTCGATCCCCGTGATCTTGCGCGGGTTGTTCGTGAGGATCCGGATCGTCGTCAGCCCGAGATCGGCCAGGATCTGCGAGCCGATGCCGTACTCGCGGGCATCGGGCGGGAAGCCGAGCTGCACGTTTGCCTCGACGGTGTCGAGGCCGGTCTCCTGCAGCTCGTAGGCCTGAAGCTTCGAGAGCAGGCCGATCCCACGCCCCTCCTGCGACATGTAGAGGAGCACGCCGCGCTCTTCCGCGGAGATCGTCTGCAGCGCCTCGTCGAGCTGCTCGCCGCAGTCGCAGCGAAGGGAGTGGAAGACGTCGCCGGTCAGACACTCAGAATGGACGCGGACGAGAACGTCCTCGCAGCCCTCGACGTCGCCCTTGACGAGCGCGACGTGGAGCCGGCCCGTGAGGGTCTCGCGGAAGGCCACCGCGGTGAACTCCCCGTACGCGGTCGGAAGCCGGACGGCGGTCATCCGCTCGACGAGCTTCTCCGTGCGCCGGCGATACTCGATCAGGTCGGCGACCGTGACCATCTTCAGATCGTGGCGCTCGCAGTAGGCGGCCAGGTCGGGCACGCGGGCCATCGTCCCGTCCTCGTTCATGATCTCGCAGACGACGCCGGCAGGGATCAGGCCGGCCCGCCGGGCAAGGTCGAGCGCGGCCTCGGTCTGGCCCGCGCGCTGGAGCACGCCCCCGGGGCGCGCGCGGAGCGGAAAGACGTGACCCGGTTGGACGAGGTCGTGCGGGCCTTTGCTCGGGTCGATCGCCACCTGGATCGTCCGCGAGCGGTCAGGAGCCGAGATTCCTGTCGTGATCCCCTCGCGCGCCTCGATCGAGACGGTGAAGGCAGTTCCGTACGGCGTCTCGTTCACCGGCGTCATCGGGTGGAGGCCGAGCTCGTCGCAGCGCTCGTCGGTGAGGCAAAGGCAGATGAGCCCGCGCCCGTGCGTCGCCATGAAGTTGATCGCCTCGGGGGTCGCGAACTGCGCTGCGATCGTGAGATCCCCCTCGTTCTCGCGGTCGGCTGCGTCGACGACCACGACGAACTTGCCCTGGCGGATGTCCTCGATCGCTTCCTCGATCGTTGCGAACGGCGCGTCTACGAGCGTCTGGGTCACCACTTGATCGTAACGCGGCTAGGGATGGCCATCGCGGGCCTCGAGCACGCGCTCGACGTATTTGGCGAGGACGTCGACCTCGACGTTGACCTCGTCCCCGGGGGCGAGCTGCCCGAGAGTGGTCGCCTCGAGGGTATGGGGCACGAGCGCGATCTCGACCCGCCCCGGTGCGAACGCGGCCACCGTGAGGCTGACGCCGTCGAGCGTGATCGAGCCCTTCTCGACCGTGTAGCGCTCGAGCTCGGCGGGCGGCTCGATCGTCAGGCGCTTGCCGTCTCCGTCGTCCACGAGCGAGGCGACCCGCGCGACGCCGTCGACATGCCCCTGAACGATGTGGCCTCCGAGCGGCTCGCCCGCGCGAAGGGCAGGCTCGACGTTGACCGGTGAGCCTTGCTCGAGCCGTCCGAGCGCCGAGCGCGCGAGCGTTTCGGGGACGGCGTCGAACGCGAGCTCGCCCTCGAGCACCTCGACGGCGGTCAGGCAGACGCCGCTGAGGGAGACGGAATCGCCCGCCACCGTTCGTGCAGCGCTCTCGGGGGCCTGGATGCGGACGCGCGCCGATCCGGCCTTCCGTTCGAGCGAGGCCACGCGTCCGATCTCGCGCACGATCCCGGTGAACACACCTCAAAGGGTACGCGCGAGCTTCGTCACACCTGCGTCGCAAGGCGGCACGCTCTGCGCGCCACGAGCGCGGATTTCCGTTCTACGCTGTCCGCATGGGGGCCAGGGGCCGAAGGCCCCCGGGGGTCAGCATCACGCGCAAGGCTCAGTAGCCCCGGGCGGGATCCAGGACTCCGAGGAGCTCGCGGCCCTCGCGGAAACGGCGAAGGTTGTCCTCGAGAAGGCGTGCGAGCGGCTCCTCGACCGTGCCGGGCGGGTTGGCGCTGTGCGGCGTGATCAGGACGTTCCCGAGGCGCCAGAGCGGATGGCCGTCCGGCAGGGGCTCAGGATCGGTGACGTCGAGGCACGCCCCGCCGAGCCGGCCTGCCTCGAGCGCCTCGACGAGCTCGTCGGTCCGGACAAGCGCTCCCCGGGCGACGTTCACGAGCCAGCCTCCTGGGCCGATCAGCTCCAGCTCGGCCGCGCCGATCAGGCCCCGCGTCTCCGCCGTGAGCGGTGCGGCCAGCACGACGTAGTCACTCTCCGCCAGAAGCGCCGGGAGCCCGCTTGGGCCGTACGTGCGCTCCGCTCCCGCGACCGTCTGGCCCGAGCGGGTCAGGGCGACGATCCGGACGCCGAGCGGCCACAGCCGGGGAATCGACTCCCGCGCGATCGCTCCGCCGCCGACGAACCCGACCGTCCGGCCTTCGAGCCGCTCGCCTTCGAGCGGTGCCCACGAGGTGCGCCTCGCCGCCTCCGGGAGCCGCCTGGCCGCGGCAAGGACGAACGCGAGCACGTGATCGGCGACGTCGGGCGCGTAGGCGTCCCGGACGATCGTCCAGGTCCGCTCGCCGTCGACCAGGCCCTCCTCGAGCCAGCGCTCGACCCCCGTCAGGTCCAGCTGCACCCATTCGATTCCCGAGTGGAGCACCTCGTGGATCCGGCCCGGCGGCCAGCCGTGCCAGGCGATCACGTTCGCGTCACCCGCCTCGACGAGTGAGCCGCCGGCCCGCTGGATGGCCTCCGCGAGCAGGGGGTGTGCATCCGGCCCGAGCCAGACGCGGGCGGGTCTCACGGCTCGTGCACGTAGGCGGTCAGGAGCACGTCCTCGCCGACTCGCGCCAGCGTGAGAGAGCTCAGGGACACCGCGTCGTCGAGCGTAGGGGCTCCCGGGCCGGCGAAGAGTGGCGGAGCATCATCCCCTCCAACCAGGATGGGTGCGACGAAGAGAACGATCTTGTCCAGGCAGCCCGCCCGCAGGAACGCGCCCGCGAGGGTGGGGCCACCCTCCAGCAGGAGCGACTGGACTCCGTCGTCGGCAAGCTGCACGAGCTCGTCCACGAGGGGGCCGGAGAGGAGCTCGAGCTCAGATCCATCCGGAAGGGGTCCCGAGCCGAATGCCAGGCGCCGCGGTTGGCTCGGTGCGCCCACGTCTCGTGCGGTCAGGCGGGGGGCGTCCGCGCGCACGGTGCCCATCCCGACGGCGACCGCGTCGGACTCCGCCCGAAGCCGATGGACGACGCGCCGGCTCTCCTCGCCCGAGATCCAGCGCGCCTCGCCGCCGGCCGCCGCCAGGCGCCCGTCCAGGGTCATCGCCGCCTTGTAGGTCACGAAGGGACGGTGCTTCGCGATCCAGACGCGGAAGGCTTCGTTCTGTCGCCGCGCGCGCACGGCCAGGTCGTCGTCCAGGACTTCGACGTCAACGCCTGCTTCACGCAGCCGGGCAAACCCGCGCCCATCCGTCTTCGGGTTCGGGTCTCCCGCGGCGCAGAGGACGCGTCGCACTCCCGCGGCGACCACGGCGTCGGCGCATGGCCCCGTCCGCCCCTGGTGAGCGCAGGGCTCGAGGGTGACGTAGAGCGTGGAGCCGCGGGCGAGCTCGCCCGCCGCCTCGAGGGCGACGACCTCCGCATGCGGGCCCCCGGCGCGTTCGTGCCACCCCTCCCCCACGACCTCGCCGTCCCGAACGAGCACCGCGCCGACGATCGGATTCGGCCGGGTCAGGCCCCGGCCCCGCTCGGCCAGGTCGAGCGCGCGCTCGAGGTGGTGGCGATGGCTCACGCGATCGCGCGGGCCAGTCGCGCGTACGCGTCGCCGATGTCGTCGGCGCCGAACACCGCGCTGCCCGCGACGAGCAGGTTCGCGCCGGCTTCGCGCACCTCGGCGGCGTTCCCCGCTCCGATGCCGCCGTCCACCTGGACGTGCGCGTCCTCCGGCAGCAGAGCCCGAAGCTCGCGGATCCGCTCGAGGGCGTCGGGCATGAACGCCTGTCCCGAATGGCCGGGGTGGATGCTCATGCAGAGGACGAGATCGAAGCCGGCGGAGCGGGCCGCGACAGCCGCGACCTCGGTCTCGGGGTTGAAGGCGAGGCCCACGCCGAGCCCGTGCGCCCGCGCGAGCTCGACGAGCCGCTCGGGCTCCTCGGTCACTTCGTGGTGGAAGGTGACGCTGTCGCCGCCCGCCTTCGCAATCTGGGGAATGTGGCGCTCGGGGCCCTCCACCATCAGGTGGCAGTCGAGGACACCCCCGCGCCGATGCACGAGGGGGGCGATCGATTCGAGCACGACGGGGCCGATCGTCACCGGCTCGACGAAGTGGCCGTCCCCCACATCGAAGTGGAAGATCCGCACGCCGGCATCGAGAAGCGCGTCGACCTGCTCGCCCAGGCGAGAGAAGTCCGCCGCGTAGAGCGACGGCTCCACCTCGGCTCCGCGCACCCAGTCGGCCCAGCTCACGTCCGCATTCTCGCGATGAAGAAGCCGGACGTGCGATGGACGTGCGGCAGGGTGAGGAGGAACTTGGGGCGGGTCGGGTGCCGGAAGCCCGGCCACTCGGCACCGAGGTCGTCGGGCTCGAGGCCGAGCTCGTCGACGATTTCCTCGTTCTCGGGGCGGTGGATCGTGCAGACCGCGTAGGTCACCGACCCGCCGGGCCGGACGCGCTCCAGGGCAACGTCCAGGAGCCCACGCTGCAGGTCCGGAAGCGGCTCGGCGCGCCAGCGAAGGTCCGGCCGGGAGGCGAGCACGCCGAGCCCTGAGCAGGGCGCGTCGACGAGCACCCGGTCGAAGTCGCGTAGCTCCGCGGGCAGCTCGAGGGCGTCGGCGTTCACCACCCGGACGTTCGAGAGGCCGAGCCGCGCCACGTTCCCTTCGAGCTCCCGGGCGCGGCCCCCGTGCTTCTCCACGGCGACCACCTCGCCGGCGACCTCCGCGAGCTGGGTCGCCTTCCCGCCCGGGGCGGCGCAGAGATCGAGGATGCGCTCGCCCGGCTGGGCGCCCACGGCCGCCCCGGCGAGCTGCGAGCCCTTGCTCTGCGGCCACGCCCAGCCGCGATCGATCCACTCGTCGGGGATCCGCTCGAGCCGGCGGGCCTGCGGGAGATCCGGGTCGATCTGCCCCTCCGCACCGGCGCCGTCGGCATCGCGCATGCGCACGACTGTCGCCGGCGGCTCGTTCTCGCTTTCCATGAGGGCCAGGGCACCCTCGCGGCCGTGCTCGCGCCAGAAGGTCTCGGCGATCCAGTCGGGGTAGGAGTGCGCGAGCCCGGCCTCGGCGGGCGTCGAGTAAGGGAGGCTCGCGAGCAGGTCGTGGATACCTGCGGCGAGGCGGCGCATGACAGCATTCGCGAACGGGACGGCGCGCTCGAGCCGGGCGCGGCGCACGAGCTCGACCGACTCGTTCGCGGCCGCGTGGGGCGGGATGCCGCCCGTGAACGCGAGCTGGTAGGCACCGAGTCGGAGGGCGGCACGGACGGGAGGGTCGAGCTTACGCACGGGCCGCTTGCCGAGCGTCGAGATCGCATGGTCGAGCGTGCGAGCCCGTTGCACGGTGCCGTAGGCGAGCTGCATCGCGAACGACCTGTCACGGGAGTCGAGCGAGGCGCGCGCCGCGGCGGAGCGAAAAACCCGATCGGCGTAGGCACCCTCCTCGAAGACGCGCAGGACGACCTCGTACGCGACCTCTCGCGCCGTCACGCCGGTCTCGCGCGTGATGCTGGACCCCCGGGGGCCTTCGGCCCCTGGCCCCCATGCGGACAGCGTAGAACGGAAATCCGCGCGTGTGGCGCGCAGACCGTGTCGGCCTTGCGACGAGGTTGGGTCAAGGCACGCGCGCTCAGCGCAGGCCCCGCACGTAATCGGCCGCGCTCATTCTCGTCCGGCCCTCGGGTTGCACCTCGAGCAGCTCCACACCGCCGACGACGAGCCCGGACGTCTCGCCCGCCGGGCGGCGGGCTCGCCAGACCGTCAGGCG
>Ga0136613_10001535_pt1 | contig 11979 bp, 13 predicted proteins | sample AntDrymUQ2722106_2_FD_106649 | JGI IMG/M metagenome (GOLD analysis project Ga0136613, IMG submission 106649) | Polar desert sand microbial communities from Dry Valleys, Antarctica - metaG UQ272 (21.06) | ecosystem: Environmental > Terrestrial > Soil > Desert | place: Antarctica: Dry Valley... | reverse complement strand
GGTGCCGGTGATGCCGGCGGCATGAACGTGTTCATCGTCGAGGTGTCCAAGCGGCTGGCCGCTCAGGGCATCGAGGTCGATGTCTTCACCCGCGCCACGTCCAGCGATCTCGGGCCGGTCGAAATCCTGGCCCCAGGGGTCCACGTTCGGCACATCACCGCGGGTCCCTTCGAGGGACTGGCCAAGAACGACCTGCCCGCCCAGTTGTGCGCGTTCACCTCGGCCGTCCTACGGGCCGAAGCCCAACAAGAGCCAGGCCACTACGACGTCATTCACTCCCACTACTGGCTGTCCGGCCAGGTCGGCTGGCTGGCCCGCGACCGGTGGGGCGTCCCGCTGATCCACTCCGCGCACACCCTGGCCAAGGTCAAGAACGCGCTGCTGGCCGAGGGCGACGCCCCCGAACCGCGCTCACGCGTCATCGGCGAGGAGCAAGTGGTGGCCGAGGCCGACCGGCTGATCGCCTCCACGCCCGACGAGGCGGCCCAGTTGGTCCAGTGGTACGACGCCGACCCGGGAAAGGTGCTGACCATCCCACCCGGGGTGGACCTGGATCGATTTCGCCCGATGCCCGGCGCCCGGTCGCGACTCCGCATACCCGAAGATGCCCTGGTCCTGCTCTTCGTGGGCCGGATCCAGCCATTGAAGGCCCCCGATCTGCTGCTGCGTGCTGCTGCGCACCTGATCGCCTATGACCCGTCGGTGCGCTTGAAGCTGGTGGTGTACGTCGTGGGCGCGCCCAGCGGGTCCGGCCTGGCCGAACCCAGCTCCCTGCTGGCACTGGCCAACACCCTCGGCATCGCCGACCGGGTGCGCTTCCTGGCCCCGATGCCCCCCGATGATCTCGCTGACTACTACCGCGCCGCCGATGTCGCCGTCGTCCCGAGCCACAACGAGTCCTTCGGCTTGGTCGCCCTCGAGGCGCAGGCCTGCGGTACGCCGGTGGTCGCCGCACGCGTGGGCGGGCTGGTGACGGCAGTGGCCGACGGCAGGTCCGGGCTGCTCGTGGATGGGCACCGGGCGCCGGACTACGCCGATGCGATCACCAAGGTGCTGGGCGATCGGGCGGCCTTCTCCCGATCTGCCGTCGAGCACGCCAGTCGATTCTCCTGGGACCGTACGACCGGGCTGTTGCTGGATGCCTATGCCGACGCCATGACCAGCCCCGTTTTCGACGCGAGTCCGACGCGCTGATGGGTGGCCCCGGCGTAGCCGATTCAGAGACTCCCGATGTCACTAGCGTGATCGCTGCCGCGCTTGAGGAACGGGAACTCAGCTACGAACGGCCGGAGCCGGCCCGATTCGTCGTGACGCTGCCCGGCACCAAGAAGCTGCAGACGATCTGCTGGCTCATCATCGGGGAGCACGCGCTGCGGGTCGAGGCCTTCGTGTGCCGGCAACCCGACGAGAATCGAGAGCAGCTGTGGAGCTATCTTCTGCAACACAATTCACGCATGTACGGGGTTGCCTACAGCATCGACTCGGTCGGTGACATCTACCTGGTCGGCCGGCTAGCCCTGCACGCCGTGACCGCCGACGAGATCGACCGGGTGCTGGGCTCGGTACTCACCTACGCCGACGAGCACTTCAACACAATGCTGGAGATCGGGTTCGGCAGCTCGATCCGCCGGGAGTGGGACTGGCGGGTCAGCCGCGGCGAGTCGTTGGCCAACCTGGCTGCCTTCGCCGACTTCGCCCAGCGTCCGGCGTCCGAAGGAACTCCGCGCCGCAATTCTGGTGCCGAAAGCGAAGACACCGCAACAGATTCGTGACTCACCCCAGCCAGAGACAGAACGGATGTCCGGCTGGGTCGAGGCAGACACGGACCTCGTCCTGCGGCTGATGATCGGCGAGGGTGGCGCCGCACTCCGTGGCGTGAGCGACCGCGCTCTCGAGATCGTCAACGCGGATCTCGAGGTGCAGCATCATCTGCTGGTCACCGGGACCGGCAGGCCAGACCGGTCGAAGGAAGCCCGACTCGGTCTGGAAGGCCAGCGCTGTTCCACCATCAGGATTCCTCAGTACCACCCAATCCTGCTCCTCGGTCCCGACCTCCCAACCCAGCAGCCGCTGGTAGAAGCGAGCCAGCACAACTGGATCGGGAGCGCCGATGTTGACCGTCGTGAGGGTCAGTTCGGGAACCGAAGTCATGAGCCACCTCTGCGGTCAGGTTGACCGGCTTGTTGTCATCGTGTCCATCGTAGGGCTGGCGTCTCTGCCATCCTGCTTGCATGTTCATCGACACAATCCCTTCGGCTCTCGTTTCGTTCGCCCTGGTGGCCGGTCTCGTGACGATCACCCCGGGCCTGGACACCGCTCTGGTCCTACGCTCGGCGCTGACGAAGGGCCGGGCTTCGGCCTATGCCACGGCGTTGGGGGTGTGCACCGGTTGCCTCGTCTGGGGAGTGGCTGCTGCGGTGGGCGTTTCGGCCGTACTCACCGCGTCAGAGACCGCCTATACGGTCTTGCGACTGGTCGGTGCGGCCTACTTGATCTGGCTTGGGGTGCGCTGGCTGGTGGCAGGGTTCCGACGCGACCGGGCAGCTGCTGCCGTCGCCGCGGACGACAATCCTTCGCACCTCACCAAGTGGGCATCCTGGCGGCAAGGGCTTGGCGTCAACATCCTCAACCCCAAGATCGGCGCGTTCTATGTGGCGCTGCTGCCGCAGTTCATCCCCGCTGACGTTTCGCCGGTCCTGATGGGCGCGCTGCTGGCCGTGGTGCACAGCATCGAAGGCATCCTCTGGTTCACCTTGATCATCGCCGGTGCTCACGCGATGCGGGCGTGGCTACGCCGATCACGCGTACAGCGAGGCCTGAATGGCATCACCGGAGCCACCCTGATCGGTTTCGGAGTTGCGCTGGCCCTGCCCGGACGCTGACCTAGGCCGAGGCGCCGGAGTAGTTCTTCAGGCCGCGCCGCCAGAACCAGCGGGTGAAGGCCATCAGGGCCGCGGTGAAGCCGAGCGCACCCAGCAGCAACCAACCGGACAGCCGCCCGGTCAGTGCCGAGGCTGGCACCGTCACAGCGAAACCGAGTGGGACGAGAAACGTGAAGCCGATCCGCAACCAGGTGGGGTAGATCGTCACCGGCCAACGACCGGCCTGATACATGCCGTCGAAGAGCTCGATGATGAAGTCGACCCGGGTCACCCAGAACGCGCCGGTGGTCAGGATCAGCCAGAAGCAGTAGATGTCGAGGGCACCGAGCACCAGCGCAACGGCGAAGGCGAGCACCGAGGACACATTGAGCGGATCGGACAACCGGACCAGTGCAACCGCGACCAGGGCCAGGCCGACGAACACGTCCACCGCCTGCCAGATCTGAAAACGCCGCACGCTGATCAGCAGCTGCGCATCCTCGGGTTTGGTCAGGATGTAGTCCAACGTGCCTTCCTCGACGTCGGTCATCAGCTGCTGCATGTTCGGCTGGATGACCGAGCGGATCAGCCCGCCCATCAGTACGTAAACACCCATGATCACCAGCAGCTCGTCGCTGGACCAGCCACCCAGGGAATCTGTGTGCGAGAAGACCAAAGCAAGCACGACCAGAGCCGTAGACACGGCGACCACCGACTGCACCAGGCTTAGGAAGAAGTTGACGCGGTACTGCAGTTCGTTGAGCGCGCCGATCTTCAGGAATGTCCCGGCCAGCCGCAGCCGTCTGCCTGACCCCAGCCAGGTAGGTGGCCGGCTTCGCCCGGCCGCTCGTCCGGACTTCAACTGCGCCGCCATCAGTTGCCCACCGCCGAATAGCGCCGTACGCCGAACCGCCACACCACAGCCACCAGCAGGGCGCCGACCCCGATCCAGACGGCCTGTAGGCCAAGCCCGATGAACAACTCGGCCGTCGACAGGTCTCCGGCCAGCACCTCGATGGGATATCCGAACGTGTACTTGAACGGGAGTACGTCGGCCACCGTCGCCGCCCAGGCCGGCAGCAGCGCCAACGGCAGGAGCCGCCCGGACAGCAGTAGCTCGGCGGTGAAGTACAGGTCGTACAACGCGCTGACCCGGGTCGTCCAGAAGGTCACCATGCCCAGGACCCAGAGCAACATCGACCGGATCAGGTACGCGCCCCAGATGGCGATCAGGAACACCCCGACTTCGAGGGCGTTGACGTCGAAGGTCGGCCGGAAGATCAGCACGAGTACGGCCGCGATCGGCAGCCACAGCACGATCGCCACGACCTTCCAGCCGGCGAAGAAGGCCAGGTCGTAGTGGATCGGGTGCACCGGACGGACCAGCATTCCGGACAGTTCGCCCTTGCGGATCCGCTCCTCCCAGCCGTACGGCGTGAACACGATGTTCATGTTGCGCACCAGCGTCCAGACGATGTAGTACGCCGCGAACTCGCCGGCCGTGATCCCCTCGACGGCGCCGCCCTGCGATCTCGCGACCGTGGACCAGACCACGAGGTAGACCACCGGCTCGGCGATCATCCCGAGCATGAACGCGTAGTTGGCGGTCCGGTACTGGAACTGGGTCTGTACGGCGGTGCGCATCACCACGGCGTAGAGCCCAGGCAGCCCAGGCAGCGTCCGGGTCAACGTCCGACCTTGTTCACAGTGCGCTGTACCGACCCCGCGAAGACCTGCTCGATGACGTCCTCGATCGGCGGGTCCTCGATCGTCAGGTCGCTGACCGTGAAGTCGGCCAACAGACGCGCCGCCACCGCCGATGTCTCGGACTTGGCCACCTTGAGGCTGATCCGGCCGTCCTGCGCGCTGAGCACCTCGCCATATCCGCTGAGGTCGTTTTCTGGGTCGGAGAGCGCGACGTTGACGGTCTGGTGCGGGGAGTAGCGGGTGGACAGTTCCCGGAGGCCGCCGTCGTAGAGGATCGAGCCCCGGTCGATGATGATCACTCGCTTGCACAGGGCCTGGACGTCGGCCATGTAGTGACTGGTCAACAACACGGTGGCGCCGTGGCGCTGGTTGTACTCGGCCAGGAAGCTGCGGATCCGCTTCTGCATGGTCACGTCCAGGCCGATCGTCGGCTCGTCCAGGTAGAGCACCTGCGGCCGATGCAGCAGCGAGGCCGCGATCTCGGCTTTCATGCGTTCGCCGAGGGACAGCGTTCGTACGGGTTTGCGCACCAGATCGCCGATCTCGAGCAATTCCACGATCTCGTCCCGCGCAACGCGGAAGTCCGCTTCGGGGATGCGATAGATGGCCCGGTTCATCTCGAAGGAGTCCAGAGCTGGGATGTCCCACTGCAACTGGTTGCGGTTGCCCATCACCAGCGTCATCCGGCCCAGGTACTTACGCTCTCGGCGGGAGGGGACATGGCCGAGGACGCGGATCTCACCGGAGGTAGGAAACAGCAGCCCGGACAGCATCTTCAGGGTCGTAGTCTTGCCGGCTCCGTTCGGCCCGAGGAAGCCCACTATCTCACCGGCCGGGATGTCGAAACTGACCCCCGCAACGGCATCGACGTCGCGATAGGTGCGCCGTAGGAGGCTGCGCATCGAGGCACGCAGGCCGGCTTCGCGTTCGGGCACGCGGAAGGTCTTGCGGAGATTGGTGACCCGTATGTCCAATGGTTGTGGTTCGGGCACCTCTGCACCCTAGATCGAGCTCAGCGGTTTCACCTTCGATTATCTCCAGTAGCGGTCAGACGTCCCACCACACGGTGCAGGCCGATGCCGGCCCAGCAGGAGGCAGTTCTTGCATGGCTGCGGCGACCTCGTATTCGCGCTCGACCGGTAGGCACAGCCGTCGTCGGTTGAATGCCAGGACCACCTCGGGCTCGGCACTGGCCCAGACTGCCACCCGCTGGAATGTCTCCACCTTGGCGTCGAACCCGAGTTCGGCGGTGACGTCCAGAAAGTCAGCGGCTGTGGGCCCCTCCGGTCGCTCCTGATCGTGGAAGTGGCGCCACAGTGCGGCCATTCCGGTCCACGGATGGGAATCGGTCAGTTCGATGACTACTCGGTGCCGGGCATGGTCGGTCATCGTCTGAAGGAAGTTTCCGATGTCCGGAACGTTGTATACGACGTTGGCGGAGACTGCCACGTCGGCGACGGGGACATCCGGGGCGACCTCGGCCCAGGAGCCGGGCCACGTCCTTACCGGGACGCCTGCCGTAGCGGCCGCGGCGGAAAAGTCCTGCAACATTCGCTCAGAGGAGTCAACACCGAGCAGCGAACCGGCCCGAGCGGCAACCGGGATGCTGGCGGCGCCCCCACCGCAGCCGACGTCGAGGATGCTGCCGCCGTGAGGCAGTGCGGCGCTGATCACCCGGTGCGTCGACTCGGCGCCGCTCTGGGTTCCGAACAGCCCGGGTGGGAAGCCGTACGGCGACTCCGGTGCGGCCGCGAGGATCTCGGGATCTATCGTCCACGCCGCGAGTTGAGTCGCCCACCCGTCCTGTGCCCTACCCATCGGAGCCACCACCCTTCCGGATGGTAGGTGATCCGGCAGGATGCGATGGTGACTTCCATGACGGGCACCAGCACCCTCATCCTGCTACGGCACGGCGAAAGCCATTGGAATCAGAAGAACCTCTTCACCGGCTGGGTCGATGTCGGCCTGACCGACAAGGGAATGACCGAAGCCACCCGTGGTGGAGAACTGATGCGCGAGCAGGACCTGCTGCCCGACGTCGTGCACACCTCGGTGCAGCGGCGAGCCATCCGCACCGCCGAGCTGGCCATGGATGCAGCGGACCGGCTCTGGTTGCCGGTGTACCGGTCCTGGCGGCTCAACGAGCGCCATTACGGCGCCCTGCAGGGCAAGGACAAGGCCGCGACCCTGGCCGAGTACGGCGAGGAGCAGTTCATGCTCTGGCGTCGTTCTTACGACACGCCGCCGCCGCCGCTGGCCGTCGACGACCAGAATTCGCAGTTCCACGACCCTCGCTATGCAGCACTTCCTCCTGAGCTCCGGCCGCGCACTGAGTGTCTGGCCGATGTGGTCGCGCGGATGATCCCGTACTGGTACGACGCGATCGTCCCAGATCTACGTGCCGGACGGACCGTTCTGGTTGCGGCACACGGCAATAGCCTGCGTGCGTTGATCAAGCACCTTGATGGCATGACCGAGGACGCGGTGGTCGGACTGAACGTGCCGACCGGCATCCCGCTGCACTACGACCTGGACGAGGACATGCGACCGCATTCGGCCGGAGGCAGCTATCTCGACCCGGCCGCGGCGGCCGCAGCGATCGAGGCGGTCAAGAACCAGGGCCGGAAGTGACCTTGAGTCGCAGACCGGCGGAGGCAAACCTGCCGTTCAGCCGACCTTGGCGCTGATCTCCTCCGGCCAGACGCCGGTCACCAGATAGATGACCCGGCGGGCGACGAGCACTGCGTGGTCGGCGAAGCGTTCGTAGTAGCGCCCGAGCAGAGTTACGTCGATCGCCGGCTCGATGCCGTGCGCCCAGTTGTCCGCGAGCAGGATCGAGAACAGCTCGCGGTGCAGAGCGTCCATCAGGTCGTCCTCAGCCTCGAGTTCGCGAGCCAGCGGCACGTCCCGGCCCTCGATGACCTCGCCCACCTTGACGGCGAGCCGGGCGGCGAGCAGCCCCATCTGTTCCAGCGAGGGACGTACCTCCTCGGGAACGGCTGCCGACGGGTAACGCATCCGGGCGACCTTGGCGATGTGCGCGGCGAGGTCCCCCATCCGCTCCAAGTCGGCGGCGGTGGCCAGAGCGGTAGTGATGGTGCGCAGATCTCCGGCCACCGGTTGCTGGCGGGCCAACAGCATGAAGCACCGCTCTTCGACGCCGGTCCGCAGATCGTCGATCCGATGATCACCGGCTATAGCCGTATGGGCGCTGTCGAGGTCGGTCTCGAGTAGGGCCGTCGAGGCGGTGACCATGGCCGTGGCCACGTACTGGGTGAGTTCGACCAAAGTGGCGCCGATCTGGTCGAGCTCCTCGTGGTAACTCTCGCGCATGACAAATGCCTCTCAGTCTGACCCCAGCCAACGGCCCTGCCGGCCTCCCCTGGGCGTTCGGCCTGTCTCACGAGGCTAGGCCGAACGGTCACATCCCGGCGGGCACGGCGTGAACGGGCTGCGACGCGGGGGTGAACACTTCACCCCTGCCGCACTGCCTACGGTCTCGCCGCGAGCAGCAGGGACCAGTATGCGCCTTACCATCCTTCTCGTGGAGGTCGCACTGGGCGTCGTGGCGGGGCTGGTAGTCGGCCTTGCCATCGGAGCGCTGATCGCTCGCAGGTCACAACGAGGCCTCGATAGGCAGTCCATCCGTCCTCCTCTCGAGACCGCGGAAGAGCCGATCGGCATCCGGCGACTGATCGATGTCATGGACCCGGCTGCGGTCGTGGTCGACCGCGATGACCTGGTGCTGCTGGCCAACGCCTCGGCCCAGGGACTGGGTGTGGTTCGCGCAGACCGAATCAGCCTGCCGGCCCTGGCTGCTGCCGTCAGCAGCGCACGCAGCGCCGGCAGCCGCCGCACCGAGGTTGCCCTACCTGAGCACGTCATGGGGGCTGGACCGCGCAGGATGTCGGTCCACGCCGCTCGACTCGATCCGTCCGGAAGTGTGGCCATACTCTTGCAGGACGTGACCGAGGTGCGCCGGGTCGAGGCGGTGCGCCGCGACTTCGTCGCCAATGTCGGTCACGAACTCAAGACCCCGGTGGGCGCGCTCACCCTGCTGGCCGAGGCCGTCCAGGAGGCCGCCGACGACCCGGAGGCGATTCGTCGATTCTCGGCCCGCATGAGCCACGAGGCCGAGCGACTGGCCAGACTGGTCCGCGAGCTGATCGACCTGTCCAGGCTGCAGGGCGGGGAACCGTTGCCGGCCCTGGAGCCCGTGCCGCTCGAGGCGATAGTTACCGAGGCCATCGATCGGACCCGACTCGCTGCCGCGGCCAAGCGGATCGAACTCACCGCGTCCTGCCAGCCCGATCTGATCGTGCGCGGCGTGGAGTCTCAACTGATCACTGCTGTGACCAACCTCCTGACCAACGCGGTTGGCTACAGCATGGCCGAGACCCATGTAACCGTGGGCACCCGCGCCCGATCGGGTTTCGCCGAGATCGCCGTCACCGATGCGGGTGTGGGCATCCCGGACACCGACCGGCAGCGGGTCTTCGAACGGTTCTACCGGGTCGACCCGTCAAGGGCTACCGCCACGGGCGGGACCGGTCTCGGTCTGTCCATCGTCAAACACATCGTCACCAACCACGGAGGCTCGGTGGAGGTATGGAGTGAGCCCGGAGTCGGGTCCACCTTCACGGTGCGCATTCCGCTTGTCCCGCACCCCGAAGCACGAGATCTCGACCCGACGCCGCCGGCGACTTCGCCGGGCCGGCGTCGTCGTCGGCCCAACGCCAACGCCACTGCCACTGCCACAGCCACGAAGGGGAACTAATTCTTATGACGCGGGTGCTCGTCGTCGAGGACGAGGAGTCCTTCTCCGATGCTCTGTCCTACATGCTGCGCAAGGAGGGTTATGAGGTCGACATCGCCGAGACTGGGCCGGCGGCACTGGATACCTATGATCGGCACGGCGCGGACATCGTTCTACTCGACCTGATGCTTCCCGGCCTGTCTGGCACCGAGGTCTGCAAGGCACTGCGCGGCAGGGGGACGGTTCCGATCATCATGTTGACCGCCAAGGACGCCGAAATCGACAAGGTGGTCGGCTTGGAACTCGGCGCCGACGACTACGTGACCAAGCCGTACTCCGCCCGTGAACTCCTTGCCCGGATGAAGGCGGTGCTCCGCCGCGGGCAGGACACCGACTTGGTCGATGACGCAGCCCTCCAAGCGGGCCCGGTGCGGATGGATGTCGAGCGACACACCGTGTCAGTGAATGGGGACTCGGTATCCATGCCACTCAAGGAGTTCGACCTTTTGGAGATCCTGCTCCGGAACTCCGGCCGGGTGCTCACCCGCGGCCAGCTCATCGACCGGGTCTGGGGCTCGGACTACGTGGGAGACACTAAGACCCTCGACGTGCATGTGAAGCGGCTGCGCGCCAAAGTTGAACCCGATCCCGGCCGACCGCGCCATCTGATGACCGTACGAGGACTCGGTTATAAGTTCGAAGCCTGACCCTCTGCCGGATTTGCCAGCTTGTCCCAAGCGCCAGCGCAGTTGGTCCCTGAGCTCTAAGCTACCCACCGGCCGGCGCGTTCGAGAGGCTTGCGGCCGGTGCGGATGACGTGGTTCTTGCCGCAGTAGCAGGCGAGGACCACCGCGATGTCGGTAGGGCGGTTGATCAGTCGAACGATCCGACTGTCAGCGATCAGCTCGTCCCGGTCTGCCGTGGGGCAGTGGATGAAGAACATGCATCAAAGGATGCGCGAGCCGATGTCCATCTGCCAGTGGCAGAAATGCCCTGATTCGTCGGGAATCTGCCATAGTGGTCCTATGCAGAAACGACCTGTCGTCAGTGGCCTGATGGGCCCGGGGAACGGCGGCTTCGGCATCGGAGTCCTGGCCGAGGTCTACGGGTACGACCGCGCAGACATCGGCATTCCGGCTTTCGACTTCGCCCTGGTCGCTGAGAAGCCTGGGCCCACCCGGCTCGACACCGGGATCCTGATCACCATCGAGCACGGCCTGGATCGGCTGGCCGCCTCTGACGTCATCCAGATCCCGTCCTGGGGTTGCGGTCCAGGGCCGGTCGACTCAGTTGCAGCGCCCAGCCCGGCGGTCATCGAGGCCCTGCTCACCGCCTACCGGCGCGGTGCGACGATCGCCACCCATTGCAGCGGCGCGTTCGTGCTCGGCCATGCAGGGCTGCTCGACGGTCGCCGGGCGACCACCCACTGGGGGTTCGCTGACCTGCTGGCCGAGACCTTCCCGTCGGTGACCGTGGACTCCGATGTCCTCTACGTGGATGAGGGCCAGATCGTGACCGGTGCCGGCACCGCAGCAGGTATCGACCTCTGCCTGTACCTGATTCGTCGCGAGTACGGCGCGAAGGCGGCGAATGCATTGGCGCGCACCATGGTTGTACCGCCACATCGGGACGGTGGGCAGGCCCAGTTCATCGCGACACCGGTAGCTACCTGCGCGGGTGATGACCCGCTGCGCGGGCTGCTGCAGTGGATGCGGGCCCATCTGGAAGAGGAGCTCTCGGTGCCAGTGCTAGCCCGACGGGTGCTGATGTCACCGCGCAGTTTCGCCCGGCACTTCCGTGCCGCCACAGGCACGACTCCGCACGCCTGGATACTCGCACAACGGCTGGCCGCCGCCGAACACCTTCTGGAATCAGGGGCCGACAGCGTCGAGCACATCGCCCGTACGGTCGGTTTCGGGACCGCGGCCGGGATTCGCGAGCAGTTCGTACGCCGCCGGGGTGTCTCGCCGCAGGCCTATCGACGTACCTTCGCCAGCCGGCCCTCCGCATCGACCATGTCCGCGGCGCTCCTCTGACCGGACGGCTTTACAGCAGTTATCGCGAGAACCGCGCGCATTCCCACGCGAAACGAGCCTATATCGCGAAAACGGCGGTTAGGCCGGGAAGTCGGTGCTCTTCGGGGTGGCTGGGTGAGGGGCCACCATGCCGCCGGCCAAGCGGGCTCGGGCAAGCCGGACGAGTTCGGCGTAGGCGGGCGCACCTATCAATGCGACCAGTTCGGGGCCGTACCCCTCGTACAACGGCTCCCGGCCGACGTGGGCGTCGGTGGAACTTGTGCACCACCAGTGCAGTTCGTGTCCGCCGTCACCCCAGCCGCGGCGATCGAACTCGGTGATCGTCGACACCAGGACCCGGGTGTTATCCGGTCGGTCCACCCATTCCTGCTCGCGCCGGATCGGCAGCTGCCAGCAGACATCGGGTTTGGTCTCCAGCGGGTGTTTGTCGGTGCGCAGCGCCAGCGCGTGCAGGGCACAGCCTTCCCCGCCCGCAAATCCGGGCCGGTTGTGGAAGATGCAGGCTCCATCCACTGTCCGAGTACGCAACCGGTTCTCCTCGTCGCCGACATTGTCGCGCTCGGTCCAGTCCTTCTGGCCCTTGAGGTAGTACTGCCAGTACTTCGGGGTCAGCGCTTTG
>Ga0136613_10001533_pt1 | contig 11982 bp, 13 predicted proteins | sample AntDrymUQ2722106_2_FD_106649 | JGI IMG/M metagenome (GOLD analysis project Ga0136613, IMG submission 106649) | Polar desert sand microbial communities from Dry Valleys, Antarctica - metaG UQ272 (21.06) | ecosystem: Environmental > Terrestrial > Soil > Desert | place: Antarctica: Dry Valley... | reverse complement strand
GCCGAGCGTGCAGATCAAGGATGTTCCGGAGGACGTGCATGCGGTCCTGCGACGGCGCGCTGCCGCCGCTGGTCAGTCGTTGCAGGAGTACCTTCTGACTCAGGTGAGTGAGCAGGCCCGAACGCCCACGCTGGACGAGGTGCTGGACCGCGCGGGTGGTCGCGCGGGTGGTCGGCTGCGGGCAGGAGACGCCGTTCGCACGATACGGCGCGAACGCGACGGTCGATGATCGTCGTCGACGCCAGCGTCCTGGCCACAGCGCTGGGTGACGACGACGTGGATGGTGACCGGTTCCGCGCGCGACTGCGAGGCGAGTCACTGAGCGCCCCGGAGCTGATCGACCTCGAGGTGGCTTCGGCGCTGAGGCGTCAATCGGCGTCAGGACTGCTGAATGACCGGCGTGCAGCGCAGGCACTGAGTGACCTCATCGAGTTGCCGATGCGACGCGTACCGCACCGTCACCTGCTCGCCCGCTCTTGGGAGCTGCGCGACAACCTGACTGTCTACGACGCCTCGTACGTCGCGCTCGCCGAAGCGCTGGACCTCCCCCTGGTGACGGCTGATCGCCGACTTGCCAGGGCGGCCGGCATCGGATGTGCGGTCGAGGTGCTTGTGTGACCGACCGGCAGGACGTCAGTTGTCAGCCGACGGGTCACGGGTCGGGCTGGGGGGTCGCAGCCGTGCGTAGATCGCGGCAGCAGGCGCCAGGATGCCTGCGGACACGATCAGCGCGACGGGGATCGAGGTGCGGGTCGCCAGGGCTCCGAGCGGTGGCCCTCCGACCACCTGGCCCAGGGCATCGGTCTGGCTGTTCATCGACAGGACGGTCGCTCGGGATCGGGAGTCGACGTTGCGATTGAGCCACGCGGCCTGGATCGGGTACGCCACCACCCGGGCGGCGTCGCGGACCCAGATGGCTGCGAGTGCGAGCCAGAGGTTGCCGAGCAGCGCCAGGCCGAGCACGCCGGCCACCTGGATCAGCACGAGCACAGCGAGCAGGGCGTTGGGATGCAGGTCGTTGACCGTCTTCGTCCCGACCCGGTTGACGACGAGGCTGACGAGCAGCGAGACCAGTGTGCCGATCAGGACGATGAGAGCGAACCAGACGGCGGAGCTGTCGGTTCCGAACACGGAGGGGAACGTGAACTCCTCGATGAGGCGGGCCGCCCAGAGCCGGTCGAACACCTCACTGGACAACCCGACGAGCAAGCTGATCAGGAAGAAGGAGCGCACCACGGGGCGGCGGTGCACCTGGGCAAGGCCGTCGGTGAAGGACCGCCGCATGTGCGCGAAGGTCTCCCACTCGTCGCGAGGGGTGCGATGAAAGTTGCCCTCGGGCATGACGAGGACCAGAACGCCGGCAAGGACCACGTAGCCGATTCCGGGCAAGGACGATCGGCAGCCGTAGGTCGACGATTCCGAGTCCTCCGGCGGCGATGGTGCCGGTGAAGGTCATGGCGAGGCCCAGCTGTTCCGCACGGGTGAAGACGGGCTGAACGTTGCCCTCACCGATCTCGTCGGTGATCCAGGCTTCGGTGGCGCCGGAGGTGAAGGTGTACCCGATGCCCCAGACGATCTGGGCGAGGAGGACCGCCCAGAAGACCGGCAGGGCTCCCTGCAGCACGATCCCGGTTCCGATCAGTACGAGGCCGATCAAGACGGAGAGCCGGCGTGAGTACAGGTCCGCCACGATGCCGGTGGGGATCTCACCGAGGAAGCAGGTGACCTCCAGGAGGGTGCCGACGAGGACGAGCTGCAACGGTGTCAGGCCCACAACCTGCACCTGGTAGAGCAGGGTCAGGGCAAAGGCGAGGGAGTGGAACAGCGACCAGCTCCCCTGCAGGCAGTAGTACGTACGAGTCGGATCGGCAGACCTGCGTGGCCCGCGCAACAGCATGGTGAGCATGGACGAGTTCTCCTGAGAGACCAGACGGCGTCAACGGGAGACGGCCGGGCGAAGCCGTCGCGGGGCCAGTGGTCGGCCCGGGTTTCCGTTAGCTGTGACGTGCACCCGACACCAGCGCGGAGGAGCCGCGCCTGATCACTCGAGGGATGCAGCCTCTCAGGACTGTGAACGCATGGCAGACACGCTTTCGGACGACGGGACGGTTCGCGGCCGCCCCGTGGTGCACCCACGCAGCCAGGTCCGGCGCCATCAAGGCTGCGACTCGCGCCTCGTGCGCACTGGCGTCCTCCGGGGTGAGCCACGAGCGCCAGCCGCCGGACGTACCGCTGCGGAAGAACCGGCGGTTGTCCGTGATCAGGCCCTGCCGTTCGTCGGGCACCCTCATCAGCGCGATCACGCATCCGGTCGAACGTGGCCGCCTCGACCAGCTCCGACCACGACGCACCTGGCACCTCGATCCCCAACCGGTCGGCTAGGCGCCGCATCTCGCCCTCCAGATCACGCTCGAGGTCGGCGAAGTGCACGAACACGACGGACGGGTCGTCTCGCCGTGCCCAGGCGACCTGCTGCTGCCAGGCCCACCCGCGCAGCGTGCACAGGTCCTCGGCCGGCGGGTCGTCGGCGTTCATCCAGCGCAGCAGGCTGGACCGCTCGTCCAGTGGTTCGGGTGCCGGACCTGCTGGCTCCGGGGCGCCGGTCAGCCGGCGGATCGCGGCCCGGTCGAGGTTGGCGGCCTGGTGGTGCAGCGACACCGCGACGTCGCGCGGGTCACGACCGACCACCAGGTACGTCACGCCGTCCGCCCGTGGCAGGCCATCCAGCGGGGTGTGGGTCTTGACGAAGCGGCGGTGCTGCTGTGCGTCGAGCTGCCCGTACACCTCGGCTGCGGGCCGGACCAGCATGTCCAGCCACGGCGACAGCGTGGTCAGCGGTGCGGGCAGCCGGGCGGTGCCGAAGAGCAGCAGCGCGCAGATCATCTGGGTCCAGGTCGTACCCGCCTTGGACGGGGCGCTGATGACGATGTCGCCCTCGCGGAAGGCGAAGCCCTCCCATCGCGCGCTGTCCTCGATCGACGAAGTAACGCGTCGATGGCATCTGGAGACCGTAGCGCTCCCGCCCAGTGCCGTGGCATACGTCCGTGTGGTGGAGTTCCTGCGAGCACACACTCGTCACGGGGTGGCCCCGTGACGAACCTATGGTCACGGGGCCACCCCGTGACGATCACCGGCGTCAGACGCTGACGAGCACCGACTCGAAGCTCTTCCGTTCCGAGTCGCCCAACGGGCGCGATCGACCCGCGGCCGGATCGAAGCCGACCAGGACCGCGCGCGCCGTCGCGAACACGGTCTCCTCGTCGTGCACCGCCGCCTGCAGCTCGAACGACGAGCGCCCGATGCGGGTGAGCCAGGTGCTGACCTGTACCGGCTCGAGGCGGAACTCGATCGGGCGCTGGTAGCTGATGTCGAAACGGGCCACGACAAAGCCGCCGACGGTGCCCACGCCTGGCTCCGCCGCGGCCAGCGAGGAGATGAACGCGATCCTGGCCTCCTGGCAGTACTCGACGTACTTCACGTTGTTCACATGGCCGTAGGAGTCGATGTCGCTCCACCGGACCCGGCACGAGTACGTGTGCGCCGGCGAGGAACCCCGCAGATCGGGCACGCTGCTGCGCGGACCGCGCTCGACCACGGGCTCCCCCGTGTACACGCCCAGGGCCGTGCGTTCGTCGTCGCGGATGCGTCGGGGCCGGTCGTCGGTGAACGAGAACGGCGCGAGCAGCGAGCTGGCCCGCAAGTACACCCGGCGGTCCGGACCGGCATCGACCACCTCGTAACCGAGGCGGAAGGAGGCAGCGCGCACCTGCTCCACCCAGGACTCGATGCGCACCGGCTCGGGGGCGAAGACCAGCGGTCTGGCGTACTCGAGCTCGTGACTCACCACGACGACACCTTCGGCGAGCTCGGCCGCTTCGGGACCGGGTGCATGGATGCGCATCATGTCCACCCGCGCTTCCTGCAGGTAGTCGACGTACACGACGTTGTTCACGTGACCGAGGGAGTCCATGTCGGCCCAGCGCAGGGGGCAGTCGTAGAGGTGGCGCACCCGGAGAGTGTGGCAGAGCACCGGTGGCGGTACCGCGGTCATCGGTGGCAGACTGACTCGCGCTGGGCTAAGCAAGCGCTTACCCTTCATCGACATGATTCCCAAGCTACTGAGGAGCACGTGTATGCCTGAGCCGACGCAGCGCACCGCGATCGTGACGGGCGCCGCCCGGGGGATCGGCGCCGCCGTGGCCGTACGCCTCGCAGCCGACGGCATGCAGGTGGGCGTGATCGACCTCGACGAGGCGGCCTGCGCCGGTACCGTGGACGCCATCGCAAGGGCCGGCGGGCGGGCGCTGGCCGTCGGTGCCGACGTGGCGGACGAGGCGGCTGCGGAGGCCGCCGTCGAGCGGATCGCGACGCAACTCGGCGAGCCCGCCGTGCTGGTCAACAACGCCGGAGTGCTGCGCGACAACCTGTTGTTCAAGATGAGCGTCGACGACTGGGACACCGTCCTGGCCGTGCATCTGCGAGGCTCGTTCTTGATGAGCCGGGCCGTGCAGGCGTACATGACCAAGGCCGGGTACGGACGCATCGTCAATCTGTCCAGCACGTCGGCGCTCGGCAACCGGGGGCAGGCCAACTACGCAGCTGCCAAGGCCGGGCTGCAGGGGTTCACCAAGACACTGGCGATCGAGCTCGGCAAGTTCGGGATCACCTGCAACGCGATAGCGCCGGGCTTCATCGTGACCGACATGACAGCTGCCACCGCGGCCCGCATCGGCGTGGACTTCGAGCAGTTCACGCAGGCCACTGCCAAGACCATCCCGGTGCAGCGGCCCGGCTACCCCGAGGACATCGCGCACACGGCGTCGTTCCTGGTGAGCGAAGGGGCGGGCTTCGTGTCCGGCCAGGTGTTGTACGTCGCCGGCGGACCGAGGGACTGAGCGGCATGCGTACCTTCAACGGACTCGACGACGTCGCCGCGGCGGTGGGCGAGCACCTCGGCCACACCGAGTGGCAGACCATCACCCAGGAACAGGTCAACCTGTTCGCCGATGCGACCGACGACCACCAGTGGATCCACGTCGACGCCGAGCGGGCGGCGACCGGTCCCTTCGGCAGCACGATCGCGCACGGCTTCCTGACGCTCGCACTGATCCCGAGCCTGGGCGGGAAGCTGTTCCAGCTCGAGGGCATCACGATGGGCATCAACTACGGCACGAACAAGGTCCGCTTCCCCCAGCCGGTCCCGGTCGGTGCGCGCATCCGGGCCGGTGTCGAGGTGCTCGAGGCGACACCCGGCCGGCAGGGCATGCAGGTGGTGTGGAAGTACGTCATCGAGATCGAGGGTCTTGACAAGCCGGCCTGCGTCGCCGAAACCGTCACCGTCCTGGTCGCCTGACCCGCCTCCACCCCGCCCATCCGTGACTTTGGTGCCGCCCATCCGTGAGTTGCTGCGCCCGTACGCCGGGTCTCGCCCCACGCGGTCGCTTCAACGGCGAGCAGCTGCATGCGGAGTGGCATGCACGAGCACCGTTGGTGGGGCCTTGACGAGATCAGTGCCTACGACGGGCGTTGCAGCCACCCGAACTCACGGATCGGTGCACCCGAACTCACGGATCGGCGCACCCAAACTCACGGATCGGCGCACCTGAACTCACGGATGGTCAGGACAGGCGCTCGAGGACCATCGCCATGCCCTGGCCACCACCCACGCACATGGTCTCCAGCCCGTACTGCTTGTCGTGGTGCTGCAGCGAATTGATCAACGTCGAGGTGATCCGCGCCCCGGTCATGCCGAACGGGTGGCCGACGGCGATCGCGCCACCGTTGACGTTGAGCCGATCGATGTCGATATCGAGGTCGCGGTAGGACGGGATCACCTGCGCGGCGAACGCCTCGTTGATCTCGACCAGGTCGATGTCCTCGATGCTCATGCCGGCGCGAGCCAGGGCCTGACGAGACGCCGCCACCGGTCCGTAGCCCATGATCTCCGGCGACAGACCGGTCACTCCCGTGGAGGCGACGCGGGCGAGTGGCGTGACCCCCAATTCAGCCGCCTTCGTGTCGCTCATGACGACAAGCGCCGCGGCACCGTCGTTGAGCGAGCAGCAGTTGCCGGCAGTGATGGTGCCGTCAGGCCGGAAGACCGGCTTGAGGCCGGACACGCCCTCCATCGTCACACCTGGCCGCGGGCCGTCGTCGGTCGAGACGACCGTGCCGTCGGGTAGCGTCACGGGGGTGATGTCCTTCGCCCAGAAGCCGTCGACGATGGCCTTCTCCGCGAGGTTCTGCGAACGCACGCCGAACTCGTCCTGCTCGGCCCGGCTCACCCCCTTGACGGAGGCAAGGTTCTCCGCGGTTTGTCCCATGGCGATGTAGGCATCGGGGACGTCGCCGGACTCGCGCGGATCGCTCCACACCGACGTGCCTGCACCCGTACGTGCCTGCGTACGTACCTGGGCGTCAGCGAAGCAGGGATTACGGGTGTCCGGATGCGAGTCCGAGCTGCCCCTGGCGAACCGGGACACCATCTCGACCCCCGCCGAGATGAACACATCCCCTTCACCGGCCTTGATCGCGTGCAGCGCCATCCGGGTGGTCTGCAACGACGACGAGCAGTAGCGCGTGACGGTCGTGGCCGGCAGGTGGTCCATGCCGAGCTTCACCGCGACGATGCGTCCCATGTTGAAGCCCTGTTCACCGCCCGGCAGGCCGCAGCCGAGCATCAGGTCGTCGATGTCGGTCGGGTCCAGCGAAGGCACCTGGTCCAGCGCGGCCTGCACCATCACGGCGGCGAGGTCGTCGGGGCGCAGATCCTTCAGCGACCCCTTGCCGGCCCGTCCGATCGGCGATCGGGCAGCGGAGACGATGACGGCTTCGGGCATGGGCCCACCTTTCACAGAGGAAACGTACGGGAGCGGTCACAGACCGAGATCGCGGCCGATGAGCTCCTTCATGATTTCGTTGGAACCGGCCCAGATCTTGGTGACGCGGGCGTCACGCCAAGCCCGGGCGACGCGGTACTCGTTCATGTAACCGTAGCCGCCGTACAGCTGCACGCAGTGGTCGAGCACGTCGTTCTGGACCTGTGCGCTCCACCACTTCGCCTTGGCTGCGTCGACGGCGCTCAGCGTGCCCGCGTTGTGCGCGAGGACTCCCTGGTCGACGTACGCCTGGGTCACCTCGATGCGGGTGACGAGGTCGGCGAGCAGGAACTTGTTGTGCTGGAAGGAACCGATCTGCTGGCCGAAGGCCTTGCGCTCCTTGGCGTACTGGATCGTCTCGGTGAGGATCGCGGCGGCGTGGGAGAGGTTGGAGATCGCGGAGCCGAGCCGCTCCTGCGGTAACCGCTCCATCATGTGGATGAACCCGCGGTCCACGTCGCCGATGACCTGCTCGGTGGGCAGCCGGACGTCGGTGAAAAACAGCTCCGCGGTGTCGGACTCGCTCTGGCCGACCTTGTCGAGCTTGCGACCGCGTTCGAAGCCCTGCATACCCACCTCGACCGCGAACAGCGTGATGCCCTTGGCCCTCTTCTCCGGGCTCGTACGCGCCGCGACGATGACCAGATCGGCGGAGTAGCCGTTGGTGATGAACGTCTTGGCTCCGTTCAGGATCCAGTCGTCACCATCACGAACGGCCGTGGATGTCAAGGCTGCGAGGTCCGAGCCACCGGAGGGCTCAGTCATGCCGATCGCCGTCACGATCTCACCGGAGCAGAAGCCGGGCAGCCAGCGCTGCTTCTGCTCCCGGGTCGTGAGCTCGACCAGGTACGGCGCGCATACGTCGTAGTGGATGCCGAAGCAGGACGCGAAGGCCGCGCTCACAGCGGACAGCTCCTCGCCCAGCACAGCGTTGAACCGGTAGTCGCCGGCACCGACGCCACCGAACTCCTCGGGTACCTTCAGCCCGAGCAGATCCTGTTTGCCCGCCTCGATCCAGATTTCGCGCGGAATCGCCCTGTCCTCGATGAACTGTTCGACGTGAGCGCGAGCATGCCGGTCCAGGAACTCGCGGACGGAGGACCGGTAGGCCTCGTGGTCATCGCCGTAGAGGGTGCGCTGCACGGGGAACCAATCGTGTGGGTGGCGGGACGCGAAACGCTGCTGACCAAGCGCTTGCTCAGAATGTCTCGCATGCGGCACGCTGTCAACGTGACGACCACCGCGAGCAGGGATTCCGGGGCTGCTGCACGCCGTCGCCTGCTCGAGGCCGCGGTCGAGGCTTTCGGGGTACGCGGCTACCACGCGACGACGACTCGCGACATCGCGGCGCGGGCCCGGATGAGCCCGGCCGCGGTGTACGTGCACCATGCGTCCAAAGAGGAACTGCTCTACGCGATCAGTCGCGAGGGGCACGAGGTCACCCTGCGGCTGATCCGCGAGGCGTACCAGGAGACGGACCCGGTGCTGCGGCTGCGGGCCGTCGTGCGCGACTTCACCGTCTGGCACGCCCGCCGCCACGCGGTCGCCCGGATCGTGCAGTACGAGCTGAGCGCGCTGACCCCGGAGCACTTTGCTGTCGTCGCCGCGGTACGCCACGAGATCGAGCTGGTCATGCGCAGGACCCTGCAGGACGGTGTGGACGCCGACGTGTTCGAGGTCCGCGACCTCCCTGGCAGCGCGCTGGCCCTGCTGTCCCTGGGGATCGACGTGGCACGGTGGTTTCGTGCGGGCGGGGCGACCACGGCGGACGACCTGGGCGAGCTCTACGCCGACCTGGCCGTCCGCATGGTCACCCCGCGGTCACGCTGACGTCAAATTCGATGCGTCCTGCGACTGCAGGACGGCCTCGACGTTGAGGGTCACGGTGATCTTGTCGCCGATCATGACCTTGCCACCCTCGAGCGGGATGTTGAAGTCGATCCCGTACTCCCTGCGACTGATCGTCGTGGCCGCCTCGAGGCCCACGCGGGTGCCGCCCCACGGGTCGCCGCCGGTGCCGAGGTAGTCGACCTCGAGCTCGATCGGCTTGGTCACGCCCTTGATGGTCAGCTCACCGGTTGCAGTGATGCGGTCGCCGTTGACCGCCACGTCGGTCGTCTCGAACATCATCACCGGGTTCGCCTCGACGTCGAAGAAGTCGCTGGAGCGCAGGTGGTCGTCACGCTGCGGGTTGCTGGTCGTGATCGACGACAGCTGCACGGTGGCGGTGGCTCGCGACTCGAGGGGGTTCTCCGCGATGACGAGCTGGCCCTCGAACTGCTCGAACTTGCCGCGCACCTTGCTCATCAGGTGGCGTACCGAGAAGCCGATCTCGGTGTGCGTGGGGTCGATGACCCAGGTACCGGCGGTCGGGCCGTCGAGCTGCGACATGGTAGGTGCCTCGCCTCCTGCGGTAGGTTATTGAACGGTCAACTTTCAGACACATTACCCCCTCGTCATTGAACTTTCAACTACCCTGGTCTACGCTCCCCTTATGAACGTCGAGACGACCGCACCTGCGGACAGCGCCGACGCTGGCACGCCGGCCCATCTGGATCCCACAGCAGTGACGCGGTGGCTCGAGCCTGCCGAGCAGCACGCGTGGCGCACGTTCATCACGGGTGTGACCGCGCTGTTCGAACGGCTCGACCGCGAGCTGCGTGAGCAGCACGACGTCTCACTGGCGGAGTACGAGATCATGGTGCGGCTGTCTGAGGCGCCCAGGCGCAGCGTCCGCATGGCCGAGCTCGCCGCGTCGGTGTCGCACTCCCGTAGCCGGACCACGCACACGGTCGCCCGGATGGAGCGGGACGGCATCGTCGCGCGTGTGGCCTGTCCGAGCGACGGCCGCGGCGTCATGGCGGTGCTCACCGACGCCGGCTGGGAACGCCTGGTCAGCGCGTCCCACACCCATGTGCGCGGCGTCCGAGCCCATCTTGTCGACGTGTGTGACCCCGCTGACCTCCTGGCCCTGGGGCGCGTGTTCGACGCCGTGCACGAGGCGAACACCGTGCCCGGTCACTTGGACTAGCGCGGTGAGGGCGTCGCGCGAGCGGAGCGAGCGGGAAAGCCCGAGTGCGACATTCCAGAACTGACGCCGTGCCTCAGCCGCGGACCAGCAGCTCGTCGACGGCGGCCGGGCTCAGCACCTGCGCCAGCACCAGGTTCGCCGCACCCACGACCCCGGTCAGCTCACCGTGCGACGTGGGCAGGATCCGTAGGTCCCGCGAGGCCAGCGTCACCGCGCCGGCGTACACGCTCTCCCGGATCCCGGCCAGCAGCGGCTCGAAGGCCCTCGCGAGATCCCCGCCGACGACGATGGCCTGCGGGTTGAGCAGGTTGACCACCCCGACCAGCAGGTCGCCGACCATCCGTCCGGACTCCCGAATCAGCGACACCGCCTCGCCGTCACCCTCCAGTGCCCGGCCGACCACGTCGCGGACGTGGCCGACGTCGCGTCCGCGTCCGCGCATCTCCTCGACCAGCGCCCAGCCCGAGGCGTGCGACTCCAGGCAGTCGATGCTCCCGCAGCGGCACGTGCGGCCGTCCGTACGCACGACCTTGGTGTGCCCGAGCTCCCCCGCGACGCCACGAAATCCCCGGTGCAGCCGCCGGTCGAGCACGAGGCCCACCCCGATGCCCGTCGACACCTTGACGAAGACGATGTCGTGGTGTGTGGTCATGAGGCCGTCGCGCTCGGCCAGGGCCATCGCGTTGCAGTCCCGCTCCAGGATCACCGGCACGTCGAGGTCGCGCGTCAGGAACGGCACCACGGAAACGCCCTCCCACCCCGGCAGCGCCGGAGCCGACAGCGCCGTCGCCCGGTCGGGCCCGACGACGCCGGGGATGCTGACTCCGATCCCGCGGACCGAGGCGGACGACAGTCCCGCCTCCGCGAGCAGCTCGTCGAACATCTCCCGTACGCGGGTGAGTACCACCGCCGGGCCGTCGGCCACATCCTGATCGTGGGTGGCCAGCGCAAGGGTCTGGCCGGACAGGTCGCACAAGCCGACCTGGATTCGACTGCGCCCAACGGCCGCAGCGAACACCGCACCGGCCGAGGGAGCGAACGACAGGCGCATCGGTGGGCGCCCGCCGGTGCTGGCGCCCTCCCCGCTCTCGGCGACCAGGCCGGCCTCGACCAGCCCAGCCAGCCGGGCGGCGACCGCCGTACGTGACAGCCCGGTCAGCCTGGCCAGGTCGCTGCGCGAGGTCGCCGTACCCGCCCGGATCAGCTGAAGCACCGCACCCGGCCCGGGGACCTGGTGGGCGTACGGGCGGGTCGGCATGCAGGCATTCAACCAAAGCCGGTGTCAGTTCCCCGTGACGCCGCCGGGGATGACCACCTCCGCACCGGTGGGGACGTCGTGCATGTCGGTGAGTTCGTCGCTGTCCTCCAGGTGAACGTACGTTCGTGGTGCCGTCGACCTCGCGCAGCAGGGCGACGTGCCCGTCGGGCAGCATCCCGAGGAAGGTCCAGGCCTCATCGGCGCTGGTGGTCGGGAGGTCGAGCCGACCGCCCTCGGGGACACCGTCACCGGGAGCCAGGGGCTCACCGGTCCACGGGTTCTCCCCCTGAGTGTCACGAGTGCGACGTGTCTCCGCTCAGAAGCTGGAACCATCCACGCGTTCATGCGCCCGGTCGGTCCGGCCAATGTCTCATCGGTTCCGACGCACCCGTCGAAGCCGATGCCGTTGTTTCCCAGCCCCAGTCCGACCTGTCGACGACTTGGCCTCGGGCAGGACCGCCCGTGCTGAACCATTCGTCGGTTGCTCCTTGGTCGTCGCGATGCGCGGAAGCTCCCCGTCCACCGCCTCAGCCGGCTTGGCGACGGGCACGACCCCGAACTGGTGCGAGCCCACGATCGGCGTCGTGACGACACCGGCCAGCACGTCGACGTAGCGGGGTCGCGAGCCCCTCGCCTCCCAGTCACCGCAGCACGCGTTCGTCTCGGCGGTCGCGTACAGATCACCCCAGCTCACGTACGGCACCACTCGATCCCCCTCCTACAGCGCCAGCGTGGGCGACAAGGACCCCGCACCCCAGCTGAGGAGTTCCCACCGGTCACCACGAGGATCGGCTGGTACCTCCTCCATGAGCTCG
>Ga0136613_10001532_pt1 | contig 11983 bp, 15 predicted proteins | sample AntDrymUQ2722106_2_FD_106649 | JGI IMG/M metagenome (GOLD analysis project Ga0136613, IMG submission 106649) | Polar desert sand microbial communities from Dry Valleys, Antarctica - metaG UQ272 (21.06) | ecosystem: Environmental > Terrestrial > Soil > Desert | place: Antarctica: Dry Valley... | reverse complement strand
CTGTCCGAAAGGTTGCAACCCGTCGCCCCCGACGGGGACGCCCGCGATCCCCCGGATGACGGTGACGGCGAAGCGTCCCGGGTCGGGACCGGGCGCGATCCGGCCGTGCAGCAGCCCCGCTAGGGCGCTTATGGCCACCCAGCTGATGGGCCCCATTTCGCTCCTTCCCGGTGGTGGGTTCGCCTTGGGCGCTCAGCATACCGTCTTGTACCGACCAGTCTGGGACACATGGATTGGATGGGCGTTTGGCAGAGATTAGGATTTTCAAAGGAGGGCCGCCCACCGACCCCGCGCTGGGGTAGGATTGGTCTGGACGGTGATGATGAGGATCCTGATCGTGGAGGACGAAGAGCACTTGGCCCGCCTCGTCGCCGAGGTGCTCGGCCGGGAAGGGCACGCCGCCGAGACAGCGTTCGACGGCAGGACGGCCCTCGCGCGCGTCCTGACCGAGGACTTCGACCTCCTCGTGCTCGACTGGATGCTGCCGGACCTCGACGGGATCCAGGTCGTCAAGAGGCTCCGGGCGGCCGAAGTTGGCGTTCCGGTCCTCATGCTCACGGCCCGCTCGCAACTGGAGGACCGCGTGGAGGGCCTCGACGCCGGCGCCGACGACTACCTCCCGAAGCCCTTCGCCTTCCCCGAGCTTCTCGCGAGGGTGCGGGCCCTCGCGAGGAGGCCCCCCGAAAGGACGGGGCAGGAGACGGTCCTCGCCGCCGGCGACGTCGTGCTCGACCCCGGACGCCACGAGGTCCGCCGCGCCGGGGAGCGCATCGACCTCACGGCCAAGGAGTTCGCGCTGCTCGCCACCCTGATGCAGCGCCCGGGGCAGATCTTCACCCGCTCGGTGCTGCTCGATACCGTGTGGAGCGGCAGCACCGGCGCCTACACCAACTCGGTCGACCTCTACGTCCACTACCTGCGCAAAAAACTCGACCGGGAAGGCGAAACCTCCCGCGTACGAACCGTCCACGGCGCCGGCTACACCTTCGACCCCAGACCGGCCCCGTGATGCTGGACCGGATGCGCCGCCGCTTGACGCTCGGGTACGCTGGCGTCTTCGCCCTCATACTGCTCGTCCTTGGGACGGCCGCGGTGGTCGTCTTCTCCCGGGAGCTGACAAAGCAGCAGGACACCCTGCTTAAACAGGAGGCCAAGGACCAGACGAGCAACCTGCTGGACGGCGAGAGCAGGGAGGTCCTCGCGAGCGGCTCGGCCGAGTACAGCTGGGTCGCGCTGAACGCCGAAGGCCGCAGCGTCACGGACAGGGACCCGACCGCCGCGTCCTCGGGCGCCCTGGGCCTCCCCTCCAAGCACCTCGCCGCGAGCGCCCTCGACGAAGACGGGGCCGTCTCCGAGACGATCCGCGGGCCGGAGGGCAGGGTCAGGGTCGTCAGCGTGCCCATGCGAGACGGGGGCGAGGTGGTCGGGGTCATGCAGTACGCGCGCTCCCTGCGGGGCGTGCAGGAGACGGTGAATCGCCTCCTCCTCGTCCTGCTCCCCCTGGCGCTCGGGGGCGTGGGGGCCGCCCTGCTGGGGGGCCTCTACATGTCGGGCCGGGCCGTGCGCCTGGCTCGGGAGTCCTTCGAGCGGCAGCGCGCCTTCGTCGCCGACGCCTCCCACGAGCTCAAGACGCCCCTGACCCTGGTTCGGGCCGACACCGAGATGGTGCTCTACCGCGGGAGCTTGAACGCCGAAGACGGCGAACTGTTGGAGCACGCGCTCGCCGAGACCGACCGCATGGGCGCGATCCTCTCGGACCTCCTCCTGGTGGCCCGGCTCGACGCCGGCAAGCTCGGCGTGGCCGACAAACCCTTCGACCTCTCCGGCGTCCTCTCGGAGGCGGCCGAGCGCTTCGGGCCGCGGGCAGCGGCCAAAGAGGTCCGGCTCGATGTTCTGGCCCCCGACGAGCTGCCGGCCCGCGGCGACGCGAAAAGGACAGGCCAGATCCTCGCCGTCCTCCTCGACAACGCCGTGAGGTTCACGCCGCCCGGAGGCATCATCGCCGTGACGGGCCGACCGCGCGACCGCTGGGCTGAAGCGAGTGTAACGGACACCGGCCCAGGGATACCGCCGGAGCATTTGTCCCGCGTCTTCGATCGGTTCTACCGCGCCGACGCCGCCCGCACGAGGGGCGAAGCCGCCGGAGGAACGGGGCTCGGCCTAGCGATAGGCCGCGAACTCGCCAGGGCCCAGGGCGGCGACCTCTCGGCCGAGAACGCCAAGGAAGACGAAGCCGGCGGCGGGGCGACCTTCCGCCTCTGCCTGCCCCGCCGGTGAGCCATGAGACCGGGGCGCCGACCCGGCGCTTCCGATAATGGCGCTTATTCGGACCACTTGCTACGTGGGGCTTCCGATAACGGGGGTGGCGCCTTGTGAACGAGGATCTCAAGGCGCGAAAGGTCGGGAAGGTGGCCGCTGGCTACGAGGCGTGACTGGAGAAGCAGCCGCCCTCGTAGAACACGAAGCGGACGTACCGGACTAAGGCCAAGCAGTTCCTCGGGTGGCTCGCGGCGACGCCCGCCGAGTACGGCGATGCGCTTTCGGAGGAGCACGCCCGCGACTACGCCACCAGGGACTTCAAGGCGCACCTCTGAAGACGGTGAGGAGGACCACCGTCGTCGGTCAACCTGAGCCTGGCGGCGACGATGTGGGTGCCCGAGAGGTGGCCTACGGCGTAGATCGCGGCCATCACCGCGAGCCCGAAGGAGAACCGATGCCGAGGGACCCCACGCCCCCACCCGAGACCTCGTCTATTATGACCGCCCCGGGCCCGGCGAACACCAGAAGAAAAGTGCCGACGAACTCGGCGGCGCAGCGCCTCAACTCGTCGGAGGCGGCTTCTCGTCCGCCGGGCGCCGGCCGCCGGTGGGCAACGCCCGGCGCAAGGCCGCCCGGAGCATCTCCCCCGTCGGGGAACCTTTGAGGCCTTCCGGGGTCGCGTACACGCGGCAGCGTAGACCCCAGTCCTCCGGCCTGTGGGTGCCTTCGGCAGGGAACAGGTCCTCGTCGTCCAGCCGGATCGTGGGGCTGCCGGGGAACCGGAGCCTTCGGGCTTCCGCCTCGGTGTTGACGGCGACGGCGACCACCACGGCCTCGATGTCCTCCTCAACGAGCACTCTCCGCAGGGCTTCCTCGGCGGGCGCGTGGGACGGGCAGCCGTCGAAGTAGAGCACCTCTATCCTGGGACCTTCAGGCACGGCGGAAAGGGTCCCACCCCTCAGCCCCGGATTCGCCGACGCGCGCCGCCTCGCGTTCCACCTCGCGCTCCTCGGCCTCCAGGCGCTCCCGGCGCTCGCGCTCGCGCTCCTCGCGTAGCCTCCTCAGTTCCACTTCGGGCCGCTCCAGCCATCCCCTCATCCTCAACTCTATCTGGTCGCGTACCGCCCGGAACCTCTCCAGCATCGAGTCGTAGGGGAGGTCCTCGTCGCGGCGGGGGTCCTCGAAGATCCACGAGAACGTCGTGCCCACGCCAGGGAAGGTCTTCGGGCACCGCTCCTCGGCCCGGGCGCACACGATAATTAGGTAGTTGAAGTACTCCTTGCCCATGTAGGTCGAGAGGCCCTTGGGACGCTGGCCGGAGATGTCTATGCCAACCTCCCTCATCGCCTCGACCGCGCACGGGTGGATCTCATCCGTGGCCTCGAGGCCCGCGCTCATGACCTCGAAGCGGTCCCCGGCCAGGTGCCTCAAGAACCCCTCGGCCATCTGGCTCCGCGCGGAGTTCTGGGTGCACAAAAACAGCGCCTTCTGCTTCCTCACGGCCCCGCTTGCGGTCTCGTTCATCGGCTCATCCTCCTTTGCCGTTTGCCAGGTCGGCCCCCATCAGGTCCCTCAAACGGTCGCGCACGGACCGGAAGACCGCCAGGCGTTCCTCCTCCGTCCCGTCGGCCGCCGAGGGGTCCGGCAGCGACCAGTGCAGCCTCCTCTTCGCCCCCGGGAAGAAAGGGCACGCCTCGTTGGCCTCGTCGCAGACGGTCACGACGTGGTCGAAGGACTCCCCGAGGTAGCGGTCCAGGGTCTTGGACTCCTGGTCCGATACGTCGATGCCGATCTCGGCCATGACCGAGACAGCCTCAGGCCTGACGCGCGTGGCCTCGAGACCCGCGCTGAACGCCTCGAAGCGGTCCCCGGCGAGGCTCCGGAGCAAACCCTCGGCCATCTGCGAACGGGCGGAGTTGTGGGTGCAGACGAAGAGCGCCCTTTGCTTGCCCGAAGCTTCGTCCGTCGCGGCTTCGCTCCTCTCCACTACGGGACCTCCACCGGCTTCGGGGTGCCGCCCGCGCGGAGTTGGTCGGCGAACTCGTCGGGGAGCCCGCTCGCCAGGACGCCCTCGACCGACCTCTCCAGGTCGTACTCCACGCGCACGAACCGAACGTCCCCGATCTCGTCCTGAGCGTCGACGAGGACGTAGCCGGCCCTCCAGTCGCCGTCCTTGGGCTTGCCCACGGAGCCGGTGTTCAAGAAGCGGACGCCCCCCACCTCCCGGGTCCAGGGCTTGTGGGTGTGGCCGAAGGCGATGAGGTCGCCCTCCTTCAGGCCCGCGGTCTTCGCCATCTTCTCGCAGAAGGAGTCGGGGCGATCCTCGGTCCAGTAGAGGGTGTTGAGGGTGGGCGAACCGTGGACGAGCGTGATCTGGGGCCGCGAGGTGTGCCCCCGCGCGGTCTTACGTCAATCTTGAAGGGCAACCCGCCGAGGTAGGCCTTGGTCTGCGACGAGACGTGGACCCTCGTCCAGCCGTAGCTCATGTGCGAGAGCTCCTCGGCCCGGGGGCTGTCGGCCTTGCAGCCGCAGTGCTTGTAATCGTTGGCGACGGTGGAGTCGTAGTTGCCGCCGATGCCGCCGATGCCACGCCCCCGCACGAGCGCGACCACCTCGTCCGGCCACGGGGCGTACCCGACTAAGTCCCCGAGATGGTAGACCACGTCCACGTCCCCGCGGGCGTCGATGTCCGCCAGCACCGCCTCAAGCGCGGGGAGGTTCGAGTGGATGTCGGAGATAAGGGCGTACTTCACGTGTTCCTCCGCTCGGCCGGGTTACGCATCAAGAAGATCTTATGCGTTTCGCGCGAACTCCGGGTTAAACGCCGGTTAAAACTTACGGGCATCGGCAGGGGCACTGAGGTAGGCGGCGGTCTCGGCGAGCAGGCCGCGGGTGGCGTCCCGCCTCAGCGAGTAGAAGCTCCACTTGCCGCGCTTCTCTTCCGTGACCAGGCCGGCGTCCTTGAGCTTGCGGAGGTGGTAAGAGACCTTCGACTGGCCCATCTCGAAGAATGCCTCGAACTCGCAGACGCAGATGCCGGCGTCCTGGTCCTCAGCCGGGACGCCGCAGTCCGGCAGGCTGCAGCACCCCCTCCCCCCTGCCATCATCCCCAGCATCCTGACCCGGATGGGGTCGGAGAGGGCGCCCCCGAGAGCGACGAGCCGTCCCACCCGTGGTTTGTCGTCCATTCCCCCCGAAGCGCGGCCGTCCTCCGAAACTACGCCAAGGGTCTGTTCCGGCATCGGCTACCCCACTTCCGGTTTGCTTGCGCGGACGAAGGCGCTGGCGGCCGGAACTCTTCGGAGGGCGTCGCGCTTCTCTTCGGTGTCCAGGCCCTCTATCGTCTCGGGATCGTAGACGTTGGTGACCTCCACGGAGACGTCCTCGAAGCCGGCCGCCGCGAGCAGGCCTTCGTACGCTTCCCTCTCCAGCGCCCCGACGACGCACCCGGTCCAGAGGCCCACCGTGTCGAGCACTTCTTCGGGGAGATCCTTCTTGTTGCCCAGAAAGACCACGTCGGAGACGGCGAAGCGGCCACCGGGCTTGAGCACCCTGAACACCTCGGAGATGACGCACGGTTTGTCGGTGGAAAGGTTGACCACACAGTTGCTTATGATGACGTCCACGTGCGCGTCGGGCAGCGGAACCGCCTCGATCTCACCCTTCAAAAACTCCGCGTTCTCGATCCCGGACTCGTCCCGGTTGCGGCGGGCCAGCTCCAGCATCTCGTCGGTCATGTCCAGGCCGTACGCCTTTCCTCCAGGCGCCACCCTTCTCGCCGAGAGCAAGACATCGATCCCGCCACCACTCCCGAGGTCCAGGACGACCTCACCGGGTGAAAGATCTGCCAGCGCCACCGGGTTCCCGCAACCGAGCGAAGCCTCGGCGGCCAGAAGCGGCAACTCCTCCCTCTCCGACTCCGAGTAACTCTTCCCCGAAAGATCCGAGACCCGGACAGCCGTGTCCGCCCCCGAACCACACCCGCAAGAAGACCCGCAACACGAACCTTCGTTTCCACCCCCGGCGGCGGTGGCGAGCTCCGCGTACTTCTCCTTGACACGGTCCCGCAGATTGTCGGCCATGATCGCCTCTCCTTTGTCGAATCAATATTTGTTGATATTAGTGTATGGCGCACGGTCGTGTCCTGTCAAGAGAGGGCGGGCTCCTGCGTCCTTTTCGGTGCGGCTTCGTCTGTAGGTGTGAAGAAGAGATAAAGAAAGGACGAGTCGTGGATGATCTAATGCCGGTCGAACGTCTGGCGGAGCAGGACTTCGCCCGGGCACGCCGCAGGGCGCTTCTCGGGCGGATAGCGATCCGCCTGCGCGGGCTACTACTGGAGGAGAGCGCCGCAAACCGGCTCGCCTGTTTCGAGGAAGCTCAGCGGGCGGCCGGTTCGTTCCGCCGGGGGTTCGAGACCGTCGGGTTGGAGAAGGTCGTGGGTAGCGTCGGTCGGTGCCGGGACTTCGACCTGGGTTTCTTGCCGGTCTGTTCGTGTCTGGGCGAGCGATGGACCCGTGTCGCCCGGGCGTTCCGTGAAGGCAGGGCGCTACCGCCCGTCGCGCTCTACAAGGTCGGCGAAGAATACTTCGTCATGGACGGCAACCACCGCGTCTCGGTCGCGCACTATCGGGGGGCTGTGGCGGTGGACGCGGTAGTTACCGAGTTCATCCTGCAGTAGCTCGCGACATCCGGATTGCCGACTCGAGAAGGGATGCGTCCTTTTCGCTGGAGCTCCGTCTGTACGGGCGACCGCGAGAGACGAAGGAGAGGAAGATGGAACAGTTTGCAGACGTGGCGGGGTTCGTGGCCCGGTCGGCGTGGGGCATCTTGCCCGTGTTCTTGTTGAGCGTGTCGCTCGGGGTGCTGGTGCGGGAGTTGAAGCTCGACGGGGTCGTGTGGAGGGCGTTCGCGTCCAGGGTCGCCTTGTCCGTGGTGTTTGCCACGGCGGTAGGGGCGTTCAGCCCGTTCTGCTCCTGTACGGTGATCCCGATAGTGGCGGGCCTCCTGATAGGCGGGGTGCCCCTCGCGCCCGTCATGGCCTTCTGGGTCGCCTCCCCGACGATGGACCCCGAGATCTTCACGCTTACCGTCGGGATGCTCGGTTGGCCGCTGGCAGTAACCCGTCTCGTGGCAACCCTTCTACTCAGCCTGGGCGCGGGCTATCTCACCCTCGCTCTCACCAGGAGCGGCTTTCTGGACAAGGTATCGCGCCGACCGGGAGAGGCGAAGGACACCGACGCCTGCTGTTCCACGGATAATTCCTCGGCGAAGACCATGTGACCGGAGCCGGTCCTGGTTGGCGTGGGATCCACGTCAGACCTGGCGCCCGCGGAGATCCCCGGAGCCGCGACGAACGGGGCTGCTTGCGGCGCAGGTCGCGGCGGTTCTGAGGCTCGTCCCGATAGCGAGAGATGGTACGCCTCCGCCGTGGCGAGCCTGAGACGCCTGTCCCCGACAGACGTAGGCCGCGACGTAGCGAAAGAGAGCTGGAGGTTGGGGCGTTGGTTGCTGCTGGCGTTCGCGATGGAGGCCCTGATCCTGGCCTACGTCCCCCAGGAGACGATAGCCGGCGTGCTCGGAGGCAGCAACCCGTTCGCGGTGCCGCTGGCGGCCCTGATCGGAGCCCCCCTCTACCTGACGGAGGTGGCGGCGCTGCCGATAGTCTCGGGCCTCCTGCAAGGCGGGATGAGCCCCGGCGCCGCGATGGCGTTCCTCATCGCCGGTCCCGCGACCACCGTACCGGCGATGGTGGCGGTGTGGGCGCTGGTCAGGCCTCGCGTCTTCGCCCTCTACGTCGGCATCGCCGTAATCGGGGCAATGCTGCTAGGGTTTGTGGCCGATGTGGTCCTGTAAACCCCACGGGTCCGCTATCCTCGACGGACCTCCGAAAGCGAATGAGGATCGAAATCTCCGAACGCCGCCACGAGAAAGGGGGGTCCGTGCCACCGAGGATCGAGGAGGTGTACGAGAGGTTCGATTTGGGCCTGAGAAACTTCATCTCGGCGAGGGTGGGCGATCCGGACGCGGCAGAGGACGTGCTGCAGGATGTCTACCTCAAGATCCACTCGCGCATCGACACCCTCGAAGACGAGGAGAAGGTCGGGGCGTGGGTCTACCGGGTGGCCCGCAACGCGGTGACCGACCACTACCGGGCGAAGAGGCCGTCCTCCGAGCTCGGGGACGTATCCGACGAACCGACGCACGACTTCGAGCAGCGGGAGCTGGACGAGAGGCTAGGTAGGACGGTCGCGAACATGCTGGACGGCCTGCCGCCGGATCACCGCGAGGCCCTGTACCTCACCGAGTATGAGGGCCTCACACAGAAGCAGCTCGCGGAGAGGTTGGGGATCAGCCTCTCGGGCGCGAAGTCCCGGGTGCAGCGCGCTCGTACACGACTCAAGACGCTGCTGCTCTCCTGCTGCCACTTCGAGCTCGACGCCCTGGGCAGGGTCATAGACTACGGGCCGCGCCACCAATGCTGTGAGGTGTCGGGACCGGGAGCCTGGCGGGCGGCCACACGAGATCCGTCCGGCCGTTAGCATCAGGGGATGCGCCTTTCGTCGAAGAATGCGCCATCTCGAAAGCCGGTATCCAGGTCACCCATGCTCGTCGCGTGAAGAGCAAAGCCGCGGTCGTGCTGGCCGAAGTCCCCCTGTTTTTGGCGGTCCTGTTCGTCGGGACCGACTTCGTCGCGGTCAAGTGCGCCCTCGAAGGCTTCCCCCGCTCGCCCTGGCGGCGCTGCGTTTCACAGTCGCCGGGCTGCTGCTGTGCGGGCTCGCCCTCCTCCTCGAGCCGGCAAGCCGCCCGAAGAAGTCCGACTTCGTGCCCATGCTGGGACTCGGGCTGGTGGGCTTCAGCCTCAACCAGGGCTCCTACATCGGGGGTCTGAGCCTGACGAGCGGCTCCAACGCCGCCCTCATGGTGGCGACCGCGCCGGTGTGGGGCCTGCTGTTGGGCGTGGCGCTCCGCCTGGAGCGCGCCCGGTTGCGTAGCGTGCTCGGGGTTGTTCTGGCCCTGATCGGGGTGGGCTTCGTGGTGCGGGAGGGCCCGAGCTCCCCCGGCGCGAGCCTGCCGGGCGATCTCCTGGTCCTGGTGAGCGCCCTCAGCTTGGGAGCATACACGGTGCTCTCGCTCCCCCTCCTCCGGCGCTACCCGCCCCTCTCGGTCGCCGCCTACCCGATGCTCATCGGGGGGGGGTGGCCCTCGTCCCGCTGGCCTCCGCGGATCTCGCGAGCATGGATTGGGGGGCGGTGGGCGCGAGGGCCTGGGCGGGAGCCGCCTACTCCACGGTGTTGGCTTCCGCCTTCGCGTTCGTGGCCTGGCAGCGAGGGGTGTCGCGCGCGGGAGCGAACAGGACCCTCGCCTACCTGTACCTGTTCACCCTCATCGGCGTCGTTTCGAGCGTCCTGCTCCTGGGAGAGACCCTGGGAGCCGCCAAGGTTCTCGGCGGATGCACCATCCTCGCCGGAGTCTACTTGTCGAGGCGCCACTAACCGTTCGCCGATTCCACCGCGGCGTCCAGTCGCCCGAGGCACTTCTTGAAGGCGTTTTGGGAGAGCCTGGTCCTCCGACTAGCCCCGCGAACCTATCTCCAACAAGAAAACCGCCAAACTTCCTTTTCTTAACCCTGTATCTTATGTTTACTATAAACTTAAATCACAAGGTAATTCAATACAGCAAATAAAACACTCCGACACTTCGTGTCAAACACCTGCAAATTCGGACATTTCGGTCCAGAGCATAAACTTTTGGTTTAGCGCTGTGTTGGCACCCGATCCAGTTCCGCGCCTCCGTTTACGCCGGCCCACTGGCGGGCGGGGAGTCCCCAGAGGGCTATGAAACCTGCTGCTGCGGCCTCGTCGAAGGTGCTGTTGGGATCGTAGGTTGCGAGGTCCTTGCTGTAGAGGGCGTTGGGGGCTGTGCGGCCTGCGACGGTGCTGCTTCCCTTGTAGAGCTTGAGGCGGACGGTGCCGGTGACGGTCTTCTGGGTCTCGGCTATGAAGGCGTCGAGGGCGGACTTGAGGGGGGTGAACCAGAGGCCGTCGTAGGTGAGCTCGGCGTAGCGTTGTTCGATGGTTGCCTTGAAGCGGAGGGTGTCTTTGGTGAGGGTGAGGGTTTCGAGTTCCTGGTGGGCCTGGATTATGGCGAGGGCGGCCGGGGCCTCGTAGATCTCGCGGCTCTTGATGCCGACCAGGCGGTCCTCGACCATGTCGATGCGGCCGACGCCGTGCGCGCCTACGATGGTGTTGAGGGCCGGGATCAGGTCCACCAGCGGCAACTCTTCGCCGTCGAGGCTGGTCGGGAGGCCCTCCTCGAATCCCAGCTCGACGTAGCGCGGCTCGTCGGGCGCGTCCTCGGGCTCGGCGGTGAGCTCGAAGACGTCGGGGGTCGGCTCGTGGTCGGGGTCTTCGAGGGGGCCGGCTTCGATGGAGCGGCCCCAGAGGTTCTGGTCCACGCTGTAGGGAGATTCTTTGGTGGTCGGGACGGGGATGCCGTGCTCTTCGGCGTAGGCCATCTCCTCCGGGCGGCTCATGTTCCAGTCGCGCACCGGGGCGACCACGGTAAGGTCGGGGGCTACGGAGGCTGTCGTCACGTCGAAGCGGACCTGGTCGTTGCCCTTGCCGGTAGACCCGTGGGCGATGTGCGTGGCGCCCACCTCGCGGGCGGCCTCGACGAGCTTCTTCGCTATGAGCGGGCGCCCGAGCGCGGTGAAGAGCGGGTACTTGCCACCGTAGAGGGCGTTGGCCTTTATGGCCGGCGCGACGTACTCCTCTACGAACTCGGCCTTCGCGTCGCGCACGAAGGCGTCGGCGGCGCCTATCTGCAGCGCTTTGGCCCGCACGTCGCCGGCCGGCTCACCCTGGCCGAGGTCGAGGTAGAGCGCGTAGGGGATCGCACCCTGCTGCTCCAGCCACTTCACGCAGACCGAGGTGTCCAGCCCCCCCGAGTAGGCGAGCACGACCTTCTTGCCTTCTAGCATGTTTCCTCCTTGGGAGATGTGACGTTTCGTAGGACCTCGTGACCCCGCCCGCACAACGCCGCAACGGCGGACTCCAGTCCTTCTTCCTTTACCAGCACGTAGTCCGTGTCGAAAGTAGACACGGCGAAGATGCCCACGCCGGCCTCCGCCAGCGGCACGGCCACGGAGGCCAGTACGCCGACCTCCGAGAACTCGAAGGGCCCCTCCAGCTTCAGGACACGCCAGCCTCTCTCACACCGGACGCCTTCCGGAACGGAACCCTCCGGGCACACCACCGAGAGCTCGTCGGTCGTGCGCGTTACGGAGAAAAAACCGCCTGTTATTGCCCAATCGGGGACCTCAGACGTTGGGCTCAGACGACAAACGGACATATGTCCGACGAGCAGAGAGAGTCGCAGTTCGTTGCGTATGACGTTCACGCTGGCGTTTCGAGGGTTTCGCCGTCGGCCGGGATCTCGACCCTGCCGTCGAGTCCTTCTTCGCCGAGCTTTTCGGCGAGCTCCGACCGGGTGAGCAGGCAGTGGTTTATGGCGTCCATGTGGACGGCGACAACGCGCGCTTCGGGCGCCGCGCGGCAGACCCGGGCGACGTCTTCGGCCGTCATGGTGATGGGATCTCCTTCCAGGAACCGCGCGGCCCCGGCGTTCACGACGATCACGTCGGGACGATGGGCGAGCAGCGCCTCCTCGACCTCGTCGCACCAGATCGTGTCCCCCGCGACGTAGAGGCTCGGGGAGTCCTCCG
>Ga0136613_10001530_pt1 | contig 11984 bp, 11 predicted proteins | sample AntDrymUQ2722106_2_FD_106649 | JGI IMG/M metagenome (GOLD analysis project Ga0136613, IMG submission 106649) | Polar desert sand microbial communities from Dry Valleys, Antarctica - metaG UQ272 (21.06) | ecosystem: Environmental > Terrestrial > Soil > Desert | place: Antarctica: Dry Valley... | reverse complement strand
GCGCAACGAAGCGCTCCGGGGTTGCGGCGTAGGCGCCATCGAGCACGCGGACGCGGTCGGCATGGACGGCCTCGGCGCGGCCGTGGTGGACATCGGCGGGCGTCATGAGCCCGATGCCGGAGTGGCGATGCTCGCCGTTGTACCAGGCGAAGAACTGCCGGCAGAACGCGCGGGCGTGCTCGATCGAGTCGAACCGTGCGGGGAACCCAGGCCGGTACTTCAGCGTCTTGAACTGCGCTTCGCTGTAGGGGTTGTCTGTCGATGTGTAGGGCCGGTTGTGCGTCTTGAGCACGCCGAGATCCGCGAGCAGGAACGCGACGGGCTTGGAGCGCATCGAGCTGCCGCGGTCGGCATGGACGGTCAGCTGGTCACGACCGATGTGCTGCTGCTCGCAGACCTGCGCGATCAGATCCTTGGCGAGCTCGCCCGATTCGCGGTGCTGGACGGTCCAGCCGACGGCGTAGCGGCTGAAGACGTCGAGGATCACGTACAGATAGAAGTAGGTCCACGTCGCGGGGCCCTTGAGCTTGGTGATGTCCCAGCTATAGACCTCGTTGGGCTGCTCGGCGAGCAGCTCGGGTGCCGCGTAGGGGGGATGGTCAAGCTGCGCGCGCCGCTCGCGGATCGTGCCGTGCCGTGCGGCCAGCAGGCGGTACATCGTGCGTTCCGAGGCCAGGTACCCGGACGATGAACCGACCCACGGAAGCAGCAGTAGGTTCCGTTTTTTCACGCCCCCTCATCCACAACATTTGACAGTAGCTCGCCGCGCGCCGGTAGGCCTGGATAGCAAGCGCCAGCGCCGAGAAGGCGATGGCCAACCAGTTCGAGAAGACCACGCTGACCAGTCCAACGGCCGCCGAGACGAACGCCCCCACCGCAAGCCATCCGCGCGAAGATTGCACGTCCAACCGGTGTTCCTCCCGCATCCCTGAGCCTGCTCGAGCCGGCCCGTCTCTAGCGATGACCCAAGGCATCGCCACGATCGAGCAATCCTGCCAGCGTGGCGCTTCCTGCCCTGAGGAGATCGATCCAGACCGACGTGTCGACAAGGCTCACCGAGCTTCGAGGCGACGCCTGGCGATCTCGGCGAGCGCGGGCTCGCTGGCTCCCAACCTGGCCAGGCGGCGAGCGCTCTCCCGCTCGATCAGCGCACGCAAGCCTGACGCACGAGCGCGCTCTTCTCCTTGGTCCCCGTCAGCCGCTGCGCCTCCGCGATGAGATCGTCGTACAAGGCAAGTGTCGTCCGCATGGTCGTCTCCCACCCCAACTGCATCGCTTACTTCACCGGGCGATGGCACAGGGCGTGCCTCGATTCGCTCGCGACGCAGCGAGCCGAGCTGATCGGCGTCCCCGCTCAGAGGTGCTTGGCGCTCGGCGCCGGCCTGGCTGGTCGCCGACACCTGGGAGCACCGCCGATGTGCGAATCTCACGTCCGTGCCGGTCCGCGAAAGGTGGCAAAGATCATGATTGCTCATGCTGTCCGACTGCTGCCCAACATGATGTATGCGTATGGCAGACTGCTCGCGGTGGCTGGAGTCATTGCGGCGGCGCCACTGGTCAGCGTCGCCAGTTCGGCGTCGGCGTCCGGCAGCGCTAGCAGCGGGAGCGTTCACTGTTTTGGCGCCGCGGCACGCGATCCCGCGCATCCCTGCAGGGATCGGACTCGCTCTGTCGTGCCAAGGCCACGTGTCGCAGCTATGGCTCCGAACTCTCCCTGTGCGCGGGTCCCGCGCACCGCGGGACCGCCGGTGTGCACGTTCGGAGTCCTGGCAGCCGAAGCCGCAGAAAATATTGCACTCGTAGGCGATAGTCACGCTGCGCACTGGCGGGCCGCCGTCAACGTCGTCGCTCAGCCCAAGCGGTGGCATGGATTTTCCCTTTCTCGTTCCGCTTGTTCGTTCTCGGTAGCCGTCAAGGGGCTGCGTGAGCCGTTCAGCTCGCGATGCACCAGTTGGAATCAATCAGTGCTTGCGTGGTTTTGGTCTCATCCTGAGATCAGCACGGTATTCGTTTCTCAGCACACAGATCCCACGGTCGTGGTGCCGCCCGGTCAGACAAGATTCGGGACTCAGGTAGCTGGCTATATGGGCGCGTGGATGGCGTTGCCACAGACCGTGAAGCATATAATCGTCATTCGAGATACCCCGGTCAACAAGGTTAATACGATCGATTGCGTGAGACGCGCGATTGTCAGGCATAAGCGCGCTGGGGTCGTATGCGCGGTGCCGCGTTCAATGGCGCTCAAGCGCGATCCCGCGATCTCAGCCGTATCGAGGCTTCGCTCACAACGATATGAGGCCGTTGACTTGACGGAGTTCTTCTGCGGTCGCCGACTGTGTTACCCAGTTATCGGGGGGGTGCTTGTCCGCAAGGATGTCGATCACCTCACGTCCGTGTTTGCGACGACGCTCTGGCCGTTCCTGCTTCGGAAGGTGGAAGGGCTCATGGCATCTTGGTAGCTGCCAACCCCCAGCGCGGCGCGCCCTACGCCGCCGGCGCCTCGACCCGCAGGATCTCCGCCAGCGCCGCGCGACCGACCTCGAGCTGGTCCTCGCTCGGCTCGCGCGTGCCGAGCAGGCGCTGAAGCTCGTGGCCGGGGCGGCGCAGCGCGCGCGCCGCAGCACTGTCGGCGTGGCGCTCTGTCCAGATGAAGACCTCGACCGCGATCCCGAGCGAGGCGATGCCGACGGCGAACTGGGGGACCGGGCCGGGACGCTCGAGCGCACGGCGCAGCAGCGCCGCGCCGGCGAGGTTGGACGCCAGCAGCGGCGTCATGAGATGCGAGCCGCAGCGGTCGTGCTCCTTGGCCGCGTCGGCGGCGTCGTCGGCGTCGGTCTCGTAGGCGGCGATCGCCTTATGCTCGACGCCGTGGTAGGCGGCCAGCTCGCCGCCGCGCAGCGCGACGAGGCTCGGCGCGAGTGAGATCGCGGCGACCGCGGTCTCGGTGCCGACGCCGCGGCCGAACGCGCCGCGCACGAGCCGCCCGCCGCCCGCGGCGGCCAGCATCATGCCGAGCACCTTGACGTCCTCGAAGGGCAGCTTCGCCGCGGGCAGCGCGCGCTTGACGAGCGGGATGACCGCGATCGCCTCGCCGAGGCGGATGACGCCGCGCACGCCGGCGACGTTCTCCATGCGCTTCACGCGCGGCTTGCGGCCCGACGCGGTCTCGATCGTGCCGTCGCCGCGGCGCACGGACGCGGCCCAGTGCGTCGGCCCGTGAACGAGCAGGCCGTTGCGCAGCGCCATGCCGCCGAGGCGGAGCTTGTCAGCCACCGAGGATCTCCTTTGTCACGTCACGGAAGAACGCCGCCGCGAAACCGAGGTCACGCACGTCGATGCGCTCGTCGGCGGCGTGGATCAGCGGCGCCACGTCGTAGAGGGTCATGTGCCGGTGCGGGAAGAAGCCGTAGGCGACGCAGTCTCCGAAGGCCTCGCGAAACGTGCGCGAGTCGGTGAATCCCGGCAGATTCGTCGGCACGACGCGCGCGCCAGGATCGTGCTCGCCGATCCAGCGCTCGATCGCGTCCATCAGCGGCGAGCGCACCGGCGACTGGTTGCCGACGACCCGCTCGGTGAACTCCAGCCGGTAGCCGTCCTCGCCGAGAACCTCGCGGATGCGCGCCAGCGCGTGCTCCTCCCCCAGCCCGGGCGGGACGCGGCAGTCGACGCTCAGCTCGGCGCTCGATGGGATGACGTTGATCTTGTCCGACGCGTGGATGCGTGTCGGCGCGAGCGTCACGCCGAGCAGCGGCTCGACGAGCATCGCGAGCTGCGCGTCGCGCGCACGCAGGCGCTCGAGCGCGGCAGCCGGATCCCCGGCCGGCGTTTCGCCGTCTCGGGCCACGCCGAGCCCCTCCAGCAGCGCGCGCGGGCCCTCGGTCAGGTCGAAGCCGGGCTGCTGGTCGACCATCCGCTGCAGCAGCGGCGCCATCTTCAGCAGCGCGTTGTCGCCGATCTTCGGAATCGAGGCGTGGCCGGCGATCCCGTCGGTCAGCACGCGGAAGCGAAAGACGCCCTTCTCGGCGACGCAGACGCCGTAGACGCGGCCGCCGTCGAACGGAATCACCGGACCCGCGCCCTCGTTGATGAGGTAGTCGCAGCGAACCGCGTCGGGGTGCTCGTCACAGATCCAGATCGCGCCGAGCTCGCCGCCGACCTCCTCGTCGACGAGCACGACGACGAGCAGGTCGCCCGCTGCGGGGCGCCAGCCTTCGCGCGCCAGCGACAGCGCCGCGACGACCTCGGCGGCCGTCTGGGACTTCATGTCCAGCGCGCCGCGCCCCCATACGAAACCCTCGGCGAGATCGCCCGACCACGGGCCGTGCGTCCAGTCCTCGGGCGTCGCGAGCACCGTGTCGACGTGCGAGAGCAGGCATAGCGTGGGTCCGTCGGCGACGCCGCGAAGGCGCGCGACGAGGTTGGGCCGCTCGGGCTCGGCGCCGAGCAGCTGCACCTCGAAGCCGGCGTCGCGCAGGTCGGCGGCGAGCCCCTCCTGCAGGCTGCGCTCGTGACCCGGCGGGTTGACGGTGTTGCAGCGGATCAGGCGCTGGAGGAGCTCGGTCGTCTCCTGCTGGAGGTCTGGAGGCACGGTCAACTGATGCTAGATGAGTGGTCGCGGCGGGCCCGCCTAGGAGGCCAGCCCAGCGCCCCGGCGGCACGCTGCCGCGTAGCGCCCGCTCGCCGCGCGGCACTCGCCGCGCAGCTTCGCGGGGTCGGTCACGAGCGAGGCGAGCACCGAGCCGACGCCGGTGAAGCAGCGCGCGCGCGCGGCGCGTGGGGCCTGCGCGCAGAAGCGACCGCCGCGGCTTGCGCCGGCATCGGCGTTGACGATCTCGCGCGCGACGCCGTACAGGCAATCGCTCTCGTTAGCGCCCGCGAGGCTGCAGCTCGCCAGCGCCTTCTTCGGGTCCTTGCCGGCGATGCCGGAGACATCGCGGCCGAAGGACTCAAAGCACGTGCCGACCCACGCCGGCTCGCTCTTGCGACAGCCCGCGGCCGTCTTGCGCTGGTCGTACTTCGTCACGCGCAGCAGGTTGGCGGTGACGAGCAGGTAGCAGTAGTTCTTGTAGCGCTCGGCGACCGAGTTGCACGGATAGATCGGGTCGTTGGAGCGCAGGTACTTGGACTTGACGCCGTAGGAGGAGTTGAAGTTCTCCATGAAGACGCCGCCGGTGCAGGAGACACGGCTGAAGTGAGTCTGCAGCCTGTCGCAGTTCTTCAGCGACCCGGGCAGGTCATAGGCTGTGTAGATCATCAGACCGTGGCCGAGCCCGTGGAGGCACTGGTAGGACAGAAACGGCTTGGAGTTGATCTGCGGATCGCTGCACAGCTGGCGTGCGACGACCGCCAGCTTGTCCTTGGGCTGCCCGAGGAAGGCGCGCTCGATGATGCCATGGTAATAGCCCGACGCGCAGACGGGCGAGCCGGCGATGAACGCCGGCGCGACGCGGTCCTTGAAGCGCGCGAGCGCCGCCGAGCCCATGCGGTGGGCGATCCGGTGGCAGTTGCCCGCGATGGCGCCGTCGGTCGTCGATGTCTGCGTCAGCCTGGCCAGGGCGGGCTGCGGACCGTCGTTGTAGGTCATGTTGCCGAACGCCTGCTCGAGGCACTCGAAGTTGCCGTCGGCGCAGTCGGCGAAGCGGACCTTGTCGGGCTTGAACGGCTTGGCGACGGCTTTGCCGGATGCGTTGCCGGCGCCGACGAACGCCGCGACGTCGGCCATCTCGCCCTCGGAAAGCTTGCCGGCGTAGCTCGGCATCACGCCGCCACCGCTCTTGAGCTGGCGCATCACCGCACCCGGGCTGGGCTTGACGTCGTCGAGGCTGGGTCCCGTCTTCCCGTTCGAGCCGGCCGCGGCGAGCGTGTGGCAGCCGCCGCAGCCAGACGAGCTGAACAGGCGCTTGCCGGCGACCGGATCGCCGTTGGATGCGCCGCCGTCGCCGCCGCACGAGGACAGGGCGAACACGGCGAGGACGAACGCCGCGCGGACGGGGAGGGCGCGTGCGCGTGCAAGCACGAGGCGACGATAGCGCCACTCGGATGGACGGCGCGGCGGTCTTGTGACCGTGGCACCCGCCCTTTGGCACCCGCCCTTGGCCGCGCGCCCTACGGCACTGTTCTTCGGTTTTGCGTCAGAGCGCGGCTTGGAGCGCCATGACGGTCGCCGCGACGAGCAGCACGGCGCCGATCACGCGCAGGAGCTGGAGCTCCGACAGGCGGCCGGTGAGGCGGGCGCCGAGCACCGCGCCCGGGATCGAGGCGGCCGCTCCGGCAGCGGCAATCCGCCAGTCCGGTGCGACAGACGGCAGGTGGCCGAGGGCGCCCGCGATCCCGACGCACACACCGACGGTGAGGTTCGTGCCGACGGCACGTCGCACCGGCTCGCCGACGAAACGCAGCAGCGCCGGCACACGCAGCGTCCCGAGGATCAGACCCACGAGTCCGCCGAGCACGCCGATGAGCGCGCCGCTGAGCACCGCGGCAGAGCGGTTGAAGTCGCGCGGCCCGGGCTCGCCGGTGCCGCCTCGTGCAGCCGGCGCGGTCCGCGGGCGCCGGCGCAACAAGTCGATCCCGCTGTAGAGGAGCACCGCGGCGATGCATCCGAGCAGGAGATCCTCGTCGATGACGCCGGCGAGATAGCCGCCGAGCACGGCGCCAGCGACCGACGGCGGCGCCATCCATGCGAACAGGCGCCAGTTGACGTTGCCCGCGCGGACGTGGGTGACCGACGCCGCGCCGGCGGCCGCTGCGCTGATCAGCAGGTTCGCTCCGCCACCCGCCGCGGCGCTGGATGTCACCAGCAGCGTCGCCGGCAGCCTGATGTTCCCGAGCACGAGTCCCGCTAGCCCGCCGGCCGCGGCGACGAGAAAGCACCACAGGGCGAACAGAGCCAGCTCCATGAACGGCGCGGACGATACCCGCGCCGCGCCCAGCTCGAAGCGGCGTTAGGAAGTCGACCCGCCGAGGCCCGTTGCGGCGAGATCGGTGAGGTCCTGGACCTCGCCGGCGGGCGGAATGGTGACGTCGACCTTCGCGCCGTAGTCGTAGAACTCGATCTTCTGACGGATCGCGTTCTTCGTGGCGCCGGTCTTGACGCTCAGCGACTGCACGTAGCGACGCACGAGCTTGTCCTCGTCCAGCCAGAACTCGACCGGTGACTTGCTCTCCCCAGTCGCCTTGGTGAGGGTCTCGATCGTGGCGCGCGCCGCCGCGCGATCGTTGGCGGGCACGGTGTCGGGGTATTTCTCGAGGTCGATCGTCGCCTTGTAGTGCGTCGTCTTGACGCCGCGGACATCCTCCTCGCCGAGCGTCTTGACGTCGTCGCTGACAGCCTTTAGCAGCCGCAGCGACTGCGACGGGTCCTGGCCGGTCTGCATCACCGAGGAGAGGTCCAGACCAGCCTCCTTGCCCGCCTTGGCGATGTCTATCTTGATCCACCGCTTGCCCTTGTCGAGCACAGCCGCCAACGCCTGACCGCGCAGGTAGATGATGAGCTTGTCGAACACGATCTCCTGCGTGAACTTTTCCTTGTCGATGCCTGCCGGCGCCTGGGCCGCCTCGAGCGTGAGATGTCCGCGCCGCGTGCGGGTGTCCACGGCGCCCTCCCCGCTCATCGTCAGCTTATCCGCCCCGGGCAACGTGGCGTTCAACTCCATGGCGATCTTGGCCCCGCCCTTCGCGACGGTCGCGTCGGCGGCGCTGGCGACGGCCTCGGGTGAGAGGGTGTCGTCGGCGCCGCACCCGGACAGCACGGGAAGGGCGATGACCACAGCCAGCAGAGCGACCAGCGAGCGTGGTGGCATACGGAGGGCATCGTACACGCACCGCACAGCGATACTTGAGCAGTGAGCGAGCAGCTCTTCCCCACCGGTGAGGATCGCGTCACGCGCACGCCCGTGCCGGCCGCCGACGCGCCGCTCGCGGTGCGAATGCGTCCGCGCACGCTCGACGAGCTCGTCGGCCAGCCGCACCTGCTCGGCACGCCGGACGAGGCGACGGCGCTGCGGCGCGTGATCGCCGAGGGCAGGCCGCACTCGATGGTCCTGCACGGGCCGCCCGGCAGCGGCAAGACGACGCTCGCGCGGATCATCGCCGGCGCGGCCAGTGCTGCGTTCGAGGAGCTCAGCGCGGTGCAGGTAGGACGCGCCGAGGTGCGCGCGGTGATCGAGCGCGCGACGCACCGCCGCGAGGCCAGCGGCGAGCCCACGATCTTCTTCCTCGACGAGATCCATCGCTTCAACAAGGCCCAGCAGGATGCGCTGCTGCCGGCCGTCGAGGAGGGGCTCGTGACGCTGATCGGGGCGACGACCGAGAACCCGTACTTCGAGGTCAACGCGGCGCTGCTGAGCCGCGCGCAGGTCTACGAGCTGCACGCGCTCGGCGCGGGCGAGATCGAAGCGCTGCTGCGCCGCGCGCTGCAGCGCGGCGAGTGCGGCGCTGCGGACGTGCCCGACGAGGTGCTCGCGTTTCTCGCCGGGCGCGCGGGCGGCGATGCGCGAACGGCGCTGGCGGCACTCGAGCTGGCGTGCACGAGCGCGGCCGGCGAGCCGGTCACGCTCGAGGGCGCAGAGGAGGCCTTGCAGCGCAAGGCGCTGCGCTACGACCGCGCCGGCGACCAGCACTACGACTACATCTCGGCGTACATCAAGTCCGTGCGCGCCTCCGATCCCGACGCGGCGCTGTACTACCTCGCGGTCATGCTCGAGGGCGGCGAGGACCCGCGCTTCCTCGTGCGCCGGATGATCGTCTGCGCATCGGAGGACATCGGCAACGCCGACCCGCAGGCGCTCGTGATCGCGGCCGCCGCGGCGGGCGCCGTCGAGCACGTCGGGCTGCCCGAGTGCATGCACGCGCTGTCGCAGTGCACGATCTACCTCGCGCTGGCGCCGAAGTCCAAGGCCGCCACGCGCTCGATCGGCGCGGCGATCGACCATGTACAGCGCTACGGCGCGGCGTCACCACCACCGCAGGTGCGCTCCCAGGCCGTCGGCTACGACAGCCCGCACAACCACCCGGGTCACGTCAACGCCCAGGAGGTCGCGCCCGAGGAGGTCGCCGGAACGCGCTTCTACGAGCCCGACGACGCCGAGGCGGGACTGCGCGAGCGGCTGGCCGAGATCCGCCGGGCGCGGGGGCGCGACGGCTAAACGGATCAGCGCAGTTCGGCGGGCCGGACCGGCCGGCCCTGCGCATCGGGCTCCGCGCGGCTTGCGCAGGCCCAGCTGACGCCGACGACGAAGAGCATCCCGACAAACGCGACGAGCGTGAACACGCGCACACCGGGCACGGCGATGAGCGAGACGAGCAGCCCGACCCAGGCCACGCTGAGGCCCGTGATCTGGCGCCAGACGTGCGTGGCCGGCAGAGCGGCGGAAGACGGGTCGTCGGTCACGATCATCGTGGGAAGCTGGTCGGCTGACATTGCGCTTGCTATCGGCAGATGCACATAAAGATGCAATGCACCGTGGACGGCGTGGACGATCGTTCGATTTTGCACGAGTTGCGTGCCCAAATGGGTTCCTGGTCACCTGAGACAATCGCCGCAATGCCGGCGCCCAGCCACGACGCCGCCCGGATCGAGTCGGTCAGCCCGATCGACCGCGGGGCGCTTGCTGCGATCGCTGCGACTGATCCCGCCGACGTGGCCGTTGCTGTGGCGCAGGCGGCCGAGGTCCAGCGCCTGTGGGCGCAGCTGCGCCTCAGCGACCGCGCGCGCTACCTCGCGCGCGCTGCCCAGGCGGTCATCGACGAGTGGGACGAGCTCGTCGACGTCATCGTCGCCGAGCAGGGACGGCCGATCGCGGAGGCGCAGAGCATGGAGCTGCTGCCCGCCGTCGAGAGCCTGCAATGGCTCGCCGAGGAAGGCCCGCGCGTGCTCGCGCCCGAGCGGGTCGGGCTGTCGCGCGCGCTGCAGCCGGTCAAGCGCGCGCGGCTGACATTTGAGCCGCTCGGCGTCGTCGCGGTGCTGACGCCGGGCGCCGAGCCCTTCGCGACGCCGGTCGGGGACATCGCGATCGCGCTCATGGGCGGCAACGGCGTCGTCCTGCACCCGTCGCCGCTGGCCGCGCTGGCGGCGACGCGGATCGGGCGGGTGTTCGTCCGCGCGGGACTGCCCGAGGGGCTGCTGCAGGTCGTCCACGGCGGGCCGCAGACCGCGCGTGCGCTCGTCTCGGCGCCGCAGATCGCGCACGTGCGCTTCACCGGCGCCTCGCCCGCCGGCCGTGACGTGGGCGAGGCCTGCGCGCGCGAGCTCAAGCGTGCGACGATCGAGGTCGGTGGCAAGGACCCGATGCTCGTGCTCGCCGACGCCAACCTCCCGCGCGCCGTCGCGGGCGCACTATGGGGTGCGTATGCGAACGCCGGCCAATCCGGCGGGAGCCTCGCGCGCGCCTACGTGCTGCGCGAGCGCTACGAGCGCTTCACGACGGCGGTCGTGGCGGGGGCCCGCGCGCTGCGCATCGGTCATCCCGCCGATGCGGCGACGGAGATCGGCCCGTTGCTGGCCGCCGACCGCGCCGAGCGGCTCGTCGCGCTGATCGACGACGCGGTCGCAGCGGGCGCGACGCTGCACTGCGGCGGGCCGGTCAGCATCGATGGTCTTGCCGGCGCCTACTTCGCCCCCGCCGTGCTGACCGGCGTCGCCCGCGACGCGCGCCTGCTGCGCGAGGACGCACCCGGTCCGTGGCTGGCGATCGAGCCGGTCGACAGCGAGCAGGAGGGGATCGCACGCTGCAACGGCGGCGTCGGCGGACTGGGCGCGTCCGTATGGACCGCCGATCCGCACAAGGGCGCGCGGATCGCGCACGAGATCCGCGCCGGGATGGTGTGGTGCAACGACCACCTCGTCACGCGCTCGCTGCCGCAGCTCCCCTGGGGCGCCGTACACGGTGCCGGCATCGGCCGCGCGCGCGGAGCGGTCGCCCTGCGCGCGTCCGTCGAGCCGAAGCTCGTCACGTGGGACCCACCCGCCGGCCGCATGCCGTGGTGGCATCCGTACGACGGTGCGCTCGTCGCCGCCTGGCGCGCGCTCGCGCGCATGCGCTCGCTGCGCGACTCCGATCGCGGGCGCGGCTGGCGTCAGGGGATGCGGCCGCTGGCGCGTGTGGCGTGGCGCTCGCTCAAGACGGTGCGACGGCGATGACGATCGAGGAGCTGCACGCCGGAGAGACGGGTCGGGCGTTCGCCGCGATGCACGCGCTGCGCGCGCAGCTCGCCGACGAGGACCAGTTCGTGCGCCGCGTCGACGAGCATCAGCGCCGCGAGGGCTACCGGCTGGTGGCGGCGATCGAGGACGACGGCTCGGTTGCCGCGGTGGCCGGCTTCCGCGTGCTGAGCATGCTTGCCTTCGGGCGCGTGCTCTATCTCGACGACCTCTCGACGCTGCCCGCGGCCCGGCGACGGGGTCATGCCCGCGCGCTGCTGGAGTGGTGCGCCGCCGAGGCCGCGCGCCTGGACTGCGACGCCCTGCACTTGGATTCGGGCGTCGGCGCCGATCGCCAGGACGCACACCGGCTGTACTTCAACAGCGGTATGCGGATCGCGTCGTTTCACTTCGCGCGCGGGGTTGACCACAATCCCGGCGAACGCTTGGTCGACGAACTGCAGCGACGAAGGTGAGGGGGGAGCGGTTGGGGTCAGGAAGGTCCGCTGATCCCAGCGCGTAACGTTGAGCCGCCTATAGCGGCACAAGTGCACGCGCTGGGGCAGGCGGAGGCTCACGCAGCAGCGCGGCCGCGACCCTACGCCTCCGCCCGCGCGCTCGACACGAGCCGCAGCCGCGAGGGCGCCAGCGGCACCAACACCCGCTTGGCGTACTCGGCGCCGCCGCGCAGTGCGAGCGCCCGCAGCGGGTCCCATGAGAGGCGGTACTGGCGGCGCAACTCGGTCGGCAGCAGGCCGACCGTAATGAAGTTGACGAGCTCGAGCACCGGGCGGCGATGCAGCGGCACCGGCGGGCGCATGACGATCCCGATTGCCAGCTCGCG
>Ga0136613_10001525_pt1 | contig 12005 bp, 14 predicted proteins | sample AntDrymUQ2722106_2_FD_106649 | JGI IMG/M metagenome (GOLD analysis project Ga0136613, IMG submission 106649) | Polar desert sand microbial communities from Dry Valleys, Antarctica - metaG UQ272 (21.06) | ecosystem: Environmental > Terrestrial > Soil > Desert | place: Antarctica: Dry Valley... | reverse complement strand
CCGGCCGAGGTCGGTGGCTACAAGGAGGTCGCCGTGGAGATAAGCGGCGACCGCGCCTACTCGGTCTTCAAGCACGAAGGCGGGACGCACAGGGTCCAGCGGGTGCCGAAGACCGAGAGCCAGGGCCGCATACACACCTCGACCGCGACCGTGGCCGTCCTGCCCGAGGCCGAGGATGTGGAGGTCCAGATCAGCCCAGGCGACCTCGAGATCGACGTGTACCGCTCCAGCGGTCCTGGCGGCCAGAGCGTGAACACCACGGACTCTGCGGTCAGGATCACGCACAAGCCAACGGGCCTGGTCGTGACCTGCCAGAACGAGAAGAGCCAGCTGCAGAACAAGGAGCAGGCCATGAGGATCCTGAAGTCCAGGCTCCTGGAACGCGAGATGCGCGAAAGGGCCGAGCAGGAAGGCGCCCTCCGTCAGGCTCAGGTCGGTACCGGCGACCGCTCGGCGAAGGTCCGTACGTACAACTTCCCGCAGGGACGAATAACCGACCATCGCGTCGGCGTCACCTCCCACAACCTCGAGGCCACCCTCGGCGGCGACCTCGAGGAGTTTACGCAGGCGCTCGCCGCCAAGGAGAGGGCAGACAAGCTCGCCGCCGAAGCGGCAGGAACCCCGGGCTAGAACGTTGCGTGCCGGCGCAGGCGAAGCCAGCGCCCGAGAAACCGCGCGTCGCGCAGCAGAGAGATTGGAGCACGCCGGCGTCCCCGAGCCCGTCGCATCGGCCGAAGTCCTGCTCTCCGAGCTACTCGGAATAGGACGCGCCGAGCTGGCTGCCTCGGCAGGGCCGTTGACTGCCGAGCAGGCTTCGGTGTACGGGGCCTGGATCTCCCGCCGCATAAAGCGTGAGCCCGTGCAGCGTATCCTAGGCTACGCTTACTTCAGGAACCTCGTCCTCGGCCTGAACGAAGAGACCCTCATCCCACGCCCCGACACCGAGAGCGTCGTCGAAGCGGCCCTCGGGCTCATAGACTCCCGAGGCTACCCGTGCGTCGTGCTCGACGTCGGAACAGGCTCGGGGGCGATCGCGATCTCCATCGCCCAGGAACGCCCCCGCTGCGAGGTCCACGCCACGGATGTCTCAGGGACCGCCCTCGAAGCAGCCCACAACAACGCCGACCGAAACGGTACGGAGGTGCACTTTCACCGCGCGGATGTGGCATCTGGTTTGGAGCTTCTGGAACAGAAGGTCGACCTCCTCATCTCGAACCCCCCCTACGTCGACGAGATCAGCGCACCTAGTCGGCTCGCGCCCGAAGTGAGAGAGTGGGACCCACCCGTGGCCCTCTACAGCGGTACGGACGAGCTCGCGTTCTTCAGGCGCATCTTCGCGGAGACGCCCCCGCTGTTGAAACGTGGGACTGACGTGGTGCTCGAGATCGGCGAAGGGCAGGCCGAGAAGGTGCAGGATCTGGGTGAGAAATCCGGCTTCGTACCGCTCGGCGTACGCAACGACCTGGCAGGCACGCCGCGGGCCGTGCTGCTGAGGTGGGGATGAGAACCGTCTCGGCCCACGGGGCCGTCGCCGCCCTGAAGTCAGGGAACGTCGCCCTCGTTCCCACGGAGACCGTAGTCGGCCTCGTCGCCGCGGAGCCAGGCTTACAGAGGATTCGTGAGATCAAGGGCAGGGACGCAAACAAGCCCATAGCCCTGCTCTGCGCCTCGGCGGAGGACGCTTTCGGGCTGGCGGCGAAGGTGCCCCCGCTCGCAGTGGAACTCGCGGAGATCTACTGGCCTGGTCCACTCACGCTCGTCCTGGATCTCCCTTCTGACGGTACCATCGGAGTAAGGGTGCCTGCCGGCAAAGCCGTGCGGGACCTGCTCGAGGCCTACGGCGACCCACTCTACGCCACGAGCGCCAACCTCTCAGGCGAGCCTGCTACAGCGGCGCCCGACGATGTGGACCCACGGGTGCTCGAGGCCGTCGACATCGTCGTCAGGGGAGAAAAGGGGAGCGGTGAAGCCTCGGCGGTGGTCGACCTTTCGGGGGGCAACGTGCGGCTCGTGCGTGCTGCCAGGGAACTGTCCACACAGAAGCTGAAGAGTCTCGCAGATTAGCAAGTTTGCTGCAACAAGAGGCTGACAAGCCGCCCGCAGGACGGCGTGCTGACAAGCTGAAATGCTGACATTTGAGGGCTTCGCGGAGAAGGTCTATACTCCATACGGTTGCAGGGCTGGTAGGGAGGACGCGGGGAGATCGAAGCCCCACAGGATCGCTCAACCACCATTTCTCCCGGCGTGGCGCCGGGCAATTCTCTAACTGAGAGCGGAGGTAGATCTTGATCGGACCGTACACCGAGGTCGTTGATTCTGAGGTACAGGACGCGCTCGACGGCGAACTGGAACGCCAGCGCACCACTATCGAGCTAATCGCGAGCGAGAACTTCACCTCGCCTGCGGTCCTGGCGGCGCAGGGCTCGGTCCTTACGAACAAGTACGCCGAGGGCTATCCAGGCAAGCGCTACTACGGCGGCTGCGAGCAGGTAGACAAGGTGGAGAACATCGCCATCGAGCGGGCGAAACAGCTCTTCGGCGCCGAGCACATCAACGTGCAACCCCACTCGGGAAGTCAGGCCAACGAGGCCGCCTACGCGGCGCTCGTCGACCCCGGCGACAAGGTCCTATCCATGGACCTCGCCCACGGCGGGCACCTCACGCACGGGATGAAGCTCAACTTCTCAGGCCGGACCTACGATTTCGTCCATTACGGCGTCGGTGAAGATGGCTATATCGACTACGATCAGGTCCGCGACATCGCGCTGCGCGAGAGGCCGCGTATGATCCTGGCCGGGGCCAGCGCCTACCCGCGCATCTTCGACTTCGAGAGATTCCGTGAGGTCTCCGACGAGGTCGGGGCCTTCTTCCTGACGGACATGGCCCACATCGCAGGCCTCGTCGCCGCAGACGTCCACCCCTCGCCGATACCCTACTCCGAGATCGTAACCACAACGACCCACAAGACGCTGCGGGGAGCCCGCGGGGGCATGATCCTCTGCCGCGAAGAGTTCGCCAAGAAGGTCAATAGCCGCGTCTTCCCAGGCATGCAGGGTGGCCCGCTGATGCACGCGGTAGCTGGCAAGGCCGTCGCCCTTGGAGAAGCGCTGCAGCCCGAGTTTGCAGATTACGCCCGCAAGATCGTCGAGAACTGCAAGACCCTGGCCGATGGGCTGTTGGAAGGGGGCCTGGATCTCGTCTCCGGTGGGACGGACAACCACCTGATCCTGGTCGACCTGAAAGATACCGGCGTCACCGGCAAGGAACTGGAAGATTCGCTCGAGGCCGTCGGCGTCACCTGCAACAAGAACATGGTCCCGAACGATCCGGAGCCACCGACCGTAACAAGCGGTATCAGGCTAGGCACAGCGGCGATGACGACCAGGGGCATGGGTGAGGACGAGATGCAGGAGATCGCGGAGATCATCGTCGCGACCACGCAAGGAGAGACAGGCGGCCTGCGCGACAGGGTAAAGTCCCTTACTGAGGCCTACCCTCTGTATGAGTGAGACGAGTCCAGAGGTGAAGAACCTCCACGTCGTAGACGGCCCCCTGAGCCGCCACAAGCTCGCGGTCCTGCGCGACGAGCGGACCAGGACCGCCGACTTCAGGCAGGCCATGAAGGAGCTCGCCCTAATCATGGTCGCCGAGGCCACGGGGAACATGCCTACCCGTTCGGTCCGGATCCGTACGCCCCTGACCGAGACGGAGGTCGAGGAGATCTCCGGTCCAGTCTGCCTCGTACCGGTCCTGCGCGCCGGCCTGGGCATGCTCGACGGGGCGCTTGCCCTCCTGCCGACGGCGACGGTCGGCTTTATGGGCCTCCAGCGCGACGAGGAGACGGCTCAGCCTATCGAGTACTACGTCAACCTCCCGCGCAACCTGGACGAGTACCTGGTCCTCGTCCTCGACCCGATGCTAGCGACGGGGGGGAGCCTCTCGGCCACTATAGACAAGCTCAAGGAGGAGGGTGCGACCTGGATCTCCTGCCTCCACGCGGTCGCAGCAGTGCCTGGCGTCGAACGCGTCACCAGCGAGCACCCCGACGTAACCTTCTACGCAGCCGCCGTCGACCCCGAGCTGGACGACAATTCGTTCATCGTCCCCGGCCTCGGCGACGCCGGAGACAGGCTCTATGGAACCCTTTAGAGACCCCGCCGCAGACACCTCGAACTCCCACGAGACGCTGAAGAAGGTCCGTCCCTCCTGGGATGAGTACTTCATGCGCATAGCGCACGAGGTCGCGACCCGCTCGACATGCCCGCGGCTCGCCGTCGGGGCCGTGATCGTCCGCGACAAGCGCATCCTGACTACCGGCTACAACGGCAGCCCTTCCGGGATGCCGCACTGTGAAGACGTCGGATGCCTCATCCGGATCGTTGACGGCCGCGAGAGCTGCCAACGTACGCTCCACGCGGAGCAGAACGCCATCATCCAGGCCGCCTACCACGGGGTCTCTGTAACAGGCGCCTCGATCTACTGCACACACCAGCCGTGCCTGATGTGCGTGAAGATGATCATGAACGCCGGTATCGAAGAGGTCCACTACTCGGGCGGCTACCCCGACCCCCTGGCGATGGAACTCGCCACGGAGGGCGGACTCGCCATGGTCCGGTTCACTCCCGACCATACAACGTCCTGACCCAGATCTCCTCAATGGTGCCGAAGACCGCCGCGCTCTCCCGGCGCGAAGGCCGGCGCTCGGGACGCCCGAAGGCGTCTAGCAGGTACCGCTCGGTCATGAGCACCAGCGCCCGCGCCGTCTCTTCGGGGTCGAGTTCGCCCGGCGAGATGCCGGCCTCGACGTCGCGCGAGATGCGTTCCCCAACCGCAGCGATTAGGCGTTCGATCAGACCGTACCTGTAGACCTCTTCGACCCTGGCATCGTAGCCAGCCGCGTCGGCGATCGCCCGCAAAACAGGCCCGTACTCGACGAACGTCTGGGAACCCGCTCGCAACGCTTCGACCAGAACCTCCCTGGCTTCGCCCCCGTCAGCCCCACCAGATAGCCAGCGCCAGTCCAGTGCGAACAGCAGACCGCCAACACCCTCGAGTAGACGCGTAACAAGGTCGTAACGGTCCCTGAAATATGCGTAGAAGGCCGGCCTGGATAACCCGGTGCGGACCATAACCCCCTCCACAGTCATCTCCCTGAAAGGACGTTCCTCCAGAAACGCCCGCGCCGCAGCCAGTATCGCCCGCTCGGCCACCTCAGGCCTGCGTCGCCTGCGCCGCTCCCCGCTCACCTCATCATCACTCCTTAGACCACCAGCTTCCAATGAGAGACAATGTACCGCGTTATTGACACCGTGTCTATTGACGTCACGTCAATAACAGGCTATCATGTTAACAGGAAGCCATGAGAGAAGAGTAGAGACGAGAGGGGGCGAGTGTGACGAAGGAGGTGTCCCAGGGAGATTGACACTGATTGCAACAATTTGGCCTGTAAGGTATAGTTCGGGTGATGCCCGACACCAGATCTCAACGGAACGACGCGAGCGGCAACTACGCTCGTTTCGTAGGTCTTGGAGTCACGCTCATGTTGATCTTCGGTCTCCCCACCGTGATCGGTTTCTTTTTGGACAGGCTGGCCGGTACGCTTCCTTTGTTCCTCCTGATCGGGCTCGCGGCAGGGTTCGTCGGGGGGATGTTCTACGTGTACAGGGCGCTCCAGAAGTTGGGCGGCTGATGGGCGACCACTGGCGGCTGGCTTTCCGATGTGCGGCTTGGATCTCCGCCTTGATGGTCCCTGTCGCGGCGTTGCTTATGTATCTCTACGGCGTCGCCCATGCCGAAGCCTTTGCTTACGGGGTAGGGATAGGACTCGTTAGCCTGCTTTCGACGGCGCTTACGGTCTCGTTGTTGTGGGGACCAAGCATGACGGTCGGTATGATGGTAGGGGCCTTCTCCTTCGCGGGACGGTGCCTTCTCGCGGCCGGCGCTTTAGGCGTTCCCGCCTATCTCGGACTCTGGCCCGTGCTGCCGATGCTTGGGGGATTCGCCGGGGTCTATCTGGCCGAGAACATCGTGCTCATGCCAGGGGCGTTGAAGATCAGCCACGCGAGCATTAGGCGTGAGGCGACACGCGAAACAGTAGAACGGAGGACGGAGGTTTGACCGGTACTCTGGCGCAGGTAAGCCAGGACGCGCTACGAACGAAGATTCTGCACACCTTCGAGGCCGCCAGGCACGCCTGGGAGATACCGCTGCACATAGGGCCGGTAGACATCTCGATCAACAAGAGCATCTGGTTCTTGTGGTTCGGGGCGGCCGTGACGTTCCTTATACTGTTCGTGGGCAGCCGGTTGCTCAAGGACAGGCCAGGCGCCTACCAGGTTATTGTCGAGGAGGTCTACGGATTCGGGCGCAACCTCGGCGGGCAGGTCGGTGAGGAGGGAAGGAAGTGGTTCCCTTACACCCTCTCCCTCTTCGTGTTCATCCTTGTGCTCAACCTGATCGGGCTCATCCCCAATACTTACCCAGTCACAGCGAACATCTCGTTTACGTTGATGCTGGCGCTGCTCACGTTCATCCTCACCCAGTACGAAGGCTTCAGGCGCAACGGCGCAGGGACCTATCTCAAGAGCTTCGCGCCTCCAGGGTTGCCGCTCAAGCCGGTCATGGTGCCTTTCATGTGGGGGATCGAAGTTCTCGGCGAGTTTACAAAGCCCCTCACGCTCGGGATGCGGTTGTACGCCAACATCCTGGCTGGGCACCTGATCATCTACGTCTTCCTCGGGCTCATCCTGTACTTCGGTACCTTCGTTGCAATAATCTCCGTGCCCCTGTCCGTGGTGTTCTATGGGTTCGAGATCTTTGTGGCCGTCTTGCAGGCTTATATTTTCGCTATACTCACCCAGGTTTACATCGAGTTGGCCATGTTCCGCGACCACTAAGAGCTATAAGCAGGTCAAGAGAGTCAGCCGAGAGGCGAAAGGAGTAAAGAGATGGACACATTGGCGATGTTGCTACCCATGTTAGCGTTGCTTCAGGCGAGCGGGGACGTAACCATGATCGGGGTCGGTATCGCGGCAGGCACCGCGGTCATAGGGCCGGGAGCGGGGATGGGGTATCTGATAGGCCAGACCATCGCTTCCATCCACCGCCAGCCCGAGGCCTTCGACCAGACGAGGACGCTCATGTTCCTAGGCATCGGGCTGGTCGAGGCGTTCGCGCTCTACGGTATAGTGTTCGCCCTCCTCATCGCCTTCGTGCTCTAAAGACGTAGGCAGGGGCACAGGAAAGGGTGTTTATGGTGGTGCTTCTGGCACAGTTGGACCCGACGGGGATCTTCGACCTGGGTAATACCAGCTTGATCTTCTGGGAGGTCATAACCTTCCTGATCCTGCTGTTCTTGCTCGTCAGGTACGTCTACCCGCCGATCCGCAAACAGATCCAGGAGCGGCAGGCCGAGATCGAACGTTCCATTGACGAGGCCGAGAAGACGCGCGCCGAGGCTCGCGAGCTGCTCGCCGAGTACAGGCGCCAGATCGAGGAGGCCCGCGGCGAGGGTCGTCGCATTCTGGAGGAGGCTCGCAAACAGGCCGAGGCCCAACGCGAGCGTACGAAAAAAGAAGCGAGAGCTGAGGGCGACCGCATAATCCAGCGCGCCCGCGAGGAGATAGACCGCGAGCGAGAGTCAGCCGTGCGCGAGGTCCGCCGCGAAGTCGCCGACATGGTCGTGCAGGCCTCCGAGCAGGTCATCGGGCGCTCCATAGACCGCGACGAGCACGAGCGCCTGATCTCCCAGGCCCTCGACGATCTCGAAGCCGAGGTCGCTGGTGCGACCTCCAGCGCGGGTGACGGGAGCGGGACCGCTTGAGCGCCGTCTCTACGTACGCCGAGGCCCTCTTCGAGGCGGCGCGTGAGAGAGACGATCTCGAGGAGGTCCTCTCGGATCTCGAAGAGTTCATCGCCGCCCTGCACGAGAGCGAGGAGCTCAGGCTGTTTTACTACGGCGGGCAGGTCCCCGAGCGCCAGAAGCGCAGGGCCATCGACGGCCTGACCGAAGGCATGAAGACCCAGGCGACCAACTTCCTGAAGGTGCTCGTGGACAACGGGCGCGAGGAGATCCTGGAGGAGGTGCTCGGCCGCTACGAGCAGCTCGTCAAAGAACACCTCGGTAGGATCGAGGTCGCGGTGACGATCGCCGTCGAGCTCTCGCAAGAACATCTCGATGGGCTCAAAGAGCGGCTCGAAAGTGTGCTCGAAGGTCGGGAGGTAATTCTCGAAACCAACGTGGACCCTGAGCTTATCGGGGGCGCGGTCTTCCGCTTCGGGGGACGCATGATGGACGGCAGTATCCGGGGGCGGTTGGAGAGCCTCCGGGAGGGGATGCTCGAGAGGAGTGTTGTTTAGTGGGTAGGCTGAGGCCGGAGGAGATCTCCTCCATACTCAAAGGCGCTATTACGGATTACGAGAACCGCGTCCGCACCGAGGAGGTCGGGCAAGTCCTGGAGGTCGGGGACGGCATCGCGCGCGTCCACGGCCTGACCAACGTGATGTACCAGGAGATGGTGGAGTTCGAGGACTCCAGGGGAGAGAAGATCACAGGCCTCGCGCTCAACCTGGAGGAGGACAACGTAGGCGTTATCGTCGCCGGCGACGACACCCACATCCAGGAGGGCAATACTGTAAGGCGCACGGAGCGGCTGGCGAGCGTGCCAGTCGGCGAAGGCGTCCTGGGCCGGGTTATAGACGCCCTCGGACGTCCGATGGACGGCAAGGGTGAGATCGAGGCCGAGGAGACTCTCCCTGTGGAGATAGTGGCGCCCGGCATCATCAAGCGCCAGCCGGTCAAACAGCCGCTCCAGACAGGTATCAAGGCGATAGACTCCATGATCCCTATCGGGCGCGGGCAGCGGGAACTTATTATCGGCGATAGGAAGACTGGCAAGACGTCGATCCTGCTCGACACGATCATCAACCAGGCCGACCAGGGCGTGAAGTGCGTCTACGTCGCCGTCGGCCAGAAGGACTCCACGGTGGCTGGTGTGGTCGCCACGCTGGAGGAGGCTGGCGCGCTGGAGTACACCACCGTCGTCAACGCCTCGGCCGCCCAGTCGGCGACGCTGCAGTATCTGGCCCCCTACGCGGGGTGCGCCATCGGCGAGTTCTTTATGAACAGGGGCGAGGACGCGCTCCTTATCTACGACGACCTCTCCAAGCACGCCGTGGCCTACAGGCAGATGATGCTGCTCTTGAGACGCCCGCCTGGCCGCGAGGCTTATCCGGGGGACGTTTTCTACCTTCACTCTCGCCTCCTGGAGCGCGCTGCGAAGCTTTCGGAAGACGCCGGAGGCGGGTCGCTCACGGCGCTGCCGGTCATCGAGACCAAGGAGGGGGACATCTCGGCGTACATCCCGACGAACGTCATCTCCATCACGGACGGCCAGATCTTCCTCGACTCAGACCTCTTCAACGCGGGCCAGCGCCCTGCCATCGACACGGGCAACTCGGTGAGCCGCGTGGGATCCTCGGCCCAGATCAAGGCGGTGAAGAGCGTCGCCGGCACGCTGAGGCTCGACCTGAACCAGTACCGCGAGCTTGCGAGCTTCGCCCAGTTCGGGAGCGACCTGGACAAGGCGACGCAGCAGACCCTGAACCGCGGGGAGCGCCTGACCGCGATCCTGAAGCAGGACGAGCGCGACCCGATGCCGGTCGAGGAGCAGGTAGTCGTCCTGTTCGCCGCTTCGAACGGCTTCGTGGACGAGGTGGACACCGACGCCGTCCCGGACTGGGAACGCCAGTTCCGCGACTTTATGCGCAACAGCCACAGCGAGTTGCTCGACTCCATCCGCTCCGAGCAACAGCTCTCCGACGAGAACGAGGAGAAGCTGCGCGAGGCCGTAGAGCACTTCAACTCCAACTACGAGCCCGAGCAGACGAGCCTCGCCGGCGTCTCTGCCGGGGACGAGGGGGACGGAGAGGACAACGGAGAGAACGCGCCGGAGCATGAGAACGGGGAGCACGAGGACCAGACCCGAGAGGAAGAGGGGGGCTAGGGCTTGGCTTCCGCCAGGGACTTTCAGAGGCAGATCAATACCGTAAAGAACCAGGCGAGGGTCTTCTCGGCCCTGCAGACGGTATCCTCGGTGAAGTTCCGCAAAGCGGAGGCCAGGGTCAAGCGGGCACGTCCCTACGCGGAGAACGTCGAGGAGATGATGCGCGACGTGGCGAGCAGCGCCTCAGGGGACCTCCCGCTCCTCACAGGGCGGGAGGTGCGGCGGGTCGCCGTCTGCACCCTCACGGCCGACCGGGGCCTGGCTGGCGGGTTCAACGCGCAGGTGCTCCGCCGAACCGTCCGCCTCAGAAACGAGAAGGACCCCGACGCTCTGCAGGTCGCTAGCGGCCGCAAGGCCGTGGCGTTCTTCCGGTTCAGGCGCGTCGAGCTCGCCGAAGTCTTTACCGGCTTCACGGACAACCCGACCTATGAGAAGGCGCGCGAGATCGGACGCACCCTCACGCGTCTCTTCGACGACGAGGAGGCGGACGAGGTGTACCTTGTCTACAACCGCTTCGTGAGCGTCCTGAACCAGAGGCCCGTCGTCAAACGTCTCCTGCCGCTCGCCCCGGAGGAGGATGATGAAGCGGAAGAAGAGAATGGTGTCTCCTACATGGAATACGTCCCCGACGCCGAGACGGTCCTGAAGCGGCTCGTGCCGCGCTACGTGGAGACGATGGTGTGGCAGGCCCTCCTCGAAGGTGCAGCGGGCGAGCACGGCGCCCGAATGACGGCGATGAAGAACGCCACAGACAACGCAAACGATCTGGTGCGCGACCTTACCCTGGCGATGAACAAGGCCCGCCAGGCCCAGATCACACAGGAGATACTCGAGATCGTCGGCGGCGCGGAGGCCCTCTCCGCAGGCTAGAGAACAGGAGTTTTTGTGAACGAGAGCGAGAGCGGGCAGTCCTTCAACCGCACTACCTTCGGCGGCGACAGGGGCGAGGTCGATAACGGCAACACCGGTACGCAGCAGGAGGGCAGCCAGGACGGCCACGAAGAACGCCGCGAAGGCGTAGGCACCGTCGTCGAGGTCAAGGGGCCGGTCGTGGACGTCAGGTTTCCGCCCGGGGAAATACCGGAGATCTTCAACGCCGTCACCGTGCCAATCGAGACGGACGGAGAGACGACCGAGTTAACCCTGGAGGTGCAGCAGCTCCTCGGGGACGACATGGTCCGCACTGTGGCGATGGCCTCCACCGACGGCATGAGGCGCGGCGTGGACGCGCAGGATACAGGCCTGCCGATAGCGGTGCCGGTAGGCAAGAGCGTGCTGGGGCGCGTGCTCGACGTGCTGGGGCAGCCGGTGGACGAGCGGGGGCCCGTGGAGGACGCGGAGCACTATTGGCCGATACACCGTCCTTCCCCGAGGTTCGAGGACCTCGCGACGCAGGCCGAGCAGTTCGTCACCGGCATCAAGGTCATAGACCTACTTTGCCCCGTACGCAGGGGCGGCAAGGTCGGCCTTTTCGGCGGCGCGGGCGTAGGCAAGACGGTCGTGATCCAGGAGCTGATCAACAACATAGCCCTGCAGTACGAGGGCACGTCGGTCTTCGCCGGCGTCGGCGAGCGGACGCGCGAGGGGAACGACCTCTACGGCGAGTTCGAGGAAGCCGGAATCCTCCCTAACGTGGGGCTGGTCTTCGGCCAGATGAACGAGCCCCCTGGCGCCCGCTTCCGAGTCGCGCTCACGGGTGTAACAATCGCCGAGTATTTCCGCGAAGAGCTCGGCCAGGACGTCCTCTTCTTCGTCGACAACATCTTCCGCTTCGTCCAGTCGGGGAACGAGGTCTCAGCCCTCATGGGCCGCATGCCCTCAGAGGTCGGCTACCAGCCCACCCTAGGCACCGAGATGGGCACGCTCCAGGAGCGCATAACCTCGACGAAGAAAGGTTCGATCACGAGTTTCCAGGCCGTCTACGTGCCCGCCGACGACTTTACCGACCCTGCGCCTTTCACGGTGTTCGCCCACCTCGACTCGACGGTCGAGCTCTCGCGG